>Ga0116178_10000229_pt1 | contig 50609 bp, 50 predicted proteins | sample AD_STIC12_MetaG_FD_89880 | JGI IMG/M metagenome (GOLD analysis project Ga0116178, IMG submission 89880) | Active sludge microbial communities of municipal wastewater-treating anaerobic digesters from USA - AD_STIC12_MetaG | ecosystem: Engineered > Bioreactor > Anaerobic > Digestate | place: USA...
AAGGCGTCATCCGCCACTGCCAGACACGACTGGCCCGATACAAGTGCCCCAAGAAGATTTGGTTCACCGATGAGGTGCCTCAGGACCTTGGAGGCAAGGTGTTACGGCGAATGTTGCCCGCCCGCCCGTCGGCGCAAAAGACCTCGTGGGACGCCTCAGGAAGAACCCCCTCATGCGGATGCTGCGCGTGGACAAGATCACCTACTACATCCTCCAGGAGACGCTACTGCGCCATGTCAACGGGGAGGATGATTCCATCGCGCTCTGGCGTATCATGCACCAGGATAAAAAGGATATCAGCGGCCGGATAAACCGCTTCCTCAGGCTTATTGCGAATCCCGAAGGCAAAAAGATGCTGAAAAAGACCGCGACGATGAGCACCATCGGCGGCGGTGCCGTGCCCGGCTCCCGGATGGAAAGCCTGGGGCTATGGGTCGATATCCCGGGCATGAGCGCCGATGATATCTATGCCGCCCTGGCAGAAGCGGACGTACCCCTCATCGGCATTATCATGGAGGGGCGCTTTACCATCGATTTCAGCGCCATCCTGGACAGTGACGTGGCCGCTGCCGCAAAGGCTGTCAACGGGCTTATCGCGCTCCATGGAGGAAGCCGGTAATGTTCGTTGTCGGCACCTCCGGGCATATCGACCACGGAAAGACCTCTCTCATCCTCGCCCTGACCGGGGAGGACTGCGACCGGCTCCCCGAGGAAAAGGCTCGGGAGATGACCATCGACATCGGATTTGCCGCGACCGAGCTCCCGGGTTTCGGGACTGTGAGCTTTATCGATGTGCCCGGCCACGAGCGTTTCATCCGCAACATGGTGGCGGGGGCCTGGGGCATAGACCTGGGTCTCCTTGTCGTGGCCGTTGATGACGGGTGGATGCCCCAGACCGAAGACCACTTTCGCGTGATCCAGCTCCTCGGCATTGAGAGGATCATCGTTGTCCTGAACAAGATCGACCTTGCGGAAAGCGGCATGGCTGACCTGGTCGAGGAGGACGTGCGGGGCAGGATCGCCGAAACGCCCTACCAGGAAGCCGACATAGCCAGGGTCTCTTCGAAAAACGGCACCGGCATCGACAACCTTAAAAAAATCATCGCTGATAACCTGAAAAAGCTGTCCCGGGCCCGCAACGCCGACAAGCCTTTCATGTACGTGGACCGGGTCTTTGCGTCAAAGGGACACGGGACCGTCGTTACCGGAACCCTGAGAAACGGCATGCTCCATGTTGACGACCTGGTATTCATCCAGCCCGGCGCCATGGAGGCGCGCGTCAAGCGCATCGAGAGCCACCACAGCAACCTTGCCGAGGGGAGCCCGTCGCAGCGGACGGCGCTGAACCTGACCGGGGTCCCGGTGGAATCGCTGAGGCGCGGCCAGATACTCTACCGCAGCGGCTTTTTCACCGAGTCGGACGAAATAATAGCCCGGGTCCAGCTCCTGGACCGGAAGCGCGAATTAAAGAACAATACCGGCATTGAGGTCCTTATCGGCACGGCGGCGGTCAGGGCGAAGATAATACTGCTCGAAGGTGAGGCGACGACGTCAACGCAGTTCCCGGCGCGGATCAAGTTTGCCGAACCGTGGTTTTCCTATCCGGGCCAGCCCCTCATCCTCACCAGCCCCGGCGGGTTCCGCATCATCGGCGGGGGCAGGGTGCTCTTTCCGGGTTACAGGCCGGGCCAGCACCGGGACCGGGTGCGGGAAAACCTGGGCCTTTTCGGATCATACACCCTTGACGAATATATCCTCTTCATGGTTACGGTCCGCGGCTGGATGAAACAGGAGGAGCTCCATTCCCTCTTCCCGGAAGGCTGCGATGACATCACCAGGGCCTGCGGGAATCTCCTTGACCGGGGCGTGATACAAAAGCTGGGCGATGTTATCATGAACGCCGCTGCCCTGGACGCGGTACGCGGGAGGATCATCGATGCCGTGAACAAGCACGTGGGACTCAACCTGAAAGAGGTTTCCGACATGGCCGCCGCTGACCAGGATATCTGCAGGCTCATCGTGGCTGCCCTGGTCTCCGGGGGCCAGGTGGCAGAAAAAGAGGGGCGCTTTTTTCCCGGCACCGGCGTTGTCCTTTCGAAGGGGAAGGTGAAACTGCTGGAATCTGTCCTTGCGAAAGGCGGCGAGGGCCTGGAGCTTGACCGGCTCAATGACGAATCCATGAAACGGGACGCCCGGGAGCTCATCAAGCTGGGTTCGCTGGTGAGCCTCGACGGTAATATCCTCTACCACCGTGACGTGTATGAAAAAATGAAAGCCATCATCATGTCTCAGTTTGACACGAAAGGCAAACTCACCGTGCCGGAAGCGAAGGATGCGGTGGGTCTATCGAGAAAGTATATCCTCCCCCTGCTTAACAGGATCGAGCGGGATGGCCTGATTAAACGGCTTGGCGATTTCCGCATTAAGGCTTGATTTTGCGATCTTTCAATAAATTCTATATAAAAGCGATTTTGTATAAAAATCCGTAATTTTCTTATGAAGAAATCAGGGAATTTCCCTACAAAAACCCGCCCAGGTAGAATATTTTTTTATTTCCAAATAATTAATTTGAACCCAACCATTGTTTTTTATATGTTTGTATGGATATCCCTCGGTTAGCGCAGATCCTCGCTGTTCCCGTTACGTAACCCGGTATCCGACAAAAAATATCCCTTCAAGACGAAGGGCGGCAGGTATGAGAAAAAAACTGATACTTTCATCGTTGCGTATTGTCCTGGGCGTCCTTGTGATAGTCACCATGAGTGTCATGGCCCAATCATGCTTCAGTGATGATTTTGATCAGACCATGAAATTCGAAACCTTGCCGATCATCCCGGCCATTCCTGAAGACGGCAGCCCGGTCCCGGGCAACGGCGGCATAATCACCGCAGGTTCCATAACTGAAACTGGCGTCGAACTTTCCTGGATGCCCGGGGAAGATGAATTGACGCCGCAGGACGATCTTGAATACAGGGTCTATCTGTCATTGAGCAATAATATATCCACGCCGGTCCTGGCTGAAGCTAACGGCACCGTTGTGGCCGACTGGACAAGGGACATCGTTTCAGCCGATGCGGAAGGATTGATGCCCGGGACCACCTATTATTTCATTGTTGTGGTCCGCGACGGCGACGGAAACATGGCCGCGTACCAGACCGTATCAGCAACTACCCTGACCGCGTCAGATGAATTTCCGGTCCCCGGCAACGGCGGCATCATAACCAATGGCGTCATATCGACAACAAGTGTCCAGCTCAACTGGACCAGGGCTGAAGACGCCCAGACGCCGCAGTCAGAACTAATGTACTGCGTCTATCGTTCCTCAAGCAACAATATATCCACTCCCGAATTGGCTCTGGCCAATGGTACTGTTGTAACGGACTGGACGCAGGACATCGTAACCGCTGTATCCAACGGGCTGACGCCGGGGACAAGTTACTACTTCAACGTGGTGGTGCGCGACAGCGACAGCAACACCTCAGCGTATGTGACTGTTTCGGTCACCACCCAGAGCGATGCTGTATACATGTTTGCTACTGATACCCATACCGGTAATCTAACGACAACGACAACGGCTTCGGCACGAGCGGATATAGACGACTATTGCGTGGATGCCAAGAGTGCATTATATCCAACACTCCCCTGTCTTAATGTAAGGGCCTTCATCAGTATAACAACTTCTGACTGCATTGCTGCCATGCCGGGCAATTTTGGTGTACCAACAGGTAAAAGGATTGTGGGCCCCACAGGCACTGAAATAGCAACCAGCTGGACTGATCTTTTAGACGGCAGCATTTTAGAAAATCTTAAGAATGCAGACATTGCACAGAATAAATGGTGGTCCGGTTCCGATTATACGGGGAAATACCTTGTCACGGATGCCTGTGTTGCTTGCAACACCTGCACGGGATGGACCGTGGGCACTAACGCATCTCAGGGAGAAACTGGCACCACTAATAAAACAGATTCCACATGGATTGACGATGGACCTGATAACTGCAATAATTCGCGACATGTCCTTTGTGTATGCTGGTAATATGTCAGGCATTATTTTATCTATGATAGAATAATTTTTTCATTATAGAATTCTGTATCAGCAGGATTTTTTAATTTTAACGAGTTCCCTTCTGTGTCAACTGCAACCGGCAGGATGATAAAATTGTATTGACGCTTTGATTCATCGTGATAGCATACAGGGCGTATGAAGAGATACATTCTGTCAATAATGCTGTTATCTGTCATGGGCGGGATTGTCGCTTCAATGCTGCTCTACCAGCATTACTTTCCCCATTCCGGCTTTGCCACTGCAGCGTGCGGAAGCGGCGTTGATAATTCCTGCGCCCAGCTGAGCCGGTCCGGGTATGCGGTTCTGTTCGGCCTCCCCGTGGCCGGTTACGGACTGATCGGATACCTGCTTCTCGTTATTACCGCAACACTGGCGATAACCGCCGGGGATTCCTGGCATATCCCAAGTTTTGCCATGGAGCTGCCGGTGGCGGTCGCCTTTGTCATTATTGATGTTGTCCTCGGTTCAATCCTCATTTTCCTGAAGCTTTCATGCCGGCTCTGCATTGCAACCTATGTCATCAATATCCTCATATGCATAACCCTGTTCCTCTGGTATGTATCTGTCAATGAAGAAGGCGTCGGCCTGCGCTCTATGTATCGTGATCTTGTTTCATTGGTCAGGGATCCCCATAACCGTCCCGTTGAAGCGGCCCTGTCCTTTGCGGTGCTGTTCATGGTGCTCTCCGTGTTTTTCCTTTCAGCATTCATGGAGGCCAGGGGGGCGGCGGCGGAACCGTCCGCGGCGGAACTGATAAAATTCGAAGAGCATTTTTATTCCCTCGCGCAGGAAGACGTCTCCCTCCCTGAAAGCGCCATGTCTATCGGTCCGGCGTCGGCCCCGATCAGAATTGTCGCGTTTACGGACTTTTTCTGTTCCGCCTGCATGAAGTTTTACGAAACGGGGCGCTACCTCATGTCGCGCTTCCCCGGTAAGATCCGCATCGATTATTACAGTTTTCCCCTTGACACGGTGTGCAACAGCCATATACCGAAGACTGCATATTCCAATTCATGCGTGGCGGCCCAGGCATTCAGCGCCGCGGCCCGCCGGGGAATATTCAGTGAATTCATGGACTATCATTACAGGCATTACCGGGCCAATATCTCCCGGATCCGCTCCGGTGACGTCATGGCCGGCTTCAAGGACTATTTTAAAGAGCGCCCGGGCCGGAATGAATTCGCGATTTTTTTGAAGGAAGCAATGTCGGAGACCTCGCGTTCCTCGGTCCATGACAATGTTGAGCTGGGGAGTGCCATGAAGGTCCGCGCGGTTCCGACGGTTTTTATAAATGGCAGGCGTCTGGAAGGAACGCCTGAAGCAAAGCTCCTCGAACAGGTGCTGGCGCGGGAATTAAATCAAAACTGATTTGAGTGGATTTTTTATTAAATGCATGAGTAACGCACGAATACATGTCATCCTGACCTTCGCGCTTATGGCCATTGTTGTTCTTTGGGCGGACCCCGTCCGCGGCGAAGACCGGCAGAAATCCCGGGGCGACATCATCATCGGCGCGAAGGCCGGCTATTCATTGATCGAGGGATATTATAAGAACCGGTTCAGGGGCTCCTATACCGCGGGCGGCACCTTCTCATACGGCAACCGGGGGATCGTGCCGTATCTGATGGGAGAGATGGACCTGTTTTACTCACGCTATCCCATGAAGGAGAGCGACAGGTCATATCTCGAGACGGTCTCGCTGGCTGCCGGTCCGCTGTTCTATTACCCGATAGTGCCCCACTTCCAGGCTTATCTCGGGGCATCGGCCATGGGATCCTATGTGCACCTCTTCGCGAGCAGGTCGCACAAGAATGTCAAATCCCTGAAGCCGGGCCTTCTGGCGAAGGCGGGATTCTTTTTCCCGATTAAGTCCGGTTTCATGATACGGGCCGGGGCCGAGTATTCCCTGCAGTATCTTTCGGGAAAGCCTCTTCACGGCGTCAATTTTATCGGCGGTATTTCATATAACTTCAATCCCGAGGAAGAGGTTACCGGCGTTGTTCCGGCGGGCGATACCGCCGCGCGAATAGACTGGTACCTTACCCTAGCCGGGAATGCCCTGCGGAAGGGCAAAACCGATGAAGCAAAGGACAACTACGCGAAAGCCCTCGCCCTGGACAGCACAAACAGGGAAGCCCGGGACCAGCTGGCAGGCATCAAGAAGGCCGAAGGCGATTATGAAACAGGGATGAAACTGGCAAAGGACAAGCGCTATTACGAGGCCCTGCCGGTCCTGGACAGCGCCGGCAAGTACCTTCCTGCCGCGCGGGAGGAGCAGGAAAAAATCCGCAAACATCTTTCCGCGGATACCGCCCTCCTTGAAAAGCAGGGCATCGAACTGTATGAAAAGGGCGATTACCGGGGATGCATCAATGTCATGAACCGTCTCCTGCTTATCGATCCGAAGAACAGGGTGGGGCTGATATACCTCCCCCGGGCTGTCAAGCGGCAGGGCGCCCTGGAGCGGTTGAGATGATACCGGGCATGGCTCCGCATTATATCCTGCACCATGACTATCGAGGACAAGAGTGATTCTCGGTTTTGATATAGGAAACACCAGCACAACAGCAGCATTGTACCCGGAGGAACAGATATTCCCGGAGTACACCTTCCGTTTTCCGACGGTGAAGAATACCGCTCCCGATGAGTTGTACCGCCATGTGCAGGACGGGATGTTCCGCTGCGGCATTGGCACGGACACGTACTTTATAAAGGGACTCGCCTTTTCAAGCGTGGTGCCGGAGATAAATCATGCCTATCATGCCATGGGGAGGAAAAACCTCGGCCTGTCCGCCCACGAAATATCCTGCGCGAGCAGGCTTAATTTCACCATACGGTATGACGATCCGCGGCAGCTCGGCGTGGACCGTATTGTGAATGCCGCGGCCGTGTTTAATGAATACGGGGGCGGGGCCATCGTCGTTGACATCGGAACGGCCGTTACCTTCTGCGTGCTCCTGGAGGAAAAGGTATTTGACGGGGGCATCATCGCGCCGGGAATAGACACGGCAATTAAGTCCCTTTCGTTGCGCGCTTCGCAGCTCCCGGAGGTGCCCTTTGAGAAGCCTGCCCGGGTGGTGGCCAAGAACACGAGCGACGCCCTCAAGTCGGGTTTTTTCCACGGATGGGTATCCCTTGCCGAAGGAATCATCGCAAAAATAGAGAAGGAATACGGGCGGGGGTTTTCAGTAATCCTGACCGGCGGTTTTGCCGGGAAAGTAGCGGAACATCTTGATCATGCCAATATCGTCGATCTTCTCCTTCCCATGAAGGGGATCAAGATTGTCTATGATCTAAATAAGTGATTATACCCGGTTCACTCCCCGGAATTCACTATCTCGGTCACTTCAAGTTCCCTCAATGACAGGAAACCTTTGCCTTCTTTCACAATAGTTCCTTTTACCGTGACCCGCCTGCCCTGAAAATGTTCCCTGAGTTTCTTCTCAAGGGGGCCGGTTATCTTCATGTCGCCGTTATCAGTCACCAGGGCCAGATAAGTGAAGGGCTCATTGCCTTTGACCGCGATCTTGCCCGTATACGTGCTGCTGCATCCCATCATGATGGTAATTCCCAGCACACAAACCAGCAAGGTAGATACAACTTTTATTGGTTTCATCTGGCCCCCGATATGTACTGGTATAGTATCCTGCCAGAAGCAGGTGGTTTTCTCAATTCAAGTTATATGGTTTATGGTATAAGTGATTGTTACCGCAGATGAAGTATATCAGGATGCGATTCGAAAGCCATAAAAAAATTAAGCAATTTAGAAAAATTAACCCTATGCCGGGTTTAAATTTTATTTATGAGTTGACTTTTATACTGATTGATTGTTCACTCATTACGCTGGTATTAAACAGTGCCAGAGGTGGAAGGTCATGACAAAATTCCATAAAGAATCATTTGAAAAAATATCCGAGGATAAGCGCCAGAGGATCCTCAATGTCGCCATAAACGAGTTTGCCGGCAAGGGCTTCGTGGCCGCCAACATCAATGACATAGCAAAAAAAGCGGGCATCAGCATCGGGTCACTCTACAATTACTTTGCCTCCAAGGACGACCTCTATATGGCCATTGCCGACGAGGGGTTCCGGATCCTCGAGAAGCTCATCTCCTCCATCGACCTTTCGACCGGCACCGTGTTTGACAAGATTGAAAAACTGGTCCGGGCGACCCAGGAGTATTCGCGGAAATATCCTGAACTGACCCAGATATACCATGATCTCACGTCCCAGAGCCTATCCCACATGTCGGCGCGGCTGTCGAAAAAAATGGAGGAAATCACGGCCCGGTACTACCGCCACATTATCGCCGATGCGAAGAAAAAGGGGCTCGTTGGAGATGATGTCAATGAGTGGATCGCGTCCTTCTGCCTTGACAATCTCCTCCTGGTCCTGCAGTACTCGTACACATCAAAATATTTTATGGAACGGATGAAGATTTTCGCAGGTCACGATGCCCTTGACAATGACGAGAGAATCGTCAAGGGAGTCATGAGGTTTATTCGCGGCGCACTGGCGCCAATGAAGTAAGATAATTATTCTATCCCGATGGAGGAATGTATGAGGAACAACCGTTTTCTATGTCTTATCGTTGCCCTGATGATCATGGCCTCTTCGGCCGGTCAGGCCTTTGCCCAGAAGAAACCCCAGCCGGCGCCGGCGGCCCTTTCCGACGCGCAGGTAACGGAGCGGCTCAATTATATCGAGAACGCATTGTACAGCGCCCAGCCCCATGCTCAGGCATGGTGGTACAGCTGGATGGCCATCTATGCCTCTGCAACCATCGTCCAGGGGACGCTGGCGGGCCACCACTGGAACGACTGGCGCCATGACCACCACCCGCTCTATACCAGGAAAATCAGGAACCGGGCCTTTGCCGAGGACATGCTCATCGGGGGGTGCACAACGGCTCTCGGCGTCGGCGGGCTCCTCATAACGCCGTTCAAGTCTGCCTATCTGCCTGACAGGCTACGGTCCATGCCGGCGAATACGGCGGCTGAGCGGCAGGCCAAACTCCTGCAGGCGGAAGACATTCTTCGGCAGTGCGCGGAAGTGGAAGCGGACGGATGGGGGTGGATGCCCCATGTCCTGAACCTCGTCGTTAATATCGGCGCCGGCCTCACGACCGTGCTGGCCTTCAACCGCCCCTGGACAGACGGGCTGATCACCTTCGGCGAGAGCGAGGCGGTATCGCTGCTCAATATCTTCACGCAGCCCAGGAAGAATCTAAAAGCCCTGAAAAGCTATGAAGCAAAATATAAAGGCGGTGAGAAAACCGGCTACGGCGACGGGTATGACAATGAGATATTTTTTACCCTCGTCCCCGGCGGAATGGGGATAGGCATGAAATTCTGAAGCTCTCAGGTCTTGCGTCAGCGGCAAAACAAAAAGAGCATCCGCCGGGATGCTCTTTTTGTTAATTGAATTTTGACGGGTTATTTGACCCTGTACCATCTCTGTGTTCTATAGAAGAAGGCCAGGTAACCCCGGACTACCAGGGTGTCTCCCTTGATCCAGATTTTACAGGTATAAAATTTTCCGTTGTCCGGGTCCATGATCTGGCCGCCGGCATATTCCTCGCCGAAATCCTTGTCAACCTTGCCGGTTTTCTTCATGTTGGAGAAGATATTCATGCCGACAACGGGTTTATTGTACAGCGCTCCCTTGCACTTGTCGCAAAGGGTATCCTGGGGCTTGAGCAGCAGCTTGACGACTTTTGCGTTGTATACGCCATTTGCTTCGTAGATCTGCAGATGGGATTTGGCCTTTCCCTTGTCAGGACCTTCATCAGCTATGGTTTTCCATATCCCCGCGAGATTTTCTGCTGCCGTTACCTTGACGCCGGTAAACACCACGGTGACCAGTAAAACCATGAGCATAGTTAGAAATTTTTTCATAGATGATCCTCCCGTTTGATTTTTGCTGATTAGACCTGAATTGTAGCGCTATGGTTCCATAATTCCCGTCACCTGCGGCACGGAAAGAGGACATTGCCCACCAGGTCATGAAACAATTATGGACGATACACTAGCAAAAACTGACAGGTTGTCAAGTTTATTTGACTCTGGTCCAAATTTCTGATCTTCCAAATAACGGCACGCCGACGTAGCCCCTGACATTCAGCTTGTCGTCGCTCTTGAGATACATTTTGCATTTGTAGGTGTCTCCCGAATCAGGATCGTAGATCTGGCCGCCGACCCATTCGCCTTTTTCAAAATGGAACCCCCAGAGCATGTCCATGCCGAGGATCTTGTTTTTCCGCTTGGCCGGATCGGGGTTCTTGGTGTCGAGGTCCTCCGGCGTTTTGAGCCATGATACCTTGCCGCAGAATTTTTCTCCGCACTTGTAAATGGTAACCTTGGCGTCTCCCTTCGGCACCAGCCAGGTTCCGATGACTGAATCAGCGGTAAACGCGGCCAGCAGGGTGACTGTCAGCATGATGCAAAATGCAACCATGGTAAGCGCGATCATCGTTTTTTTCATAAAATTCTCCTGAATGAGTGATGGCTCACTTTGGTTAAAAAATATCTTTTTGTCAACAAATAAAAAAGGCCGTCCCGGGGGATGGCCTTTTGTCGTAATAAACAGTATCGCTACACTTTTTCAACAATCATGGCAAATCCCATGCCGCCGCCGATACACATGGTGATGAGACAGTTAGCGATGTTATTGCGCTTCATGTGATGCATGGCCGTTACCATCATCCTGGCGCCGGTGCAGCCGATCGGGTGGCCCAGGGAAATGCCGCTTCCCAGCTGGTTCGGCTTTTCGTTGTCCAGTCCGAGTTCGCGGAAGCAGCCGATGGCCTGGGCCGCGAAGGCTTCGTTCAGCTCGATCATTTCCAGATCCTTGATGGACATCTTGGTCAGTTTCAGCACCTTCCTGACGGCCGGAACCGGGCCGAGGCCCATGTACGCCGGGTCAACGCCGCCGCCCGCGAAGGCCTTTATCTTGAGCACCGGCTTCAGGCCCAGTTCCTTGGCCTTGTCGGCGCTCATCATGAGGACAGCGGCCGCCGCGTCGTTAATGCCCGATGCGTTGCCGGCTGTGACGGTGCCGTCCTTCACGAAGGCCGGCTTCATTTCCATCATCTTTTCCAGGGTTGTGTCCATCGGCCGCTCGTCCTCGGCGAATATATCGTCGCCCTTGCGTCCCTTCTGGACCACCGGCACGATTTCTTCTTTAAAAAGCCCTTCTTTCATTGCTTTCCGCGCCCGGGTGTGGGACAGAACGCCCAGCTCGTCCTGCTCCTTGCGGCTGATGCCGTAGAGCTTGACGATGTTTTCAGCGGTGAGGCCCATGTGGTATCCGTAGAATATTTCATACAGGCCGTCGAAGACCATCAGGTCGTGAACTTCCCCGACGCCGGAAATGGCCATCCGGTATCCCCAGCGGGCGTCCTTCAGCGCCATGGGAGCCAGGGTCATGTTTTCCTGGCCGCCGGCGATGACGACATCCGCCTGGCCGGACATGATGGCCTGGGCGCCTTCTGCTATCGCCTTGAGGCCTGATCCGCAGATCTTGTTGATGGTGAAGCCGGGTGTCTCCTTGGGGATGCCGGCCTTGATCATGGCCTGGCGGCCCGTGTTCTGGCCCTGGGCGGCCTGAAGGACGTTGCCCATGATGACCTCGTCCACGGTAATCGGGGCAAGGGAGTTGTCCCAGGTATAGGCTTTCTTCTCGATGTCGATCATGCCCTGATCCTTAAGCTTGTCGGGCGCCGCTTCCTTCATTGCGTCGCTGACCACGGGACGGAGGCCCGCTTTTTTCAATACGTCTTTTATTACCAGTGCGCCGAGATCCACTACGGGGACAGACTTGAGGGCCCCGCCGAATTTCGCGATCGCAGTTCGTGAGCCGCTGACGATTACCACATCTTTCATGAACCTATCCTCCAAAAATTATTAATCTGGCTGCCCATCGGTGGGGTATGAGGGCCTGTCGTATCTTCCCGCATTCCCCACTGATACGCGTATTCTGATTTTTTCAGCGCACTGATATTTGTAAAGGAAATTAATTATGCCCGGGTAATTAATTTTTTGGTCATTTATCCAAATAACTGGGTTGCGTTCAATTTTTCACATGATAAAAGTGTGGCGTCGTGATACATTACTCATAAAGGGGGAAAATCATACAGGGTGCCAGTTTTTATTGAACGTTGCCGTAATGAAAGGGGCCTTAAGAAAAACCATAAATGCGGGATAAGGGGGGGAGGATATCCTCATGTATTCCTGCTCCATGACACGAGATAAAAAATGCTTGATAATATTGTATTGAAGAGGTTTTATCAATGAAGAAAATCAAAATGCGGTCGGATGGTTTCAATATATAATAGAACCATGGATCAGAACCGTAGCAATGCCATGATACATGCGGTGATACAGTGCCATCGATGACACCTTTCCTTATCCTGCTGGCCATTCTTCCGATCCCGGTCATTTATTTCTTTTATTACCGGTATTTCCTGGTCAAGCCAAGCTACCTCTATCACCTGGAAAATTTTCTTTACGGCTCCATCCTCGCGCTCCTGTTGCTGCTGGCCGGTTCTTTTTTCATGAACTATCTGGTGTTTCAGAGCACCCTCGCCCGGGGATTCCTGAGCGCCGCCATGATCGAGAAGGCCGGGGCCTTTATCTTCATCCTGGTCCTCACCTACCGGACGCCGCCGATGCTCATGGTCCTGAACATGACGATTTCCGCGATGCTCCTGGGCCTCGGCTTCGCAACGGTGGAAAACATCGTGTACGCTCTGGCGGTGCGTGAACCGGTGATCGTGGTGCGGCTCTTCAGCTCGGTGCCGCTCCACGTCCTTACCTGCGGCCTCATGGGATACGGTCTGGCCCTCATGCGCTTCAGCGGGTCCCCCGGTAACCGACTCCGCCATGCCCTGGGGGCGTTCATCGTGCCGCTCCTGTTTCACGGCCTCTATGACACGATGCTCATGAGCGGCGGCGCCGGGACCTACTGGATCGCGCCCCTTCTGGTCACGCTCATCATGGGGATGGAGTACCTCCTCGCCAGGTCGCAGACGCTTCCCCTCCTGGACGGGCTGCGGAAACACAACATGTCCATCGAGGAGTGGCAAACCATTCAGCGGGAGCCTCAGCACGCCCGGTGGATCCTCCGCTCCATGGGTTCGAAGAACCGCGAATATGTGCCCTTCTTCAGGCTGAGCATCGGGAAGATGAGGGGGGCCGTCATCACCGTCATGATCGCCGCAGCCGCCGCCTGCTTCGTCAATCGGGACGCCCTCATGGGACTGCTGCGGTACCGGCTGGCGGCTGAAGAGACCGTTATGCTTTTTACCCTGCTCCCCGCGCTGTACTGCCTGAACCTTTTCTTCGTGGGCGTGGTGAACCCGAAATATTTTCAAAACAGTATGATACGGATCCCCATCATCATCGATGTCGATATACAGAAGGATAACTCGGTCATCAGGACCACCACATACCATGTCACAGCGGGGAACTGCTACCTCAAAACAGTGGACCCCATCAGGGTCGGCACACGGTGTTCTCTGACCTTTACCTGCTCGAACTTTTCGTCGCCGCCGGTGCCCGCGGCCGTGATATGGGACAGCCGCGATGACCGGAAGCAGCTTTCCGGCACCCTGGTGCGCCTCACGGAGCGGCCGTGGGGTTACCGCGCGTTTTTGATCAAGTACTACCTGTACCGGGTGACTCGGGGGCTGTTTTTCAACCTGCACCTGCCGGGCTTTAAAAGCATCAGGCAGCTCTTCGTGAGGCCCGTGTCGGTGATGCAGAAGGAGTGGCGCTTCGGCAAGGGCCATGTTCTCTTTGAACAGGGCGAGGAGGGGAAGGTCTTTTATCTCATCAGAAAGGGGAAAGTGGACATTATCAAGACCCTTGAAACCGGCGAGAAGGTGCGCATGGTAACCCTGTCGGAAGGGGACATTTTCGGCGAGATGGCCATTGTGGGCAACCAGCCGCGGCTTGCGACGGCCGTGTGCCGTACAGAGTGCCTCCTTGCCGTTGCCGAGGCGGACAACCTGGATGTTCTTATCGAGAACAACCCGGTGTTTGCCCAGCGCCTCATCAAGATTTTCGCCAACCGGCTCCACGCGTCGGAGCAGACCATGCTGAAAAGCATGGCTGACGCGGAAATCATCACAAAGAAAAGAGAGGATATGCTCATCGCGTTATGCAAGCTCCTCTATGTCGCATTGGGGCTGGATGGCGGCGCCATCAGGGAACTTTCCGATAATGACGCGGCTCTGCTGTCCTCACAGCTTGGCTTGCATAAAGAAGCAGTTATCAGCCTCTACAACAGGGTGCTGGCGGCCGCCGGCGACCTGTCCCGCCTGGACGAGGCAATACGGTCGATTATTAATGAATCGTGACCCTGGGCTGTTTCCCGAAGGTTTCCAGGCCGAGGCGCTTCCGCGCCGCGGTGGCCATGTTGCGCGCGATGGAAAGGCGCCTTCCCGGGATGTTGGCCACCCAGGAGCCGAAGCCGGTAAGGGAGCTTGAATAGACCAGGGGTTTCGGCTTCCGCACCAGGCTGATCAGCTGGCGCGCCACGTCGTCGGGCGTTTTGGGCCTGGTGAAGAATTTCGTGATGAAATTCTGGTCAGGGTCGATGATGGTGTCCTGCTCGACCGGGCCGTAGCCAGATTCCGCCGGCGAGTCGGTCCTGATGTAGCCGGGAAAGTACTCGCTCACCCGTATTTCCGTGCCGGCCCACTCTGCCTGGATGGTGCGGGTCCACCCGCACATGGCGGCCTTCGAGCAGACATAGGGCGTGTACAGGGGGACGCCGATCATGAAGCCCGGGGACCCGATATTGATGATGTGTCCGTACCCCTGGCCGCGCATAAAACTGACAGCGCAATTCGTGGCTGCCACGGGGCCGACAACGTTCGTCCTGAAGGAGCGGAGGAGGTCGTCGGAGGTAACCTCGTCGGCGCGGGAAACGATGATGGCGGCGGCGTTGTTGATGAGGACGTCGATCCTCCCGAAATGCTCCACCGTCTTTTCCACCATGGCCACGGCCTGCCGTTCATCCGACAAGTCGGTGGGTAGTACCAGGGCGTTCTTCATGCGCGCGGCGTTTTCCTCCAGGTTCTCCCTGCGCCGCGCGGCCATGGCGACCTTCGCTCCGGCCCGGTCAAAGGCTATGGCCGCGGTCCTGCCGATGCCGCTTGAAGCCCCGGTGATGAGAATCACAGCCCCTTGAATATCCATCTGCATACCTCGTGCATTGATAGTGAGAATCCTTCAACTGCAAGCCGGTTAAAATCAAGACATTTTTGCATCTATTCACGGCGACTATCGATCAGGAATCATATCTCGGATAAAAAATTTATTGAAATGATTGCAAATGTTGATTAGTATGCATGTATATCATTCATCAGGCGGTGGGTATGAAAAAGATCAGCATCCTTGCGGGTGTCATTCTGCCGCTGGTATCCGCAACCTTGATCATGGCCGGTGACCGCGGTATCGGCCAGGGGTTTCTGACGAAAAATCCTTTTGAATACGGCTCCCTTCTTTCCAGCAGTGTACTTACGTTTTTACCCGACGGGACCTATACCTATGAGTACGGGTCTGGGGAATAAACTGTTATAACCGGGGTTTCCATACGATTAAGAACGCCACCGTTTATTTAAAGCCTGATTTCTGCTCAACGCACGGGGAAGGTAAAGCCGGCGATTGCGGCGAAACCATGGGAGAAGCGGCGTGTTCCATTCAGACAAAGCCTGATGATTTATATTACTATAAATTCTTCAAAGGTGTGTACCGGTGAAGCGGGCTTATCCACCGCTCGGATAGCGGCAGTTTAATCAGCCGGTAATCCCGGCCTCTGGAAAAACAGCGGTAAAGTTTCCCAGGTACCCGCCGATGATAATCTTCCCCCGGGAAACATCGGGGAAAAAATCTCCATTGATTGTCATGGCGCGAACCCGGGCCAGCCGTGACATACAACGCAATGCCGGCGTCACGGTATAGAGTTTCCCTTCCCTGTAATGAGCCAGGGTCCGTATGAATGAAGGCATAAGGGAACTGGTCACGGGAAAGGACGGCCCGCAGGGAGCGAACTCCATGTCGGCAAACACGCTGTTTCCCGCGCTCACCCGAACCCGCTCAACGCCGCTGGTGCCGATAACGGAGTCAAAGCTTGCCATTTCTTTAGGGATGCCCCAGTTCTCCCGCCCGTTGACAAGGGTTTCCATGCCGGAAACATATATCTTGCTGATGGTCCATCGCTTGCTGCCGTTGAAATCATGCCGGGCGGGCAGGAACATGAGCTCGTGATACGCTCCCGCATTGGAACTGCTGTAATTCACGTACATTAAAACGCTGAAGCGCCCCGCCCGTTTCCCGGCGATTTCCGGAACTACAAAACACCGGTTGTCCAGGTCGTCTTCCGGCATTTTCACCAGAAAGGCAAAGGCATGGCCTTGGAGCGTCCATGGGGCCGGCAGGCGGGGGATCGTGGCGGTGGTTTTTTTCATGAGAGTAATACATGTCTCCGTGTGGTGTGACATCCATTATGCATATGATCGTTGTGTTTGAGGGGAGAAGCCGTGATACACGGGACAGGTGAATCCCTTATTTCATCCTTGACTTCAGCACCCTCTTTAACTCTTCGAGAAGGTCCTTGAACTCCTTTCTGTTTTGTTCGCTGAGCTGGCTCAGGGCCTGGTGGGCTTCGAACATCAGCTCGATGTTTTTCCGGGAATCGTAGGAGGACGGATTATTGACCAGCCTGAATACCGGGATGTCGCCCAGTTCAGGATTCTCGACGACGACTATCTCGTCAATGCCGACAAGTTTCCTCATGGAAAGCGCGGCCTTGTCCGAGGGGTTCACGATCCTGATGCTGTCGCACGCCTTCGCCCTGCACCGTTTGGTGAGGGCGACAATGACGCCGATGAACGTGGAATCCATGTAGTCACAGCGGCTGAGATCGATATAGATTTTCTTCGGTTCTCCGACATGGTCCAGGTACGGAAGGAGATATTCATTCATGGCAAAGCAGTCCGGTGCCCGCATCTCTCCCTCGGCAACTATCAAAACCACATCGCCCTTAATGCCGACGCTTAACGATTTTTTCAGATCATTTCCCACGCCCCTTGCTCCTTGAAAGCCTGCGGTTGTTAACCTTAACTCAAAGGGGCACCGGTATGTCAACACTAAAGCAAGATTGGCGTCACCGGTTCACCGGTCCCGGAATTCCCGGCGGCCCGTGGCGCAGATACCTTCACCCGGCACAGCGACTTCAGGGCATCTGGCGCTGAACGAAGGCACCTATCTCCCGTATCGCCTGGCGGGCCTGGGGAAGCATGAAAGCCATGGCCTGGAACACGTGGATCATCCGGGGCCAGATTTTCAGCTCCACCGCGGTGCCGGCCTGGCGTGCCTTTTCGGCAACGCGACGCGAGTCGTCCAGGAGTATCTCGTCGGTGCCCACATGGATCAGGATCGGCGGCAGTTTCGCGAAGTCGCCGAAGAGGGGGGACACCGCGGGATTGGCAAGGTCGCCCTCGGGAAGATAGAGACGCGCGAAGCCCGGCAGGACCGGCGCCGGCAGGACGGGGTCCCTTCTCATGTTTGTCCGGTGCGTTTCGCCCGAGCAGGTCAGGTCGGCCCAGGGCGACATGCACACGGCGCAGGCGGGGAGGGGGATTTTCAGCCTGCGCAGGGTCTGGAGCAGCACCAGGGTCAGGCCGCCACCGGCGGAATCTCCCATGACGGCGATCCGCTTCGGATCGGTGCCCTGTTTTAAGAGCCACCGGTAGGCGGCGACGGCGTCCTCAACCGCCGCCGGGTGGGGATGCTCCGGACCCCGGCGGTATTCCAGGGAAAGGGCCCGGGCCCCGCTGGCGCGGGCGATGCGGCAGATGAGGTCACGGTGCGTCCGCGGCGAGCAGAGGACATACCCGCCGCCGTGAAGATAGAGGATGACCCTTCCGGCATCGGCCCCTTTCCATTCAACCCACTCGGCCGGATGGCCGCCTATGGCGACCGGGGTTACCAGGCACTGTTCCGGGAGCCTGATATATTTTGCCGCGGCAGCTTCCTCCCATTTTCTCATCCCCCGGTATTTTGTGCAGTCACACCGCCGGCTGTAGCGGCGGATAAAGAATCTGGCGATACGATAGCGGATCATCTGATAAAACCCCTGTGATGGTGCAGTTGATATGCGGCACGGGGCACGCCGAGGCGCGCCCCCCGGCGTTATTGCTGCTTTGTGTAGGTAATGCCGTCAAGGACAAGGACTTTTTTCCCTGCCACATCTTTCGGCTTCTCGGTGATCTTCATGGTCTTCTTGATGGGGCCCATGCCGATGGTCAGGGAGTCGCCGGCAATGGTCGTGTTGCCGCCGGTGATGGTCGTGTTTGAACCCTTCAGATCACCGCCGCCGTCCAGGTAAATGGTGACGAAGGTGCCGTCATCGGCTATCCATTTCCCCGCGAAGGCCTTCTGGTCATCGGGGAGAGGGACTTTTTTCCCGCAGCCGGCAAGGCCAGCGGCGACAAAGATGGCAAGGATAAGCACCAGAGTTTTTTTCATGACAGCCTCCTTGTGTGCGTTATTCCGGTTCCCGGAGAGATTTTAAATCTATCCTCCCCTTTTATCCTGTCAATGAGAAATTATTCTTGATCGAATCGCGGCGTTTCAGCTTCCATGGGAAATCATGAAACTGATCCGCGCACTATCCATCAGCAGTATGATATTGATCGGTGCCGCAGCCGGCATGGCTGCCGATCCCTCGTTTCTTTGGCCCATTGACAGGCCGGCGATGATAACCGGCACCTTCGGGGAGTACCGGGGCGCCCATTTTCATCACGGCATTGATGTCAGCACCGGCGGCAAGACCGGGTACGCGGTGTCCGCTGCCGATGACGGGTATGTGAGCAGCGTCATGTACCAGCAGTGGGGCATCGGCTACGCCGTGATAATCACCCACGGCAACGGCTGGAGCACCCTCTACGGCCACCTGGAGCGGTTTGACGAGGCCATCCTGAAGAATCAGAAAATCAGGGGGTACGCTTATCAGATTGAAAACAGGAAGGATTTCAGGGCGGATTTAGACAGGACCGCCATTCCGGTAAAAAAGGGGACCGTTATCGGCTATTCGGGCGAGAGCGGCATCGGCCTGGAGCATTTTCATTTCGAGGTGCGGGGGGAGGACGGCGAGCCGGTGAACCCCCTCACCAGCGGTATCATGGTTGACGATAAAAATCCGCCGGTGATAACGGCGGTGTCACTGGTGCCCATGGACGGCCTGTCCCGCGTTGACGGTTCGACCCGCGCGGCGCGGTTCCCGGTCATAACCGCCGGGAAAAACAGCTGCACGGTGAAGGCAAAAGCAATCCCCCTTGTGTCGGGGACCGTGGGTATCACCGTAAACGCCTATGACCGGATCGGCATTAAAAACGGCGTCGCCCCCTACGGGTTCGACTGCTATGCCGACGGACGGCTCCTGTACCAGATCCGGTACCGGCGCATCCAGCGGAGCCTGAGCCACCGCGTAGGCCTCTATTATGATTATGACGCCTCCGACCTGAGCAATTATACCATGTTTCTCTTCGACCGGATCAGCGGAAACGGGACGGTGAAAGCGGGAAAGGTAGGGAAGATCACCGACATCACGATTATCTGCTATGATGCTGCGAACAACGCCACGGTCCTCGCCTTTCAGGTCAGGGCTGACCGCCTCCCGGAAGATCCGCCTTCACCGGCGGCAAACCTCGCCAGGGGGAGCTCCCTTGAACTGGGAAGCGAAGATAAAAAATGCATCATATCATTCCCCCGGGGGTCGGCCCTCTACGATGAGACGCTGAAGATGGAAATCGAGGGGCAGCCCCGGGTGCGCATACCGGGCATAACCTCCCTGAGCGCGGTCTATTCTCTGTCGCCGACGAACCTCTGCATCGACAGGGCGGCGGAACTCTCAATCTCCTATGATGGCGGCGATTTTGACAGGGTCGCCGTGTACCGCTTTTCCAGAAACGGCAGGTACTTCTCCTGCGCCGGCGCGACCTATGACAAGGGAAGGAAGGCCTTTCGGATTCCTGTCATGAGGATGGGAAAATTCTTTCTCGCCAGGGACGATGCGCCGCCCCGGATACGGTTCAGGAACGGCACAAGGGTGAATGCCGGGGATAAGCTCCGCCTCTATATCGGAGACTCCGGCACCGGCATCGATCTGAATACCGCACAGGTCAAGGTGGACGGCCGCGCTGTGGCCTGGGACTATGACCCGGACCGGCATTGCATCGAAATCCTCCGCCTTAACGCAATCTGGTCGAAGGGGAAGCACGTGATAACCGCATCCATAGCCGACCGCGCCGGGAACCAGTCAGCCCGGGAAACCTTCAGGTATTCCGTCAGATAGCATTGATGTAATCCTGCACTATCCTGCCCTCAAATCATCATTGTAAGACAATAATATTGATTGACAATTGCCAGTCAGTGGGCCATTGTCATTAATCATTACAGTTCTTACCGTATGCGTGCTCTCAAAAAACAATGTTAGGAGGTTTCGTGTATGGATAAACCATGGCTGAAATCGTATGCTAACGGCGTGGTCTCTGCCGTGCAGTATGAGCGTATAACCGTGGCGGACGCCCTCAACAGGATGGCTCAAAAATATCCTGATAAACCAGCCCTCATCTTCCTTGATGTAAAAATTACTTATAAGCAGCTTAACGACATGGTGAACAGTTTTGCCAATGCCCTCATTGATATGGGTGTCAAGCCGGGCGACAAGGTGGCCATGCTGATGCCCAACATGCCGCAGATCGTGATCGCGAGCTACGGCGCATGGCGGGCCGGGGCGGTCGTGGTCATGAACAACCCCCTCTATACAGACACCGAGCTTGAGCACCAGCTGAACAACTCCGAATCAACGGTCCTGGTGACCCTCGATCTTCTCGGGCCCCGCATGATAGCGCTCAAGCCGAAGACCCCGGTAAAGAAGATCGTTGTCGCCCATATTCGGGACCACCTCAAGTTCCCGAAAAAGCAGCTCCTTCCCATCGTGGCCAAGGACAAGCACCGGGACATCCCGCCGACGCCGGACGTGTTTGAATGGATGGATGTCATAAAAAAATATCCTGCCGCGGACCCGAAAATATCCGTCGATTTTGACAGCTTGGCCAGCCTTCAGTACACCGGCGGCACCACCGGCGTGAGCAAGGGTGTCATGCTGACGCACAAGAACCTTTCCTCCAACGTGCAGCAGATCAATGCATGGTTTCCGGATTTCGTGGAAGGGGAGATGGTCATGCTCGGCGTGCTTCCCTTCTTCCACTCCTTCGGCCTTACCTGCGTCATGAACCTGACCATATGGAAGGCCGGCACCGACGTGCTGATACCGCGGCCCGAGCCGAAGACGATACTGGAGGCGATCCACAAGCACAGGATCAACTTCTACCCTGCGGTGCCGACGATTTACGTGGGGCTCCTCAATCATCCCGACCTGGCCAAGTATGATATATCATCGATCAAGGGATGCTTCTCCGGCGCGGCCCCGCTCCCCGTTGAGGTCATAAAGGAATTCGAGTCGAAGACGGGGTCCCAGATCTGCGAGGGCTACGGCCTTTCGGAGACGAGCCCCGTGGTGACGATTAACCCGTGGGGGGGGAAGACCAAGGTCGGTTCCATCGGCCTGCCGATCGCGGACACTGAAGTACGCATCGTCGACCTGGAGGAAGGCACGAAGGACATGCCCCAGGGCCAGCCGGGTGAGGTCATCATCCGCGGCCCGCAGGTGACGAGCGGCTATTACAAGATGCCCGACGAGACCGCCAAGACCGTGAAGGACGGGTGGCTCTTCACCGGTGATATCGGCACCATGGACGAGGAGGGATACTTCTATATCGTCGACCGGAAGAAGGACATGATCATCGCCGGAGGGTACAACATCTATCCGCGCGACATCGACGAGGTCCTCTTCGAGCACCCGAAGATCCTCGAGGCCTGCGCCATCGGGGTCCCCGACTCCTACCGCGGCGAAACCGTGAAGGCCTTCGTGGTGCTGAAGCCGGGCGAGACCATGACAGCCGAAGAGGTCATGGATTACTGCAAGGAAAAGCTCGCGAAGTACAAGGTGCCCACCATGGTCGAATTTATCGACACGCTGCCGAAGAGCGGAGTGGGGAAAATCCTTCGCAAGGAGCTGCGGGCCATGGAGCTCGCCAGGATGAAGAAATGACACGGGCAATCAGCAGCTTTCTGCGGGAAGGGACCGATGACAGCCCGTGATGTCCTGATCGTCACTGACGTGCAGAATGACTTCTGTCCCGGGGGCGCCCTCGCGGTACGCGAGGGCGACCTGATTGTCCCCGTCATTAACGGCATCATGGACCGGTTCCACCGCATCGTTGCCACCCAGGACTGGCATCCGAAACACCACGCGTCATTCGCATCGAATCATCCGGGGAAAAAACCCTTCGAACAGATAGACCTGGGCGGTGTCAGCCAGACGCTGTGGCCGGACCACTGCGTCGCCGGCACCGGCGGCGCAGAATTTCATCCCGGGCTGAATCCCGACCGTTTTGACCTCATCGTGCGCAAGGGGACCAATCCCGCCGTGGATTCATACTCGGCGTTTCTGGAAAACGACAAAAAGACAAAGACCGGCCTCGACGGGTACCTGATGTCGATCGGGGCCGGGCGTGTCTTCTTCTGCGGCCTGGCCACGGATTACTGCGTCTTTTACAGCGTTATGGATGCGGTCTCTTTCGGGTTCACCACCCTGGTCATTCTCGACGCCTGCCGCGGGATCGATGTGCCGGGCGGATCAATTGAACGGTCGATCAGCGACATGAAGCGGAAGGGAGTCCGGATCATCGAATCGAAGGACCTGTAGCGGCGCCCATGAACCTATCTCTCCTGACAGACTTCTACGAACTCACCATGATGCAGGGATACTTCTTCAACTGTCCCCGCGACCGCGGCGTGTTCGAAATGTTCTTCCGCAGGGAGCCCTTCCAGGGGGGATACACGGTATTCGCCGGCCTGGGGCCGTTCCTTGAAACCCTTGAAGGACTGCGCTTCACCGGCGAGGAGATCGACTACCTTGATTCCCGCGGCACCTTCAAGAAAGAATTTCTCGATTACCTGTCAGGCTTCAGGTTCAGGGGGGACGTGTTCAGCGTACCGGAAGGGACCGTGGTTTATCCCAACGAGCCCCTCGTCCGCGTCAGCGGGATCCTCATGGAAGCCCAGATGGTTGAGAGCATGCTCCTCAATTTCATCAATTTCCAGTCCCTCATCGCCACCAAGGCGGCCCGCATCGTCTCCATAGCCGGAAACGGGCCGGTTATGGAATTCGGCCTCCGCCGCGCCCAGGGGGCCGACGGCGCCCTGTCAGCGGCGCGGGCCGCGTTCATCGGCGGGGCGTCGTCGACGTCCAATACCCTGGCCGGGAAACAGTACGGCATCCCGGTGAGCGGCACCATGGCCCACAGCTGGGTGATGAACTTCGATTCGGAACTCGAGGCCTTCCGTAAATACGCCGCCATGTACCCTGACCGGTGCGTGCTCCTGGTGGACACCTTCGACACGCTGAAATCGGGCATACCCAACGCGATAGCCGTTTTCAGGGAACTCCGGGAAAAAAAGCCCTCCCTCATGGCGGTGCGCATCGACAGCGGAGACCTGGAGTACCTGAGCAAGAAGGCCCGGGCGATGCTGGACGACAGCGGGCTTCGGGAGGTGAAGATTTTCGTTTCCAGCGACCTCGATGAGTGGATCATGCGGCAGCTCATAGAGAGTGGCGCCCCCATCGAGGCCTGGGGCGTGGGAACACGCCTGGTGACCGGGTGGAACGACCCGGCCCTGACCGGCGTGTACAAGATCGTGGCAACGAACCGGGGTGAGTCCCTAGATCCGCGCATCAAGATATCGAACCAGGCGGAAAAGATAACCAACCCGGGCGTGAAGAACATCATGCGCTTCTACAGCGACAGGAACCAGGCGCTGGCGGACCTTATCTACCTTGAAGATGAGGAGGGGGAACTGGAGGCCCTGATCGCGCGCAGGGCGCCGGTGCGGTTCAACCATCCGGCAACGGACTATTCGCACTTCACCCTTGCCGATTACGCTTCGGCGAGAAAGCTCCTGGCGCCGGTCATGAAGGAAGGCAGGGCCATAAGCGCCGGTCCTTCGCTGCAGGAGATACAGGAGTACCGCCGGAAGGAAATCGAGGCACTCGATAAAACATACCGGAGACTCCTGAACCCGCATATATACAAAATAAGCCTGTCAGACCGGCTGAAAAAACTCAAGACCGATATGATCAGGCTTATCAGGGACAACTACTGAAACCATTCCGCGGGTTGAACCCTCCATCCCCGTAATAGACGCATCATGGTGTAAGCGCGGTCTCGTGACCGCGCCTGCCTCAGGCTAAAAGATGGCGTTATTACACCGCCACCGTCATGCCGTTGTTGACAAAGGAATCGAGCAAAAAGTCAAGGTCGAGCTCTGGATACACCGGATAGCGAGACAGGAGGTGCTTCACTTTCGCCAGGGCGTCATCCTTCGCGTTGTTTGTGATGTCATATTTTGCAAGGCTTTTCTTGCCGGTTTTCGGATCGGTCTGCGCCTTCGTGTTGGCGAGGACGCCGTGCATGATCTGCGCTATTTCCTTCATCTCCGGAATGCCCATGCCGAGGGTCGTCACCGCCGGGGTGCCGACGCGGATGCCGCTGGTGTACCAGGGCCCGTTCACGTCGAAGGGAAGCGAGTTCCGGTTAAGAGTGATGCCGCAATCGCGGAGGGCGCTTTCCGCCTGGCGTCCCGTGAGGCCGAAGTTCCTGACGTCCACCAGGAGGAGGTGGTTGTCGGTTCCGCCCGTGGCAACATCCATGCCTGCTTCAATGCAGAAGCGGGCAAGGGCCTGGGAATTCTTCACGATGTCCGCGGCGTAGGCCTTGAACGCGGGCCTGTTGGCTTCCCGGAAGGCCACCGCCTTGGAGGCCATGACGTGGGGAAGGGGGCCGCCGATCACCAGGGGACAGCCCTTGTTCACGGCGTCGGCGAACTCGTTGGTGCACAGGATCATGCCGCCCCGGGGGCCGCGCAGGGTCTTGTGCGTCGTGGTGGTAACCACGTCGGCGTAGGCGACGGGGTTCATCTCGCCGGTGAAGACGCCGCCGGCGACGAGTCCCGCGAAATGCGCCATGTCGACCATGAGCACGGCGCCGACGCGGTCGGCAATCTCGCGCATCTTCTTGAAGTTAATGGCGCGGGGATAGGCGCTGTATCCGGCCAGGAGGATAAGCGGCTTAAGCTCCCGGGCCTTCGATTCTATCATGTCGTAGTCGATGAGGCCGGTCTCCCGGCTTACCGTGTAGGAATGGGCGTCGAACATGCGCGAGGAGACGTTCATGCGGTAGCCGTGGGTCAGGTGGCCGCCGGAATAATAGTCAAGGCCGAGGAGCCTCTGGTTCCCCATGTCGTGACGGAGGGACGCCCAGTCGGCGTCGCTCAATTCATTGGTGTTTTTCGCCTGCAGGGAATTCAGGCGGGGCATCTCGATGCGGGTCGAGAGTATCGCCCAGTAGGCGACCAGGTTGGCGTCGGCGCCGCTGTGCGGCTGCACATAGGCGTGATCGCAGCCGAAGAGCTTCTTCGCCTCTTCGACGGCCATGTCCTCGACGGCGTCCACGTTGTCGCAGCCGGCGTAAAACCGGTGGTAGGCGTATCCTTCAGCGTACTTGTCGGTCAGAAGGTTGCCCATGGCCAGCTGGGACGCCAGCGATGAATAGTTTTCGCTCGCGATCAGCTTAAGGCTGGACCGCTGGTCAGCCAGCTCCTGCACGATGCTCCGGGAAACTTCCGGCGCGACCCGGGCTATGGTTTCGAGGCTGGAAAGAAATGCGAGAAAGGCGCTGTTGATGCTTTCCGCACCGTTTTGCTCAAGGTACGATAAGATAATAGATTGTTCCATGGTGCACTCCTGCAGCAGAGTAATACATGCCCAGGCGTGCGACATGCAGATACTGCGAGAATTCCCTGATGGTCAATTCCATCTTAAAACGCCGGTCATTCTTCTGTCCTTCTCTAACAGGAGCGGGTTTTTGTCAAGAATTTCTGGCCCCGCTCCCCCGTGCTGATTATGTCATGTTCGATAGATCGTGGCGGTGATCATGCCGGCGAGGACCATCTCGATCATGCCGTAGGCGAGCCATATCATGGCCAGCCCGAAGGGGATCGGGTACATCGCGTACTGGCCGAGGACGCCGTATACATTGACCAGGAGACCGATGAAAAGGCCGTACCGCGCGCCCTCCACCACGCCCCGCGCCTCGTACCCCTTGGTGAAAATGAAGACGAACATGAAGGAAAAGAAGAGCGATCCCAGCACCATGACCCACATGAGGTCCATCATCTCCGTCCGCCACAGGCCCTTGATGTCCTGGTACCACTTTGCCAGGAGCACGCCGTGGACGAGCCAGTCTATCGCCTGTATCGTGATAAAAACAGTGATGCCGGCGATGGTAAAACGCTTTATATTCATACTATCCCCCCTGACCTGTTCGATGTTAGGGCAGGATAGTCTTTTTTTTGCCTGCGGTCAAGAAAAAGTTTTTGGTCAGCATGGAGAAGATGGCTCCCGTATGGCGGATACAGCGGCCATGCTTCTGATTTTATTATTTTTTATTATTCTTGACCTCTTGTTTCGCCTGATGTAATGTCAGATTGATAATCCCTGAAAACCTCAGTAGCGGGACCTGCGAAGGAATTGGTATGCCTGCAAATATGAATGAAAATATGAAAAAGGAAGTTTCATCACTTAAAAAGAGAATCAGGGAACTCGAGGGCATGCTGAAAAAATACGAACCAGGAGAAAAAACAGGGGGTGCCTCCTCTTCCGGGGACACCGCTCTTGCTCGTTCCGAAGAGGATATGGCCGCAGGTGAAAAACGCTATCGCCGCCTGGTTGAGAATATGAATGAGGTCATTTATGAGACGGACATGACCGGAAAGATCGTGTATCTGACTTCAAACATAGAAAAGATTCTCGGATATACCCCGCAGGACATGCTGGACAGGCAATTCATGGATTTCCTGTATCCTGCCGATGTCGATATTGCGAAAAAGCTGTTTGAAAAGGGTTTTCCAGAGTCCTACGAAGCGGATGACTATCGCGTGTATCATAAAAACGGGGAGCTTCGGTGGGTGCGGGCATCCAGGAGCCCGATTTATGAAAATGGCTCGATCATCGGCATCCAGGGAATAATCGTGGATGTCACAGAACGGAAAAAAACCGAAGAGCTGCTCCTTGAAAGCGAAGAACGCTACCGCAACCTGGTAGAGCTTTCCCCGGATGGCATCATCCTCCACAAAAAAGGTATCATTCAGTACGCGAACCAGGCCATTGTGGATCTAATTGGGACGAACAGCGCGACGGAACTGATAGGAAAACCGGTGATCCAATTTGTGCATCCAGATTACCGTGCCGAAGCGGCCAATCGGATAAAGGCGATAATCGGGGGCGAGAAGCTGGCCCCCTGGATGGCGGAACGCTTCATTCTTCCCGATGGACGGGAGTTTGACGTGGAGGTCGCCGCGATCCCTCTGCGCATGAACGACGAGCTGTATATCCAGACCATAATACGGGATATCAGCGAACGCAAACGCGGGGAGCTTACCATCAGGGATTCCGAGGAGAGATTCAGGGCCATCTTCGATAATTCCCTCGACGGCATCCTCCTGGCTAATATTGAGACCATGAAATTTTATTCCGGGAACAGGGCGATCTGTTCCATGCTGGGGTATGAGCCTGACGAGATCCCGTCCCTCGGCGTCAAGGATATCCATCCTGAATGGGGCCTTCCCCTGGTCATCGATCATTTTAAAAGGCAGGGGGAGGAGGGCGGCTACATAGCGAGGGCACTGCCGGTCAAAAGAAAAGACGGAAGCGTTTTTTACGCGGACGTCAATGCTTCGATCGTGACCATCAGCGGCAAAAAATACCAGTTGGGGATGTTCCACGACGTCACGGAGCTGAAGAGGACGACGGACGACCTCATGGAGAGCGAGGAGCGCTTCCGCATGCTCACGGAAACGGCGCCGATCGGCATTTTTCTCACCGGAGCGTCCGGCGGCATCGTGTACGCCAACCCGCACCTCCTCAGGCTGACGGGTGTTTCCCTGGACGAGATCGCCCGGAACGGATGGGCCGGCATCGTCCACCAGGATGACCTGGCGCCCGTGCTGGAATCGTGGGCGGACGCGGTGCAGCGGGGGACCCGATGGATGAAGGAGCACCGGATGCTTTCGGAGAGGGGCGAGGTCGTGTGGGCCCGGTCGATGGGCACGCCGGTGCTTTCGGATGACGGGGCCGTCCTGGGCTATGTCGGGGTGGTTGAAGACATCACCGAGCAGAAAAAGCTTGAATCGGAGCAGATCAAGTCGCAGAAGCTCGAGTCGATGGGTGTCCTTGCCGGGGGCATCGCCCATGATTTCAACAATATCCTCACGTCCATCCTGGGAAACATTTCCCTGTCGAAAATGATGGGATCGAAGGAGCCGGAAATAATAGAACATCTGGGCCTGGCGGAAAAGGCCGCGCTGAGGGCAAAGGACCTGACGCAGCAGCTCCTTACCTTCGCCAGGGGCGGCGCCCCGGTGAAGAAAACCATCACCCTGCCGGGCGTCATCAGGGACTCGGCGGAGTTCGTCTGCCACGGCACGCGGGTCAATTGCTCCTTCGAACTTCCTGACAACCTGCTGATGGTTGAGGCCGACGAAGGGCAGCTGAGCCAGGTGATCCAGAACCTCGCCATCAACGCGATCCAGGCCATGCCGGAGGGCGGAACGATCAGTATCAAGGCCAGAAATGTATCGGTCAGCCAGGGAAAGTTCGTCAAGCTAACCGTTTCCGACACCGGCACCGGCATTTCCCCGGAAAACCTTAACCGGATTTTCGACCCTTACTTTACCACGAAGCAAAACGGCAGCGGCCTCGGTCTTGCCACCGCCTATTCCATTATCAAGCATCACGGCGGTTCGATCTCGGTAGAATCCAAACCGGGCAGGGGAACGACCTTTCAGATATTTATGCCGGCTTCTGAACGACCGTACGGCGTCGACCGCGAAGAACGGATAACGCCGGGCGCCGGCGCGGGAAAGATCCTCGTGATGGATGACGAGCAGTCGATCAGGGACACGGCCTGCGCGATACTCAAGACCCTGGGTTACGAGGCAGAAAGCGCCGGCGACGGCACCGCCGCGGTGGACCGGTACCGCACCGCAGCCTCCCAGGGCAGGCCCTTTGACGCCGTCATCATCGACCTGACCGTGGTGGGCGGCATGGGCGGCGAGGAAACCATTAAGGCCCTCCTCGGCATTGATCCCCGTGTCAGGGCCATCGTCTCCAGCGGGTATTCATCGGACCCGGTGATGTCACGGTTTACGGAATTCGGGTTTTGCGACGTTCTTGCGAAGCCGTACCGCATTGAGGATGTCGCGGCCGTTCTCCACCGCGTCCTCAAAGGCTGACAGCATCATGGCAACAAAAAACCCGGCCTGGAGCCGGGTTTTTTTCGGAGTGCGGCATCTTCGGAAAATTGTTATTTTGCTCCGAGTCCGCCGTCGACCGGAATTACGGCGCCGGTGACGTAATCCGACGCCCTGGAAGCGAGGAAGAGGGCAAGGCCTTTTATCTCGTTCTCTTCGCCGACCTTCATGAGGGGGATCTGGCCGACCATCGCGTCAAGGATGGGCTTCATCTCCGGCTTGAAAATGTATTCCATCATGTCGGTGTGGAAGAACCCCGGGGCAATGGCGTTGACGTATATCTTGTACTGGGCCAGCTTGACCGCCAGGTTCTTCGTGAGTATCTCGACCGCCGCCTTTGACGAGTTGTAGGGCACGGCGGGGTGCGCTATTTCGAGGGAACCGCGCGAGCCGAATATTGACGAAATGTTTATGATCTTCCCGCCGCCCTTTTCCTTCATGATTTTGGCGACCTGCTGGGTGAGGATCCACAGTCCCCGCACGTTGATATTGAAGACCTTGTCCCACTTGTCCAGGGGAAAATCCAGGGTCGGCGCCCCCCAGGTTATGCCGGCGTTGTTTACCAGGATGTCTACAGTTCCCAATTCCTGAACAGACGTTTTTACCAGGTTGTCAATGTCTTCCTTGGATTCAATGTCGCATTTGACCGGGATGACCTTCACGCCGAGCGACTGGAGTTCTTTCGCCTCTTTTTCGAGGTTCTGGATCTTGCGCGACGCGATCACCAGGTCCGCGCCCGCCTCGGCAAGCCCGGTTGCAATGAAGCTTCCGATCCCCCGGCCTCCGCCGGTGACGATCGCTTTCTTCCCCTTGAGATCGAATAATTCTTTAACGTTCATATGCGGCTCCTTCTGAATGGTATGTTGTAGTGTACGGATGTCCAAAAACCGGTTATTACCTTTCGTGTGCTGCGGGGATAATTATTGAACCGGACTGATTATATACAAGAAATATTTTTATTTATTTTGAAGGCGGGAACGTGTGTCGGTGACAGGCGGGATCATGGGCATGCCGCGGTAAGGGACGCGAACCCCCCCCTGCGGCATGGGAATATATTTCATCCCAGTCCAAAAAACATTTGAAAAATAAACGCCGGCGGTTACCCTCTCTGCCATGTCACGGAAAGAACGCCTGAATCTGGTCGAGGAAATTTTCGAAGACAAGCAACGGAGCGGCGAGCTCCTGGTGGCCCGGTTCAGGCTGGTCATTCTCCTTGCCTTCATACCCCTCATTTTCGCGCTCCGCTTTTTCCTGGGGTACCTCCTTCCCTCATACTGGATCCTGAGCATCGGCAAATGGATCGTCATGTCCGCCATTGCCGCGGGCATATACCTGGTTTTACAGAAGGGCTATTTCCGCTCCTGGACCGGTTTCGTGACCCTTTTTCTCGATACCGCCTTCGTGACGATCAGCATCATTACCCTCTCCTTTTACACGATGAACCGCAACGGCGTCATGCAGGACCCCCTCGTTATCATTTATTACCTGATCGGTTTCAGCGGCGGTATCAGGTACCGCACCCGGTACACGGTCTTCAGCGTCGCCCTGTGTGTGCCGGTGATCATCATGCTCTCATGGTTCGACCTCACCTATCACGAGGTGCCCGTGGATTACATACTGGTGATTGACCGCCTGGCGTTTTTTTTCCTCATATCGGTCATGGGCCTTGCCTTTTCCAGGATGCTGGGGGATTACATCATGGCCTGGTACCAGATGGGAGAGAAGCACGTGAAGGAAATCGCGTCCCTGATGGAGATAGGGCGCAAGATATCCTCCCATGAAGAGCTGGCAAAGACGCTCAGCAACATAGCCCTGGAGACCAACAAGCTCCTCCAGACAGACCGCTGCTTCATGGTCCTCCGGAACGGCCGGAGCGGGTCAATGGAAGTGATCACCGAAACGAGAAGCTTTTCCTGCGATCCCGGCGGGGAGATGGAGTGCGTGATAGGCGGCAGGATCATCGACACGGCCGAGGTTCTTGCCGTATCTTCGGAAGCGCACGCCGGAGATGCCGGCGTTGCGGCAGCCCTGAAGAATTTTTCAATCGGGAGCCTGTACGGTCTCCCGGTCACCGTTGACGGCGCTGTCGCGGGGGCCCTGATCATTGCCTGCAAGGCCGCGAGGGCCTTCTCGGAATATGACCGCACCCTCCTGGGGGTGCTCTCCGAACAGGCGGCCATTTCCATTAAAAACTCGAGGCTGCTGGAACAGCTGAAGAACGAAAGCGTATATCTTCACGAGGAGCTCGACTATTCCTCCAGTTTCCAGAACATAATCGGCCAGAGCAGGAAGATGAAGGAGATCTTCAGCGTGATTGAAAAGGCGGCGAAGTCCACGATCCCGGTCATCATCAGGGGTGAGAGCGGGACCGGCAAGGAGCTCATCGCCGACGCCCTTTATGCCCTGGGACCCCGGCGGGACAAGCCCTTCATCAAACTGAACTGCTCGGCCATCCCCCCGGAGCTCCTGGAAAGCGAGCTCTTCGGCCACGAGAAGGGAGCCTTTACCGGTGCTGACCGCCAGAGGAAGGGGAAGTTCGAGCTGGCAGGCGGCGGCACCATCTTTCTTGACGAGATCGGCGACATGAGCCCCAAGCTCCAGACCAAGCTCCTCCGCGTTCTCCAGGAGGGGGTGTTCGAGCGCATCGGCGGCGAGTCGTCCATCAGGGTCGATGTCCGGATCGTCACGGCTACGAACCAGAACCTCGAGGAGAAGATCCGCAAGGGCGATTTCCGGGAAGATCTCTTCTACCGGATCAACGGCCTTCCGGTATATCTCCCGCCCCTCAGGGAGCGGCGGGAGGATATCCCCCTCCTGGTCGACCATTTTATCAAAAAGTACGATTACACCGGCGCCCGGAACATCGAATTCACCGTATCGGCCATGCGCTTCCTCACCTCCCGGGAGTGGCGGGGCAACGTCAGGGAACTGGAGAACCTGGTCCACCGCATGCTCGTGATGACCGACAAGAACAAGATTTCCGAAAAGGACCTGGAGGCGATCGGCGCGATCTCGGACACGTCGCGGATGATGGATTTTTACGCCACCATGAAGACCTATATCGAGGACGCGGTCCTGAACGGCTGTGATGTCGCGGCGGAGATCGAGCGCATCGAACGGGAATTTCTTGCCGAGGCGTACCGGCAGGCGAAGGGCAATGTACGAAAGGCGGCTGAAATAACCGGTCTGCCCAAGTCGACCCTCTTCAACAAGCTCCAGAAGTACAAGATTACCGACTGATTTTTTCCACATCGCATCATTTGAAGTGATCCGGTGCCGTCCTGTCCGGAAAACGGGACAGATAGCTCTGATATGGGACATGGATTGTTATTGTTCAGGCTGCGTTATCCTAAAACCCGCACGAATCCCCCTGCGATACGCCCCCCTGCCGTCTGCAAGTAGCGCCTATGAAGATATGCAATGCATTAAAACATATTAATTGATGCCCCCTCAGGGGGAAAGGGGACCCATGAAAAATTTTTTAATAATGCAGTGTGATATTTCAGAGCCTATGAGCTGTCGAAATTTTTTTTGGCACGCTTCATGCTTTAATTATAGGATAATCAGACGGTTTTTAAATAAATTGGAATTTCACTGGAGGTGTTTTTGCAAACATGAAGAGGTTATTAATTATTCTCACCGCATTTATTTCTCTGGTCATTATCAATGAAGCCAATGCCGGTACGACGGGAACATGGTCGCTGGTTAAGAACAGCAGCGGGATAAAGGTCTATGAGCGTTCAGTCCCCGGCACGGACCTGATGGAATACATGGCGGTCACCGCCATTGACGAAAAGATGGAGGTCCTCGGTGAAGTGCTGCGCGACGTTCCCTCCTACCGGAACTGGATCGCCGATTGTCATGGAGCGCAGGTGGAAAAGCGGTATGACCGGAACACCATGGCCATCTACCTGGTGCTGAAACCGCCCATAATCCAGGAAAGGGACGTGGCTCTGAAGGATAAAACCGTGTACGACTGGGACAGGGCCAGGGCTGCCATTTCCTTTGGGGCCACCGAGGAGATCAAAATTCCCCTGGAAAAGAACCGGGTGCGGGTCACCATGATGAACGGCGTCTTTGACATGGAATTCCTCGGGCGAAACAGGACCAAGTTCATCTACAGGCTCCTGGTGGACCCCGCGGGGGACATCCCTAAAAGGGTGGCCTATGCCGTCATGAAGAGCTATCCCTACGAAACGCTGAAAAAGCTCAGGACCATGGTGCCGAACAGGAAATACAGCGACGCAGCGCGGGGCAGCGAAGAGGAGCGGGCCATCGATACCAGGACGAGGAACGAGGCCTACATACAGAACCTCCTGTTCAACAGGCTGGCAAAGTTTGTGGGGAACCGGGCGGCCCTGCAGACGATAATACAGAACGACAGGAATTCAATAAAGAACATCGTTCAGTCAGGCGCCACCTATGAGAGCGTTGAAAAGGCCTCGATGAAGTTCTATTTCGCGTACCTGGATTCGATTGTTCCCGACAGGGAGGCTGCCCGGAAGCTGAAGGAAAACAAGAAAATGGTAGGGGAAATAATCGATATGATCGTGACCGACTGCGGCGCTTCGGATGTGTCGGTGGAGAGCATCATCGCAAAGTACAAATAGCAGTAGTAAGACAGAGGGCATGATGGATTTGCCCCAACGGTAGATGATGGTATCAAGGCTTGTCTAAAAGCCACCTACATCCCCCGCAGGGGGACTCTTTTACCATCATTTGAGCATAAAGCCCCCCACGGGGGGTTGGGGGGGACAAAAAATGGCCCCTTCATTATATAACAGCATGGAGGTTTTACATGGTACAGGTTGATATCGTCTGGTCGTACGCTTTTGGCGCGACCTTTGCGGCTGCGGCGGCACGGCAGCTTGAAAAGGAGGAAAAGCCGTTTAATAATAAATGGTATATATTTATCCTTCTCTTTCTTTCTATTTTTTTCGCGCCCTCGGGGCTGTATCTTCTCTGGGAGCATACCCAGTGGGAAACAATGCAGGTGGCCACCACGTTCAGCGACATTCCGGCGTGGCTGGTGACCATATTCGCGGTGACCAACATCACCCAGGGGATCCTGGGATACTGGACCACCTTCCTGCTGGTCAAGAAGAAGAACTACTACGGGGCCCATGCCAACTGGATGGTGGCATGGATCATATTCTGGTTCATCCTGGTGTGCGGGTGGGACTGCACCGGGTACCAGCGATTCCTCTATGACATGAGCGTGAACAACGGCGCCCTGTGGGAGCCGGGTAAAATGATGGGTATCTCATTCTTCTATGCCAGCAGGGTATGGTGGACGCTCGTGGTCATGGCCCTGTTTTTCGCCCCCATGCTCATATACGGCTTTGTCGGTTTCACGCGGGAAGGCGCGAAGATGGACAGGACGATCCCGTCCGACAGGGTCCCCGGGGTGCCGCGGATCCTGGTCTTTTATTTCGCCACGCAGTGGGTCCTGTGCCTCGGCCTGGCGATACTGGCGGCCCTGTCGGTCATGGGGATCAGGGAAGTGACCGGGAGCCTCCTCGCAGCGTACGGCATCGGTATGCCGGTCTTTGCCCTGGCGGCGTATTTCCTCCTCTTCCGGCGAACCATGCCGATGCACTGGATTGCCAGGCAGCTCTACGTGAAAGAGCCGGGCGAATGACGCAGTTTCCCTGCCATGGGGGAAGGTGAGAGTGGCGCCGCCTTTCAGCGAACAGGCAGCCAGGATGGCTGCCGGAGCCGCGAGGACAGGATGTCCTATTTGCGGCGGAGTGAGCGAAAGGCGCGCCGCTCATACTAATAGGTTTCCATTTATTTAAGCGGGAGTTGAAATGATATCAATGCCATCACACCATGCCACGGTCCTTGTCACCGGCGGGGGAAACGGCATCGGCCGTGAGCTCTGCCGCTGCTTCCACCGGGGCGGTTGCAGCCTGGTGGTGGTCAGCCTGGTCATGGAGGAGCTTGTCCGCCTCAGGGAAGAGCTCAAGCCCGTCGCGCCGGGCCAGAGTGTCATCATAATTCAGAAAGATCTGTCGGAGCAGGACGCGGCGGAATCTATTTTTGATTTCTGCGAAAAGGACGGGATTGAAATCGATATACTGGTCAACAATGTCGGCTACGGCCTCGCCGGCAGGCACCTCGACCTGGACACTGACCGGGTGAAGCGGATGGTTGTCCTGAACATGATGACCATGACGGTCCTCTGTCAGCTCTTCGGCTGGAAGATGAAGGAGCGGCGGAGGGGACGCATCCTCAATGTAGCTTCAACCATATCCTTTCAGCCCCTTCCCTTCTGGGCCGCCTATGCCGGAACCAAGGCATACGTGTCAAGCTTCACCCAGGCCTTTGCCCGGGAGATGAAGGAGTTCGGCGTTGCCGTCACCTGCTTATACCCAGGAACCACGGCGACAAATTTCCTTGATTCCGCCGGCCTTGTGAAAACCCCTAAAAGATGGTCGGTGGGTTCCCTGGTCCATAGCGCCGCCATGGACGCGAAGAAGGTCGCCAGGGCCGGGTACCGGGGTGTGATGAAGAAAAGGTCCAGGGTCATCCCGGGCCTGACCAACAAACTTCATTTCTGTTTTATTCACTGGGTTCCGAACCGGCTCATTTCCGCCGTGGTCAACGGTTTCATGAAACGGTACCGGAGGCCGGCGTAAACACGGAACTTTACCCGGGTGATGATTACCCCTCGTAGGTGCAGCGCATCTCCCCCATGTACATGGTGGCAACGCAGCTGTTGCAGGGGCCGCACCGCAGGCACTTGGACACATGGGACGGGTCCTTCCTGATCCTGTCCACGAAATCCGTCTCAGCCACCAGGGCCCGCGCTATGGCCACGAAGTCGAAGCCCCTGCCGAGGACCTCGTCGATTTTTTTCCGTGAGACAAGGCCTCCCACGTAGACCAGGGGGAGCTTCACCGCATCGCGTATTTTTACGGCGTCTTCAAGGAAAAAGGCCTCGGTGTAGGGATAGTCCCTGATCATGATGCGGGAAAACATGATCATGCCCAGCTTGATGAGGGGGTCTTTCTGGTAGCTGATGAGTTCCCTGTGGGGGGTCAGGCCGCGCAACATGTAGAAGGGGGTCTTGCTCGTGAAGCCTCCGGAAAGGACCAGGGCGTCGGCGCCTTCATCTTCAAGGATTTTGGCTACTTCAATCCCTTCTTTTTTATCCATGCCCCCGGAGAAGCCGTCCTCCAGGTTCGTTTTTACCAGGACAGCCGTTTTCTTTCCCGCTGCCTTTCTCGCCTCTTTCATGACCATCCTGAGAAAACGGGCGCGGTTTTCAAGAGATCCGCCGAAGCGGTCCGTGCGGCGGTTGGTGAAGGGCGAAAGGAACTGACTTATAAGGTAGCCGTGGCCGGCGTGTATCTCCACCGCGTCAAAACCCGCTTCACATGCCATGGCCACGGCCCTGCCGTGGGCCCGGGCCAACTCCTCGATATCCGATTCAGACATTTTTCTCGGGAGGGTGAGACCGAAGAGGCATAAACGGCCAGACGGAGAGACGGCGCGGTCCCCCGAGACCTTGCTGTCGCCCATGTTGCCGGCGTGACCGAGCTGCACGGAGACGGCGGCGCCCTCGCGGTGCACCGCGTCGGTAAGCTTTTTGAAGTAGGGTATGGCCTCGGGCCGCATCCAGGCCTGGTGGCTGAAGGTGCGGCCGCCGTTGGTCACCGAAACATAGGCCACGGTGGTCATGCCGATGCCGCCGGCGGCCACGGACCGGTGATAGTTGATGAGTGAATCCGAAGGGAAGCCGCCGGGGCACATCCCCTCGAAGCCGGCGGAACGGATGGTCCTGTTCCTGATTTTCAGTGGACCGATGGTGCCGGGTGTGAAGAGCTTGTCTTTTGCCATTGTATTTTTCCTTTTTAAGATAATACTTTATGGTAGGTTGGATTACCGTCGGGGCCATGTCAACTTCTTATGATCATATTGTTTGACAATTTTTACAATGAATGAGATACATGGATAAATCATGCAGGCGGGGTCACGTGACCCCGCCTGCGTTGAACAACCGGACATCAGAAATGAAAAATCCATACAAGGATAAAACCGTTATCGTGACCGGCGGTGCCTCCGGCATGGGGCGGTCCCTCTGCCTCGGCCTTGCCTCGCGGGGCGCCAGGGTTATCGTTGCAGACATCAATGGCGAAAAAGCACGGCGAGCGGCTGACGAAATAAAAGGCATGGGATGCCATGCCCGCGCGGTCACCCTTGACGTGGGCGATGAAGGCGCCGTGTTCAGGGCTGTGGCAGACACAGCCGCGGAATTCGGTTCCATTGATTATTTCTTCAATAATGCCGGCATCGGGATTTCGGCGGATGCCCGGGACCTGACGATCGAACAATGGAGGAAAATATTCGATGTGAACCTCTTCGGGGTGCTCTACGGCACCATGGCCGCTTACGCGGTCATGGCCCGCCAGGGAAGGGGCCACATCGTCAACGTGGCCTCCATGGCAGGCTTTGCCCCGTTCTCGATCAACGCTCCGTACACCGCTGCGAAATACGGCGTGGTGGGCCTCTCCCAGGCCCTGCGCCACGAGACGGAAGGCCTGGGGGTGCGCATGACCCTGGTGTGCCCGGGGATCGTGAGAACCTCCTTTTACGACGCCATAGAGATCATCGGAACGGACCGGGATACCTACATGGAATTCATGCCCCGGCGGCTCATCTCGCCGGACCGGGCCGCCGAGATCATCCTCGACGGCGTTGCCAGGAAAAAGGCGATGATAGTTTTCCCGTTCCACGCGAAGGTGCTCTGGTGGGTCAGCAGGTTTGCCCCCTTTGTGATGAATTTTATCAATAGAAAAATGGTGCGCAAGTACCGTTCCCTCAGGAAATAACCGCGGGATATCCCGGTGCGTTACCGGAACATGTCCTCAATCCATTCTATTGCGTTATCCCGTATTGAAATGAGATCGAAGCGGAAGGTGATCCCGGGACGGTTATACTCGGGGTTAGCCGCGAGGAAAGACTGGGCCGCGGTTTTCAGGCTGTTCCTTTTTTTTCTGCTGATGGAGTAGAGGGCGCCGCCGTAGCGTTCGGCGCCGCGGCGCTTAACCTCGGCGAAGACAACAAGGTCTCCGCTCCGGGCGATGATGTCGATCTCGCCGTATCTGCCGTGGCGGTAATTGCGCTCCAGGATGTTGAACTGTTTTTTTTCGAGAAAGTCAGCGGCGCGGTCTTCGCCGTCGGAGCCGAAGTTCCGGTTGTGGAAACGGTCTGACACCGCGGCCTACAGCACGTCAAAGATGTTGATGCCCACCTCTGCCTCGTCGAGGGCCCTGACAATATAGAGGGAAGACTCGGAGAGGAGGCTTATGATGGTGGTGTTTTCGATGCGCTTGCGGTCCTTGTCAAAGATGACCTTGATGATGGGACGGAGCGGCTTTTCCGGTACCGATCCGATGATGATGCCGATGGCGCCGTCGTTCAACTCGACAATGGAGCCGATGGGGTAGACCGACATGCGCGACAGGAAAACGCGGAGGATGACCGGATCGAACTTGTTCACGCCGCTTGACAGGAGATTCCGCATGGCGTGGTAGAAGTAGACCTTTTTGCGGTAGCTCCGGTTCGATATCTGCGCTTCGTAGCTGTCGGCGATGGCGGCGATCCGGGCGAACTCGTCGATGTCGTTGCCCCGAAGGCCGCGGGGATATCCCTTGCCGTCAAACTGCTCGTGGTGCTGGAGCGATATGATGGCGGAGCTTTCCTTGATCTTGCCCAGCTCTTTCAGGGCCTTGTAGCCCAGGAGAGGGTGTGTCTTGATCTGGTTGAATTCCTGGTCGGTCAGGTTTGACTGCTTGTGGATGATGTACACCGGCAGCTTTATCATGCCCGCGTCGATGAGGAGCGTCCCCAGTCCGAGGTCGTTCAGTTTGACGGGGTTGTATTTCAGCGCGATACCGATGATCAGGGAATAGAAGGTCACGTTCACCGAATGGGTCAGGGTATAGTCTTTCCCTTCATCAAGGCCGTAGAGAAAAAGGAATATGTTGCTGTTGTCTTTTAGGAGCTTTACGATGCTCTGGACCGCGTCTTCGAGGTCACGGGTCTCAAAGGGAACGTTGTTGCGGATCGACCTGTAGGCTGCCTCAACGGCGTTCCTGGCGCGGTTGTGTACCTCAATAAGGCCCTTCCGTTTTTTTAAGAGATCATTGTAATCATTGACGATCTTCTTTTCGCTGTCGATGTCAATTTCCTTGGGGGGAGAGACCGGTTCGGCGGAATTGTTCGTTTCTGTCGCTTCGGCGGGTTTTTCTTCCCCCATCTCCATCCGCTTGATCAGGATGCCGGACGTTTCGACCTCGGTGATGCCCCAGGTCATCAGCTTTTTGATGTCCGATTCCTTGATGGGGGAGTTGGCGGTGATGAGCATGTTGTTGCTGTCCACGTAGATGGGCTTGTCGTATACCATCCCGGGCCTCAACTCCTCAACGGAAATCTTTCTCATCTTGGCCATTATACTATTCCCATGCTGTCCAGTTTGGATTTAAAGTCTGCATTAATCCGGTAGCAGTACGCGAGCACCTCTGATACGGCCCTGAAGAGGGTCTCCGGTATTTCGCTTCCCACCGGCAGCTGCGCAAGCACCTGGGCCAGATCCGAATCCCGATATATGGTGATGTTGTGCTCCCTGGCGATCCGGATCAGCCTTTCAAATAGCATCCCCCTGGCAACGGCCAGGATTTTCGGGACGTCCCCGGAATATTCCAGGGCGACCCCCGTCCTATCATTTTTCATCCTAAACCCGTATATCAAATACACTATTTAGTGAGAAATATGAATAAATTTCAACTATTTTATTTATGGCCTTCGCCGTATTATAGAAATTTATATGTATATCGGGGTCTATGTTTTTGATATTTTTCTTTAACTCCCCTTCATGCTGTCTGAGAGCTTCAAGGGTCTCGTGCTTGCCGCAAAACAGAGAGAGGTAATATCCATCCCGCGCCTTGCGGGCAAGAACCTCGATGCGGCCCATTGCAGAAAAATCGATGCTGAAAACCCACGCGTCATCTTTTCCCAGATAATGTATCGGTCGGGTTTCATCATCATCGGCAAAGGGGAGTTCCCCGGAAACATATCCTGTCGGCGTTTCAGTAGAATTGCCGAGAAGGGCAATGAGCTGACGCAGCACTGCTTCCTTCATCTCGTTATCATTGATTCCGCTGATCCCTTCGATAACGGCATCGATAATGGCCTCCATGCTCTCCGGTTTTCCCGATGCCCATTTCCTGAACCGTTCCCGGTCGAACCCGATAATCACCATGAGCGACTGGAACGCCCTTGCGTCAACGCGGGAACCGGAGAGGAGGAGGGAAAGGTCCGAGACAACATTTTTATCAATTCCCAGCCTCGCCAGGAGGCTCAGAAGCCCGGTTATTCCCCCGTCTTTTTTCTCCTGCCTGGTCTGAAGCCCGAGGAGCAGGGCGTTCAATTCAAATATTCCCGCCGGGTGTTTAGCCAGGGCGCTGGCAATGTTTGCCTGGATCCGTCCCTGGTCAGCAATGGCCATCTCCGCCAGGCGACGCGCGAAGGCTTCCCTCCCTCCCGGGTCGACCAGTTTGAAAAACAGCGAATTGTCCCTGATGTCCTCGAGCCTCAGGGTTATGGCTGCGCCGGCCGGGACCCCTTTCTGGAATTCGGCATGGATCCGTTTGCCTCCTATCTCGAGGACCGCTTCGCGGCCGCTGATCCGGCTGACGATCTTTGCGGGAAGCTCCGTCCCCTTCTTAATATCGCCGAGCTGGTCAAAAACGCCGCTTTTACCCGAGACCCGTATGGTGCCTGTCGGTTCTATTCTCATCACAGATCACCTTCGGGTGTAACCATGCTCCGTGCCGGCTCGTAGCTCCTCCGGTGTATCGGTGAGAGCCCCCGGGCGGCGAGCGCCTCAAGGTGTTTCCCGGTGCCGTAGCCCTTGTTGCTGTCAAAGTGATAACCGGGGTACATCTCGTCGAACCGTTCCATGATCGTATCGCGGCGCACCTTCGCCACTATGGAGGCCGATGCGATTGATATCGATTGAGCGTCCCCTTTCAATATTGAACGAATGGGAACCGGCGCTTGAAAAGAAAAATTTCCATCGAGTATAATTATATCCGGCTTAATAGGTATACTCCCGATGAGCCGATTTAGTGCAAATTCTGTGGCGCCATTTATGTTGAGCCGGTCAACGGTGCGGTGGGACACCAGAACCGATGACGCGTGGAGTGCGGTGGCCCGGATCAGCTCAAGGCTTGATTTTCGCTTCCGGGGGGTCAGCTTTTTCGAATCGTTGATGCCGGGGATGGGACCTTCAGTGGAGGCGATAAGGGATGCCTGGTAGATGACGATGCCGAGGCAGAGAGGCCCTGCCAGGGCGCCTCTGCCGACCTCGTCGACGCCGGCGATGAGAGAAATGCCTTCCTCCAGCAGCTTTTTTTCTATGGCAAAGGTGGGATAATGCAAAAAGGCGGACTCATCGCCCGCCTTTTTGATTTCAGTGATGCCACCGGTATTGTTTGCTGGTTCCAACTAAAGCCCGGTCCCGGGATATCAGGATTCCTGCTGGGCTGTCCCTTCAGCGGGGGCCGCTTCATCGGCGGCATGGGTCCCCGGCACGTCGGCCGCGGCGGCTGAATGCTTTTTGCCGCCCTTTCCGGTCTTCTCGCGCAGCTTGGCGGACTTGCCGGTCCGCTCCCTGAGATAGTAGAGTTTGGCGCGGCGGGCCTTGCCCTTCCGCACGACGTCTATCTTGGCGATCCTCGTCGAGTATACGGGGAAGATCCGCTCGACACCGACGTCAAATGAGAGCTTCCGGACGGTAAAGGTCTTGCTGACGCCCTTGTTGTCGATGGCGATCACAATGCCTTCGTAAACCTGGATTCGCTCGCGGTTTCCCTCAACGATGCGGTAGTGTACGCGGACCGTGTCGCCGATTTCGAAATTTATCTTCCTGTCGACCGGCATTATTTTCTTTTCAATTTCCTGCATGATGTCCATCGCTCATTCTCCTGATATTTTTCTTATAAGATGTTTTCTGTACAAATCGGGCCTGGTCCGTCTGGTCTTGTTCAGGCTTTCCTCGCGCCGCCAGTCCTGTATCATTTTGTGGTTGCCGCTCAGCAGCACCCCGGGGACCTTCATTCCGAAAATATCCTCAGGACGCGTGTAATGAGGATATTCCAGCAGGTCCAGCTCAAAGCTCTCCTCGTTCAGGGACTCGCTGTTCGACATGAACCCCGGCACGTACCGGGAAACCGCGTCGATGATCGCCAGTGCGGCGTACTCTCCGCCGGAGAGCACGTAGTCGCCGATGGAGATCTCGTAATCAACATGGCGGTCGATCACCCGCTGGTCCACGCCCTCGTAGTGCCCGCACACGATACAGAGATCATCGTGCGCCGCAAACTCCTTGACCAGGTCCTGGTTGAGGAGCCTGCCCGATGCCGAGGTGAGCACCACCCTGGTGCCCTTTTCCTTCACGCTTTCGATGGCCCCGTCAAGGGGCCCCGGCATGAGCACCATTCCGGAACCGCCGCCGTAGGGATAATCGTCGCAGCTGCGGTACCGGTCCGTCGCAAAATTCCGGATATCGGTGATCGTGACGTCGATGATTCTGCCTTCCACCGCTTTCCCGAGCAGGCCGCTGCGCAGCGGAGAGGCGAAAAAATCGGGGAACAGTGTCACAATCTTAAACTTCAAACAGGCCCTCAACGGGATTGATATCCAGTACTCTGTTCCGTATGTCCTTCGTATCCACCATCGATTCAACAAAGGGAACCATGAACTGCTTCCCTTCATCGTTCGATATGATAAGTATTTCTCCGGAGCCCGCCTCAAGGATGTCAGTCACGGTGCCGAGCAGCCGGTCCTTGCAGTAAGCGACGCATCCGATAACGTCAAAATAATAATAACTGTCCTCGTCCAGGTCGTCCCTGGTCCGTTCAGCTTCCGCCCGTTCTATACAAATGTCGGAACCTTTCAATGCGAGGGCTGTATCCCGGTCGTGTATGCCCTCGAGCTGCAGGAGTCCGCTTCTTCCTTTCTGCTCGATGAAATTCAGTATTTTGAATTCACGATAGCCGGTTTTGGTCTTTATAAAAACTGATTTACCTTCGTCAAATCGTTCCCTGATATCGGAGATAACCAGGACCTTCAGGCGGCCGGTCAGGCCGTGGGCCCCGGCGGCAACAGCTATGCGGATATAGTCATCTGTCATTAATCGAGTATTTCCAGCACCACCCGTTTTCCAGATTTTGTAGCGGAAGCGTTTATGATGGTCCGTATCGCCCGGGCTATTCTGCCGTGTTTTCCGATAACCTTCCCGATGTCTTCTTTCGTTACCCGCAATTCGAGGATTGTCGATTTTTCTCCTTCAACCTCTCGTATTTCCACCTGGTCCGGATGGTCAACAACGGATTTGACCATGTACTCGACGAGTTCTTTATAGTTCATTTCCGACTCCTGTGGAATTATTTGGCGGTTTTAAATTTCTGCCACAACCCCTTTTTCTTTATAAGTTGCATGATGGTATGAGTCGGTACCGCGCCTTTTCCAAGCCAGTGGAACAACTTCGTCTCGTCAACGACCAGCTGTTCGCCGTCAACTATCGGCTGGTAGCGTCCCAGCTGATCAATGAACTTGCCGTCCCTTTTTTCCCTTTCGTCAACGGCGATAATCCGGTAAAATGGCTTCTTTTTCGTCCCCATTCTCTGTAAGCGTATCTTAACAGCCACAACAGTCCTCCTGTAATGATTAGGAATTTATTTATTTTTACCCCTATTTTTTTGTCAATAGAAAATAGCCAAAAAGGGGAAATTAATCAGTTTATTTCCTCCCTTTATCCCGGCGCCCCAGCCCCCGCTTTAGGGTTTGTAACCAGGATTCAAATCCTATCTGCGCGGGCACTTACCAGCTTCTTTTTTGGAACCCTTGTTTTCGGCCTGTCCACGAGCCACGGCGGGACAGGGTCCGGCCGTCGTGAAAAGCGGCCGGATATCCGCTTGAATATGAGGTAGCCGGTGGGGAGCCATATCAGCGAGAGGACCGTGCCCACGATCATGCCCCATGAGAGGGCCAGCGTGAGGGGGGCGATTATGGGATCATACCCGCCGAGCCCGAAGGCGGCCGGAGGATGCCCTGACCAGCAGCTCCGTGAGCTCCATACCCGGATTGCCTTCGCGGAGCTCCTCGATGTGGTCGAGGAGTATGATGGAGGAGTTTATGACCACGCCGGAGAGGCCCACGACGCCAATGAACGCCATGAAGCTCAGCGGCCTGCCGGTGATCGTGAAGGCGTACAGCACGCCGATGATTCCCAGGGGGATCGTGGACAGGACGAGAAAGGGCCGCGCGAAGCTCCTGAACATGAAGACGAGGGTCGCGAATATCCCGAGCAGGGCAAGGAGCATCGCGAACGCCAGGGACTGAAGCGAATCGCGCGTGGCCTTCTCCTCGCCGCCGAATACGGCCGTCACATCGGGGAACCGGGACGAGAGGTCGCGGAGCATAGAGCGAGCGTCCATGTTGAGCCGCGCCGAAGATATCCTCTTCGGGTCCGTGTCCGCGGTTATTGTTATCGACCGCATATGGTTGTAGCTTTTTATGGTCGACGGCGCTTCCCCCCCGGAGAAGTCGGCAATTTTGTTCAGCGGGATGAAGGCGTTACGCCTGATCAGCAGCGGGGTACGGGTAAAGCTCCCGAAGTCCGACTTGTCCCGGTCGTCAAAGCGCACGACGACCTTGTGCTCCCTCCTGGATTCGCTCAGCGTGGCTATCGGCCTGCCCTGGAGGGCGATACTGAGCTGGTTCCCGATGCCCCGGATATGCTCGTCTGGCCCATTGCCGCGATGATGCCCCGCACCGTGACGCGGTGCTCGGCGCCGCCCGACTCCACGTCAGTGGAGGGATTGATCACGCCCGGTATCCGGGCGAGCCGGCCGACCATCGCGCGTGCGAGGCCCTCGAGCTGTTTCACGTTTGACGAGCGCAGGGTGAGGGGCTTGCCGATGGGCTGTCCTCCCTGGATCGAGGATGACGCCAGGGACGCCACGCCCGCCGGCTTCCGTATGGCCGCGAGCTTTGCGAGCATTTCGCTCACGCCGAGGTCCGGGACCAGCTCCGGCCGTATCTGTATGAGGACCAGGCCGGTGTTGTCCCCGGTCCTGCTCTGGGGATCGCCGACGCCGAGCGACTGGCGGCCGGCATGAGCCGTGACCGAAGCCGCGATTTTTTTACCCAGCGCCTTCACCGCCAGCGCGGAGAGGTCACGGCCCGTGAGGTCCGTCGCGGCGAGAGTGGTGCTGGCCGGCATCTCGAATCGGAGAGCGTAGTACTCGACGCCCTCGGGCGGAAAGAGCTCGAAACGGTTGAACAGCGCCGTGACAGCGAGTGATGAGACGATCAGGAACGTCAGCAGGAGGTAGACGGTCCGCCTTTTACCGAGCGAATGGCGGATGAATTCGGAGAACCTTTTCTTGATGATGCGGAACAGGCCTGCGCGCGGGCCCCCGCAGCGGTCGCAGGCTGGGCTCCGCGCCTTCCGAAGAACTGCAGGCGCGCCGGCAGAAGGGTTAGCGACTCGATGAGCGCGAAGGTGAGCGCGATCATGACGACGATCTGGATCCACCTGATGAACTGGCCCATGACGCCGCGCGTCACGACCATGGGGAGGAAGGCGGATATGATGGTGATCGTCGAGGCGATGAAGGGGGCCGCGAACTGCTTCGCTGAGGCGACGGCCGCCTCCCTGCCCGGGAGGCCCGTTTCCCGGAGGCGCGCGAAGTGTTCGGTTATCACGACGGAGTTGTCCACCAGGTTGCCGATGCAACCGTCCGGGATACCCTTGAATGGTTTGACTCGTGCGCGTGCGGTGCCGGATCATAGCGATCATTAGCCAGGGAAGAGGGGCAGGCCTGCTCTGAGGCCGTTGCGGTACAATGGTTCTTAACGGACTTTGATCGAGGCAGGCCGTGCGTCCTTTTTCTCCATGACGGTTCATGAAAAGGCTTGTGAATATGACAGCGGCGGGGAAAAGAGCATCTTTGTCACACGGGTAGAAACCCTTCGGAAGGGTCAGAGCAATTCATGCAGGGCGCGCTTCATTATCATTTCTTGCTACCCAGTCCCAAATACCATTTGGTCATGATGCTGGCGGGATGGAGCCGAAGCCAGAGCGCGTCGGGAAGGTAATTGTCTGAATCACAGTAGGAACAGGAGACTATGCGCGAGGTTCCGTCAACCTTGAGGGCAGCCCCGCACTGAAGGCAGGAGAATACGATCGGTTTTGACATGTATGGGGAATCCGCCGCAGTTTGCCCTTTCGTGGCATTGTACAATACGGTTACCTTCGGGATTGCCGAGCCAATCCATTCGGGAGCGGGCATTACGGTAGCCGATTTGCCGCATGACCCGCATTGGAAAGTTTTTTCCTGCGTACCGTCCTGCTCCGGATAAATCGTCTTGCATCGGGGGCAGCGGGGTTTTGTTTTGCAAAAAAGGATATTGGTTCCGTATTCGTCGAATATCACCATTTTCTCCGGTTTGGCCTTCATTTCATGGAGGTCGCTCGTCAGCTCTTTGATGACACCGATCCAGTAGCTTTCATCAAGTTCGAAATCGTTCTGACAGTTGTCGCAGTGGACCGAAAGCCAGGGGCCGTTGAGGGGAATAGGAAGAGCGCATTCCGGGCACTCGATGCGAGCCTGCAACTGGATAGTGGTCATGGAATCCTCCGATAAGTTCAGGTCACGGTCGCCTGCAGTTCCCTGTTCACCGTATTGGCGTCATGCAGATACACTGTCAGATTATTCAAAAAAATCAATTCTATTTGTTATTTTGGAAAAAGCTCTGTATTCACACAAGGTCCAGATTAAAATCCAGGAATCTTCTCCATCTACCAGCCCGGCTCAAGAGACGCAATAGAGTTTATCTGAAGCATGAAAAGGCATATGTCAACTGGAAAAGTTCTGGGCAGGGGACTTAAAATTTTTTGGATATCCCTGAAGGGGGGATGGTGTCGGGGATGCGGGCCTTGCCCCGGGTTTTCATATTGCTTGACAATATGCGCCAGGGACACGAATTTTATCCTTTCTGGTTGAATAGTCTGATTTAAAATCTATGGGAGGGATTTTACATGAAGTTTTTCTTTCGGATTATGCTTTTTGTTCTGGTTGCGGGGCTGTTGTTCGCTCCCGCCATTGTGGGGTGCGATGACTCAAATGAAAACGATCCAATGCTGCTGGGGCTTGCGTTGTTGAATTCAGTCGCGCCGAAACAGATCTATATTTACGACGGCGGTCTGCATAACGGAAACCTGAGCGGCAGCACCGGTGCGAATGACCTGTGCGTAGATGCCGCTTATGGTTATACCCTGCTGGACAACGCGTCGGTAAAAAAGGCCTTTCTTTCTTTTCCAGGGGTTAGAAATGGTGATATTAAGGACCTTGTTCCGGCCAGGTATGCGGAATTACCGGTCTATGGATTTGATGCTGCTACAAGACAGGCGCAATTGTTAAAAGATCACTGGAGCGATCTGTGGGACTCTAGCGGGATTATGTTGACCCTTCAAGCAGCGATCGGAATTGATGCAAACTGGTGGTTGGGGAGCCAGCATGATGGTTCTTCTTATTCCTCGACCTTTACATGTAATTCGTGGACATCCGAATCAAATTTATCTTCCGGGATACTGGGTTCCTATGATAATGGGAACAGCTATTATTGGATCAATGACCAAGAAACTCTTACCGCGACGTGTAATTCTCCGTACCATCTTCTCTGCATAGCATACTGATAAAAAATGCCTTATTACGAATCAAAAAAGCCCCTGCGCCAGGGGCTTTTTTTTTAGCCGATCCGATGCCGCGCCGGTATTTTTTAAATCCAGAAATCTTCTCCACCAGCCAGCCCGGCTCAAGAAACGCAATAGAGTTTATCTGAAGCATGAAAAGGCATATGTCATCTGGAAAAGTTATAGACAGGGGTCTTAAAATTAGTTGGATTATACGAGTCCCCGCCGGGGTATTGCGGGAATAGTTTTTGGGAACTTTATCTGGATACTAAAAAAATAAGGAGCAGTGAACAGAATTATACTACGCGCCTGCCCTTTCGCGGAGTTCCCGCACGTTCTTGTTGACGTCGCCCCCCTTGAAGGCGGCGTTGCCGGCGACGACAATATCAGCGCCAGCCTTGACAACATGGGCTATGTTGTCCGGTCCGATGCCCCCGTCGACCTGGATCCTGACCTTGAGTCCGGGGACCGACCTGATGTGGGCCGCGAGCTTCTGTATCCTGCCGATAGCCGGCTCCATGAAGGCCTGGCCGTAAAAGCCGGGGTCTACCGACATGACAAGGGCCATGTCAGCGTAGGGTAACAGATCAAAGATGGCTTCCACCGGGGTTGAGGGGTTTATGGCAATTCCCGCCAGTACGCCTGCCTTCCGTATCTGCTGGAGTATCCTCGCCGGGAACCGCGTGCTTTCATAGTGTATGGTGACAACCCAGGGCTTGGATTCAAGGTACTCCCCGATAGACCGCTCCGGCAGTTCAATCATCAGGTGCACATCAAGGGGAATGGCCGTATGTTTCTTTAAAGAGCTGATGAAGCCGGGACCGAAGGTAAGGTTGGGGACGAAGTTTCCGTCCATGACGTCGAGGTGGAGCAGGTTCACGATGCTGCCGTCGAAGGCGCGCACCTGCTCCCCGATCGTCGTCAGGTCTGACGCGATGATGGAGGGGGATATGAGCAGTTTTTTTTCTTCAGTCGACATTGATGGTCATGTCATCTATACGTTTTTTATCGCGGCGGAACGTGATCGTCGCGTTGCCCTCGCGCCTGAAGACGAACACTATCTTCTGCCCGGGTCCCGCCTTTTTCGAGAACCTGATTCTCTTGGAATGGCTGTCCTCGATATACGCCTCGTAGAGACCCTGCGTTTCGTCGTTGGGTATCTGGAATTCAATTTTTTCATATGCCGCGTAGGGGCGCTTGTCAAGCCGATTATAACTGACCTGGAGGGTGCAGGCGTCCCCCTTCCGCACCGGTGCCCCCTTGGCGGGGGTCTGCGATACGACGAGTCCGCTTTTTGCGGGATCATCCGTGGCCACGATTTCTTCGGTAACCGTGAGTCCCTTGGCCCGGAGCAGGTCAAAGCAGAGCTCTATGGACTGGCCCCTGACGTCGGGCATGACCGCGTCAGCGGCGCTTTTACCCGTCGAGACCAGAAGGTTGATTTTGCGGTCAGGCCTGACCTTTTCGCCGGCCCGGGGGCTCTGGTCAATAACGGTGTTGTCGGCAACCTTGTCGGAGGGGATGTAGGATATCACGCCGGTGCCGAGGGAAAGGGTCCGGTCATGGCGGTGGATGTTCCTCAGGTTGTTCAGCGCCAGGGGAAGCTCCTTGCCGATGAGGTTCGGGACGTCGATGTAGTATTCGGAGCGGCTCACCACCAGTTTGATCCTGCTGTTCTCGGGAACGACCTTTCCTTTTTTCGGGTACTGGGAAAGGACGGTGCCGTCATCGATATCGGCAATGTCCTTGAACTTGATCTCGGGCTTGATGCCCCTGCGGACCAGACTGTTATAGACTTCCATAAACTGTTTACCCTCGACATCGGGAACCACGACCTCGCGATCGGGCTTGGTCAGGAATATCAGCATGATGGTCGATACGATAAGAAAGAGGGAGAATCCCAGGAAAAAAATAACCGCTATCCGGCCGATATGGCCGAAATACTTGAATTTCTCTTCACCGGATTTGCCTTTGTCGGTCATGTTGTATCTCTCATAATCTATTTTGCCGTCATCCGCCGGCAGGGGTGAATGACGAGTTATGTCATATCAGGGTCATGGGAGACATTGAACCTGATGGGGGTGCAGATGAGTCTTTTTGACGTTGAACTGGTATTTGTCAATTAAAAAAAGGGAAATAATCATTTGCATTTGAAAAGACTCCCTATAGCCATCCTGCCCGTCCGCCTCGTGTAAAGCAGAACCTTTTCGGCAGATCCCGTGTCGGCTCTGCACTCGGTCATCCTCATCAGCGCACCTGGTTTTTCT
>Ga0116178_10000239_pt1 | contig 49370 bp, 37 predicted proteins | sample AD_STIC12_MetaG_FD_89880 | JGI IMG/M metagenome (GOLD analysis project Ga0116178, IMG submission 89880) | Active sludge microbial communities of municipal wastewater-treating anaerobic digesters from USA - AD_STIC12_MetaG | ecosystem: Engineered > Bioreactor > Anaerobic > Digestate | place: USA...
CGCCGCGCCCGCCGAGATAGAGGGCCCGGAGCGTCGTGCCCGGCGGGATGGCCGACACGCGCCCGTCCGGCGCCGGCTCGAGCAGGGCCTCCACGATCCGTTTGCCTTGCTCGGACGCGCCGTCGGCAAACGGCACGTCGCGCTCGGCGGCCTCGAGCCCCAGGCCGTCGGCCGAGACGTAGTAGAGGGTCGCCTTGATGCGCCGGGCTGCCGGCGCGGCGGGAGCGGCCCCAGGGTCCATCGGGCCCGCCGCGCGGGAGTCGGCGCGGGTCGGCGGCGCGGGCCGCTGGCGCGCGAGGGTGCGAAGGGTGGCCCAGGTTCCCGTGCCGACGGCGGCGGCAGCGATCAGGGTCAGCGCGATGAACCGTGCGCGGGATGCCATGGCGTCACGGGCGGCGGAGCGCGCCCTGCGCCTCCGCGCGGGCGCGGTAGCGGACGATCGCGTCGTAGAGGGCCTGGACGATCTTCATCTTGAACTCGTCGGTGGCCAGCAGCCGCTCGTCCTCGGGGTTGCTGAGAAACGCCATCTCGACGAGAACGGCCGGCATGTTGGCGGCGACCAGCACGCGGAACGGCGCCTGCTGCACCGGGTGCGCGTTCATCTCGACGCGCCGCCGCAACTCCTCCTCGATGAGCACCGCCAGCGCGGACGACTCGGCCATGTGCCGCACCTGCGCCATGTCCCAGAGGATCAAGTCGATGTCGCGCGACCCGCCGCCGAGCACCGGAACGGGCCGCGCGTCCGGCGAGTCGGCCTGGCGCCGCGCCTCGGCGCTCAGGCCGTCCGGGCTGAGGGAGTAGACCTGCGCGCCCCTGGCGCTGCGGATCGGCGACGAGTTCGCGTGAAGCGAGACGAACAAGTCGGCCTTGTTGTTGTTCGCTATCGACGCCCGCTCGTCGTGGGGCACGAGGCGGTCGTCGTCTCGCGTGAGCAGCACGCGGATGCCGAGCCGGCCCTCGATCTGGCCCTTGAGCCGGCGCGCCACGTCGAGCACGACGTCCTTCTCGCGCAGGCCGCCCTGCCCGACCGCGCCGTGTTCGTCGCCCCCGTGGCCCGGATCGAGGGCGATCGTCCGGATGCCCGGCGGCGGCGGCAGCGCGGGAGGCGGGCCCGCCGGCGCCGGCTCGAAGGGGTTCGCGGTCTGGGGTCGCGCATCCGGCCTCGCGGGCGCCGGCGCCGGCGGGGCGGCAGCTCCGGCGACGCCGGCGGGCAGGACGTCGATGACGAGCCGCGACGACGCCGCGTCGAGCGGGAGCGTCGCCGAGCGGTAGGAGCCGTAGCCGCCCGCCAGGGCGATCGCCACCGTCGACGGCTCGACAATCGCCACCCCGTCGACGAGCCCGCCGCCGGCCTGGATCGGCCCGGCGTCGAGCCCGTCCGCGTCGAAGCGCACGAGCAGGCGGCGGGGCTCCTGCGCGATGGAGTACGCCGCGCGCGGGCTGATGTCGATCGACAGGCGCGATGCGCTCCCGGCCTGCTCCTGCCGGATCGCGAGGCGCGGCACGCGCACATCGCCGACGAGGATCACGCGCGACGCCTTCCGCACCTCGACGCGGACGCCGGCGACGGCGCCGAACGCGCGGCCGACGATGTCGGGAGGGACCCACCAGCGCTGGCCGTCGCGGATGGGCGCGACGGGCAGCGACATGACCCTGCCGCCCGTGGAGGCCAGCGGCTGGTCGAGTGAGAGGACAACCACGTTGAGGCCGCGCGAGACCGTCAGCGCCTTCGACGCGCGATCCTCCTGCACCGTGAGCTGCAGACCGGCAGCGATCTCGTCGAGGCGGACGAGATCCTGCCCGCCCGCGACGGCAGCCTGGATTGCGCGGCGGCCGTCGGCGGCGACGAGGGCGTACGGCGCGGCCGGACGCAGCGACTGGGCCGCGCCGGGCGCGGCGGCGGCCAGCAGGAGGAGGGCCGTGAGCGGAGCGCGCACTCTCACAGGCTCCCATCATACCGCCGAACCGCGAGCCGTCCGCACGCCTCCCAGGCGCGTGGCGCAACAGCTCGACAGCGGGGCCGCGCTTCGGTGTGACCGCCCGAATCCCTGGCCCCGAGCCCCGGGTCCCTGCCTAGAACCCCCCGTGCTCGGTGCGCTCGATGATCTCGTCCTGCAGCGCCTCCGAGAGGTCGCAGAAGTAGTCGCTGTACCCCGCGACCCGGACGATGAGGCCGCGGTGGGCCGCGGGGTTGGCCTTGGCCTCCCGGAGGAGATCGGCCGAGACCACGTTGAACTGCACGTGGTGGCCGTCCAGCTTGAAGTAGGCGCGGACGAGGCCGTGGAGACCGTCGACGCCTGCGTCGCCCTCGACGAGGCCCGGCGCGAACTTCATGTTGAGCAGCGTCCCCCCGGTCTTGATGTGGTCCATCTTGGACGCCGACTTCATCACGGCGGTCGGCCCGCGCCGATCCGCGCCCTGCACGGGGCTGATGCCCTCCGAGACCGGGTGCCCTTCGCCGCGGCCGTCGGCCGAGGCGAGGCACACCTCGCCGAAATACACGTGGCAGGTGGTGGGCAGCATCTCGAGGCGGTACGCGCCGCCCTTCGTGTTGGGCCGCCCGTCGATCGCCTCGAAGAGCATCCCGAAGGTCCGCGTCATCAGCGCGTCCGCGTAGTCATCGTCGTTGCCGTACTTGTGCGTCTTGTGGAGTAGGCGCTGCCGAAGCTCCTCGTGGCCCGTGAAGTCCGAGTCGAGGATCTCGACGAAGCGGGCGAGCGGCAGGTCGCCCCGCTCGTACACCAGCTCCTTGAGCGCTGACAGGCTGTCGGTGACGGTGCCGATGCCGACGGCCTGGATGAACGTGTTGTTGTAGCGGGCGCCGCCGGCGTTGTAGTCCCGGCCCTTCGCGATGCAGTCGTCGGTGATGACGGACAGGAACGTGTGCGGCATGCGCGTCGCGTAGAGCCGCTCGACGAGCTGGTTGCCGCGGATCTTGACGTCGACGACATGGCGCACCTGCGCCTCGAAGGCCGCGAAGAGATCGTCGAAAGAGGCGAACCCCGCCGGGTCGCCCGTCCGGGCGCCCACGCGCTTGCCGGTGCGCACGTCGAACCCGTCGTGCAGCGCCAGCTCGAGCATCTTCGCCAGGTTGAAGTAGCCGGTGAGGATGTACGCCTCCTTGCCGAAGGCGCCCACCTCCACGCAGCCCGAGCACCCGCCCTCCCTGGCGTCCTCGAGGCTCTTGCCCTGCCGCAGCTGCTCCTCGACGACCGCGTCGGCGTTGAACAGCGACGGGAACCCGTAGCCCTTGCGGATGACGCGCAGCGCGTGCTTCAGCACCGCGTCCGGCGTCTTGCGCGACACCTGCACGTTGCTGCTCGGCTGCAGGAGGTGCATCTCGTCGATGATGTCGAGCAGCAGGCGCGTGACCTCGTTCGAGCCGTCGCGGCCGTCGCGGAGCAGTCCCGCGAGGTTGATGGTGGCGAAGTCCGTGTACGTGCCGCTCTCGGCCGCCGTCACGCCGACCTTCGGCGGCGCCGGGTGGTTGTTGAACTTGACGAAGAAGCATTCGAGCAGCTCCCTCGCGGAGTCCCGCGTGAGCGTGCCCGCCTCGAGGCCCGCCTGGTAGAAGGGCAGCAGGTGCTGGTCGAGATGGCCGGGGCTGAACGAGTCCCAGCCGTTCAACTCGGTCACGACGGCGAGATGGCAGAACCAGTACTGCTGCAGCGCCTCATGGAAGTCGCGCGGCGCGCGCGCCGGGACGTGGCGGCACACGCCGGCGATCTTCCGCAGTTCGCGGCGCCGGCGCTCGTCCGGCTCCTTCGCCGCTGCCGCCTCGGCCATCTCGGCGTGGCGCTCGGCGAAGCGCATCACCGCGTCGCAGGCGATGGACATGGCGCGAAGCTCGTCGCGCTTGTCCAGCGCCTCGGGATCGCCCGCGAAGTCGAGCGCGGCCTCCGCGGCCGCGATCTCCGCCTTGAAGTCGAGGAGGCCCTTCCGGTAGATCTTGCCGTCCGCGACGGTGTGCCCCGGCGCGCGCTGCTCCATGAACTCGGTGAAGCAGCCCGCGTCGTAGGCGTCCTTCCACTCGGGGGGCAGCTCGCGGAACATCTGGTCCCGCAGGGAGCGGCCCGCCCAGAAGGGGATGATCTCGCGCGTGTACAGCTCGATGACCGACGGATCCACCGCGTAGCGCGTCTTCGGGCGAGAGTCGAGGACGCGGAGGTCCTCCGCGCTGTGGCAGGTCAGCTCCGGGAAGGTGGGCACGGCTTTCGGCCGGGGGCCGCGCTCGCCGACGATGAGCTCGCCGTCGCCCATCCAGAGGGTCTTCCGGTCGCACAGCGCGTAGAAGCTCATCGCGCGCAGCACGGGCGCGCTGTGGCGGCCGAGATGCGCCTTGTAGAACTCCGTCAGAATGGCGGCGCGCTCGCCGCTGATGGACGGGACGGCGGCGAGGCTCTCCTCGCGGAGACGACGGGTGCGTGCGGTCATGCGCGGCCTCCGATGGTCGTGTGCAGGCCCCGGGCCCTGAAGGCGCGCGCCAGCGATTCGAGTCGCCCGGGCGGGGGCGGGGGCGTGCCGCGAAGCGGCGTCTCCAGGCCCGCGCGGGCGAACTTCGCTTCGCCGGCCGGGTGGTAGGGGAGCAGGTCGACGCGGTCGACGCCGGGCAGCGAGCGCACGAACGCCGCCGTCGCCTCCATGTTGGCGTCGTCGTCGTTCACGCCCGGCACGACGGGCACACGGATCCAGAGCGCGCGATGCACCTGCGCGAGGCTCCGCAGATTGGCAAGGATGAGCGCGTTGGAGGCACCGGTGGCGGAGCGGTGACGGACGTCGTCGATGAGCTTGAGGTCGTACAGCACCAGGTTCGCGCGCTCCGCCGCGGAGCGCAGCGCCGGCCAGGGCCCGAACCCGCACGTGTCGAGCGCCGTGTGAACGCCCTCGGCCTGGAGCAGCGCGAGCGCCTCGGTGACGAACGCCGCCTGCGCGAGGGGCTCGCCGCCCGAGAAGGTGACCCCCCCGCCCGATTCCTCGAAGAAGGCGCGGTCGCGGAGGACGTCGCGGACGAGCGCGCGCGCGTCCGTCCGCTCGCCCACGCCCCGCAGCGCGCCCGTCGGGCACGCGGCGACGTCCTCCGCGTCGCGGCCCGTGACCACGGGGCTGTCCAGTTCGACGTCGGTGCAGCGCCCGCAGCTCATGCACAGGCGGCGCAGCCGGACGTACTCCGGGTCGGACGACTGGCTCTCCGGGTTGTGGCACCACGCGCAGCTGAGCGGGCAGCCTTTCATGAAGACCGTGGTGCGGACGCCCGGCCCGTCGTGGAGCGAGAAGCGCTGGACGTTGAAGACCAGGCCGCTTCCCATCACGGCGCTCCGGGGCCGGCCGCGAAGTAGTACGCGTGGATGAAGGGCTCCTGGACCGCGAAGGACCAGTGCACGCGCTGCAGGTGCGCGGCCGCTTCATCGATGTCGCCCCGCTCGAGGAGCCGCAGGAAGTCCTCGTGCTCGACCATCGAGTGCTGCTCCCAGGCCTGGACCATCGATCGGCGGCGCGGCCAGTCGTAGAGGCGCTGCTTGAGGAGGCGGACCTGCGCGACCAGGCGCGCGTTGTCGCTGCGCGCCAGGTAGACGTCGTGGAACGCGAGGTTCGCGGCGTAATACCGATCGAAGTCGCGGGCGGCGACGGCGTCGGCCATGTCGGCGTCGAGCTGCCGCATGCGGGAGAAGTCGGCGGGGCCGAGCGAGCGGCCGACCGATCGGAGGGCGGACGCCTCGAGGGCGCCGATGATCTCGTAGAAGTGCCGGATATCGTCGAGGGTGAGGTCGTTCAGGCGGAAGCCGCGGCGGGGGAAGACGGAGACGAAGCCCTGGGCCTCGAGGTGCAGCAGGGCCTCGCGCAGGGGTGTCCTGCTGATGCCGAGGCGCCTGGCGATGTCGGTGAGATCGAGGAACCCGCCGGGCTGGAGCCCGCCGCGGGCCATCTCGGCGCGGAGGTAGTCGTAGACCTGCTCTCTGAGAGATCTGGTGTTCAGCCGGGGAGCCTCTCCCAGAGGGGGAGGCTCCGGCGCCGTGGCGCGGTGAAGCGCGTCCGGGACGCTCATCTGAAATGTAATATATCAGATTCGAGGCCTGGCTTGGAGGCAACTTGGGTCTCGGCCTCCTACCTGGCCTACTGCTTGGCCGGTCCGACGGCGATGGCGATCTGCGGCGCCTTCGCGCCGGGCGCGGGGCCGACGATGAGCTGCCACGCGGCCTTGGGCCGCTCTTCACGCTCGCCGATCTTCTGGAGCGCGCCCTGGAGCGTCAGGCCGCTGAAATCCATCGTCAGCGTGGTGACGTCCGGGACCCGGCACTTGAGCTCGACGGGGAGGCCGACGGCTTCGCTCAGCCGTTTGTTGACGTCCGCGAGCGGAGCGTGCTCGAAGTTCAGGCCCGCGGGCAGCTCCTTCCGGAACGCGTCCACGACGGCCTGTGCCTCGGGCGTCGCCGCTTTCCCGCCGACGGAGACACGGGCCGCGATCGAGCTGGCGTCGCTCCCGGCCCGAACGACGAGCCGCGCGCTCGTCAACTCCCAGGTGCAGCCGATGCTCTCGCAGATGGCAGTGAGGGCCGTCCTGGCGCTGACGTGCCTGACCGCGATGTCCACGGGACTGGTCAGCGACGGATCCACGCTGGCTGTGACGCCGATGGCCTCCGCGACGGCGTTGAACGCGGCTTGAGGCGCGACGGCGTTGAGGTCCAGCGTGACCTTCTTGGATTCGGCGTCCTGCGCCAGCGCCGGAGCCGCAGGCATCACGAGGAACAGCGACAGCAGCAGGGCAGGGCAGCAACGGTTCATCGGGCTTCTCCTTCGACGAGCAACAGGCCGTGGCCTTCAGGCGGCCGGCTCTGGCGGGCCGGGCCCCCGGTGATCGATGTGGACCCATCGGGCATCCGGACGACGAGCAGCCCGTCGGACAGCGTGCCGGAGATGGCGTCCGGGACCGCAGGCGGGGCGGGTAGCTCCGCGCTCTGCCTGACGGTCAGGGCGGCGGCGAGCACGAGGATCGCCGCGGCGGTGGCGAGCGCCATCCGGGAGTGCCTCGAGCCGGGAGCGGAGGCGAGCGTGCGGGCCGCGACGCGGGCGGCGAGACGCGCGCGGGCGCGGGACACGCGCCTCTTCACCGCCGGAACGGAGATCCGCAGGGCCGAGGCCGCGTCCGCCATGCTCAGGCCCGCGGCCGCCACGAGCAGGATGGCCTCGCGGTCGCGCGACGAGAGGCGCGCGATCGCGGCGCGGACGCGTTCCGCCTCGTCGCGTGCGAGGGCCCGGGCCTCCGGCGTCGGCGCGTGCGAGCGATTCCCGGCCGCGGATTCGAGCGGCAGCCACAGCCGCTGCCTCCAGGACGCGCGCGCCGCTCTCCGGCGCGCGATCGCGAAGACGAATGCATCGGGGGAGGCGGGGGCGCCTCCGTTGCGGCAGGCGCGGACGAGGGCCGCAAGGCTCTCCTGCGCCACGTCCTCGGCGAGGGCACGGTCGCCCAGCCGCGCCGTCGCGTAGCGCAGCACCCTCGGCGCGAGCGCGACGACGGTGCCTTCGAGGTCCACGATCGCAAGAGAACCCTGGCTCGCCATGCGGTCACACTGAGCCGATCAGATCGTGCATCGGGTACGATGAAACGTCACGCCCGGCGGCGCCTCTCCCGTGGCCCGCCGGGCGGGAGGATGCCCTGTGCGCTGGGTCTTCGCGATCATCATCGCTCTTCACGGCCTGATTCACTTCATGGGGCCAGCCAAAGCGTTCGGCCTTGCCGACCTGCCGCAGCTCACGCGTCCGCTCTCGCGCGGCATGGGACTGGCCTGGCTGCTGGCGGGTCTCCTCACGCTCGCGGCCGTCGCGGCGCTCTTTGCCTGGCCGCGGTGCTGGTGGGTGATCGGCGCCGCAGCGGCCGTCCTCTCGCAGGCTGTCATCTTCACGTCCTGGACCGACGCCAGGGCTGGCACGCTCGCCAACCTCATCCTGCTCGCGGGGGTGGCCTGCGGCGTGCTGACGGGATGGCCCGGGCGATCACCGTCATAGCCGGGCGGCGCGCCGCCGAAGACCCTGGAGACTCGCACCCGCCTGCGGGCGCCCGCGTCGGACTTCCCGAACCTGGCTCGGCTGCGCGGGATGATCGGCGCCGGCAGGGCTTCATCTGCGCCTGCGGTCCGGCCCCGGACCGGAGTAGAATCACGGCCGACTGGAGATGAGCCCATGAGCGCCAGGAAGCCGCACCGTGCCCCGACGCCCGCGATGACGAGGCTCGACGGCCTGATCGCGGCTCCATTCACGCCCTTCGACCGGAAGGGCGACGTGAGCCTGCCGGTGATCGCGCAGCAGGTCCGGCACCTCCTGAAGACCGGCGTCCGGGGCGCCTACGTGTGCGGCACGACGGGCGAGGGCATTTCGTGCACGGTGGCCGAGCGGAAGGCCATCCTGGAGGAGTGGGTGCGCCGGTCGGGCGGGCGGCTGGTGATCATCGCGCACGTCGGCGCGCTCTCCGTGCGCGACGCGCAGGAACTGGCGGCCCATGCGCAGGCGTGCGGCGCGGACGCGGCGTCCATCGTGCCGCCGAATTTCTTCAAGCCCGCGTCGGTGGCCGGCCTCGTGGCCCACGTCGCCGCCGTGGCCGCGGCGGCGCCCCGGCTGCCGTTCTACTACTACCACACGATGATGTCGGGCGTGGACCTGTCGATGCCGGCGTTCCTCGAGGCCGCCGAGCGATCGATCCCGACGCTGGCCGGCGTCAAGTTCAACAGCTTCAACCTCTACGAGTACCAGAACTGCCTCCGCGCGTGCGGCGGCCGCTACGACATCGTCTACGGCGTGGACGAGGTGTTTGCGGGCGCCCTGACGCTCGGCGCGCGGGCGTTCATCGGCTCCACGTACAACTACGCGGCGCCGCTGTACCACGCCATCCGGGAGGCCGTCGATGCCGGCCGGCTCGAGGAGGCCCGCGCGGGCATGGCCCGGGTCTGCGCCATCGTCGATCTGCTGGAGCAACACGGCGGTCTTGCCGCGGGCAAGGCCATGATGGGCGCCCACGGCATCGACGTCGGCGACCCGCGGCTGCCGCTCGGCGCCCTCGCCCCCGCCCGAAAGGCCGCCCTCGTCCGGCGGCTTCGGGAGATCCTCGCCTGAGAACGCCCGTGCGGACACTCGCGGCCGGCATGCACGCCTCGCGGCTTGACGCGCTCGTCCGCGTCTACCGGGACGGCCTCCTCCAGGACACCGTGCCCTTCTGGCTGCGCCACGGCGCCGATCCCGAGTACGGCGGGATCATGACGTGCCTCGACCGCGACGGGTCGCTCGTCGACACCGACAAGGGCGTCTGGCAGCAGGGGCGCTTCGCCTGGACGCTCGGCGTCCTCGTCAACACCGTGGAGCGGCGGCCGGAATGGCTCGCCGCGGCCGAGCACACGCTCGGATTCATCGAGGCGCGCTGCATCGACGCGGACGGACGGATGTTCTTCCACGTCACGCGCGACGGGCGGCCCATCCGCAAGCGCCGCTACGCGTTCTCGGAGGCCTTCGCGGCGATGGCCTTCGGCGAGCACGCGCGCGCGACCGGCCGTGCACGCTCGCGCGACATGGCCGAGCGCCTCTACCTCGCCTACGCCGGGCACGAACCGTCGCCGCCCAAGTGGCGCGACACGCGCCCGATGAAGTCGATGAGCGGGCCCATGATCCAGATTGCCGTGTGCCAGGCGCTTCGCGAGTCCATCGGCCTGGCGCGCGCCGACGGGGACATCGACCGGGCCATTGCCGAAATCCGCCGCGACTTCATGAAGCCGGACCTCCGGTGCTGCCTGGAGCACGTTGGGCCGGACGGCGCGGTGATCGGCCACGCGGACGGCCGCCTCCTCAACCCGGGCCATGCCATCGAAGGGGCGTGGTTCCTGATGCTCGAGGGCAAAACGCGCGGCATCGGGGAGTACGTCGCGGCCGGCTGCGACATTCTCGACTGGATGTGGGACCGCGGCTGGGACCAGGTGCACGGCGGCCTCCTCTCCTTCGCGGACCTCGACGGCAAGCCGGTGGCCGAGTACTGGCACGACATGAAGTTCTGGTGGCCGCACAACGAGGCCATCATCGCCACGCTGCTCGCGTACCAGCTGACGGGCGACGCGAGGTACGCGCGCCTGCACGAGCGGGCGCACGACTACGCGTACGGCCTCTTCCCCGATCCCGAGTTCGGCGAGTGGTTCGGCTACTTCCACCGCGACGGGCGGCTGTCGTCGCCAGCCAAGGGCACGCTCTACAAGGGCTGCTTCCATCTGCCGCGGCAGCAGCTCGTCTGCTGGCGCCTCTGCGAAGAGATCCGGCAGGGCCGCGTCGGGGCCTTCGGGGCGGCGCGGTGAGCGGCCGGCCAGCCGCAGGTGCCGGCGCGACGGCGGCGCCGGCGCCATCGGCGCGCTACGCCTGGATGGTGGTCGCCCTCCTGTGGGGCGTGGCGCTCCTCAACTACCTCGACCGGCAGATGCTGTCGACGATGAAGCCCGCGATGCAGGGCGACATCCGGGACCTGGAGAGCGCCGCGAACTTCGGCCGGCTCATGGCGGCGTTCCTGTGGATCTACGGGCTGACCAGCCCGATCGCCGGGCTCGTCGCCGATCGCGTGAGCCGGAAGTGGCTCATCACGGCGAGCCTGGTCGTCTGGTCCGCCGTCACGCTCGGGATGGGCTTCGCCCGCGACTTCGAGACGCTCTACCTCCTGCGCGCGATCATGGGCGTGAGCGAGGCGCTCTACATCCCAGCCGGCCTCGCGCTCATCGCCGACTACCATCCGGGCCCGACGCGGTCGCTGGCCGTCGGCATCCACATGACCGGCCTCTACGCCGGCCAGGCGCTCGGCGGCTTCGGCGCGACCATCGCCCAGGGCATCTCGTGGCAGCGGACGTTCCAGGCCTTCGGCCTGGTCGGCGTGCTCTACGGTGCCGTGCTGGCGTTCGGGCTCCGGGAGCATCCCGGCGCGAGGGGACCGACCGGGGGCCCGGGGCGCGCCGGTGGCGCGATGGGGCTTCGCTCGGTCGCGGAAAGCCTGTCGACCCTGCTTGGGACCGTGCCGTTCTGGGCGATCCTCTTCTGTTTCATGGCGCCGAGCTTCCCCGGCTGGGCCACCAAGAACTGGCTGCCGACGCTTTTCTCACAAAGCCTCGGCCTCGACATGCCGCGCGCCGGCCCGGTAGCGACGATCACGATCGCGGCGTCCAGCTTCGCAGGAGTAGTCTCGGGCGGCCTGCTCGCCGACCGGTGGATCGCACGCAACCTGCGCGGACGCATCTACACGAGCGCGATCGGGCTGGGGCTGACCGTGCCGGCGCTCGGCGTCATGGGGCTGGGCGCCGGCGCCGGCGCCGCCATCGGCGGCGCGATCCTGTTCGGAGTCGGGTTCGGCATGTTCGACGCGAACAACATGCCGATCCTCTGCCAGTTCGTCTCCCGGCGCCACCGCGCGGCCGGCTACGGCCTGCTGAACATGGCCGGCGTGTTCGCCGGCGCGCAGGTGACCAGGCTGCTCGGCGCCTCGACCGACGCCGGCCGCCTGGGGCGCGACTTCGCCTTCCTGGCCGTGCCCGTTGCCATCGCGCTGGTGCTGCAGTTGGCCGTGCTTCGCCCCCGAACGGCCGATCGGGACGAAGACTAGCCGGGGCGCTGTCGAGGACCGTTGGACGGCCTCCCGCCACGACTCGCGGCCCGCGGCCCGGCCGGGGCGCGTCAGGCGTTTCGCCGCCGGCCGTGGCGTCCTGCGTGTCGGCCGCGGCTCGACGTGAAGGCGGCCCGCGCCAGCGCGGCTGCCGCTTCCTCGGGCCTGCCGCGTCTGCCGTCCCGTCTTTCGGGGCCGGCCGGTGCCGCTCGCGGGTTCTTGACAAGGCCGGGGGGCGGACATATCGTCTGGCGCATTGCCCGCGGCCACGGCAGGTGAGAGCGCCAACGGCCCGAGGGCGGCCATGTTCCCAACCGAGGGAGGGGCGCATGCCTTTCTGCCAGCAGTGTGGAACCAGGAACGCCGACACCGCTCGTTTCTGCATTTCATGCGGGACCGCGATCGCGGCCGCGCCGTCGGCTGCCGCCGCGCCGGCTCCGCCGCAGCCGCCTCCAGCGTCGGCCGGGCCGTACGTCGGTCCGCCGCCCGCAGGGGCGCCGCCCCTGGGCGGACAGGCCCCGCCGCAGAGCGGGTACGTCCAGCCCCCGGGAGCCTACCCGCCTCCCGGCTATGCCGGCGTTCCCGTCGCCAAGCGGAAGTCGCCCGTCGTGGCGGCGCTTCTCGGGTTCTTCCTGGCGGGGTTCGGGGCGCAGGCGTTCTACAACGGCCAGATGAAGAAGGGCCTCGTGCAGCTGCTCGCGGTCTGGGTGCTGTGGATCGTCATCGTCACGCCGGCGGCGGCCTCGGGCGAACTCGGCATCGCGTGGATCATCGGGCTGGCCATCGGCGGCGCCGCCGCGTACGACGGACAGAAGACCGCGGAGAAGATCAACGCCGGCCAGCCGGTGGGCGAGTTCTCCTGCTTCTAGCGGCTCCGGGCAACCGACGCCCCCTCATCGCCTCCCCGAGGCAGTGACGTAGTTTCGCCCGCGGGCTTGCAGCCGGCGGTTCGGTCCGGAGGATATCAGCATGTTCTGTCCCGCATGCGGCGCGCCGTTCGAACCGCCAGCGGCCTTCTGCGGATCGTGCGGAACGCGCCTGCCGCAGGCGTCACCGCCATCCGCGCCGGCAGCGGCGCCGCCGGCGCAGCAGCCGGAGGAGCGGGAGCTCCTGCGGTTCGGCTCCTTCGGAGTCGGCATCACGTACGGCCGGCCGGCCCTCTTCGCGTGGACCAGGTGGAACATGATCGAGGTCGTGCTCACCGATCGGCGGGTGTGCGGCCTGCAGAGCCCTTTCATCGCGCGCATGCTCCTGTCGTCCAGACGCGGGGAGCTGGCCTTCCAGGTTCCGCTCGCGGACGTCGTCGCGATGGAGCGGCTGAGGGTCGCCGCGCGCACAGCGGTCTACCTGAAGTGGAGGGAGGGCGCCGCCTTCAAGGAGGTTTCGATCGAAGGCGGCCTTGGGTGCAGCGACCACATCCTGCGGCTCCACGAATTGCTGGAACAGCTGCTCAAGGCGCGAACCGCGCCGGCTTGAGGGAGGCGCTCCAATGGCAGACCAGGGCCATGCCGCCGTGTACTGCGCCAGCGGCCACGGGCCGTTTCCCCCGGGGAGCCAGTTCTGCACGATCTGCGGGGTTCGACTGATGCCTGCCGCGCCAGCGTCGGCGCCTGGGCCCCCGGTTGCGCCAGGCGCGGCTCCTTACGCAGGAACGCCGCCCGTTCCCGCCGCGTGTCCGGCGTGCGGGAATGACCCGTCGACGCTGCCCGCCGGCACGCACGTGTGCCCGGCCTGCAGCCGGCTTCGCCCCCTCGCCCCGGGCTACGGCGTGAGCCCCGCTGCCTTCCAGTGGGCCCAGGACGGGGCCGCGATGGCGAAGCTGCGGAGCATCGGCCCCCTGGAATCGGCGGCGCGCATGGTGTCCGATCGGGTCGGCCGGAGGTGGGTTGCCGCCACGTTCAACGTCGTGCGCCTGTCGGAGAAGCAGCTGCCGGCGGTCTACGCGAACGCCGTGCTCGCCGCCCGCATCCTCGGCATGCCGGTCATGCCCGACATCTACGTGTCGGGCGACCGGATGTGGGACAGCGCCACGTACGGCAGCGAGGCGGACTCGTTCGTCATCCTCGGCAGCGCGCTCCTGACCAACTATCACGGCGCGGACCAGCTGTTCGTGCTCGCGCGGGAGATGGGCCACTGCCGCGCTGGCCACGCGCTGTGGAAGACGGTCATCCGCTTCCTCCTCGGCGAGCAGGGGCCGCGCCGAGGGCTGGGAGGCGCCGGCGTGCTCTCCGCGCTGAATCCGGTGCACCTGGTCGAGGGCGCGCTCGAGTTGCCGCTCCTCGCCTGGGCGCGCCAGTCGGAGATCACCGCGGACCGCGCCGGCATGCTGGCCGTCGGCGACGAGGACGTGGCACGCCGCGTCCTGCTGTCGTGGTCGCTCCGGTCCGTCATGCTGTATCGCCAGATCAACATCGAGGCGTGGCTCGAACAGATGGATGACACCGACGAGCAGGCGACGCGGCTCTCCGAGGTCGCGTCGTTCTCGACGCCCTACATCACGCGCCGCCTCAAGCTGCTCGCGGGCTACGCGTCGTCGCCCGAGCTGAAGCACTACCGCTCGATTATCGCCCCGCTCCTTCCCGCCCAGCCATCGGCGCCCACGGCCCCGCCGGCGCCGGCCCCGCCCGCCGCGACCGGCAGGGCGGCGCGTCTGCCGGTCGGCCCGCCACCGGCGGCCGACGACCTCCGCGTGTCGTGCCCCGCCTGCAAGGCGGCGATGCGCATCCCGCGCGCGGTCCTCTCCGGCCGCGAGACGCTCAACGTGCGCTGCGCGAATCCCGCGTGCGGCAAGGTGACGACGCTGAAGCGGCAGCCCGCGCAGAAGCCCACGGGAGCCGTCCGGGCGCGGGCGGCCGAGGCGGAAGGCAGCATGGATGCAGGCGCGTGACCAGGACACTGTCCAAGGAGCTCTGAACCATGGCCGCAGACGAAACGACCACCACCGAGACCGTGATCGTCTCCCAGACGACGGACGGCGAGACGACGACTGTTGTCGAGGTCGTCACGACGAAGACCGAGGCTGCGGCCGCCGACGGGGAGGACGCGCCGACGCTCATCGAGATCATCGAAGCGATCCTCGACCCGACGCCCGACACGGAGGCCCCCCTCGTCGAAACAGAGGGGTTCACCGCGATCGATCCGGACGTCGATGAAGAGGTGCTGCCAGAGGAGGCCGTCCTCGCGGATGCGAACGAACCGGCCGACCCTGCCGCGATCGGCGCGGACGCTGGCGACTCGGCCGACGAGGCGGTCGGTCCTGAGGCGGGCGATGCGCCTCCGACGGCGGCCGAGGCGTCCGGCGAACCCGCCGCGGCCGGAGCCGAGGAGCCCGCCGAGACCGGGCCGACGGCGGAGGAGCAGGAGGCCGCGGCCCACGCCGACGCGGCGCGGGCCGCCCAGGACCGGGCCGACGCCGATGTGGCGAGCGGCGACTACGCCGCTGCGGCCCAGGAGCGGGCGATCGCCGAGGACGAGGCGTGGGCCGCCGGCGACAGCAGCATGCTGCACGGCGCGTCGTCCACCAACCTGGACTCGGCCGCGGCGTACCACGTCGAAGCCGAGCGCCTGGAGCAGGAGGAGGCGCGGCACGCCCGCGATGGCGACTACGAGGCGGCGCGGGACTACGCGGGCCGCGCGGCCGACGCCCAGTCGTGGTCCGACTACCGCGCGGGCGGAGCGGACCATACCGGGCAGGCGAGGGCCGAGTACGAGAAGGAGGACTGGGCGGTCTGGCACCAGGACCAGGCCGCGCACGCCGAATACAATGCCGCCTGGTACGCCGAGCACGGCAACCCCGACGCGGCGGCGAGCTACGCCGGGCTCGCTGCGGATCATCAGGCGCAGGCGGACCAGTACGGGCACGAGGGCGAGCACGGCGCCGTCGGCGCCGTCCACGACGCATCGTCGGAGATGGCCCACGACACGCCGGTCGGCGGCGACTCGTCCGACGGCCACTCCGCGGGGACGGACGACGGGGGCTGGGCGGATCATGCCGGCGACGCGGGAGCGGACTACTCGGCCGACGACAGCGCGAGCTACGACAGCGGAAGCACCGATTCGGGCGACGCCTGACGCAGCGGCGGGCGAGCCTCAGGGCGGTGGTCCGGCGCCGAAGACGCGCGTCGTGCGCGCACCGGCAGCCGGGCCGCCCGCCGTCCTCTCGGCCGCGCCGGTCATCGCCTGGACGGAGCCGAAGGCGTCGCCGGCTCCGAGGCTCCGCATTTGCTATCATGCGCGCCACGGAGGATCCCTATGCGCAGACTCGCCGTGCCCTGTGTGCTGGCCGCGCTCGCGCTGGCCGTGCCCGCGGCCGCCCGCGCGCAGGCGCCGTCCGCCGCGCCGTCGGCGGCACCACTGGCCGCGCAGCTGCCGGCCGAGACGCCGCAGCAGAAAGAGGCCCGCCTGCAGTGGTGGACCGATGCGCGCTTCGGCATGTTCATCCACTGGGGCCTCTACGCCCTGCCGGCGCGCCACGAGTGGGTGAAGAAGTACGAGCGGATCAGCGACGCCGACTACCAGAAGTACTTCGACCAGTTCGACCCGGACCTCTACGACCCGCGCGAATGGGCCCGCCAGGCGAAGCAGGCCGGCATGAAGTACGCGGTGATCACGTCGAAGCACCACGAGGGGTTCTGCCTGTTCGACTCGAAGTACACCGACTACAAGGCCACGCGGACGCCCGCGAGGCGCGACCTCATCAAGGCCTTCGTCGAGGCCTTCCGCGCCGAGGGCCTGAGGGTCGGGTTCTACTATTCGCTGCTCGACTGGCACCATCCGTCCTACACCGTCGACCGCAACCACCCGCAGAGCGGATCCACCGACGCGGAGTATGCCGCGCTCAACGCGGGCCGCGACATGGACGTCTACCGCCAGTACGTGAAGGACCAGGTGCGCGAGCTGCTCACGAACTACGGCGCGATCGACATCATCTGGCTCGACTTCTCGTTCGCCGGCGGAGCGCATGGCAAGGGCCGCTCCGACTGGGACTCGGTGAACCTCCTGAAGATGGTCCGCGAGCTGCAGCCGGGCATCATCGTCAACGACCGGCTCGACCTGGATGACGTGCCGGGCGGGTGGGACTTCCGGACGCCCGAGCAGTTCAAGCCCCGCGGCTGGGTCATGGTGAACGGCCAGCGCGTCCCGTGGGAGACCTGCCAGACGTTCTCCGGCTCGTGGGGCTACCACCGCGACGAGGCCACCTGGAAGAGCCCGGCGCAGCTCATCGAGCTGCTCGTCGACACCGTCAGCAAGGGCGGCAATCTGCTGATGAACGTCGGGCCGACGGCGCGCGGCACCTTCGACCAGCGCGCGAAGGACCGCCTGGCCGCCTTCGGCCGCTGGACGCAGGCGAACGGGCGGTCGATCTACGGGGCGACGCAGGCTCCGCCCGAGTTCAAGGCTCCGCCGAACACGCTGCTGACGTACAACCCGGCGACGAAGCGGCTGTACGTGCACGTGCTGGCGTGGCCGATGGGCGACATCGTCCTCGAGGGGTACGCCGGCAAGGTGGCCTACGCGCAGCTGCTGCACGATGCCTCGGAAGTCCGGCTGAGCGAGCGGCGGGCCACGATCTGGATGGACGAAGCCGGGAAGACCGGTGACCTCGTCATGCGGCTGCCGATGCTCAAGCCCGACGTCGAGATCCCGGTTGTCGAACTGGTGCTGAAGTAGGGACACCCGCCGGAAGCGGCCGCGCCCGGCTGAGGCCGCGCCGGGCGCGCCCGATGGCGTGCTGCACGACGGGCGCCGCAACGCCGCCACCCCGCCCACGGCCGCCGCACGCCAGCTCGCGGGGCCGATCATTGCCGGTTCCGGACGCAGGCCGATGCGCGCGCCGGCCGCCCGAAAGCGGCGCGCGCAGCCCATCGCTGCGCGCCGCCCGCGGCGGCGGGCCCGCAGGCCGCCGTGATACGATGCTCGATGGCCTTGCGCCGGCAGGGGGCCGCAGGGGCCCCGGACGCGCCGGGAGGCCGGATGGGCAGCCGGTTCGGGCGAGACGGCAGGAGACACGGGAGGACGGCATCATGAGTTGTGCGGCATGCTCGGGGCGGGCGATCGACACGGTCAGGGCGCTCGAGATTCTCGATTCGCGGGGCAATCCGACCGTGAGCGTCACGGTGACGCTGGAGAACGGCGTGACGGCGTCGGCCGCGGTCCCGTCTGGCGCCTCGACCGGGGAGCACGAGGCCGTCGAGCTGCGCGACGGCGACAAGTCGCGCTATGGCGGCAAGGGCGTCCTGAAGGCCGTCCGCAACGTCAACGAGGTGATCGCCCCGAAGGTCGAGGGCCTGGACGCGACGCGCCAGCGCGAGATCGACCTGCTCATGAAGGACCTCGACGGAACGGCCAACAAGGGCGTCCTGGGGGCAAACGCGATCCTCGGCGTTTCGATGGCGGTGGCCCGGGCGGCCGCGGCGTCGAGCGATCTGCCGCTCTACGCGTACCTCGGAGGGCCCGGCGCCACGCGCCTCCCGGTCCCGATGATGAACATCCTGAACGGCGGCAAACACGCCGACAACAGCGTGGATCTGCAGGAGTTCATGGTGATGCCGATTGGGGCGCCGACCTTCGCCGAGGCGCTCCGGGCCGGCGCGGAGACCTTTCACGCGCTCAAGGGCATCCTGAAGCAGCGCGGCTACGCCACGGCCGTCGGCGACGAAGGCGGCTTCGCGCCCGATCTCAAGAGCAACGAAGAGGCGTGCGAGGTGATCCTCGAGGCGATCTCGGCGGCGGGTTACAAGCCCGGCCAGGACGTGTCGATCGCCCTCGATCCGGCCGCCTCGTCCTTCTTCGAGGACGGCGCGTACAACCTCGCCAAGTCGAGGCAGGGCCGGAAGACCCACGCCGAGATGACCGCAATCTACCGCGACTGGATCGCCAAGTACCCCATCGTCTCGATCGAGGACGGCCTGGCCGAGAACGATTGGGATGGCTTCAAGGCGCACACGGCGGCGCTCGGCGACCGCATCCAGATCGTCGGTGACGACCTCTTCGTCACGAACACCGCGTTTGTCGCGCGGGGCATCGCGGAGAAGGCGGCGAACGCCGTGCTCATCAAGCTGAACCAGATCGGTACGGTCTCCGAGACGATCGACACGATCGCGATGTGCCGCAAGGCCGGCTGGGGCTTCGTGATCTCCCACCGCTCGGGCGAGACCGAGGACGCCTTCCTGGCGGACTTCGCCGTGGCGATGGGCGGCGGCCAGATCAAGACCGGCTCGGCATGCCGCAGCGAGCGCATGGCGAAGTACAACCGCCTGCTCGAGATCGAAGCCGAGCTGGGCGCGGCAGCCGTCTTCACGAACCCGTTCGCGAGATAGGGCGAGAGAGGGGCGGCCGCCGCCGCGCAGCGCGCGCGGCGAGGCAGCCTCCGGCCGGACGGCCGGGCGTCGGGCCCGGCCGCCCGCGCGGTTGCGGGCCGCGAGGACGGCGGTCCGGGCGCGCCCGTCGGGCGCCCGGAGAAGCCCCTCAGGCGCGAAGCTTACGGCTGCCCGGGACGGCGCTCGAACGCGTCGGCGAACGCGCGGCGCTGCTCCAGGCTGCCGAGCATGACCAGCCGGGCATCGGCCCGCAGCACGGCGTCTGCGTCGAGCGGCGTCGAGGACCCGTCTCCGTGCTTCAGCGCCACCACGCTCAGCCCCGTGCGGGACCCGATCTGCGACTCCCGCAGCGGCAGGCCCGCGAGCGACGCCGGGACGGGAATCGAGAACAGCTCCACGCCCTCCCCGAGCAGCACCAGTTCGTGGCCGCGCAGGATCGCCAGGACGGCGTCGACGCCGAGGGAGGTGTAGCTGAGGACGAAGTCGGCGCCTGCGCGATGGATCGCCTCCAGGTTCCGTTCGTGGGTGATCCGGCTGACGATGCGGATCTCGGGCTGCAGCCGGCGGCAGTACACCGCCAGGAAGATGTTCATCGCATCGTCGTTCGTCGTCAGCAGCACCGACCGCGCGCTGCCGATTCCGGCGCGGTCGAGGAGGGCGCGGTCGGCGGCGTCTCCCTGGAAGGCGCGGTCGACCGTCCCGGCGAGGAGCGCGAGGGCGGCCTCGTCACGCTCGATCACGTGGACCTGGAGGCCCTTGCGCTTGAGGGCCAGGGCTGCCGCCCGGCCCACGGTGCCGGCGCCAATGACGATCACCGGCCGGGGCTCTGCGCCGCTGGCCGGCAGGAGCCGGCCGAGTGCTGCGATGTGCCCGGCCGTGCCCGCGACCACTACGACGCTGTCGGGCCGGATGAGGGTCTGGGGATACGCGGGCAGCAGGCGCCCGCGCTCCCACAGTCCCACCAGGTTGAGGCCCGTGCGCTCGCGCAGGCGCGTGTCGCGGACGGAGCTGCCGGCGAACGGCGTTCCGCGCGCCGGCAGCTCGGCGATCAGGAGATCGCCGAATGCGCCGATCACGTGGGCCTCGGCGGCGCCCGCCTCCACCCGGTTCGCGAGGTACTCACCCAGCTGGTGCTTGAGCGGAAGCACGTGGGTGGCGCCGGCCAGCCGCAGGATGTCGGCCGAGTCCTCGGCCTCGACGATCGCGACGATGGGGACGCGCGGCGCGGCCTCGCGCACGGTGAGCGTGATGTTCGTATTGACGGTGTCCGTGCAGTTGGCCAGCACCAGGCTCGCGCGTTCGATCCCGAGCTGCTCGTACGTCGCCCGGCTGTCGTTCCGGCCGGCCACCACGGGGACGCCGTCGTTCACGAGCTGGCCGGCGCGCACGACGTCGGGCTCGATGACGAAGTGCGGCACGCGCTCGGAGGCGAGCCGCGCGGCCAGGCCCGAGGCGACATCGTCGAACTCGGCAATCAGGACGTGGCCGGCCGTGCCGGCCGGGACGCGGCGGGGCGCGCGCAGGCGAACCCGCGCTTCGAACCACGGGGCGTAGAACAGGCGGATGAACAGGAACGGGAGCAGGACGAGCAGGAGCACCACGCCCGACAGCAGCACGACGACGCTGAAGGCGCGGCCGACGTCGGTCGTGAACGTGATGTCGCCGAACCCGAGGGTCGTCATCACGACCATCGTCCAGTAGAAGCCCGTGACCCACGAATGCCGCTGGCCTTCAAGGCCGGTCATGATGAGGTGGAACAGGACGCTGTGCGTGGTGATGACCGCCGCCAGCAGCAGCAGGTAGCGCAGCAGCGCCCGGATGTTCCCGCGCATCTCGCGTTCGCTGATCAGGTAGGCGATCTCGCTGCCGAGGAACTTCATCGTGGCGCTACTCTACCACTCCCCCCGCGGCACGGTCGCGGTACAATCCGGCTGCCACGGAGGAGCCATGAGCATGAGAAGAGCCGTCCTCGCCCTGGCGTTCACCGGCGTCGCCGCCGCCGCCGCCGCCCAGCCCTACCAGCCGACCTGGGAGTCTCTTGACGCGCGCCCGACACCCGCGTGGTTCCAGGACGCGAAGTTCGGGATTTTCATCCACTGGGGCGTCTACTCGGTGCCGGCGTACGCGCCCGTCCTGCCAGGCAAGCTGGCCTACTCGGAGTGGTACTGGAACGCCCTCACGGGAGGCAAGGGGGCGAAGCCGAGCCCGATCCAGGCGGGGACGTGGGAGTACCACCGCCAGCGCTACGGGGCCGACTTCAGCTACCAGGAGTTCGCGCCGCAGTTCCGGGCCGAGCTGTTCGACGCCGACCACTGGGCGGAGGTCTTCCGGCGGTCGGGCGCGAAGTACGTCGTGCCGACATCGAAGCACCACGACGGGTTCGCCATCTGGCCGAGCCGCGAAGCGTCGGCGTCGTGGGGCCGGCCGTGGAACGCGGCCGAGATCGGGCCGAGGCGCGACCTGCTCGGGGAGCTGACGGCGGCCGTGCGCGCGAAGGGCCTGCGGATGGGCTTCTACTACTCGCTCTACGAGTGGTACAACCCGATCTGGCTCTACGACAAGCCCCGCTACGTTCGCGAGCACATGTTCCCCCAGTTCAAGGATGTCGTGACGCGCTACCAGCCGTCGATCATCTTCTCGGACGGCGAATGGGACCTTCCGTCGTCCGAGTGGAAGACGCCCGAGCTCCTCGCCTGGCTCTTCAACGAGTCGTCGGTCAAGGACGAAGTGGTCGTCAACGATCGGTGGGGCAGGGACTGCCGCCACAAGCACGGCGGGTACTGGACCACCGAGTACACGCCGGGCATGGCCGAGGCGTCCCACCCCTGGGAAGAGAGCCGAGGCATGGGGTTCTCCTACGGCTACAACCGCGCCGAGCGCCTCGATCACTACCGCACGGGCAGGGAGCTGGTGACGATCCTCGTCGACACCGTCAGCCGGGGAGGCAACCTGCTGCTCGACATCGGGCCCGACGCCGACGGCACGATTCCCGTGATCATGGAGCAGCGGCTGGCGGAGATCGGCGCGTGGCTCGACGTGAACGGCGAGGCCATCTACGGCACGCGCCCGTTCACGGCCGCGAAGCAGTGGAGCGCCGGCGAGGTGCCGACGATCGACTACAACAAGGAATACGACTCGGACTACGACGTCGCCAGGCTCGTCGCCCCGTCTGCGCCGGGGAAGGCCTGGATCGAGGCCTTCTTCACGCAGAAGGGCGACGCGGTGTACGCGATCCTCACGCGCTGGCCGGGACGGCAGTTCGTGTGGAAGGACGCCGCGGGGCTGAAGCCGAAGTCGGTCACGCTCCTTGGAGGCCGGGATTCGATGCGCGTCAGGAAGTCCGGCACGGCGCTGATCGTCGATCTCCCGGAGCTGCCCGCGGAGCTGCTCGGCCAGCCGCTGTGGGTGCTGAAGCTGTCACGAGAGCGCGCGTCACGATGATCCGATCGGCGCGGCGCGCAGCGTGACGCGCAGGATCTCGCCGCGCCGCCACAGCCGCATGCGCGGCCCGAAGGTGCCCGTCCCTCGGCAGACGAGGACGGGCATGCCCGCGACGTCGTAGCGCCCGGCGAAGAGCGGCATCACCCGGCGGACGATGAGGCCGAAGGGCCAGATCTGGCCGCCGTGCGTGTGGCCCGAGAGCATCAGCCCCGCGCCGAGGCTGGCGGCGACATCGGCGCCGACGGGCATGTGCGAGACGAACACGGTCGCAGCCCCGGGCGGCCGCCCTTCGAGCGCGCGCGCGATCTGGCCGGCCGGAGGCACCCGGTTCGCCCGGATCCCCCCGTCGCTCACCCCGGCGATGACGAGTCCCGGGACGATCTGGACCCACTCGTCCCGCAGCACCCGGATCGCGGCGTCGTCGAGGGGGCTCCTCCCGTCGGCTCCGCGGCCGTACTCGTCGTGATTGCCGGTGACGGCGAACACGCCGAGCGGCGCCGTGATCTGCCGCAGCGTCGGCAGCATCGCCCGCACCCGCTCGCCGTCGCCCTCGAAGACGTCTCCGCCAATCACGACGATGTCCGGGTCGAGCGCGCCCACCTGCGCGATGCGCGCCCGCAGCCACGAGTCGCCCGTCATCGTGCCCAGGTGAAGGTCCGAGACGAAGACGAGAACCGTGCCGTCGCGCGCACCCGGCAGCGCGGCGAGCGTCACGTCGTGCCGCCGGACGACGGGCGGGCGCAGCCCTTGGACGAGCGCGGCAACGGACAGCGCCGCCGCGGCGAGGAGCGCCCATCCTCTGAGGGCCGGGCGGATGGGCGCGGCCCACAAGCCGAAGCCCGTTGCCAGCTCCGCGACGAGCAGGCAGGTCAGCGCCAGCCAGATGATCCCCATCCAGGTCGCGCCGACGACCTCGAGCGGCGGGGCCAGCGCCCTCAGGGGCGTCGCCGCCAGCAGGCGCGAAGCGGGGAAGGCGATCCCGAGCGCGGCGACGGCCGCGGCGATGGCCCAGCGCGGCAGGAGTTCCGTCGCGGCGGGGATCGACAGCAGGTGCCACAGCAGGACGGCATGCATCGATCCCCAAATCGCCAGGACGACGACGACGAACACCGCGGCGCTCATGGTCCAGGACGGCCGCGACGGCATCGTGGGACCAGGCCGCGGGTCACGAGACCGCCCGCGTGCCGCGGCCTGCGCGGGTCAGCATGCGAGCAGCTCCTCGAGGCGGGCGATCGACTGGATCGCGCCGCGCACCGAGTGGTAGTTGATCTTCCAGGAGTGCGACATGTGGGTCCAGATCCGCGTGCGGCCGTCTCGGCTGAGGAGCGGCCACCACTCGCCGACCTCCCGGTTGACCATCCGGTCCATGACGAACCGGTGCACGGCCTCGTACGCCTGCCAGTACGGCTCCATGCCGAACAGGCGGCAGCCGTCCAGCATGCCAATCATGGTTTCCGCCTGCTGCCAGAACTCCTTCTCGGTGTCGTAGGCAGGCCCGCCGTCGTGAGGCCCCTCCACGTAGACGCCGCCGTACTCGAAATCCACGCCGGCCTTGACCGCGTGATCGAGCTGCTTGCGGACGACGGGCTCGTACGGGCGCCGGTCTGCGCCCATCACGTCCAGGGCGTGCAGCAGCAGCCAGGCGCACTCGACGTTGTGGCCGTAGGAGGTGTTATCGTCGGCGTGCGGCTTGGCGCCCCCCTCGGCGAAGCGGTCCCAGCCCCAGACGATGTCGAACTTGATCTGGGGGGCGACGCGCCAGTCCGCCCAGAACTGCGGGATTCCGGTCGCGTACTGCGGGTGCAGGATGCGGCCCACGAGGAGGTCGATGTTCTCCTGCAGCGCGCGCCGGTGCTCGGCGCGGCGGCTGCACTCGAACAGCGTCGTGAACGCCTCCATGAGGTGCATGTGGACGTCGAGCGTCTTCCGATCGCCGCCGCCGGCGCCTGGCCCGCACCTCGTCCAGTCGCGCTCGAACATCTCGAAATAGCCGCCGAGCGCCGGGTCGGCGCAGTGCCGCTCGACGAGGTCGAACGTCCGCTGTGCGTACTCGATGCCGCGCGGATCGCCCGTCGCCAGCGTGTACTCGCTCAGGCTGTAGATGGCGAAGCTGAGGCCGTACAGGATCTTCTTGTCGATCTGCACCCGGCCGCGCCGGTCCACGGTCCAGCAGAAGCCGCCGTGCGCGCGGTCCCACATCCGGTCGAGCAGGAAGTCCACCCCGTGGCGCGCGAACTCGGCGCACTCGCCCCCGCCGTAGCCCGCGCGGTGGGCTGCGGCGAAGGTGTACACGCACCGGCTCTGCGCGATGAGCGACTTCTCGTCTTCTCCGGTGTCCTTCCCGTGCTGGTCGAAGTGCGTGACGAAGCCGCCGTTCACGTCGTCCTTGCAGCGCGCGAGCCAGAAGGGGAGCAGCTCCTCGGTGAGATGGCGGCGCAGCTCGTCCCGGGCCGCCCGGATTCGCTCCTTAGTCATGGTCGGGCCTCATGAGCGCCAGCAGCCGGCTGGCCTGCGAGAAGTCGGGCATGACGATGTGGGCGCCCGCCTCGATGAGGCGGGCGCGCTTGCGCGCGTCCAGGCCGTAGCGGCGCACTTCGTCGCTGGCGATGCCGATGGCGGCGCCCTGGCGCCTGCGGGACTCCCGCAACTCGACCGGCCCGTCGCCGAACACGGCGAGGCAGGAGCCGTCGAGGCCGTGATCCGCCAGGATGCGCTGGATCACGCGGCGCTTCGAGTGCGTCTGCCCGCCGCCGAGCGCCCCGTAGATGCCTCCGTCGAACAGGTCCGCATAGCCCAGGGCTTCCGCTTCGAGCTTCACGTCCGCGTCGTCGGTGCCGCTCGCCAGGTAGAGCGTGATCCCCAGGTCCCGGAGCGCACGCAGGAACTCCACGGCGCCCTTGATGGTCAGGTCGTCCAGGCCGAGCTCGCCGCGCCGGTACTTCGCGAGGCGCCCGCCGACGACGGCCATGAGCGCGTCGTTGTAGACGGCCTTGTAGCCCGCCTCGTCGAGGATCTCCGACGCCGGCACGACGGCGAACTCCCGCACCATGCCGACCAGCGCCCGCATCTGGACCAGCGTCTCGATGCCCGTGGACTTGTCGATGTAGTCGAGCACGCGGTGCCGGACCCGGTTGTAGAGGGTCTCGTCGGCTGACGGGTAGCGCTCTCCGAGGATCGCGCGGATCATCACGGGCTCCATGACCTGTTCCCAGCCCTGCCGGAGCGTGCTGATCGTGCCGTCGTGGTCGAACACCGCGTGGCGGACGGACGACAGGCGCGGCAGCGGATCGGCGCACGCCTCGAGCTCCGTGCCGCCGACGAAGACGGCCTGCCTGACGTCGTGGGCCAGCTCGGGCTGGTAGACGTAGTCGGCGTCCTCGCAGACGGCCAGCACCTCCTCGGGGGAGGCGGTGCCGGTCTGGAAGAGCTTGCGCACGGTGACCGCCGCGGCGAGGTTGGCGAAGGCGGCGGCGTCGGCCGGCGGGACGCCCGCGCCCAGGCAGAGCGCCAGCGCGCTCGTGACCGTGTCTCCCGCGCCGACGGGGTCGACCCTGCCGAGGATCTGGATGCCGGGCGCGACGTGCGTGCCTGCGCCGTCCACCGTCACCGAGCCGCGCGCGCCGCGCGTGATGAAGACCGGCTTGCCGGACTCGGCGAACAGCCTGGCGGCGAACGCCTCGACATCGGGGAGACCGGGGTGGACCCCCGGATCGAGGACGACACCGCTCAGCCGCGCGGCCTCGATCTCGTTGGTCTTGCGGTGGATGTTCCGGACGCGGCTTCCGTAGTGCCGGGAATCGAACACGACCACCCGGTCCGGGTGCGCGTCCAGCGCCGCGTTGAGGCCGTCCAGGAAGGCGTCGCTCAGGCCTCCGGGCACCTGCTGGTTGACGATGACCGCGTCGCACTCGTCGAGCGCCCGCCCGAGGCCGACGAGGATGGCCGCGTCGGTCTCGGGGCTGCGCCGGTTGAAGAAGCCGAAGTCGATGCGCGGCTCTTCAGTGTCGCCCGCGTAGCGCTTGCCGAAGGTGACCGTGTCGAAGTCGCGCTCCTGCACCACCATCGGGCCCGTGTCCACTCCCAGGCGCTCGAGCTGCGCGAGCAGCTCGCGGCCGAAGATGTCGGGGCCGATGACGCCGATCGCCCGGATCGCGGCCGGGCGCAGCGCCGCCAGGTTGGCGACGACGTTGGACGCGCCGCCGAGGGAGTAGTAGTGGCGGGCCACCGCCTGCGCCCGGAGGCCGGTTTCGGCCGAGATCTCGCCGCCGCGGGGCTCGAGCATCCAGTAGGCGTCGAGGCAAAAGTCGCCGCAGACCGCGACCGACACGCCGCGGATCCGGTCGAGGATGTCCCGCACGCGGGGCACCGAGAGCGGAGGGCCGCCGTGGGTCGTGGTGCCGCTGGCCATGGCTTGCGGGTATCATACCCTCGCGCGGGGGTCGCCCGCGCCAGCCCCGTACGGGTCGTTTCGGATCACACGGAGGAGGGTGACGGCATGGAAGGCTCCGCTCAGAGACAGACCTCGGTTGTCGCGCTGCTGTCCGTCTTCGGCCTCGGAATCGCCTTCGTCATCGTCGGCGCGATCTCGGTGGAGTACGGGAAGGCCCTCCAGATCGAGAACATCGGCAATCTGACGTTCGCGCTGTTCCTCACCAGCTGCATCGTGCAGCTCGTCATCGGCCCGCTGGTGGACCGGTTCGGCTACCGGCCGGTGGCGATTGCCGGGTTCCTCGTGGCGGCCGTCAGCATGCTCCTGCTGGCGGTCGCGGCGTCGTACGCGACGGCGCTCGTCGCCTGCATCCTGCTGGGCGTCGGCGCGATGTGCATGAACACCGTCGGCAACACGCTCATCCCGGTGGTGCTCTTCGGCGGCAAGGATCCTGCCCGGGCGAGCAACTTCGGCAACGCCTTCTTCGGCCTCGGCCTGGTGGTCACGCCGCTGCTGTTCTACGTGGTCAACTACAAGGCCGGCCTCTTCGTGCTGACCGCGGTGTTCGCGGCGTTCCTGGCGGCAGCCGTCGGCACGAGATTCCCGCAAGCGGCGAGTGGCTACAGGTTCTCGATGGCGGTGAAGCTGCTCGGGAATCCCGCGGTGCTCGTGGCGGCGCTGGCGCTGTTCTGCTACATCTCGCTCGAGGCGAGCATGAACACCTGGAGCAAGCCCTACATGACGGAGCTCCTCGGGGGCGACCAGAACCCGACCGCCGTCTCCAAGGCCAGCCTCGTCCTGAGCCTGTTCGGCGTGGCGATGATGGCCGGCCGGTTCCTGACGTCGGCGATCAAGAACCTGACGAACATGGGCGTGAAGCTCATTGCCACCATGGCGGCGGTGGCGGCAGCCTCCATCCTGACGCTGATCCTGACGTCCAGCGCGGCACTGGCCGTCGTGGCCGTGATCCTGACCGGGCTGGCGTTCGCGCCGATCTTCCCGACGATCGTCGGCGTGACGTTCGCCAAGTTCGACTCCAGCCTTTACGGCAGCATCTTCGGCATCATCTTCGCCATCGGCCTGCTCGGCGGCACGTTCGTGCCGCAGATCGTGGGCCGCCTCAGCCAGGGCGCGACCATCCAGCAGAGCCTCCAGATCGTGCTGGCGATGGCCGTGGCGCTGTTCGTAGCGTCGTGGCTGCTGAAGACGGGATCGAAGCGCGGCGGGGCCCGGTAGGCCCGGCGGCACGGAGGCGGACATGGCAGAGCGGACCCTGACCTACGGCTTCGTCGGAGCCGGATTCAACGCGAAGTTCCACCTGGCGGCCCTGCGGCAGCTCCGCGGGATCGAGGTCGCTGGCGTCGTGTCGGTCGCCGGCGCGGCCGAGTTCGCGGCGCTGGCGCGCGGCTGGGGGCTGGGCAGCACGCAGGTGTACGGCAGCGTGGGCGAGATGGCGAAGCACGTCGAGTGCGTCGCCGTCTGCGCCCCCAACGACGCGCGGATCGCCATCGTCGAGGCCATCGCCGACGCCGTGAAGGCGGGCGCCGAGCTGAAAGGCGTCATCTGCGAGAAGCCCCTCGGCCGCAACGTCGCCGAGGCGCGGCGGCTCGTCGAGCTGGCAGAGGGGGCCGGACTGCGAACCGCGTACTTCGAGAACCAGATTCACATGAAGCCCATCCGGGTCCAGCTCGCGCAACTCGAGCCGCTCAGGCGGCAAATGGGGCCGCTCGCGCTGGCCCGCTCGGCCGAGGAACACGGCGGGCCGCACGAGGGGTGGTTCTGGGACCCGACCCGGCAGGGCGGCGGCGTGCTGTGTGACATGGGCTGCCACAGCATCGCCGTCGGCTGGTACGTCCTGACGCCGACCGGCAAGCCCCTGACGTTCCTCGAGCCGCAGGAGGTCACCGCCGACCTCGGGCTGCTCAAGTGGGGCCAGCCCGCCTGGCGCGAGAAGCTCCTGAAGGAGCGGGGCGTGGACTATGCGAAAACGCCGGCGGAGGACTTCGCCACCGGCATGATCACGTTTCGCAATCCGGAGACCGGCCAGCGCGTGAAGGCGCAGTTCACCAACTCGTGGATGTTCGAGAAGCAGGGGCTGCGCCTGCTCATGGACGGCATGGGGCCGGGCTACGCGTTCGAGGTCAATTCGCTCCTGTCGCCGCTGACGATCTTCGTCGGCGACGCCGCGGCGGAGGCGATCAAGGACGCCGAGCTCGCGCTGGAGAAGGCCACGGCGTCGCGGGGGCTGCTGGCGGTCCAGCACAACGAGCCCGATCTCTACGGCTACACCGACGAGAACGCCGACGCGCGCGACGCGTTCCTCGAGGGGCGCGACGCCGCGCTGACGTGGCGCTACGGCCTCGAGATCACCACGCTGGTGATGGCCGCGTACCTGTCCGCCGAGCAGAAGCGGGTCGTGGATCTCACCAATCCCGCGACGCAGCGGGCCCTGGAGACGTACGTGCCGCTCATCCAGCAGGGACGGGGCGCGGAGCAGCTGTACTGAGCGCCGGTGCCACGAGGATGTGAGGGGAGAGGCCCTCGCCGCGAACCAGACCGGATCGGGGAGGGGGCATCGTTTCGGCTAGAATACCCGGCAGGACCGGCGGCCCCCGGAGGGTGTCGTGCGAATCATGCCCGCTCCGGCGCCGACCCGTCGTGCCCGGCGCTGCGTCGGCCTCGCCCTCGGCGGCGGCGGCGTGCGCGGCCTCGCGCACATCGGCGTGCTCCAGGTCCTCGCCGAAGCCGACGTGCCGATCTCCGCGATCGCCGGCGTCAGCATGGGCGCGATCGTCGGGGCCGCATACGCGCTGACGGACGAGTTCCCGGGCGCCCTGATCGCGGCCCTGCGCGGCCTTGACATCAGCCCGTTCAAGTCGCTCCCGAGGGGGGCGGGATCCGACGGCCTGTGGACGGCCGTGCGCCGCCTCGTCGACGTCGAGCGCTTCATGATCAGCAACGTCCTCTCCTGGGGCGTTGCGTCCGATGCCAAGGTGGCTGCGCTCGCGTCCCAGCTGGCCGGCGAGCGGCGGCTGGAAGACGCCCGCGTGCCGCTCGGCATCGTGGCCTGCGACCTGCGCTCGGGCAAGCCCGTCGTGTTTCGCTCAGGGCCGGCGACGCTCGCGCTCCAGGCGAGTTCGGCGTTGCCGGGCTTCTTCAAGCCAGTCGAGTTCGAGGGGCGGTTGCTCGCGGACGGAGGCTACGCGGGCGTCGTGCCGACCTACGTCGTCCGGGCGATGGGCGCCGAGGCCGTCGTCGCCGTCGATGCGGACCCCGCACGCGCCGTCGAGGACATCCACGACGGCCTCCACGCGCTGTTCCGGGCGTTCGACATTACGTCTCAGCGACTCAAGGAAGCCCTGTTGCGCGACGCCGAGGTCGTCATCCGGCCGGACTTCGGCGGATCGATTGACACGCTCGATTTCTCGCAGGCCGACCGATGCGTGCAGGCCGGCGCCAGCGCCGCGCGGGCGGCCCTGCCGGCCATCGCCGCCCTCCAGGCGCGGCCTCGCCGTGCGCGCTGGTGGCGACGGCTTCTCGGGGTCGGCGGCCCGCCCGGTTCATCGCCCTGACACGCTTCAGTCGGCGGAAGCTGAGGCGGTCCGCGCCGTGCCGGCCGTGCGGCCGGCCGGCGCCGCCATCGAACGTCGTCGATCAAGTGCCACGACATCATCGCCGTCGAAGAGCGAATCGCCGCGCTGGATCCGCGCTCGGATCGCGCGCGCGCCTGGCCGCGACGGCGCGGCCCGCGGCCATCACCCAGGGCGTTGCGGAGCCCACCGTGTTCGGCGCCAGCGAGCCGCCGGCGCGGCGGCGACGTCCGCCCGCCGCGCGACGGCCGGCGCCGTGGGCCTGCCGCTCAGCAGCCGAGCGCCCGAAGTTCGGCTTTCAGTCCGGGCAGCCGCTGTTCCACCACAGCCCGCTCGCTGGCTCGGAAACGGTGGAACGGCTCGGCCATGAAGTCGTCGCAGACGCCCTCGCACGAGAGCGCGCACTTGAGGCCCTTGATGACGGCCGAGGGGTGCCGCCCGATTCGGTACAGCGAGGAGCTGACGCGGAGGACCTGGGCGTGAAGCCGGAACGCGCGCGCCGCGTCACCCTTCCTGCAGGCCTCGACCAGGGCGACATAGAGCGCGGGGAAGACGTTGGCGCCTCCGCTGACGCCCCCGTGGCCGCCGGCCAGCACCGCGTCGAGCAGCCGCTCCTCCGGCCCGATGAGCAGCGTCCAGTCCGGACGGTGCGGCAGCAGATCGGCGATCCCCTGGAAGTAGGCCATGTCGCCGGAGCTGTCCTTCAGTCCGGCGATGCGCGGATTGTCCATGGCGAAGCGGACCGTCTCCAGGTCGAACGGCACCTTGGTGAGCGCGGGCATGTTGTAGAGCAGGAGCGGCAGCGGCAGCTCCTTGACCAGATGCCCGAGGTACTCGCGCAGCTCGGGTTGCCCGCCCGGCAGGTAGTAAGGCGGCGCCGCCACCAGCGCGGCGGCGCCGGCCCGCGCCGCGAAGCCGGCGAGGTTGAGGGCTTCGACGACCGCGGTGTCCGTGATGCCGACGAGCACCGGCACGCGGCCGTTGACCTGCCGGCACGTGCGCGCGACGAGCTCGCGGCGCAGCCGATAGCTCAGGCTGGGCCCCTCGCCCGTCGTGCCGAGGATGAACAGCCCGCTCACGCCTCCGCCGAGGACGTGCTCGATCAGGCGCTCGAGCCCCGGCTCGTCGAGCGCGTCCCGATCGCGGAGCGGGGTAACGAGCGGAGGCACGATGCCGGTGAGCGGTGTCGTCATCATGGCGAAGCCGGCCTCCCGCGGCCCAGGCGCCGGAGCAAGGCCATGAGCAGGATACTCGCGCCCACGAAGAAGGCATAGAGCGAGACGAGCACGGTGTCCGCCAGCCGCCATCGCGGCGGCACGCTGACCAGGAATCCCGCGCCGACAATCAGTCCGACGAGCGCCAGCGACGTCCCGAGCGAAGGCCCGCACGCGGCGGCGGCCCCGCGCCGCGGGCGCTGGCGCAGCCGGAGCAGGAAAGGGATGCAGACGGTCAGCACGAAGAGGCACAGCCGCCCCGCCCGGTGGGGGGCCATCGCCCTCAGGCGGCAATACCCGTCGTAGGCGCCGCCGAGGAGAACGAACGTGGGAAGCGAGAGGTGAAGTCCGGAGCGGGCGAGCGCCTGCACGATGGAGCCTGGCGGCTCGTCGCGTGGCCGCTCCGGGCGATTGAAGCGCCAGAAGGCGGCGCCGAACGCGAGGCCTCCGACGAGCCCGATCGTCATCTCCCAGTTCTTCCACCAGTCGATCTGCAGGCTCGAGCCCAGCCTGGTGTGCCACCATCCCCCTGCGGCAAACGGCGCCGCGAACCCGAGTGCCATCGTCAGGATGAGCGCGGCGGCGCGCCGGTCGGGGCGGCGGAGCTCGTAGCCGAGGAAGCCCAGGACCAGGCCCAGGTGCGGGGCGATGTTCCGTATCGAGCCGACGGCACGCGTGCAGGTCCGGTTTGCCGGATCGGCGTAGATGCCCTCACCGTAGAAAGGGAGGAACGCCTGCGGCATCAGCCGGACCATTCCGTACACGGCCAGGGCACCCGCGGTTCCCCAGGCGATCCGCTCCATCCAGTCGCGGCGCGTCAGGCGCGTTTCGGGAGCGCACCAGGCCATCAGGCAGCCGGTGTTGCCGCCCCAGTGGAAGCCGCAGACGAAGAGCATCGCGTAGCCCGGCCAGGCGGAGACCTCGCGCAAGCCGTTCGGATAGTCCAGGTAGAACGCGCCGCGCACCCAGGACGTATAGACGCCGTAACCCGTGAATCCGCCGAAGGCGATGCCGGCGGTGATGGCGAGCATGGCCCAGGGGCCGGCGTAGGGCCGGCGATCGGGCAGGCCGAGCAGGCGGGAACACGCGCACCAGAGCAGCGCCCATCCAAAGCCGGCCAGCGTGCCGCCTGTCGCGCCGCCGTAGCCCGCCGTCCCCCGGATGGCCCACAGGAACGCGCCCATCAGGGCCATCAGGGCGGCTGCAGCGGCGTACGGCCGGCTGCAGCCAGGCGCCATCACTTCTCCGTCCGCCATCACGCCTCCCTCCGCGGGCTGCGGCTTCCTGTTTGCCTGCCGGGTCTGCCGGCGTCCGATCGCGCCGCTCGGCGCCTGATGACCCGGGATTATACAGACAGGCCGTGCTCAGGACGGTCGGCGCTTCCGGCGCTGGGACGCGCGCTGGCCCCGGCGCTCGCCTGCGAGGCTGTCTGCTCGGGCCACAGCAGGCGCGGCTTCTGCGGCGCCGCGGCGGGTTCTCCCGGATTCAGCCGGGGCGGCAGGCGCGGTCCGGGATGGCAGGGAACGCGTCCGGCCGCAGCCATTTCGCGTAAGATGCGTGGTGCCCGGCGCCGTCAACCGCGGCGGCGGCGCGGGCGGATGCGCAGGCCGGTGCCGTCTGGGCGCGGACGCGGCCGCACCACGAGCTGAGGCAGGAGGCATCATGGGAGGCGCGAGATGGTCGTCTTGCATCCCGCTCATCGGGATCTTGCTCGTCTTGGCCGGGCCGCGCGCGGAGTCAGACGCCCGCGAGGCGCAGCCGCGCATCATCAACGTCGCCGACGACTTCATCGCATACTACAAGGCCTGCGTCAATGCCGGCGCCGAAACCCGGGCGGAACAGTGGGATCGGATGCTCGAATCCAAGCATCAGGCGTTCTTCGACCATGCCATCTACCGCAGGAAGGCAGGCAAGGATCGCGAGGAGTTCAAGAGGGAGCTCAGGCGCGCGTTCTGGAGCGAGGTTGCGCCGAGGATGCAGAGCATCGAGCGGCTGAACAGGACCGCTGAGGCCGACATCAGAGGCGTGCTGGCCGCCTTCAGGAAGCCGTTTCCCGGCTTCGATCCCGCGCGCGACTACTACATCACCATCGCCTTCAGCTTCAGAGGCAAGGTCGTCGATGTCGCCGGCAAGGACGTCTTCGCCATCGGGCTTGAGAGCCTCAGCGACGACCCGCTGCAGTTCACGATCACCGTCGCCCACGAGCTCTTTCATCTGTACCACTTCCAGTTCTTCTCGACGAGCGGCGCCATCTACCGGAAGATCTGGGCTGAGGGCATGGCTGTCTACGCGTCGGCCGTCGTGGTCCCCGGCTACAGGGACAGCCGGTACCTGGGGTTTTCCGTCGAGAAGATGAACCGGTGCCACGAACTGCTGCCGAAGATGGCGGCTGAGCTGCGCAGGCACATGGGCGAGCGCGACCCCGCTCTCGAGCGGGCCTATCTCGGCGCCGAGGAGAACAGGACCGGGATTCCGCCGGAAGCGGGATACTACGTCGGACTGCGGATCGTGGCCTCGCTCGCCCGGGACACGCCGATTGACGAGTTGGCGAGACTCAAGAGCGACAGGGTCTACGCCCTTGTGGAGGCCGAGCTGAGGAAGCTGGAGGCGGGGGGCGCCCCCACGGCAGGGGCGGCGGCCGAGCGCCGGACGCCCGCCGCCGGGCGGAGCCTCCGGCGCGACCTCTCGAACCGCCGCCCCCGCGCGCCGGGCGTCGCGCGCGAGGGGGCGGACGGTCCGACGAACTCGCCCGGCGGCGCCGCTATTTCTTGAATACCAGCTTCACCTCGCCCTTCTTGCCCAGCTGGACCGAGTCCTCCGGCTTGACCAGCTGCTCCGTGATCCGCTCGCCGTTGACATACGTCCCGTTCGTGGATCCCAGGTCGACGATGTAGAACTGGTCGTCTTTCGGGTACACCTTCAGGTGGTTCTTCGAGACCAGGTCGTTCTGGATGACGACGGTGCTGGAGGCGGCGTCGCGGCCGAGCACCATGGGCATGGTCGTAATCGGGTAGGTCCCCTGCTCCTGGCCCTTGACGATCACCGTCACCGACCCGCGGATGTCCCCCTCGAAGAGAGTGCCGTCACTGGGCTCGATCGACGTCTTGTCGCTGGGAACCGCGGGCGGTGCCGGCGCCGGCATGGCGCCGGCGGGTGCCGCGGATCCCGCGGATCCCGGCGGTACGGGCGCGGAGGGCACCGACGCGGCAGGCTTGCCTTGAGCTGCCGACACGGGCTTGAACGACATGTAGAGCACGACGAGAATCGCAATCAGCAGGATGACGGCGACAACGACGACGGCCTTGTTCTGGCGCCACAGTTTTTCGAAGAAGCCCATCTCGCTGATGTGCTGCAGGATCCGGCGCTGCAGCTGCTCGAGATCGGGCTCGTTCTTCATGTACGCGAGAGCGGTGCTGACCTGGGTCTGCGCATCGAACCAGCGCTCGTCCCAGACCGACTGCAGCAGCTTGTTGTAGACCACAGTGAAGTCGGCGGTCTTGTTGTAGTCGACCCCGGCGTCCCGGATGAACTCCTTCGCGGCGTTGATCGGCACGCAGAACTTGAACCCGTCGGCCCCGATGGCGGCGTAGGAATGCACGCCGATCACCCTGCCGTCGGTGGTGACGGTGGGGCCGCCGGAGTTGCCCGGGGAGGTGGCCGAGTCATGCTGGATGACGGCCATGCCCTTGTAGTCCGTCTTCAGCGCCGAGATCGCGCCGCGGGTGATCGACGACTTCAGGGTGTTCTCCTTGGCCAGCAAGGGGAAACGATCCGGGTTCACGACGCCGGGGAAGCCGACGGTGAAGACGGGCTGCTGCAGAACGAGCGCCGAGGAATCCCCCAGCATGACCACCGGGCAGTTGTCCCGCTCGACCTTCAGGATGGCGATGTCCTTGCCCCCGTCGGGGATGGAGGGGCTGAACTTCTTGACTTCGAACCGCATGGTCTCCGAGTTCGAGAGCAGCACGTAGTTGATGCCCTCGTGCCCGGTCACCTCGGGCTTGTTCTGCCTGATGAACTCGTCGCGCGCCTGCTGCAGTTCCCGCGGCCCAGGCTCGCGGCCGTTGGCCGCCTTGTAGTCGCTCGCGACTTTCTCCGTGATCGCGTCGTCCAGGACCTTCCGGGCGTAGCCGTCCTTGTCTTCCGTGTACTTCACGAAGCTGTCGACCACGTGGCCGTTGGTCACCAGGTAGCCGTCCGGGTTGATGAAGAAGCCGCTGCCCGATCCGTACACGGGAAGGGTCTGCTCCTTGCCGTCGGCCAGCGTGAACGCGACCGCGAGGCCGCTGTAGATCAGCACGACGGCCGGGCGCACGCGGTACGCCGTCATCTGCTCCTCGGTCAGCTTCTGGGCCCGGAGGCCAGTCCCGCTTCCCAGCAACAGGACCGCGGCCAGCAACACGCACGCTACCGTTCCTCTTTTCATGGCTCGTCCTTCCCGCCGTCGCCGGCGATTACGCATGAGGCCACATGCTCACGACATTATAGAAGCCTGAAAGCCTGCGGCGCGCCCCAGGCCGCCGATGGGCGCAAGGGCACAGAGGCGGGCGGGCACCTCGCCCGCCTGGGCGGCCGGCCCGTCGGAGGCGCAGCGCACCGTGAGCGCCAGCAGCAGCAACAGGAGCGGAATCAACAGGAGCAACAGCCACCACGTGTTCGCGCGCACCGGGATCTGGCGCAACTCGAACGACGGCCGTCCCAGCCTGGCCCGGATTCTGCCCGGGACTTGCGCGAGGGGCTGCAGGATCCTGTCGAAATCGGGCAAAGGCGTCTCTCGCGCCTGCAGGACCGCGTCGATCGCCTGGCGGTACTCCGCAGCGCTTCGGTACCGATCCTCGGGCTTCTTGGCCAGCCCTCTCGCAATGACAGCGTCCAGACCGGACGGCAGGCCCGGGCACAGCGACGAGGGGGCGGGCGGGACCTGTTCCAGGTGCCCGGTCAGGACGTCCAGGTCTGACCCCCCGGACGCGCCGAAGGGGAGGACGCCCGTGAGCATCTCGAACAGGGTCACGCTCAACGCGTAGACATCCGTGGCGGGCGTCGCCTTCAGGGCCCGGATCTGCTCGGGCGAGGAGTAGTGGGGCGTACCGAGCACCGTGCCGACGCGGGTGAGCCCGTCCAGGCCCTCGACCTTCGCGATGCCGAAGTCGCCTACCTTCACGGTCCCGTCGTCGGAGACGAAGATGTTCGCCGGCTTGATGTCGCGATGGAGCACGCCTCTCGCGTGGGCGAAGGCGAGCGCATCCAGGACGCTGGCCGCGATGCGCAGCGCCCGGTCCGGGTCGAGCTTCCCCTCGTCCCGGATGAGCTGCTTGAGCGTCCTTCCCGCCACGTACTCCATGACGATGACGTAGGCCCCCGCTTCCCGGCCGAACGTGTAGATGGGCACGATGTTCGGGTGGCTCAGCCGGGCCTGGGCGATGGCTTCCACGCGGAATCGCGCCATCAGCGATCGGTCGCCGACCAGTTCCGGAGCCAGCACCTTGACGGCGACGTCGCGCTCCAGCTGGGTGTCGCGGGCCAGATACACCCGCCCCATGCCGCCCTCTCCCAGGCACCGCAGCAGTTGGTAGTGGCCCAGCCGTGTCTCGTCCATGTGCCTACCGATTGCCTTTCGGGACCGTCGGGCCCTGCGCGAACCCCCCGGCAGATCGCTCCCGCCCGCCGGCGGCGCCGCCGACGAGCAGGTACACGATCGCGGCCAGGAGCAGGGCCAGAAGGCCCAGGAGGAACCACCTGAGCGCCCGCCGGCTCGGCTGGGCCTGCCGCCCGGGCCGGGCGGCCGGCCCGATCTCCGGCGAGGTGTCGCCCTCGGACGACGGCGCGGCGTCCGGTTCAGTGCTCACGACAATGACGCTGATGTTGTCAGGCCCTCCGGCGGACCTGGCTCGGCTTACGAGCTGCTTCGTGATGTGTTCGCTCGATGGGAGATCCAGGAATTCCTGGATGGCCGAATCGCTCACGACCGACGACAACCCGTCGGAACACAACACGTACTTGTCGCCCGGCTGAATCTCCAACGGGCCGCGGATCTGGGGATTGATGTGCTCGCGCATGCCGATGGCCTGGTTGAGCACGCTGCGCCTGGGATGGACCCGGGCCTCCGCTTCGCTGATGGCGCCGTCGCGGACCAGCGCGCCAACCAGCGAGTCGTCATCGGTGATGCGGGTCAAGGGCGCGGGCTGGCCGTCGGCGGCGCTGCCATTCCGGTAGCGGTAGAGACGGCTGTCCCCGACGTGGGCCACATACGCCAGGTTGCCTCTCGCCAGCAATGCGGTCAGGGTCGTGCCCATGCGCTGCTCGGGCTCGGCCTTCTGGTTTTCGTGGAAGAGCTCGCTGTTGATTTGCGCGAACATGGCGCCCAGCGAGTCCCGGATCGGTTCCGGCACCCCGCCCTCGACCAGGTCCACCAGCCGCGTCACCGCCCGCCTGCTGGCCACTTCGCCGGCATGATGCCCTCCCATCCCATCGGCAACCACGAACAGGTAGTCCCCGGTCGTCAGGCGGCCGCCGTAGATGTAGTCCTCGTTGTTGGTCCGGACGCAGCCGGCGTCGGTGGTTCCGCTGGTGTAGAGCCTCATGGCCGATGACAGATCGCCTGACAACCCATCTGTGCTCAGGACCCCCTGAGCGTGGTGATGACGTGCTTGATGAACTTCTTCAGGTCGCCGTCGTCCCGGTCCAGCTGGAGACGATACTGGGCGTCCTGTCGGCTCTTGATGATCAGAATCGGGTTCTTGCGATTCTGCTTCTTCTTGAACAGGTCCGCGATGTCGCCGCGCACATCGTCGGAGACGCTCTTGATGCCTGCCAGCGGGATGTTGAGCAGCGGGGCGGTCGTCAGGCCGGTGCGAAAGGAGAGACCGCGCCGCGTAATCTCGAGCGTGCCCCTGACGTAACGTTTCTGGCGGGTTTCAAACAGCATCGGGTATCGGATCGAGCCGGTCTGATCCAGGGCCCGGCTGACGTAGGCGCTGCTCTGCGTTTGCCGCCCGTCGCAGAAGTACGCCAGCGCAACCATCTGCAGCAGCTCCCTGGAGTATGCGCCGGGCCCCGAGACGCTCCTTCCCAGACTGATGGCCCGTGCGTATTCCTTCTGGGTGATCAGCCGCTGCATCCTCGCCAGGATGTCGGCCAGATCCCGGGTGTCTCCCGCCGACAGCGTGCGGGACGCTGCCGTCGGCGCTCCGGCGGCCGGTGCCCCGGCGGCGGGCGCCGGGGCGGCCGGCGCTCCCGCACCCGCGGCCGCAGGCGACCGGATGGAGCCAGCGGACGCTGGCGAAGGCTCCCCGCGCGGCTGGGGCACGCCGGGATGGACGTCCTGAGAGCCGAGCACGACCGTGGGCCGGTGGCTGTTTCGGCCGGCCGAGACCGCCAGGAATCCCACGACCGCGATCAACGCCAGGCCCAGGGCGGCGGCGAGCAGCCTCAGCGTCCGCCTCGGGAGCACGGTGAGGACCGAGGCGGGGATGGCGAGCCGCCTGGCCGCCGTCCTGATGAACCTCGCCCACGGCGGCGCGTCGGGCATGGCGCCGGGCACAGCGGCCGGGCCCCCTGCCGAGCCGGCGACAGCCGATGACGTCCCCCGCAATCCGTCGATGGCGCGCCTGAACTCCTCGATGGTCTGGAAACGCCGGGCCGGTTCGGCGGCGATGCTCCTCATGATCACCGCATCCACGTTTGCCGGGACGGCCGGATTGATGTCGGTGCTCCTCGCCGGCGTCAAGGCGCCGGCGGCGCGACCAGAGCCCGCGAGCCTGACCGGCGGCGTCCCGGCGACCATCTCGTAGAGCGTCATCCCGAGTGAGTAGATGTCGCTGCGCGCGTCCGCCGGCTGTCCGATGAGCTGTTCGGGCGCGGAGTACAGAGGAGACCCCAGGCCGCTGCCCATGCGGGTCAGGCCGTCTATTCCCCCGACCTTCGCGATCCCGAAGTCGCCGATCTTCGCCGTCTGGTTGGAGTCGAGGAAGATGTTGGCCGGCTTGATGTCGCGGTGAATGACCCCTCTGGAATGGGCATAGCCGATGCCGTCGAGGATCTGAGAGAAGACCTCCAGGGCCTGATCGACCGGCATGGGGCCGCGCTCGGCGATCAGCGTCTTCAGGCTGATGCCCTCGACGTACTCCATCACGAAGTAATAGGTCCGGCCCGTGTCGCTCGTCGCCTCGTCCTGGCAGAACGTATGGATGGTGACGATGTTCTTGTGGTTCAGTTTGGCCTGGGCGATGGCCTCCACCTTGAACCGGCTCATCAGGACGGGATTGCGGGCCAGCTGCGGAGAGATGATCTTCAGGGCGACTTCACGTTCCAGCGTCAGGTCCTGGGCGAGGAAGACCGTGCCCATGCCCCCGGCCCCGAGCCTTCTCAGGATTCGGTAGTTGCCGAGCGTGCGGCCGACGTGGTCATCCGGGATGGCGTCGGCTGGGGCGTTGGCGGACGGATGCATGAGCGGGTATCACTCCAGGTACTCGGTCATCACGCCCGTGATCGGACGGGGCAGGGAGCCGTTGCATCGCAGCCCAACGCGCCTCGGCATTGGCCTGATTATCAATTCCAGGCGCCCGATGTCAAGCGCGACCCCGGAAATCCCTGCGCTGACTGGCCCTTTCCGAGCCGAAGCGCCGCTTCACGCTGCTGGCCGCCTTCGTGACACCGGGCGCCCGGGCCACGCGGACGGCGCGCCGGGGCCAGGGGGGCAGGCTCGGGCCGACCGAGAGCGGGCCCGCTTGCCCTGGATGGTTCTCGCGCCCGGATGGGCGTCTTGGCGTAACATGAGCCTAGCCTGTCAGGCGCCGGCCGCGTCTCGGAGCGCTTCCGCCCTCCCCCCATCCGACCAGCGGCCGAACCAGAAGAGGGATCGTCATGCATGCGACCAGTCGACGGCGGTTCTTGACGCAGACGGCGGCGGCCGCCGCCGGATTCATGATCGTGCCCCGGCACGTCCTGGGCGGAACGCGGTTCACCGCGCCGAGCGACCAGCTCACCAAGGCCATCATTGGCGTCGGCGGAATGGGCCGCGGCCACATCGGCTACGAGGGCACGCGGCTGCTGGCGGTCTGCGACGTGGACCGGACGCACCTGCAGGAGGTGCTGGCCACGCTCGGCCCCGAGGTGACGGGCTACGCCGACTACCGCGAGGTCCTGCAGCGCCCGGACGTCGACATCGTCCACATCGCGACCCCGCCGCACTGGCACGCGCTCATGTCGATCGAGGCCGCCAGGGCCGGCAAGGACATCTGGTGCGAGAAGCCGATGACGCGCACCATCGGCGAGGGCCTGCGCGTCGTGGAGGAAGTCAACCGCCGCGGGCGCATGTTCCGCCTGAACACGTGGTTCCGATTCAAGGACACGTTCTACGGCCTCGGCACTGACGTCAAGCCGCTGAAGAAGGTCATCCAGAGCGGCGTGCTGGGGTGGCCGTTGACCTTCACCGTGAGCGGCGTCACCGGGTACGACTGGAAGTTCTTCTGGAGCGGACGCACCGACCTGAAGCCGATGCCGGTGCCGCCGGAGCTCGACTACGACATGTGGCTGGGGCCCGCGCCGTACAAGCCCTACAACCCCGAGCGTGTCCACTCGAAGTTCCGCGGCTACTGGGACTACGACGGCGGCGGCCTCGGCGACATGGGGCAGCACTACCTCGATCCCGTCCAGTACCTGCTCGGGAAAGACGACACGAGCCCGATCCGCGTGGACGTGGACGCGCCGCAGCAGCACTACGACGCCGCCGGCTCGTGGCGCCGCATCGAGTACACGTACGCCGACGGCTGCAAGATCGTCCTCGACGGCGAGAATCGCGACGTCGACGCGGCGTACATCGCCGGGCCGAAGGGCAGGGTCTACCGGGGGTTCCGCTCCGACGTGCCGAACCTGGAACGCATCATCGCGGCGATGCCGGACCCCGAGCCGCAGATCGGCACGTTCTCCGACTCGGTGCGCACGCGCCGGAAGTTCGCCCTCAACGAGACGAATGCGCACCGCTCGGCCACGCTCGTGAACCTCGGGGTCATCGTCCTGCGCCTGGGCCGGACGGTTCACTTCGATCCGGTCACGATGCGCTTCAAGGATGACGAGGCCGCCAACCGGCTGATCGACCAGCCGATGCGCGCGCCCTGGGTGATCTAGCTCGACGAGCGGCGAGGACCAGACAATGACCAGCTATCCTGCGGGACGAGTTCGCGCGGCTATCCTGATCGGCCTCCTGCTCGCGGCGCCGGGGCCGGCCTCACCGGCCCTGGCGCAGGACGCGCGGCCGCCCTCGAGCCGGGTGGCGGACGTCCTCGCGATGTTTCCGGCGAGCGACGGGGCCCGGCGGGACGCCCTCGCCGACCAGGTGCTGTCGCTCGGCGGCGCGGGGCTGGCCGAGCTGACGGGCCGGCTCGTCCCATCGGGCACAGGCGGCGACGTCGCCGTCCGGTTCGCCCTGAATGCCGTCGCGGTCCGCGCGAGCCGATCTGGGGCGGAGGCCGAGAGGCTGCTTGCCGAGCGCGCGTTCATCAGCGCGCTCGGGACGGCGTCGGATGACGAAGTGCGCACGTTCCTCTTGAGCCAGCTCCGGCTGGTGGGCCGCGACGCGTCGGTCAATGCCGCGGCGCCGCTGCTTGCCGACGCGGCGCTCGTCGAGCCGGCCGCCCAGCTGATGCTGACCGTGAAGGGGCCAGCCGCGAGGGCTGCGCTCATCGCCGCGCTTCCCACGGCCGGGCGCGCCGGAAAGATCACAATCGTCAAGGCCCTCGGCCAGCTGGGCGCCGCCGAGGCGAACGCGGCCGTGCTGGCGCTGGCCTCGGATCCCGATCCCGCGATGCGCCGTCCCGTGCTGGCGGCGCTCGCCGCCATCGCGAGCCCGAAGTCGTATGCCACCCTCACGAACGCCGCGCAGCAGGCTGGTTTCAAGTACGAGCCGGCCAACGCCATTGGCGCGGTCCTGGACTACGCAGCCAACCTCGGGAAAACGGGCTCGCGCGGAGCGGCCGAGAAGACCTGCCGGTTCGTCATGAAGCACACCGACGACCCCGAGCGGCTGGCCACCCGGGCGGCTGCGCTTTCCGTTCTGGCGGACGTTCGCGGGCAGGCGGCGCTTGGCGACCTGATTGCCGCCATCGACCACCCCGACAAGGCGTACCGGAACGCCGCGCTGATGCGCGCAGAGAAGCTCGGCGGTCCGGCCGCCGTGAACCGGTGGGTGGCGAAGGCCAGGACGGTGGATGCCGAGCGGCGCGCCGACATCATCGCGATGCTGGGACGGCAGGGGAGTCCGCAGGCGCTACCCTTCATCCGCGAGTCGATCGCGTCACCCGACCCCGCCGTTGCGATTGCGTCGGCCGCGGCCCTCGCGCACATGGACCGCGCCAAGGCTGTCCCGGCTCTCCTGGACCTGTTGAAGCGCGCGACGCCCGAGACGGCCGGCCCCGTGGCGGACGTCCTGCGCTGGACCATCGACGACGCGGGCCTGGACCCGCTGGCACTGATGCTCGACACGCTCCAGCCCGCGGCCAAGGCCGCCGCGCTCGGCGTGATTGGCGCCAGAGGAGGGAAGCGCTTCTCGGGGCGCATCCTGCCCCTGACGAGCGACGCGAACCCGCTGGTCAGGGAGGGCGCCGTGAAGGCGCTCGCGGGCGTGGTCGGCGCTGGGGACCTGCCCCTGCTGGGCGGGCTGCTGGACGGCGTCGAGCCGGGTTTGGTGGCCGACGTGCAGCGGGCCATTCTCGCCGCCGCCAGGGAGGTCGCCCCGGAAGACGCGAGGGCGGCCGCGGTGCTCGCGGCCCTGAAGGCGAGCACGCAGCCGGAACGCGTCATCGAACTGCTGCCGCAGATCGGCGGCCGCCAGGCGTTCGACGCGCTCGACGCGCAGGTTGGAAGCCAGGACCCGAAGGTGAAGGCCGCGGCGTTTCGCGGGCTGGCGGAGTGGCGCGGTCCCGAGGCAGCCGGGCGCCTGCTCTCCATCTACGCGAGCGGGGACGCGGCGTTCAAGGATCAGGCCTTCAACGGGTTCGTCCGCCAGGTGTCGTCGTCGGCGATGCCCGACGACCAGAAAGTGCTGCAGTTGCGCAAGGTCCTCGACCTCGCGCCGGGCGTCCGCGAGAAGCGCATGCTCATCCGGGCGCTGGAACGCGCCAGGACGTTCAAGAGCTTCCTCGTGGTGGCGTCCTTCCTCGAGGACCCGTCGGTGGCGAACGATGCCGCCGGCGCCGCAATGCGCATCGCGCTGCCCAGCGCCGGCGAGAAGAACGGATTGACGGGGGCGATCATCCGAAAGGCCCTCGACAAGGCGCTGCAGGCGCTCGCCGGACCGGAGGCCGACTACGAGAAAGAAAGTATCCGGGCGTACCTGGCCTCGATGCCGCACGACGACGGGTTCGTACAAATCTTCAACGGCAGGGACCTGACGGGCTGGCAGGGGCTCGTGAAGAATCCCATCGAGCGGGCCAGGATGACGCCCCAGGAACTCGCTGCGGCGCAGTCGGCCGCCGACGAAAAGGCCCGGGGCAACTGGTCCGTGCGCGACGGCCTGATTGTGTTCAGCGGGTCCGGCGACAACTTGTGCACGATCAAGCAGTACGGCGACTTCGAGCTGCTGGTGGACTGGCGCATCACCAAGGGCGGCGACAGCGGCATCTACCTGCGCGGCACGCCCCAGGTGCAGATCTGGGACCCGGCCCGCACGGACGTGGGAGCCCAGGTCGGCTCCGGGGGCCTGTACAACAACCAGGTGAACCCCAGCAAGCCGCTCGTCTTCGCCGACAACCCCGTCGGGGAGTGGAACACGTTCCGCATCACCATGATCAAGGACAAGGTGACCGTGTTCCTCAACGGCGCGAAGGTTGTGGACAACGTGACGCTGGAGAACTACTGGGATCGGTCGCAGCCGATCTTCCCTCGGGAAGCCATCGAGCTGCAGGCGCACGGCACCGACCTCGCGTTCCGCGACATCTACGTGCGGGAGATCGCGCCCTAGGGGCCGGCCTCGGCCCGGGCGGGCTGCCAGCCCGACGGCGCGGCAGCAGCCGTGCGTCTGGGCGGCGTCCCGCCTTCGCCGTCGCCGGCCGTTAGCGGCGATCCCTGAACTTCTTCAGCGCGGCCCAGGCTTCCTCGCTGCCCCATCGCGCGTCGCGCGAGCCGCCGCGCGCGCTCGGGATGTCCCAGATGCAGATGCCGGCGCCGGTGGCCGCCACCTCGTCGAGATGGGCGGGGAGCGTGCGCCCCTTGCCGCCTTCTCCCCACTCGAACCGGCCGCCGGGGAGCCCGAGCAGAAGCTGCGCCGGCTGGTAGCCGTGGGCCTTCCCCCAGTTCACCTGCCAGCTGAACCTGAAGATCGCCTCGCCGCTCATGCACGGCACCGACCCGCCCTCGGGCGTGAATGTCTGGGTGCTGCCCTCGTACAGGTCGCCGTAGCCCATCGAGTGGATCGCGTCCACCTGCCCCTTCCAGTCCTCCCACCAGCCCATGTGCGGCGCGTTGAAGCAGGGGCTGTGGAACGAATCGACCGTGAGCAGCTTGCCGCGCGGCTGCAGGATGGCCGAGAGCTTCTTGACGAAGCGGGCGAACTCGCCGCGATCCTGGTCGAGCGAGCCGTTGCCTTCGAGATCGAGGTCGATGCCGTCCAGCTGGAGGCGATCCATCTCGGCCACGAGGCTCTTCACGAAGGCGTCCTGATGGTCCTTGAACGCCGCGCGCGCAAGGTCCCAGTTCCACTTCGCGCCGTCGTGGTTGTAAATCGTCAGGAGGACCTTGACGCCGCGTTGGCGGGCCCAGCCGCGGAACCAGGCCACCTCCGCATCATCCACCTTCTCCTCGTGCGTGACGTACCGCACGCCGCCGTCTTCGGTCGGCAGCCAGAACTGGAGCCCCATGCGGGTGAGCCACTGATCGGCGGTGATGTCACCGGCCCGATGCTGCAGCGCCTGCCGCGAGGCTTCGAGCCGGTACGGGGGCACCCAGCTCATGATGTCCGCCTGCGGCGGCGCGGCAACGAACGGCGAGGCGGCAAACACCGCCGCAAGCACGAAGGTGGGCATGGCTGTCCTCCTGAAACGGGGCGGGGCATTCGGCCCGCCCGCGGTTCCGCGCGACACCGAAGACGCCAACGAGTAACCCGCCGCCCGTCTCTTCACGGCTATGCCGCCCCAGACGAGGCCTGCCGATGCCGGCGCGTCGTCATCCCGAGCCGCGCATCACAGCAGTGCCCGCGCGTGGCAGCCGGTGCCGGAGCACGGCGCGCGACGGGCAACGATATCAGGAAGGCGACCGGCTGCGGTAGCGGCGGGCCCCCGGCGGTCGACGGGGCCGGCCCGCATCTCGAACGGGCCCTCTCTCCCGCCAGGCCGCCCGGCGCGGCCGGGCGATGCTGCCAGGCCGGCCAGAAGGAACGGATGACACGGCCGCGCGTCAACGAGGACCGTTCACCGCGATCAGTGGTTGCCGCCGCTCGGAGACTAGACCAGGTCGCCGCTGGGAAAGTAGACCACCTGCAGGAGGTTGATTTTACGCTGCCTGACGCCGGAAGGGTCAAGGCCTTTCGCTCTGCATCTCCTCTCTGGGGACCCGCGAGAAGGGATCCTGTGGGCGCTGTGGGAATCCGGGCGGCGGGTTTCCAAGGAGCGGTGGCGGCCGTTCTTGCCGTCTGCGGCTCCGACACCGTCCACGGGGCGACGTCACGCCTCGGGGTCCACGCCGCGGCGCTTCCGCATCCGATAGCTCTTCCCCTTGGTCGTGACGACCACCGCGTGATGGGCGAGCCGGCCCAGTAACGCGGTGGTCAGCTTCTCGTCGCCGGCAAAGACGCTCATCTACTCGACAAAGGGCAGGTTGGTCGTCACCACGGTCGCCCGGCGCTCGTAGCGGTCCGTGAGTAGATTGGACAGGAGCTCGCCGCCGACGCGATCAAAGGGGGCGAATCCCAGCTCGTCGACGATGAGCACCTCGACCCGGAGCAGCCGCTGCTGCAACCGGGCCAACTCGCGCGCATCGCGCGCTTCCAGCACCTGCCGCACGAGGTCGGCGGCCCGCGTGAAGCGCGCCGCCGCTTCCGTCCGGCTGCCCCGGAATGACTCATTTCTTCACGATTTCAACCCTGCGGTTCTTGGCCTTGCCCTCTTCGGTACGGTTGTCGGCGACGGGATGATCCTGGCCCCAGCCGACCGCGCTCAGACGCCCTGCCGCAATGCCCTGCGCCACCAGGGCAGCCACCACCGCATCGGCCCGCTGCTTGGAAAGGGTCTTGTTGCCGGCCGGCGTGCCCGTGTTGTCGGTATGGCCTTCGATGCTCACCCTCAATCCGGGACTCTCCTTGAGCATGACGGCAATCTGGTCCACGATGGCCTGCGACTCAGGTTTGATGGTTGCTTTGTTGATGTCGAAATTGATGTAGAGCGCGACGAAACCCTGTGTGTTCAGCGCCTCCAGCATCTCATTGGCGGCAACTTCCTGGGTCATGGCCTTCTTCTCGATGATGTGCAGGTCATAACCGTCGCCGTCATTCCATGTTTCCACACGCACCCAGACTTCATTGCCGTCTTTCTTATGGCTCAGGTTAACCTCGGATTCGGTCTGATATTCTGTCTTGCCGCCGATCTTTTTCATCGCCGCGCTGAAGTTGCGAACGATCTGCAGCCCCGAAACCGCGCGCGTGTCTTCCTTCCTCGTGTAAGTAAAGTGGGCGTATGAACCCTCAACCTCTATCCACTTGTACCAGTCGTCCTCGGCAACCTTGAACTCGTATTTGTCGAAATCCTTTGTGTCGCATCGGTCGATTTGAAAGCCGGGCATACGGCTGAACATGGGGTGGTCTTTGCACCCCTTGGCATCCTGGGCGGAAACCGCAGTCAAGGACAACATGAACGCGACCGCGAAGAATCCTGTCGTCCGCAGATTGTTCTTCATCGTTCGGCTCCTTTCTGCCATCACTTGTCCCCGGACCTTCATCCGGCGCATGCCACCGAAGCTACGCCTTATCCATGAGCAATTCTATCCATCTACAAGCAAATCCCATCCGGGAGGACGAGGAAAGAGTCGGAGAAAGAGACACGGAGGCTAGAAGCCGCTGGCGCCACCGGGGCCGGCAGAGTATTCCCGGAAATGGGTCCGCTCTGACGCCGGTAACGTTCCCGGGAATGCCCTGCCCGGCGCCGGTGGCGGCTGTGCCACGCCTGCCGGTGTCGTCAAATAGGCGGAGCCCGGGTGATTCGTTCTGGCGTCGAAAACGATCCGGAGAGAAAGATCAACGCATGATCATTCGATTACTGCGGGTTTCGGCGGCGGCGAACGGGCTTCACAAGGATCCTCTGATTGACGTCCACTGCTCTTCCGGCGATTCTAGTTGTCGTCAATCATCTGACTTCTGTTGTTGGTATTTTGGGGATGAAGATCCCAACACTCGGGTCGTGTCCCGTCAAGTGGTGGAAAAAGGATCGCGTTCTTCCCTGAGTTCGTGACCCCGCCGGCATGGACGCTGCCGGAGCTGAGGACGTGAAGAACGACGCCCTCAAGCTCCTTGGACAACGAAGAGCACGTTTTCCACAGCGACCACGCCGCTCCTCCTCCTAGGCAATGGCCATCAGCAGCTCCTGATCGCTCGCCAGGGCGAGCGGCGTACGCAGCCGAGCCATCGACTCGACGCTGAAGTACCGACGCTCAGCCACGGCCCACTCATCGTCCTGCTCGAGCAGCACGGCCCCCACCAGGCGGATCGTCGCGCGGATGTGTGGGAAGATGCCGACCACCTTCGATCGCCGCTTGATCTCCTTGTTCAGCCGCTCCAGCGGATTCGTGCTGTGGAGCTGCTGCCGATGCTCGACCGGGAAGTGCTTGTAGGCGAGGATGTCCTCGGCCGCGTCCTCCAGCAGCGCCGCCGCTTGGGGCAGCCGCACCCGCAGCCCGTCGGCCACCTTCCGACGCTGCGCCAGCGCACTGGCGTGATCGGGCGGCGCAAAGATGGTCCGGACGATCGCCGCGATCGGCTCCCGGGCGGCGTGCGGCACGGTCGCCAGCAGGTTGCGCATGACGTGGACGCGGCAGCGCGGCCAGGCGGCGCCGGTCAGCACCGTGCTGATGGCGTGCTTCAGCCCCTCGTGCGCATCCGAGATCACCAGCCGCACCCCGGTCAGGCCCCGCTTGACCACACTGCGCAAGAAAGCCGTCCAGAAGCTGCCATCCTCCGAGGGGCCGACATCCACCCCCAGCACCTGGCGCTCGCCCTCCTGGCTCACGCCGATCGCCACCACCGTGGCCTGGCTGACCACGCGGCCATCGACCCGGACCTTGTGGTAGGTCGCGTCCAGCCACAAATACGGATGCTCGCCGGTGATCGGCCGCGTGCGGAAGGCCTCGACGACCGGGTCGAGCTCGCCGCAGATCCGCGACACCTCGGACTTCGAGATGCCATCCAGGCCCAGCGCCTTCAACAAGTCATCCACCTGCCGCGTCGACACGCCGTGGACGTAGGCTTCCTGCACCACGGTCAGCAGGGCCTGTTCCGCGCGCCGGCGAGGATGCAGCAACGACGGGAAGTCGCTGCCCGGACGGACCTTCGGGATCGCCAAGTCGATCGTCCCCAGCCGCGTGTCCCACGTCCGCGTGCGCGTGCCGTTCCGGTAGCCGGTCCGGTCCTCGGTCCGCTCGTGCCGTTCGGCGCCCACCAGAGCCGTGACCTCGGCGTCCATCAGTGCCTGGGCGAGTACCCGGACCCCTTCGCGCAAGATGTCCCCATCCTGCTCTTCGAGGAGCTTGCCAACGAACGTCGAGAAGTCCATGCTGGGCTTGGCCATCGTCGCA
>Ga0116178_10000248_pt1 | contig 48525 bp, 51 predicted proteins | sample AD_STIC12_MetaG_FD_89880 | JGI IMG/M metagenome (GOLD analysis project Ga0116178, IMG submission 89880) | Active sludge microbial communities of municipal wastewater-treating anaerobic digesters from USA - AD_STIC12_MetaG | ecosystem: Engineered > Bioreactor > Anaerobic > Digestate | place: USA...
CAGGCTCTGGTGGACGAAGTGGAGAAATACTGGGCTGCGCCGACGGCTGGGCAAAGTTCGCCATCACCGCATTCGACGGGGGCGGCGCTGGACCTTACGCTGATGTTTAGCGACACGCGCCAGCCGCTCTTCATGGGCGGGATTTTCGACGATCTGACCGAAGAAGCGTGGACGGACGGGTTCGAGCGCAAGCAGGCGATTTCGATGTCGGATGCGGAGGCGCGGGCGAACCGCAGGCTTCTGTACTGGGCGATGACGGAGGCGGGGTTCGCCAACAATCCTACGGAATGGTGGCATTATTCATGGGGCGATCAGCTGTGGGCCAAGCTGGGCGGACACTCGGCGGCGCACTATGGCGGGTGCAACCCGACGGGCCGCCCGGATTCCTGAAGGCTTGGGGCTTAAGACCCCGGCAACCTTAACCGGCGAGACTGAGCCTGCAGTTGATTGCGGGGCCAGAATGCTCAACGCCTTCGTTAAACACGTGTCGAAGTCCATCGGTATGCCTTTCGACAGGACCGAGGCTGCGATCGGCATTGTGTTGAATGCGGCGGATCGGCAGGGCGCGCCGATCGCTGACGAGATTTTCGAGCGGGTTCCCGGCGCACGCGTGCTGGCCGCAAACATGGGCGCAACGGTTGGCGCCGCGACCGGCGTGATCGCGCGCCTGATCGAGCGCACGCCTGGCGGCCGCATGGCTGTGGCGGAACAAGTCATCCGCGACCTGCACAAGGCAGGGCTCGGCAACAAGGAAATCGGTCGCCTGTTCCCGGCGATCGGGAAGTACGCAGAATCCGCGTTCGGTGTGAGCGGTGTCGGCCATCTCGGCGACATGTTCGGCGCCGTGAACGCGCCCGTCAGTACAGTTAGTAGCGTAGCCTGAGGCATTGTAGAGTTTTGAAACATGGCGGGCGGCCTTCGGGTCGCCCGTTTTGTTTTTGAGGAAACTGCACGGTGCTCGCGAGAATTCGCGCGATTGCAGTTGGCTTCTACTTTTTTCGAAAAAAGTCGTCACATCATCGGAACCGGCGTCGATGCGCCGGCGTATATACCACGATCTTCCCGGCGAGGCGGTCTTATCCGTCCCCCCCGACCCCCCGAGACTGCGCGTCGGGAAGATGCCTTTTTCGCCGCCCGCCCGACCTTGTCGTGCGGGCGGTTTCGTTTTGCGGCTAGTGGCTCGCGGCGAGCTTGGTAGGCAGGGGCAGCTGCAGGTCTGTTTGAGCGGTCGGCTTGTCGATCACCGGTGCGATGCGGGCGGCGATGGCGGCGCGGATCGTGTCATTCGGGGCCGCAAGCGAAGCTGAGACGTAGTCGGCCTGGGCTTTTTCGGAAGCGCCCGATTTTTCCTCGAGCACCGCGCGGCCGAGGGCGACGCGCCAATCCTGCGGTGTGATTGCGGCGAGCTGATCGATGCGGCTCTTCGCTTCGTCCAGCTTGTCAGCGTCCAGCAGGCAGAGCGCATGATCGCCCATTGCGGCGAGCGCCCATGCATCCTTTGCGAGTTCGGTTGCTGCTGCTGTGCAGCGCGCGGCGTCGATGCCGGCGAGGCTGGCTGTTGAAGCTGGCGTGGCTTTTTTAGGCGGCGGGGCGGGAGCGGCGGGCTCGAGGTGCGAGAGTAGTTCGTCATGGGCTGCAGGTGGTTTTGCCGCTGCAACAACTGGAACTGGGGCGGGATGGGCGACCGGCACAGGGGCGATTGGCGCTGGCGCGGCGCGAGGCGGCGGGGGCGCGGAAACCGGCTGCGGTTTGATGGGCGTGGCGGCGGTCATCAGGGATGCGCCGGCGTGGAGATCGGGTTCCGCCAGCTTCGCTTCGATCAGAACGGCGTTGCGATAGATCACCGTGGTCGCCGAGCTGAAGGCGGCGCCGGACAGGGTAAGTTTGCCGGAGGTGGCTTCTACCTTTGTGACCAGCGAGCCCGGGGGTGGGGCGAGGTTTAGCGGGACGAGCGACAGGCCGTCGACCTCGACCGTCATGGCTTCGCCTGACGTTTTCACGGCGGCAGCGGCGGGCTGTTGCGAGAGCTTTATGAGGATCGAGATCGTGTCGCCTTCGTGGGCGATCTGGATGTCGTTGATGCGGGCCGACACGCTGGAGCTGGCGGGGGCGGATTGGGCATAAGCGCAGGGTGCGCCGATGACGGGCGCTGCCAGCATCGCGCTGGTGAGGCAAACGAGAGGGAATCGCGCCCGCAACATGCTTTCGCCGGTACGCCATCAGGCGTTAATGGGCGGTTAGCATTGCTTAACGTGTGGCCGTTTCCGGAGTAGGCTGGTTCCCATGAGCGATCGGACACTAGCCACGATGAAAAGGATTCCGGCGGCGGATCTTGGCGGGCCGGGCTCGCCGGAGACTGCGTCATGTTCGGCCGCCGCCATCGCCATGCTGGGCGAAGCGGCGGGTGAGGGCTTCCGGATGACGTCCCTGTCGCTCGATGTGGCTTCGCATGCCATCGGCGAGGGCATGGTCGAGGTCGCCACAAAGGTCGACAAGCGGGCGAGGTCGGTCGTGTTTGCTTCGCTGGAGGCGCGGATGGGGGCGGCGCTGGTGTTCTCGGCGCAGGGGTTGTTCAGTCTGGATCGGTAAGCCGGAATCCAGCGTCAGAGCGGCTTGTCCTTCAGCGGCAGAAGGTCCGGGAAATTCGTGTCGCGCTTTTCTGCCTTGGCCGTGAAGGCCTCGCGCATGTGTGCGCCTGACAGCATCGCGGCGTTCCAGACGCCGATATAGTCGAGCGCGTCGGCTGTGGTGTGGTCGCGCGCATAGTTGATCATCGCTTTCGAGCCGGTGACGGCGAGCGGGCTCTTGGTCGCGATCTCGCGAGCGATTGCCGTGGCGTGTCCCAGCATGGCGGCTTGCGTGTCGAACACCTCGTTGACGAGGCCGAGCTCTTTCGCCTTCTGCGCTGGCAGGCGCTCGCCGGTGTAGGCGATCTGGCGGACCCAGCCGTCGGGCATGAGTTTGGTCAGGCGCGGGAAGGTGCCGACGTCGGCGGTCATGCCGATGTTGATTTCCTGAATGCAGAAGAACGCATCTTTCGTCGCGAAGCGGAAATCGCAGGCCGACACCATGTCGACGCCTGCGCCGATGCAGCCGCCCTGGATGCAGGCGATGACGGGCATGCGGGCCTGCTCAAGGCAGTTGAACGAGTCCTGCAGCGGGCGGAGGTCGGCGCGGAATCTCTCGGCGCGGAGATGGGGGTCATCGACCGCGCCGAAGATGCCGTCCGGGCGGGCGAAGACGGCGAGGTCCATTCCGGCGGTGAAATGCTTGCCGGTGGAGGACAGGATGATGCAGCGTGCTTTCGCGTTGCGGTCGATATCGCGGACGATGGTGGGAAGTTCGACCCAGGCTTCGGGCGTGAAGGTGTTGAACTGCTCGGGCCGGCTCAAGCGGATGTGTGCGACGCGCTGGTCGATGGAGACGTCAAAACACGTGTGTTGTGTGCTCATCTGCGTTTCCTGGGTCCGGGCCTGACAATCGCGCCTGTCGGTGCGGTTTGACGGATGATGTCTTTCCGGTTCCTATCCGCACGGCAGGGAGAGGGGAACCCTGCTCCGGAGGTGCTGGTTCATGCGCGTGTGGCTGAAGAGAGCGTGTCTCGCGCTTGCCGTTACGGCCGTGGCGAGCAGCGCAGCGTTCGCGCAGGACCTCGGGAAGATCGCGTCAGATATCCTTCACAAGTCGATGCCGGGAGACAAGGGCAACCTGTCCAAAGGTGATGTGACGCTTGGCTTGAAAGAGGCGCTGAATGTCGCCAGTGGGCTGGCGTCCAAGCGGCTGGGCGCCAAGGACGGCTTTATGGCGGATGTGGCGGTTCGCATCCCTTTGCCGGGCGTGCTGGGCAGCGCGCAGAAGAAGTTGCAGCCATTCGGGATGGCAGGGCCGCTTGATGACCTGCAGCTCAAGGTCAACCGCGCGGCGGAGGCGGCTGTGCCGACGGCAAGCAAGCTGGTGGTGGATGCGGTGAAGACGATGAGCTTCGACGACGCGATGGGCATCCTGCGTGGGGGCGACACGGCGGCGACGGATTTCCTCCGAAAGCGGACGGAAGTCAGCCTGCGACAATCTTTCCGACCCTATTTCGACAAGGCGCTCGCAACCTCCGGTGCGCTTGCCTCCGTTGATAGCGTGGTGGGAAAATACGGGGCGGGACTTGTGAAAACCGACGCCAAGACGTGGCTCGCCGACGCTGCGACGACTAGCGCCCTCGACGGATTGTTCTATTACGTCGCCCGTGAGGAGCAGTCGATTCGACGCGATCCCGTCAAACGGACCAGCGACCTCCTGCGTAAAGTGTTCGGAGGCTAGTCGCGCGCAATGCGCAGATTTCGGATCAACCTCAAGGACGGTGAAACGTCCGGTATTGCATTCGGCGACCCCGTGCGCCCGATCGATGTGCTGTGGCTGCATGCCACCGGATTCAACGCGATCACCTACGAGTCGATCCTCGAGCCGCTTGGAACGCAGATGCATGCGGCGGCGGTGGACATGCGCGGGCATGGTCGATCCAAGCTGCCGGCCAATCCTCGCAAGCTGAAATCGTGGAATAAGTTCCGGGACGATGTGATCCAGGTGCTGGAGAAGACGGCGCCTGATGGCGCGGTGCTCGGCGGGCATTCGATGGGTGCAACCGTGGCGCTGCTGGTGGCCGGCAAGCGGCCTGATCTGGTGCGCGGGTTGGTGTTGACCGATCCGGTGTTGCTGCGGCGAAGTGCGTCGCGGGCTTACAACATTCCGATCCTGAACATGTTCATTCAGGGCAATGCGATGTCGAAGGCCGCAGCCAAGCGGCGGCGGGATTTTGCGTCGCCTGGCGAGGCAGCGGAGTCGCTGCGCGGGCGCGGTGCTTTCAAAACGTGGCGCACGCCGTTCCTTGACGACTATGTGGTTGACGGTGTGCTGCGCAAGGACAGCGGGCAGTACTCGCTTTCCTGTACGCCGGAGTGGGAAGCGGCTGTGTTCAATGCGCATCGCTATCGGCCGTGGGCTGCACTGCGGCGGCTGCGCAAGAAGCGGATTCCGATCATCGTTCTGCAGGCGGACAAGGAATCTACGTCACCGCCTGATGCGGACCAGCGTATTCACACGATCCGTCCCGATGCCGCGATCACCAAGGTGCCGGGAACGACGCACTTCATTCCGATGGAGAGGCCATACGTCGTGCGGGATGCGTTGAAGATGCTGTACGAGGCGATGATCGAGGGGCACACGCTGGTCGACTATGTCGGCGCGGTGCGGCGCACGATCGACGACAGCGTCGGGATCATGGATTAGCGCGTAGCGCTACGTCACGCCGGCTTTTGCCCACGCTTCTTTCGGCCAGCGATTGTGCATCCAGAACCATTGGTCTGGCGCGTCGCGGACGCACGCCTCGACCCACTGATTGATGCGCAGGACTGTGTTGTAGATCGCCTTATCCTCATCCGGGTCCGCATCCGGGAAGAAGGGCTGGTGGATGGTGACGCGGTAGCGGGCGACGCCGATGCGCTTGCACGAAATGGGCACGAGCGGCGCCTTGAATTTCATGGCGAGACGCGTTGGGCCGGGCGCGGTCATCGCGTCGTAACCGAAGAACGGCACAGCGATGCCCTGGTTGAATTTCTGGTCGTTCATCAGGCCGACGGGCTGACCGCGGCTGAGGGCGCGCATGAGTTCGCGTGTGCCGGCGCCCTTCGGGGTCAGTACGTTGATGCCGTAGGCGTGGCGGGCTTCGGCGATGCGGCGGTCGATGTGGGGATTGTTGGCCGAGCGATAAGTGATCTGCGCATCGAGCGGACGATTGCAGATGGCGGAGCCGACCATTTCCCAGTTCGAGAAGTGGCCAGATATCAGCACGGCCGGCTTGCCGCTTTCGCGGATGGCGTCGAGGTGTTCGGCGCCGACCACTTCGACGCGGCTGTTGGGCACGTAGGGCTTCATCTTGGCCAGATGAGGCATTTCGCCGGTGGTGCGACCGAACGTTTCCCACGTGCCTTGCGCGACTTTCCTGATCTGTTTCTCGCTCCAGTCCGGGAACACCATGCGCAGGTTGCGCAGCATGGTGCGGTTCTGCGAGGTCAGCGGGCCAAGAGTCTTGAGGATTGCGGCGACGGTGTTGGAGGCGGCTTCAATCGACAGCGCCTTCATCGGGTTCCAGAAGATCCAGTCCCACGCGAAGGCTTCGAGGCGCCAAGCTATACGGGCGCCGAGCGTGGTGCGGTTGGCGTTGTCGAGATCCTGCGGGCGGATGAAGCGGCCGGCTTCGGGCTTGTCTGCGTCGCTCATCGCAGCACGCGATCGAGCAGGGCGGCGAAGGCGGCGGGGTCTTCGAATTTTGCTTCGACCGATGCGCGCATGACATGGCCCTTCACGTCCGGCGACAGTCGGACATGGTCCTTGTCGGTCGTGACGAGGCGGGCGTCGCGTTCTTTCGAAAGCTTCATGAGATAGGCGAGGTCCGAAGGCTGGAAGGCGTGATGATCGGGATACGGGACGCTTTCCGACAGTTCGACGCCGGGTTGCGCCTGCAGGCTGTCGAAAAACCGTTCCGGCCGGCCGATGCCGGCGAATGCGATGTAGCGTCCCGGTGGCATTGGCGCCAGTGGCGCGAGGTGCGCGCGCAGCACAACGCCGGGGAAGCTCGCCAGCGCGGCAGGCGTTTCGGAGCCGCCCATGATGACGACCGCGTCGGCGCGGGCGAGCCCTTCTGCGACGGGTTCGCGAAGCGGGCCCTTTGGGAAGACGTGGCCGTTACCGAACGGGTTGGTTCCGTCGATCACGACAATCGACAGCGACTTCTTGAGCGTCGGGTTCTGGTGGCCGTCATCCATGATGACGATCTGGACGCCCGCTTCCTTCATAGCGGTGGCGCCGGCTGGGCGGTCCCGCGATATCCACGCCTCGCCGGTTGCGGCGAGCATCAGCGGCTCGTCGCCGACTTCGGCCGCTGTGTGGGTGAGCGTGTCGACGTGAGTGGGGATCAGGATTGATCCGCGATAGCCGCGTGAGAGGCTGGCGACGCGGGCGCCGTGACTGGCAAAGTGTGCGCGGACAGCGGCAGTGACCGGCGTCTTGCCGGCGCCGCCGAGAGTCAGGTTGCCGATGCAGATGACGGGCAGGCCGGCGTCGTGGGGTGTGGTGCGGGCGATGCGGCGGCGGCCGGCCCAGCGGTAGAGCATGGACAGCGGCGTCAGCAGGAGCTTGATCACGGGCGCGGAAGCGCGGCTGCGCTTGTCGGTTACGGTCCAGAAGTGCGGTTCACGCATGGCGCGTCACCGGGAGCATGGCGTCGATGGCGTCGAGGGTCTGTTCGAATGGGGCGCGGGATGCGGTGAAGAACGCGCCGAGCGTTGGCGCGGGCTGTGCAATGTCGAGGGCGTTCAGCCAGTAGTCGGTGAGTTCCTGATAGCTGTTGCCGATGACGAGTGCGCCGGTTTCCTGCAGCGCGTCGAACGTTTCGCGGAAGTTGAAGCCATGCGGGCCGGTGAAGACGCGCTTGCCGAGCTGGGCCGGTTCGATGGGGTTGTGGCCGCCGATGCCTTCACTCGTCGCGCCGCCGAGATAGACGGCGTCGGACACGGCGTACCAGAAAATGAGTTCGCCGATTGTGTCTGCGACGAGGACGTCAACGTCCGCGCCCGGCGGAGATTTGTCTTTCGACCACTGCTGGGTGGTCATCCCGCGTTCGCGCATCAGCGTCACGATGGCGTCGCCGCGATCGGGGTGACGCGGGACGAGGATCATGAGGGCGCCGGGGTTGCGGACGCGAACCTCGGTGAAGGCGTCGAGGGCGAATTCGTCTTCGCCGGGGTGCGTGGAGGCGGCGAGCACGATCGGGCGGGCATTCGCGCCTTTGCGAAAATCTTCCACCGCTGATGCGGACGGCGTTGCGATTGCTGCTGCGGTCTTCAGATTGCCGACGACGCTGACGCGCTTGTCGGTAGCGCTCTGCACGCCGTCTGCCGTGAGCTGGTCAGCTGCGCCGATGAAGCCGAATGTCGCGAACACAGCGCGGGCGGAGGCTTTGCGCTTGTTCCAACTGCGGAGCGTTTTCCCGGTCATGCGCGCATTGACCAGCGCGGCGGGGATGCCGTGTTCCTTCAGCGCGCCGAGCATGTTCGGCCAGATTTCACCTTCGGCGAAGACTGCAGCGTCGGGGTGCCAGTGCTGCACGAAGGCTTCGACCGCCTTGGGGCCATCGACCGGCGCCATCTGGTGAATGACGCCTGACGGCGCCAAGGCTGCGATCATGTCGGCCGATGTTGTTGTCTGCGTGGTGACGAGCGCGCGGACGTTCGGGCGTCGGCTTCGCAGGGCGGCGAACACATCCAGCAAGAGGCGTGACTCGCCGACGCTGGCGGCGTGCATCCAGAGCAGGGTTCCGGTGGGGCGTGCGACAGCCGAAATGCCGAAGCGCTCACCGATGCGATCGGGGTTCTCCTTGCCCTTCTTGATCCGCTGCTCGACCAGCCACGGAGCAAGAGGTTCCAGCAAGCGCGTTCCGAAGCGATAGAGCGCAAGCGAAGCGGTCACGTCCCGCGCTGCTCCAACACGGCTTGAGGTTCTTCGGTGGAAATTTCTGACGCCGTTTCGACCGGCGCTTTCTGTTTGGGCGCCGGGATGGGAACGGTGTCGGGCGCCAGGCCGCAGAGTTCGTCGGCGCGCTTCGTTGCTGCGCGGAGTGCGATCTCGACACGGAGACGGAGTTCTTCGGAGTCCATGTCCTTCGATGTGGGGATCGGTTCGGGAATGACCACCGCGCCACGCGCAAACGGGTTTGGCCAGAGCAGGCGATCCCATGTGTTCATGCGTTTGGCATTGGCGGAGAGGCCGTAAATCAGGATCGGCGCACCCATCTGCTGCGCCAGCTTGATCGTGCCGATGCCGACGGTCTCGCGCGGGCCTTTGGGGCCGTCGATCGTCATGACGATGCAGCCGCCCTTCTTCATGACTTCCATGCACTCGCGCGCTGCGGAGACGCCGCGCTTGCTCTTGTCCTTCCGGCCTGAGGACGAGCCGCGAATGATGTGGAGGCCAAGCCATGTGCCGGCGCGCTTGGTGAACTCACCATCCTTCGAGGGGGAAACCATGAGCGCGGCCGGGTGAGGGGGCTTGGGCCATTTCGGCTTCATGCGGATCTGCGCGTACGGCATCAGCAGGATGCGGGAATGCCAGGTAGCGGCGACCCAGCCCTGGGGCGAATCCCAGAGCTTGCGCATGTTCTCGATCCCCTCCACGCGCCAGCGCAGGGTGTGCGAGAGAATGGACATGTACATCCAGATCAGCGTGCCCCCGATCCAGGGAATCACAGGTGACTGGCCACGACGCTTAGACATGAGGCGCTATACACTACCTGCCGCACGCGCCGCCAGAGTTGGGGTGGCTGCGGCGCTTGTGCCTGCGACAGCCACGCCGCCTTGCAATCCCGGCCAGAAACGGCATCTAGCGGGCAGCATGACCAGCGGCGCCGCCACCATGGGCTCTCCCATCGACCTAGAAACGCCGGCCGGCCGCCGCCGCGCACGGAAAGAGCTTATTTGGGGCGATCACGGCTTCCTGCGGCTGAAGTTCCGCAATCTGCATCGTATCTCGGACGAAATGTACCGGGCGAACCAGCCCTCGCCGGAGCATATCGCGCGATACGCGAAAGAACTGGGCCTCAAGACGATCCTCAACCTGCGGGGGGAAAGCCCCAAGGGCTATTACCTTCTGGAGAAGGAAGCTTGCGCCCGGAATGGCATCGAACTGGTCGATTTCCAGATGTTTTCGCGGGATATTCCGCCGCCCGAGAACGTGCTGGCCGCCAAGAAGCTGTTCGACTCGATCGCTTACCCAGCCCTTATGCACTGCAAGTCCGGCGCGGACCGCGCCGGGATCATGGCCGTGCTTTACATGCATTTTCGCAAGGGAGAGCCGATCGGGCAGGCTCTTGAAATGCTGTCGCGCAAGTATCTGCACATCAAGCAGGGCAAGACGGGCGTGCTCGACTTCTTCTTCGAGGCGTACCTAGCGGAAAGCGCTGCGACCGGACTTTCGTTTCAGGAGTGGGTCGAAAAAGGCTATGACCGGGCGGCCCTGAAGGCCAAATTCCTGAAAACCCGCAAGTCAAAACTCAACGTCGACGAAATCATGCGCCGCGAATAGCGGCAAATACCGGCTCTTCGACAGACGACGGAAAAAACCGTTCGCATGTGGTCTTGGCAACGGCTAGAAAGTTGTCGGTACGCGTGGAGGGGTCATCATGAAGTTCTTCATTATCAACAGTTTCCGCTTTCTCGTTTACATCGCTTACTTCGGAATCATCGCGCTTTACGCGTTCGGCGCTTACATCGAACGGGCGCAGATCCAGGAAATCATCTCGAAGCTGACCGGCAGCGGGCAGATCACCGCGACGGGTCAACTCGATCCGGGCATGGTGTTGCAGCCGTCCGGCCTTGCGGCGCTGGCGATCGTCGCCGGCCTCATCATGGGCTGGGTCGCCGCCACGATTGTCTGTGGTGTGCTGGTGACGCTTCTCGACATCCGGGACGACATCAACGACCGCCTCCCGCGCGCCAAGTAATCGCGGCTGGGTGACAGGTTCGAGGCGCTGGCGGCGACGCCGGCGCCTCTTGCTTTTATGCCGCTCATTCCTGGCCTGCTCTTGGCCTTTTGCATCCGCGGCTTCACATAGGGACCATGACCACCTCTTCCGCAGACCTTCTCCAGAATCTCATCGACGCCACGCTGAAGGCGGGAGCGGACGCTGCCGATGCGAGGTTGTCCGACAGTGCAAGTCTGTCCGTGGAGGTCCGCAAGGGGGAGCTGGAAAGCGTGGAGCGGGAGGAATCCCGTGGCCTCGCGCTGCGCGCGCTGGTTGGCCGGCGGCAGGCCTCCGTTTCGGCGACTGATCTTTCGCCCGCGGCGCTCAAGGCGTTGAGCGAGCGCGTTGTGGCAATGGCGCGGCTGGCCCCGGAGGACAAATACTGCGGACTTGCCGAAGCCTCCGAAATTGCGAGGGAGCATCCCGATCTTCAGCTCGACTGTGACGACACTCCGGAAGCTGACGAGCTGGAGCGCCGTGGCCGCGTGATGGAAGAGGCCGCGATGGCCGTTCCCGGCATCAAGCAGATGTCGCATTGCGGCGCCTCGTGGAGCACGAGCAGGTCATGGTTGGCCGCATCCAACGGGTTCTTCGCGCACAAGACGTCGGGCTATTCGTCGATGGCGGCGGTCGCGATATCCGAGCGCGATGGCGCGATGGAGCGGGATTTTGAAAGCTCGTCCGAGCGCACGCTTGCCAAGCACAAGTCTCCCGAATGGATTGGCGCCGAAGCTGGACGCCGCGCCGCCACGCGGCTGGGCGCACGCAAGCTCGATAGCCAGACAGCGGCGGTGATCTTTGATCGAAAGCTGTCCAGCCGCCTTTTGGGCGCTTTTGTCGGAGCGATTTCCGGGCCTGCCATTGCGCGCGGGGTGTCGTTCCTGAAGGACAAGATGGGCAAGCCCGTCTTTGCGTCGGGCGTTGATGTCATTGACGATCCGCTGCGGCTCGGCGGTTTCGGATCGCGTGGGTTTGACGGCGAGGGCAGGCCGGTGAAGCGGTCTGCGCTGGTGAAGGATGGCGTGTTGCAGCAATGGCTGCTCAACGGACCTGCTGCGCGGCAGCTGGGGCTTCAGCCCAACGGTTTTGCCAGCATGGGGTTTGGCGATCCGCCGGGCGTAACGACTTCGAACCTTGATATCCAGCCGGGCAGGCGTTCGCTCGCTGAGCTGATGGCTGACGCCGGAAGCGGATTGCTTGTTACCGATATGTTCGGTCCCTCGCTCAACCCGAACACAGGCGACTACTCGGTTGGAGTTTCTGGCTTCTGGTTCGAGAATGGCGAGAAGGCTTATCCGGTTTCGGAAGTCACGGTGGCGGGAGACCTGCCGTCCATGCTGCTGCGCGCGATTCCCGGATCGGATCTTGAGATCCGTGGTTCGACCAACGCCCCCAGCCTGCTGATCGATGGGATGGCTCTTGCCGGCAGGTGAAGCTCTCGAAGCCGATCTGGCGCTTTTGCAGGACCTCGCGCTGCTGAAGGACGTTGCGCGGGAGGCGGGTGAGCTTGCGCTCGACTGGATGCGGCGGGGCGCCAGAGCGTGGGACAAGTCGCACAACAATCCGGTCACTGAAGCCGACATTGCGGTCAATGACCTGATCGCAAAGCGGCTGCGTGGCGCTCGTCCCGAATACGGATGGCTCTCGGAGGAAACGCGCGACAATCCGGCGGATCGCACGCAAGGCAAGGTGTGGGTGGTTGATCCGATCGACGGCACCAAGGCGTTCGTGAAGGGTGACACAGGCTTCTGTGTCGCGATCGCGCGGATCGACAAGGGGCAGGCTGTTGCCGGCGTCGTTTACAATCCGAATTTCGACGAGCTTCTGCATGCGCGCCGCCATGGTGGCGCATTTCTCAATGATCGCCCGATCCGGGTGACGCAGACATCGCACGTTGGCTGCCGCATGGTTGGTCAGCCGGATGTGTTCGCGCGCGCCGATGCGGCGACGCGCTGGCCCGGCATGGGCCTCATTTCACCGATGCCTAATGCGGTCGCCTGGCGGCTGTGTCTGGTTGCGGCTGGGCGATGGGATGCAGCCGTCGCGCTGAACCCCAAGAACGACTGGGATCTCGCCGCCGCCGTGCTGCTGGTGCAGGAGGCGGGCGGCATCGCAACCGATAGGGACGGCCAGCCCCTTGTTTTCAATCAGGCATCCGTGCTCCAGCGCGGCGTGGTGGCCGCTGGCGCGGCTCTTCACCCGCTGATAATGGAAAGGCTGCAGAACCTCCTCGCCAGCCAGGACCCAACATGACTTCCAGCACGCCGGAAAAGCAGCTTCTCCACCTCGTCATTGGCGGCGAACTGAAGGGCATTGGCGCGGTCGAGTTCGCCGATCTCAAGGAAATCCATTTCGTCGGCGCGTTCCCGAATTACAGCTCGGCTTTCGACGCCTGGAAGTCCGCCGCCCAGCGTACCGTCGATAACGCCCAGATGCGCTATTTCATCCTTCACGCGCACCGGTTGCTCGATCCGGAAACCGGCAAGCATCACAATGCCTGACTCTGGGCCTGACCCCGAGCCTGAAGCCGGAGGGCGGGATCGCCTTTCCTCTCGTTTCATCCATGACTGGCTGCTTCCGCAATGGAAGTGGTTTGCGATGGGCGCTTTCTTCGCCGCGATTACGGCGGCATGCGCGTGGGGCTATTCGCAGATTACCTCGCTGGCGACTGACTGGCTCTCTGCCGGCGACGCGCGCATCTTCAACACTGCGCCGATCGTCATCGTGGCGCTCGTCGCGCTGCGCGCCCCTGCGATGTACTGGCAGACGCAGGCGAACAATCATGGGGTCCAGAATGCAATCGTGAAGCTTCAGGACGCGCTGTTCGGTCGCCTGATCGATGGCGATTTCGCGCGCCTGCAATCAAAGAATTCGGGCGAGTATGTTTCCCAGTTCGCGAACGACATGGTGTTGATCCGTGAGGCTGCTCTGCGGGTCGCTACCAATCTGGCGAAGTCATCGCTGACGATCCTGGCGGCCGTCATCTACATGATGACGACAGACTGGATGCTCACCCTGTTCCTGTTGGTCGTCTATCCGATGGCTTTCTATCCGGTCGTGCAGATGGGCGCCCGCGTGCGGAAATCCTCTCGCAAGGCGCAGGAGCAGGCGGGGGCGATGACATCCACGCTCAACGAAGCGTTTCAGGGCGCACGCACGGTCAAGGCGTTCAGCCTCGAGGTATACCAGAAGTCCCGCGCGCATGCCTCGTTCCTTGAGCGCGCGCGCCTCTACATGAAGGTGCTGCGCTCCAAGGCGCTGGTTGATCCGTTCCTCGAGATCGTCGGCGGCGTCGCGCTGGCAGGCTTGTTCATGTTCGCAGGCTGGCGATCCTTCAGTGGCGATATCACGGTGGGCGAGTTGCTGGGCATCATCGTGGCGATCGGGGTGGCGTCGCCGGAAATCCGTGCGCTCGGCACGTTGAATGCGGTGGTCAATGAAGGACTGGCGGCGGCGACGCGCGTGTATGCAGTGATCGATGAGAAGCCCACGATCACCGACAGGCCGGATGCTCGCTCGCTTGGTCGGGCGAAGGGGCAGGTCGAATTCGCGGACGTGTCATTCTCGTATCCGGGCGCGGGGCCTGCGCTGGCGGGGCTTTCTTTCGCCGCTCAGCCGGGCGAGACGATTGCGATTGTCGGACCTTCTGGGGCGGGCAAATCGACTGTCTTCAACATGCTGTTGCGTTTTTACGAGGCGGGCAGCGGCACGGTGCGCGTCGATGGGCATGACGTGCGCGATGTTCAGCTGGCGTCGCTTCGCCGGAACCTCGCACTGGTTTCGCAGGATGCGTTTCTGTTCGATGCGACGATACGCGAGAATATCGCGCTCGGCATGAGCGGCGCATCCGACGAACAAATCAGGGCTGCGGCAGAGGCCGCCGCGTGTGACTTCATCGATGCGCTGCCCGGTGGATGGGCGGCGCCGGCGGGAGAGGGCGGCCGTAATCTTTCCGGCGGTCAACGCCAGCGTATCGCCCTGGCGCGCGCCCTGTTGTCAGACGCGCCGATCCTGCTTCTCGATGAAGCAACCAGCGCGCTGGATTCCGCCAGCGAGGCGCGGGTGCAGCAGGCGCTGGCGCAGGTTGCGGGCAAGCGCACAATCATCGTGATCGCTCATCGCCTCGCGACTGTTCGGCGTGCTGATCGCATCTATGTCGTCGAGAGTGGACGCGTGGTTGAAGCGGGGACTCACGGCGAGTTGATGGAGCGTTCTGGCGCTTATGCGCGCCTGGCTTCGTTGCAGCTTTCCTGACAGGGCTCTGCGTTACAAGCACGTAGCTTTACGTTAACAGAGATCACGTAAACCCCTGCGCGAGGCAGGGGTGGGTGTATGACAAGTCCGGCGGACGCCAGCGTCGTCGTCTGTACCAACATCGGCGGCATCGCGCGCACGATCAGAATGGCGCTGCGCGGAATGGGCGTGCGTAACGTCGTTCTGGCCAGCGACACCACCCAGTTGCTCGAGGGCTTCACGGTCGCTGAGCCGCATTGCGTGATCGTGTATGTCGACAGCGAAGATCCTGCTGATGACGGCCTGTCGACGCTCAACTTCATTCGCCGGTCTGACGATAGTCCGCATCCACGCATTCCCGTCATTGCCGTTTCGCCTCGTCGCGACCTGCCCACGATCAACGCGGTGATCAACAGTGGCGCGCATGAGTATGTGCTGTTTCCGGCGTCGGGTGACGTGTTGCTGAAGAAGATCACGGCCGCGCGCACGACGACGCGGCCCTGGATCGAACGTGCGGACTATTTTGGTCCCGAGCGGCGGGTCGACCGTGATACCCAGCCAGCCGTCGAGCGGCGTTCGGACGAAGAGTTGGCAGTCACGGCGGAAGTTGGTCAGAAGGCGGCGAGCTGACTGCAATTCGGCTGAGAATACAGGCGTACATTTGGTGCGCGCCCTGCTAGGATCGCGATGACGCTTGGGAGTCGCCTCATGGCCGGGAAAGTCGCTGTCGCAAGCCTGTTTGCTTCGCTATTTGCAGCATGCAGTCCGCAAACGCCGACTGCTGCAGCGCCAGAGGTGATGCCAGCGCCTGTCGCCGAACAGCAGGGCAACACGCCGCCGGAAGATCTTGACCCGTTCGTTGTGATGATCGGCGCCGAGCGCTGGACGGTCATTCTCGACAAGGCGTTGGAAGGCGCGCGAGAGGCGCCGTATGGTCCTGGAGCTGTGGGGGAGACAGACCTTTATCGCGCCGACGCTGCTGTGAAGAATGGCGCGGCGATGGTGATCGAACTGCGCAATCGGGTTTGCCGGAAAGGGCTGGTCACGGGTGAGGCTTGCAAGCTTCCTGAATGGCCGGCGTGGACGCGTGAGCCACCGACGGGCGACACGCCGATTGATGAGATCGATCGCCGGGCGGGTTGGCTGGATACGGTTATGGCACCCTTCACGGAAGCCGGTTGCGAAGCCGGCCGCAAGGCTCTGAACGACGAGATGTTCTGCTCGGTCGAGTAGGGCGTTACCCGAGCCACAGGCCGCGTGCGAGATAGACGAGGCCGGTCGCGGTGACGACCCATTTCGTCCAGGTACGGAAGTTCGCATCCGTCATGCGGTCCAGTACGAGGCCGCCGAGCCAGGTGCCCAGCAGAGACAGCGGCACGACCGCCGCGAACATCCATAGCGGCGGGAAGTGGGTGTCGGCCTGAAGGGTCGGATCTGACAACATTGCAAAAAGCGGGACGCCCCAGAAAGCAATCTTCACGGCGTGGGCCATGACCTGTGTTGCGGCTTTCGTCGCCACGACCGTCTGGCGGGTCAGGTCGGTCTTGACGAAGAACAGATCGAGCAGCGGCCCCGCGACGCCCGAAAGCGTGTTCAGGGTCTGGACAAGGAACCCGCACAGCTCGGCCTGGAAGCGCTTCTCGACATTTATTTCGGCGAACTTTTTGGGGATCCAAACCAGCATGGCAGTCAGGCCCAGCAGGATAAACACCATCGTCTGACCGGGGCGCCATGTGATCATGAGCAGGATGACCAGCGATCCGCCTATTCCCAGCGCATACCGTCCGATGATTGCCCATGAGATGTGCTTGGAGAGAAAAGCCGCACGCGAGAAATTCGAGATGATCTGGATAAATCCATGCAGCACCATGGCCGTAGCCACGGGTACATAGGACGCCAGCACGCCCATCAGGATGAGACCGCCGGCCATTCCGAACACGCCGGAGATCGTCGCGGTTACAAGCGCTGCGAGAAGGATGATGCCGACAACGGCGGAATTCATGAGGCGTGGCCGACAGAACCGAATCAAAACGGGAACGATCAGGGACCCGCGCCGTCACATACCTTCGTGCAGCAGTTCTGTCGAACACGGCGCCCTTGCGCGCGAGGCTTCCCCACATCAAGCTCTATGAATCGGAAGGAGTCGCGGGATGATTAGCATTCGCCTGGCCCGCCGTACTGATGCCGCGGGCATCGCACGTGTGCATGAGCGCACCTGGAAAGAGGCCTATCGCGGCCTGCTGGACAGTGCGTATCTCGATGCGCTTTCAGAGCGCCGGTTGCTGGCGCGCTGGCGAACCAACCTTGATCGCCGGGCCGAAGACTTCGACGAGCAGGTTTTCGTCGCGAGTTTCGCGCGGGAGATCATCGGCTTTGTGATGGTCGGTTCATCGCGGGAAGCGTTCGCGCCCTGGGAGGCGGAGATCAGCATGGTCTATGTCCTGAAGGAAAATCGCGGGGGCGGGATTGGCCGGGCCCTGATGAAGGTGGCGGCTGATCACTGTATCCGCCGCGGCATGTTCTCGGGCGGACTCTGGGTGCTTCGTGACAATGGCGGCGCGCGCGATTTCTACGAAGCCTTGAAAGGCGAGCACGCAGGCCGGAAAATGGACAGCGTGGGCGGCCAGATCGTGCCGCTTGTCGGCTACTGGTGGAGAGACCTTGCCGCTCTGGCCGAACGTGAAGCGCCAGCCATCCCGTTGGGAAGATACTGACTTTTCAAAAACAGTTCCCGACGCACGAAAAGCGGGCTTTCTGCCCATTGCCTTGCCTCAATACCGGCTATACCCACGGGGCACCACAAGGTGAAAACCGTGCGGCTGCGTACCCGACGGGCAGGGGCCCGCATCTCGGGACGCAGCATTGAACCGCGCGGCCGGGAAAAAATGGAGCCCCCATGGACTTCGAATACAGCGCCAAGAGCAAAGAGTGGATCGCCCGTGTAACGGCGTTCATGGACAAGCACATCTATCCGAACGTCGCGACGTTCGAGAAGCAGCATGCTGAAGGCGACCGTTGGGTCACGCCGCAGATCGTCCACGATCTGAAAGAGCTCGCCAAGAAGGAAGGGCTCTGGAACATGTTCATGCCTCCGCACAAGGAGCATGACAAAGGCGAGTGGAAGGGCGCTGGCCTCACCAACCTCGAATACGCGCCGCTGGCCGAAATCATGGGCCGCGTCGGCTTCGCTTCGGAAGTGTTCAACTGCTCCGCGCCGGACACCGGCAACATGGAGGTCTTCCACTACTACGGCACGGAAGCGCAGAAAGAAAAATGGCTGCGTCCGCTGATGAAAGGCGACATCCGTTCGGCCTTCCTCATGACCGAGCCGGCGGTCGGTTCGTCGGACGCGACCAACATTGAAACCCGCATCGAGCGCGATGGCGACGAGTACGTCATCAACGGCACGAAGTGGTGGTCATCGGGCGTTGGCGACAGCCACTGCAAAGTCGCCATCGTGATGGGCAAGTCGGATTTCAACGCCGAGAAGCACAAGCAGCAATCGCAGATCCTCGTTCCGCTCGACACGCCGGGCGTGAAGGTGCTCCGGATGCTGCCGGTGTTCGGCTTTGACGATGCTCCGCATGGCCACGCCGAAGTGCGCCTCGAGAACGTTCGCGTTCCGGCGACCAACATGCTGCTCGGCGAAGGCCGCGGCTTCGAGATCGCGCAAGGCCGCCTCGGCCCGGGCCGTATCCATCACTGCATGCGCACCATCGGCTCGGCGGAAGTCGCGCTGGAGAAAATGTGCAAGCGCCTCCTTTCGCGCACTGTGTTCGGCAAGAAGATCGCCGAGCATTCGGTGTGGGAAGAGCGCATTGCCCGCGCCCGCATGGACATCGAGATGACGCGTCTGCTCTGCCTCAAGGCGGCGGACATGATGGACAAGGTCGGCAACAAGGGCGCGCAAAACGAGATCGCCATGATCAAGGTCGCCGGCCCGCTCGCCGCGCTCCGTATCATCGACGACGCGATCCAGGCTCACGGCGCCGCCGGCGTGACGACCGATTTCGGTCTCGCCAAGCAATACGCCTCGATGCGCACCATGCGCCTCGCGGACGGCCCGGATGAAGTGCACAACCGCGCCATCGCTCGCAACGAGTTCAAGAAGTACCGTGACAACGAGTACTCTGCGAAAGTTGACGCGGACAAGAAGGTTGAAGGCTCACGCTGGTAGGACTTTTTCCAGTCTGAACATCACGGCGGCGCCCCAAAGCGCCGCCGTTTTGTTTGCGCGGTATGGCGCGCCGGATGGGCATGTGCTCATTTGCCCGGGAAGGTGGAGGGGCAACATGCGTTTTTCGGCTATTGTGTTGGCAGCCATCGCTTCGGTCTGCTTCGCTGCCTCGGCACAAGCGCAGGTCAATGACAGGGTCGTTGTAACCGCCTCGCGTATCCAGAGCGACGACGAGTACGAGGACGAGTTCGGCTATCTGCCTTACGTCTCGATCAAGGTGCCTGCGGACTTCGTCATGTTTACGGTGCGGCTTGAAAGCAGCACGAAGAGCGTCGATGAACGCGCGCGCGAACTGGAGCGGACTTACGCTTCACTGATCCAGCGTGTTTCGCGTACCCAGGGCGTCACCATGGAAGTCGGTGCATCCAGCGCCTCTGTTCCGACCGAAACGGCGATCGCTTCGGAAGTGATCGTGCGGGGTAAGGATCGTTCATCCATTCCGGTGGTTCTGACGTTCGCGACAAGGCCGGGCGATACGTTCTCCACCGCGCGCACGCGCGCCGAAGCGTTCATTCGAGAGATCCAGGTCACTGGCCGCGTGGAAGCGACGACAGGGGCTGATCAATACATCGGCGTGAACGATCCCGCGAAGCATCGCGTAGATCTGCTTCGGAAAGTTGCTGAGGATACGCGGCTTCTCCAGGATGTCTTCGCAAACACCGGGGCGTCGGGGGCGCCACCCGGTATTTCCCTGACCGGGTTGGCCGGAAGGGTGAAGACGCGGCCGGTGGGGCCGCTGGAAATTGAAATGTTCATTCCCTATTCGATCGTGCTCGGCGCTCCGTTGCCTCAGCCGCCGCCGCGATAGTCGCTGTAACGTGACTGCGCATACCGTATTGCTTGCCGTGCCTTTGCCGTGATTGCGGCGTCTGTCGATGCACGCGCCGGGGTGGCGCAATTGGAGGGACATGAAATGACAATGACCATGAAGCGCCTGTTGCTGGTTGCGGCGGCGGCTATCGCTATCGCGGCTCCCGCGGCCAACGCGCAGATCGTGCGCGGTGACCAGATCGTGGCGCAAAGCAATTATGTGAGCCGACAGCAGACCGCGATCCCGCAGGTCTCCATCATCGTTCGTGCGGATTTTGTCCTGTTCAGCGTCCGCTATGAAACGGCGACCCGTTCCGCCGACGCGCGCGAGGCTGAACTCTCCACTGTGTTCAAGACGGTGACAGATCGCGCCGCCCGCGCAGAGGGCATGAGCATCGAGGTTGGTCAGCCCGGTTTCTCGGCCGCAGTCGAAACCGCCGCGATCAAGGAGTTGATCCAGGATCAGGGCGATGACCGCTCGGCGATCGATGTCGTGCTCAAGGTCAATGTGAAAGAGAAGGAAACCTTCGACCAGGTCCGGGCCCGCGCCGAGAAGTTTGTGAAGGATGCGCCGCTGACTGGTCGCGTAGAGGCCGTGATCGGCGATAATCAGTTTCTTGGAGTTTCCGAACCCAAGAAGCACCGCGAGACGTTGATCAAGGCGATCTCCGAGGATGTGCGCCTTATGCAGGCGTCTTTCGGTGGGCCCAGTGCGCCGGTGCAGGTTTCGCTGACGGGTATGGAGCAGCGCGCCCAGACCCGTCCGGTGGGGCCGCTCGACCTAGAAATCTACATTCCGTACTCGATGAGCCTGAAGTCAGGGGCCGGTAACTAAGCACGGCTTGCCGGGCGGGGCGGGGGGGCGTAAGCGCCTGACATGATCTCCCCGCGCCTGGCCCGACGCACTGCCCAGATCCACAAGTGGCTGGGCCTGATCGTGTTCGCGCAGCTAGTCGTGTGGACGTCCACGGGCCTGTTCTTCGTGGCGGTCCACATTACTGACGTTCGCGCCGATAATCTGGTGCATCCAGCGAACCATGTCGTTCCCGTCGACATGGCGCAGGTAAAAGTCACTTCGGCGGATGCCTTGAAGGCCGTGGCCGAAGATCGTCCCTATGAGGTGACGCTCAAGGCGCTGGCGGGCCTGCCGGTGTACGAGATCCGGGCCGAGATCGGCACTTTTCTGGTTTCGGCGGAAACGGGTGAGCGGATCGTCATCGATGAAGCGTTGGCCCGACGGATCGCGACAGCCGCCTGGGTGAACCCGACCCCTATCCGCGCGATAGAAGAACTTGAGACGGCGCCCCGGGAGTCCACGGTCTCGGGAAACGTCTGGGCAGCGCATTTTGAAGGCGAGGGTGATCCGACACTCTACATTTCCGCCGTGACGGGACGGACGAGCAATCCACGTACTGATCTGTGGCGCACCTACGATTTCCTGTATGGCATGCACCTGATGGACTATGCCGAGCACGAGAACTTCAACACGCCGTGGATGCTTGCGGCTGCTATTCTGGCGCTATCAACCGTTCTGTTCGGCGTGGCCCTTCTAGTGCATCGTCTGACGCGTGGATTTTTGAACAAGGACAAAACAGCATGACGGAGCGTCGTGAGACGGACCAGTCGTTTGCCGAAGGCGAACGGATAGCGAAATATCTGGCAAGCGCCGGCATCGCGTCGCGGCGTGATGTCGAGAAGATGATTGCGGATGGCCGTGTCAGCGTGGACGGTCGTGTGCTCGATACGCCGGCATTCAAGGTGACGGGCCGCGAGAAGATCATCGTGGATGGCCATGCCGTGCGCAAACCGGATGCTGCGCGTCTGTGGCGGTATCACAAGCCGACTGGCCTTGTGACGACCAACAAGGACCCCGACGGCCGGCCCACGATCTTCGACGATCTGCCGAAAGACCTGCCGCGCGTCGTGACCGTCGGTCGTCTCGACCTCAACACCGAAGGGCTGCTGCTTCTCACCAATGATGGCGAGCTGGCGCGCGGGCTTGAGCTTCCGGCGACGGGACTGGAGAGAAAATACCGCGCTCGCGCCTATGGTCGTATCGAGCAGCGCGAGCTGGACAGGTTGCGTGATGGCGTCGTGCATGAAGGGGTGGAATACCGCGCCATCATTGCGAAGCTTGATCGCGTGACGGGGTCGAACTGCTGGATCGATGTCTCGCTGGCTGAGGGCAAGAACCGTGAGGTGCGTCGCGCGCTGGAAAGCCTCGGGTTGAAGGTGAACCGGCTTATCCGTGTCTCGTATGGGCCGTTCCAGCTTGACGATCTTGGCCCCGGCGCACTCGAGGAAGTGCCCGCCGCCGATCTCCTGGCTGAGTTCTCGCAGTTCATTTCCGACAAGCGTCGGCCCACGCCTTTCGCGGCGCGTGAGATCAAGCGCGGGAAGCCGCAACATGCGAAGCAGGAAAAGCCGAAAGGCCAGAAGGCTCGCGGCAAACCGAACGAGAAGCATTATGGCGTCGAGGCCTATGTCGATCCGCGCAAGGACAACAAGAACGCCAAGCGCCCGCCCGGCGGCCGAGGTCCACACAGCGGACGGCAGCACACCGGCAAACCGGTTCGCGCGAAGCAGGATCGCGCGCCGCGCGGTCCGCGTTAGGGCATAGAGAGGGAGGACGGACGTGAAGATCCACTACGCGATGATGGCTCCGAACCCGGATCGGGTCCGTTTCTTTCTGCAGGAGAAAGGCATCTGGGAGCAGACGCCTAAAGTCGAGCTCAACATCATCAAGCAGGATCATCGGCGGCCCGAATATCTTGCGATCAGTCCGCTGGGCCATGTGCCGGCGCTCGAGTTGGGTGATGGCGCAACGCTTACGGAAAGCCGCGCGATCTGTTCGTACTTCGAAGCGCTGAATCCCGAGCCGAACCTGATGGGTCTTGATGGCCGCGAACGCGCGATCATCGAGATGTGGGATCGCCGGGTCGAGCTGAGCTACATGTTCCAGATCGCCGGCTGGTTCCGGAACGGCCACCCCGCGATGGCCGAACTCGAAAAGCCGCAGAGCGTGGAATGGTCAGAGATCTGTCAGGGCCGCGCCCGCAAGGCGATTGCGTTCTTCAGCGAACGGCTCGGTGCTTCGCCCTATGTCGCCGGCCAGCGTTTCACGATCGCCGACATCACGCTGCATGTGGCATTGGGCTTTGGCCGCGTTGTGAAATTCCGCCCGTGGGAAGAACATGCCAGTCTCAACGAATGGCGCGAGCGCATGCTCGCCCGGCCGGGCCTGGCGAAATAGGACGGATTTTCAGGTCGGACGACTGGCAGGGGCGACAGGGATCGAACCTGCGACATCCGGTTTTGGAGACCGGCACTCTACCAGCTGAGCTACACCCCTGTAGTCGAGGCGGAGGCAATACGCGATCTGTGCGGCGAGTTCAAGGCGGGGCATGACAAGGCCCGCCAAGGCCGCTAGGGACAGGGAAAACCAGTTCCCGGAAGGCGTTAATGAGCACCGCGACCCTCATCGAAACCGGCCCCTGGGCAGGCTGGAAGACCTGGAAACAGGATACGTTCGAAAGCGGAACCGGCCCGTTTTACACGCGCACCGATGAGCAAGGCCGGGTGGTCTGCCGGTTCATCGCCGAAGCCCGCCACATGAATGGCGGCGGCTTTATGCACGGCGGCTGTTTTCTCACCTTTGCGGATTTCGCCTGCTTCTCCATCGCGGAGGAGCATACGCAGGGTCCGTCAGTGACCGTGAACCTGTCGGGTGACTTCCTGTCCGCCGCCAAGCCGGGCGACATGATGGAAGCTACCGGCGAGGTCACGCGCGCAGGCGGGCGGCTGATCTATGTCCGGGGCATGATAACGGCGAACGGCAAGCCTGCGCTGAGCTTCACCTCGGTCATCACCAAGATCTCGCGACGGCCCTAGGGCGTCCAGCGGGCGAAAAGGCCCGTTGGCAGCACCAGGTTGCGCCCGGATGATTCCCGGATCGCCATCTCACCGCAAACCACGTTCCCGCCCCCCATGGCGCCGGCAAGCGATTGCCCGACCGCAGCGTAGGACAGGCGCACCGCATAGACTGTCGCGATGACGAACAGCGGCTTGTCGCTCATCAGAGCGCGGACGTGTTCCAGCAGCTTCGGATAATCAGTCTCGAACCGCCAAGTCTCGTTCTTCGGTCCTCGTCCGAATTTCGGCGGGTCCAGAACGATCGCATCGTATCTCGAACCGCGTCGCATCTCGCGCTCGATGAATTTCATTGCGTCGTCGCAGATCCAGCGGATCGGCGCGCCTTCGAGCCCGGACATCGCCGCGTTCTCACGCCCTTGCGCAATCGATTTCGGCGAGGCGTCGAGGTGAACCACCTCGGCCCCGGCTTGCGCCAGTGCTAGCGACATCATCCCGGTATAGCCAAACAGGTTCAGCGCCTTCACCGGACGCTTCGCGGCTTTCGCCTGATCCGCCGCCCAGCGCCAATGAACAGAGTGCTCCGGGAACACGCCCATATGCCGGAAGGCTGCCAATCGCGCGTTCAGCTTAAGTGTGTTCCAGGCAATCGGCCATTCGTCCGGCGGCGGCTTGCCCACGAAGCTCCACGCGCCGCGCTCGTCTTCATCATCCTTAGAAGCAAAAGTGGCGTCAGCTTTCCAGCTTGCGATGGGGGTCTTCGGTTTCCACAGCGCCTGCGGGTCTGGCCGGTTCACGCGCACTTTGCCAAATCGCTCCAGCTTGCGCATATCGCCGCTGTCCAGCAGCGCGTAGTCGCCCCAGTCGTCGCTGACCAGCAGCTGGAAACTTTCCGCCGTCACTTGCGCGCTCCCGTATAGGACTGTCCGCGCCACACTTCGTAGATCATCACACTGGCGGCCGAGGCGAGGTTCAGGCTGTCGGCCTTGCCCATCATGGGAATACGCACCAGCTCGTCGCATTGAGCCTCGACATCCGGCGGCAGGCCAGACTGTTCATTGCCCATCAGCACAATGCTGCGCGGGCCATAGTCGGCCTTGTCGTGAGCGTGAGTTCCGCGCATCGAGGCGGCGACCATCCGCGCGCCCGCGGTCTTACGCCACGCGTTGAAGCCCTCGAAGCCGGCTTCGGCTATCGGCATGGCGAACAGCGATCCCATCGTTGCGCGTACTGCTTCGACAGAGAATGGATCACATGTCTGTCCGACAAGGATCACGCCATCAACGCCAGCTGCGTCCGAGGTGCGCACCACTGTGCCGAGATTCCCGGGATCGCGAACTTCGTACAGCGCAACCCAGCGGCGCGTTCCGTCTGTCGGGAGATCTGCGAGGTTCGTCACGCGCTGCCTGAACGCGGCGATCACAGTCTGCGGATTGTCTTTCCGCGATACCGACACCAGAACCTTCTCGCTCGCCGTGAGAACGCGGGCGCCGGCTTTCTTCATCCGCGCGAGCAGGGCGCTCGTCTGAGGGCGCTCAAGCGCATTCATGCCTGCCAGCGCATAAGCTGGCGACCAGCCATTATTCAGCGCTTCCTCGGCCAGCCGCGCGCCCTCGGCTAGAAACAGCCCGGTTTCGTTGCGTACCTTTTTTCGCTCCAGCGATTTAAGCAGCTTCACCGTGTCGTTCGCTGTCGAGGAGATGTGCTCGTACGCCGCTTGCGCGGATCGTCCTGCGGGAGAATCCGCATGCGCGTCGGGCTTTTCTGACGATCCTGAGGTCACGCGTCATCGCCCGTTCGAGATTTCGACGTACCTCTAGGATTGTTGGCCCTGAGTGGAAAGGTGCGCCTGGCGCAGCCCGTCTCCGGGGTGGATTTCGGCAATGCCGCGCAGTGGGGTGTCATGTTTCAGAAATCCTATGCCGGGCCGCTTCTGGCCCTAGGGGTGGTTGGCCTCTCTGTCACCTGCATCGTCGCAACTTCGGCCATTGAGTCTGCTTCTGGCAGCCCCGAACCGGCCTCAACGCCGCACCTCGCGGTTAATGCGGTCATCCCGACAGCGCCCCAGCCGATGGCCCCGCCGCCGCCTGTCGCCGAGCCCGTTTCGGCGCCTCCTCCCGCTGTTTCTTCCACCATCGCGAACGAGGGCAGGCTGGCGGCCTGTCAGGCGGAGTTCGACCGAATTGCTGCTGAAAACCCCATCATCTTCCCAAACGACAGGTGGGATCTGACAGCCCCAGCGAAGGCGTCTGTCGGCAAGCTCGCCATTGTCGGCAAGGCCTGCGTTGGCCAGCGGATCGAAATTCAGGCGTTTACCGACAATCAGGGTAAACGAGCCGCCAACACCCGGCTCAGCGCCAAACGGGCGGAAGCAGTCAAGGAATATCTCGTTGAACTGGGTCTGTCCTCCGGCCTCCTGACTGCTGTAGGATTTGGATCGGATCGCCCGGTCGCCAGCAACCGAACCGCCTCTGGCCGGGCCCGAAACCGCCGTATCGAGTTCCGGGTGACCCGGGTGGAGTCGGAGTAGATGGAAATCTGGTTTTGGCTTCTGATTGCTGCCGCCTTTGGCGGCGCCATCGGTTGGGCGCTGCATATGCTCTACCTGAAGCGGCAGGCGGACGCGGCCCCCGTCGTCCCAGTTTCCACGGATGGTCCCGAGAACGACGCCCGGAAGATCGCTGAGTTGGAAGAGAAACTCCGCAAGGCCGCGGCCGAAACAGAAGATCTGCGCATCAGGTCAGGGATACCGAGGGCTGGGCAGGAGAGCGCCCCGATCATCGAAGGCTCGCTGGCCTGGCGCAACCGTCACCTCGAATCGCGTGTTCGCTTCCTTGAAGGCAAGCTGGCCGACATCGAGACGGATGGCTCCGCCGCGCGTCCGGCCGAAGACCAGAACGATGAGGCGACGCGCCTGCGCTGGCGCAATCGCTACCTGGAAGGACGCGTGAAATATCTCGAGGAAGAGCTTGTCCGCACCGGCGGGCTCACGCCGGCCCGGGTGAATCATGCGGCCCCGCAACTCGATGCTGCTCCTATCCGGCCCAAAGGGCCGGAGGGCGACAAGCCGGATCTGGTCGAAGAGCCGCGTGACGGCCGCGCCGACGATCTCAAGCTGATTTCCGGCATCGGGCCCAAACTTGAGCAAAAACTGAACAGCCTGGGCATCTGGCACTATGTTCAGATCGCGGAATGGACGCAGGCGAATGTCGACTGGGTCAACGCCGCCATCTCGTTCCGTGGTCGTATCGAGCGTGAGAAATGGGTGTCGCAGGCCAGACAACTCCTGCAGGACGCAGGGGCTAACCTTGAGCCTGCGCCCGAGGATCGCGTTTCCTAGGCTTGCGACTTGTACGCCAGCGCCTGAGCCTGCGCTTCCCAATCGCCACGCCCGTCGAAATTGACGATACGCACGTCATCGAAGCTCCGCGGATTATCCAGGCAGCGCAGGTTTACGCTATAGCCGTCCGGGTTGGATCGCGGCACGTAGAACGATTTAACGCCGCAAATCGCGCAGAACAGATGCTTCGCCGCGCCTGTGTTGAACGTGTAGGTGGTGATCTTGTCTGCCCCCTGAAGCAGGCGAAAGCGCGATGCCGGCACGATGATGTGCAGGAACCCTGTGCGCGCGCAGATTGTGCAATTGCAGTCTTCGACCTCGATTGCGTCCGGCGTCTGCACGTCGAAGCGCACGGCGCCGCAATGACATCCACCTCCGCGCCACTTCATCTGCTCGGTCATCTGCATGCGTCCTAGCGGCAGGACCGCACAATGCCGGAAAGCTTGTCGCGATCGAGATTGATCGAGATGAGATTGAACCCGGTAACGCCGTTGGCGTCGGGTTCCGTGGTCACGATCTGAAACAGCCTTGCGCCAGTGATCACATCGAGCAGGCGCGGCGAAAGGTCGATCGTTACCTGGATATTGCCGTGCTCGGTCACTTTTGGCGGGTCGATGATCTCATAGGGCTGCAGCGCCACGTTGCGGATATCCGCAAAGCCATCCGGTCGTTGCGCGTCCAGCTGCCAATAGACCGACAGTCCCTTGGATGCGAGTTCGACTACGCGTTGCGCGTCAATCGGGCCTGTGCTGCGGCGCACGTCATGCACCAGCCAGAGATACAGTCGCGGTGCGCCTGTGCGATTGCAGAAGATCTCGACCTTGTCGTCCTTCCACTGATTGCCCTGCCTGTAGCGAAGGAAGAACTGCCCCTGCGCGTCAGTTTCAAATTCCCAGGACTCGGTCTTGTACTCATAGACAATCCGGTACTCTTTCAGTTTCTCTTCCGAGAGTGCGTTGATTGTCTCCGGCCCCGCCTTGGACATTTCGGTAAGGAAGATCGGGTCCACGCCCATGGAGCGCACGTATTCCACCACCACGCCGTTGGCGATCTGCACCATGGTCAGCGCTTCATTGAGCTCTGGGCAATAGTTCACGTGTGGCATCGCCACCCATGGGTATTGGGAAAGCGCCTTGCGCTTGTCGACGCAGTTCATGCTCACCTGGTGGACGGCGAAGATCGAGCCCGGCCGCACTTCGCGCTTCACGCCGCCAAGAAAGGCGAGGGAGCAGGCTGAGACACAATGGCCGGGATAGACGCGACTGAATGCGTCGAGGTCGATGGTGTTCGCATCCGCCGGATTGCGTGTGTTGCGCGCGACGGCCGTATTCAGGTTCGCTTGCCGGATGATCTTGCCGACTTCCATCCCGGCCGTGAGGTCTCCGCCCAGCGAGGAGAGGTAAATCATCGTCTCTGGCGTCTGCTGAGTACTGCGCTTCAGGAAGGCGCGCAGGGCTTCCGGCGTTTCGGGTGTGAACTCGCCATCGGCAAAAATGGCGGGCACATCGCCATAAACCGATCCCCATTCGAATGTCATGGGTTGGTCGGCCATGGCGGCTGGCGTCGCCAGCATCCACCCGCTCAGGGTCGCAATGAGCCCTGCAACAATGCCTGTTCGCCGCCCGCCCATGGGCTGCCGCCTCCCGAATCCAACAGGCAATCTCTACCGCAGCGGCATCAGCGGGCAATGACCGCGCCGCATTACAGAGCGCTCACCTGGCCCCGAAAAAGAGCGATAACAGCTCATCCGCGGCGGCGGAGGCCGGAATTTGTCCGTCCGCGACTCCCTGGCGCACCGCGCGAAGCCGGGTAGCCACAAGCGGATCGCGTGCAAATCCGTCGGCCAGCCCCTCCTGGATCAGTGCGTCCAGCCAGCGCGCCTGCTGCCCGGCCCGCCGCCTCGCCCGGCTGCCGGATGCCTCGGTCTTCGTCCGGTGCAGCTCGATAGCCGCCCACAGCTCAGGCAGTCCTTCCCCCGCAAACCCCGAAATTGTCTGGACCGGTGGGGCCCAATCGGGATCGGCCTGCTCCATGATGTGCAGCGCCACCTCATAAGCCCGCGCCGCCCGCTTGGCGGCTTTCGGGTCTATGTCGGCCTTGTTGACCGCTATCAGGTCCGCGACTTCCAGCACGCCCTTCTTGATGCACTGCAGTTCGTCGCCCGCATTCGGCAGCATCAGCACGAGGAAGAAATCCACCATATCGGCGACAACGGTTTCCGACTGCCCGACGCCGACCGTCTCCACGAGGATGACGTCATAGCCTGCCGCTTCGCACAGCAGCATCGTCTCCCGCGTCTTGCGCGACACGCCGCCCAGCGTCTCGCCAGCCGGCGAGGGGCGGATGAAGGCGTTCTCATCCGCCGCCAGCTTCGCCATGCGAGTCTTGTCACCCAAGATCGACCCACCAGAGCGTCGTGAGGTTGGGTCGACAGCCAGCACGGCCACCTTCTTTCCCATCCCAGTGAGCAGCGTTCCGAACGCCTCGATAAAGGTGGACTTGCCCACGCCGGGCACTCCCGTGATCCCGATGCGCTGCGCTCGTCCCGTTTGCGGCATGATCCCGGACAGCAGCACACGCGCTTCCGCCTGATGGTCCGCCCGCCGGGACTCGACCAGAGTGATGGCGCGGCCAAGACCGGCGCGGGTGGAAAGGTCAGTCTTCACGCGAATCGGTGTTTTTGTTTCGATCTGAAGACCGGGTTCCTACGATGGGGTCGGGTGCGCTTCAAGGATGCACCCGAGCCAACAGTGCCCGGTGATCCGACCCTGTAAACGGCGCCACGCGATATCGGCTCGCCTTCAGGGCTTGTGAAATCATGATGTGGTCGATCGGCAAGCCGAGCAACGGCAGATTGCTGAACCATGTCGGCGCGAACAGATACGCGCCCACGCGGCGTCCAGGGATCATCTTGAAAGCGGGGCACCATGGCGTCGCATTGAAATCGCCTGCCAGCAAAAATGGCTCGGCGAGTTGCCTTCTGACCGCGTCGATGTGCGCGTCCCGTTCCCGCGTAAGCTTCGGTGTGTTGGGCGGTGTCGGGTGAGCGGCCATAATGTTGAGTCGCGCGCCGCCAATGCTGACATTGCAGGTTGCCCAGGGCCGATGGCTCGGCCCCGGTCCCGGAAGCAATTGTACGCCATCAAGCGGGACGCGCGAAAAGGCGACGATCCGCGTCACATAGGTATCGCGCGGTGGCGGCCCCGTATCGAAGCGATGCGGATAGTCGTCGCCAAGAAAATCCCCGGGTGTCGCATCCGGAAATTCTGCGATCAGGATCAGATCCGCATTCTGCGCTTTGGCCCAGTCAAGCGTGTGCTCCAGAGCCCGCCGCTTCTTCCAGACATTAGCCCAAACCACAGTGATACCCGGCGTGGGGTCAAGCCTGGCCTCCGGCTTGGCCCAGCTCGGCGCGGGCAGGGCGCCATAGTTGATCAGCGTCAGCCCCACACAGATCGCCGACCATTCCCATCGCTCGGAAAGCAAAAGGCAAAGCAGAACGCCGCCGATGCCGGCAGCAACCAGGTGAGGTCTGAAGTGCGTAAGCAGTTCGGCGGGCCAATGCGCTCGCCGGATCAGGCTAACCAGAGTCACCGCGCCGAGCAGAACAACCAGGGCGGGCAATACGGGCATGATGGCGACGATCTACGGGCGGCGACTCAAGATCTGCTGCGCGTCATATGCGTTTGGATCAGAAGGCTTGGCCCCGCGCCCGAGCAGGATTTCCATAGCGGTCTCATACTGGCGCGTGTCAGCGCCAAAATTGAACCCCAGCCCAACCCCGACGGCGGAGCCATAGGAGCCACTCGATCCGCCAATGCCCACACTCGGGCCGCTCGGCGTATTCTGCCCGCCCACCAGATCGGTGTTGCGCGTCACCACGGTGAACCATTGAGCGCCGTTCTGTGATGCGATCTCCGCAGCCCTGCGCAGCGCGAGGTCTTCCACCTGCGGGGGCTTCAGGTCGGCATTGGCTCGGAAGGATACGCGATAGCGGTCATTCTCGATCCGCTGTTCGCGATACCCCATCTCGTTCCCGGCCATGGCCGGGCCATAGACAGTGGGCGCGCCGGCGCAGGCGGAAAGTGCGAGAAGGGCAAAGGCGGCTAAGAGGCGTTTCATGGCGTTTCTCCCAGTCTCAAAGTAACGCGTTTCGCCGCGTGGGCCACCCTGCGGCGCACCCGGGACTTGCCTCGATGTCAGCCCGCCACTGCGTTCTTGGAGTTATGCCCCAGCTTACCTTTCAGCTTCTCCAGCAGTTCGACAGCGGCATCCGCGATCACCGTGCCCGGCGGAAAGATAGCCGCAGCTCCAGCCGCATAAAGCGCGTCATAATCCTGCGGTGGCACGACGCCTCCCACAACGACGGTAATATCGCCACGGCCTTCCTTATTCAGCGCCCCGCGCAGTTCTGGCACCAGCGTCAGGTGCCCCGCCGCCAGTGACGACGCCGCGACCACATGCACGTCGTTCTCGACGGCCTGCCGCGCGGCTTCGCCCGGCGTCTGGAACAGCGGCCCGATGTCCACGTCCCAGCCAAGGTCGGCAAAGCCGGACGCAACCACCTTTTGTCCCCGGTCATGCCCGTCCTGGCCCATCTTGGCGATCAGGATGCGCGGACGGCGGCCTTCCGATTTCTCGAAGTCGTCGGCCAGTGCGCGGGCGGTAACAACCTTGTCCGATTTCGCGGTCATGCCCTGAGCATAAACTCCCTGGATCGATTTGATCACGGCCTGGTGGCGTCCGACCACCTTTTCGATGGCGTAGCTGATCTCGCCAACCGTTGCCTTGGCGCGCGCTGCCTGGATGCCCAGTTCCAGCAGGTTGCCGCGACCCATCTCCGTCGCCTTGGTGATCGCATCAAGCGTCTGCGCCACTGCAACCTCATCGCGTTCGCCGCGCAGCCGCGCCAACTTGTCGAGCTGCAGTTGCCGCACCTTGGCGTTGTCCACTTTCAGAACCGGCACATCCTCGGCTTCGTTCAGGCGGAACTTGTTCACGCCCACGATCGTCTGCACTCCGCTGTCGATACGCGCCTGCGTCTTCGCGGCGGCTTCCTCGATACGCAACTTGGGCAAGCCTTCCTCGATAGCCTTGGCCATGCCCCCCATCGCCTCGACTTCCTCGATGTGCGCCCATGCCTTGCGGGCAAGGTCGTAAGTCAGTCGCTCGACATAGTAGGAACCACCCCACGGATCGATCGTGCGCATCACGCCAGCTTCCTGCTGTAGGAAGATCTGCGTGTTGCGGCTGATGCGGGCCGAGAAGTCCGTCGGCAGCGCCAGCGCTTCATCGAACGAGTTGGTATGCAGCGACTGCGTCTGTCCGCCCGCCGCCGCCATGGCTTCAAAGCAGGTGCGGATTGCATTGTTGTAAACGTCCTGCGCCGTCAGCGACCAGCCTGAGGTCTGGCAGTGCGCACGCAGCGACAGCGACTTGTCGCTCTTCGGGTTGAACTGCTTCACCAGCTTCGCCCACAGCAGGCGGCCGGCGCGCATCTTCGCGACTTCCATGAAGTAGTTCATGCCGATCGCCCAGAAGAACGACAGGCGCGGCGCGAACTTGTCGACGTCCAGCCCCGCCGCCATCCCGGCACGGATGTACTCGACGCCATCGGCGAGCGTGTAGGCAAGCTCAAGGTCCGCCGTCGCTCCCGCTTCCTGCATGTGATAGCCGGAGATCGAGATCGAGTTGAACTTCGGCATGTTCTGCGACGAGTAAGCGAAGATGTCCGAGATGATCCGCATCGAGGGGCGGGGCGGATAGATATACGTGTTCCGCACCATGAACTCTTTGAGGATGTCGTTCTGGATCGTGCCGGAAAGCTTCGCCGCCGGAACGCCCTGTTCCTCGGCCGCCACGATGAATAGCGACATGATCGGCAGCACCGCACCGTTCATTGTCATCGACACCGACATCTGGTCGAGCGGGATGCCGGCGAACAGCGTGCGCATGTCGTAGATTGAATCGATCGCCACGCCTGCCATGCCGACATCGCCGGTGACGCGCGGATGGTCGGAGTCATAGCCACGGTGCGTCGCCAGATCGAACGCCACCGAAAGCCCTTTCTGGCCTGCCGCCAGGTTGCGGCGATAGAAGGCGTTCGAATCTTCGGCTGTGGAGAACCCCGCATACTGGCGGATCGTCCAGGGCTGGTTTGTGTACATGGTCGGGTAAGGCCCCCGGCCAAACGGCGCCACGCCCGGGAAATCGTCCAGGAAGTCCAGCCCGCGCGTATCAGCGCCAGTATAGACCTGCTTCACGGGCACGCCTTCCGGGGTGTCCCAATCCGCGTTCGCGCCTGCGCCAGCAAGCTTTTTCCAAGCATCCACGTCAGCCTTGGACACGGCTTCCCCAAGCGAAAGCTTGCTGAAATCGGGGAAGGCATTGGCCATCGGGTAGCACTCCGGGAGACGCGGATTCGACTTGGGTTTTCCTAGCACGTTCAGAGGCCTGTCATGAAGCCTTCGCAAGTGCGAAGTGAAAACCGCTCATGTCACGTTCATTCGGACCCGCTTACAGCCATTCCCTCGACAGGCAACCGCGACGGACTGCACTCTGCCTGTCGTTGAACCTGCATCGCTGCCGGCGCGAGGGACGAAGCGCGGGCTTGTGGACTTGGACCCGGAGAAAACTGCCTATGACTTTCGGAAAATTCGTCCTCTTTCCCGCTTTTGGCCTGATGCTGGCTGCCCCGGCTCTCGCCCAGCCGACCCCGCCGACGCCGGAGGAACGCGCCGCCCGCTTCGAAACGGCCGATGCGAACAAGGACGGCAAGCTCGACAAGGCGGAGTTCATCTCAAGCCTGCCTGACCGTGCCCAGGCCATGGCCGACCAGATATGGTCATCGCGCGTGGATACCGACGGCGATGGCTTCGTGACCAAGGAGCAGTATCTCGCGCTCCGCATGGGGCCGCGCCCGCAGTAAGCGTTCACTCGATCCTTGATAGAGCGGTCGGCGACATCCTCGCCGGCCGTTTCTTTTTGGTTGCAGCAAGCGTCCGGCTTCCTATCCCTATGGGTTACCGGAGAGACAGACATGCGCGGCGCCCTGATCTTGATGCTGGCGATCATCGCCACAGCGCCCGCTATCGGGCAGGAACCTTATCGTGCGCCCCACACATGGCTTGGGTATCCTGACCTGCAAGGCTACTGGACCAACGAGACCAAGACGCGGCTTGAGCGTCCCGTGGAGATGGGCGACCGCCTCATCCTGACGCCCGAGGAAGTCGCCGAGATCGATTCATTCTCGAAGTTTCATCCCGCCATGCGTGTTGATGGCCAGCCCCGCACCAGCTTCATCACTGATCCCCCAAACGGTCAGGTCCCGCCGATGAAGCCCGGCGTGGCGCCAGACACAAACCGCCGCACAGCGCTGTTGCCCGGCGAGAGATATACGGATGGCCCCGAGCTTCAGCTCATCGACGACCGCTGCATCCTGCCGATCGGCAACAATGCCGGCCCGGTCATGCTGCCTCTCAGCGGCAATTCCAATTATCAGATTATCCAGACGGAGCATCACGTCGTTATTCTGGTGGAGATGATCCACGATGCCCGCATCGTGCGGCTCAACGGAAAGCATCGCACGGACGGACAGCGCCCCTACCTCGGCGACTCCATCGGCTGGTACGAAGGCGAAACACTCGTCGTGGAAACCACCAACTATCCGCCCGAGCAGCTTTTCCGCGGCTCGTGGAAAAACCTCACCGTCACCGAACGCTTCACCCGCGTTCGCGACGGCCGGCTGCTCTACGCGTTCACCGTCGATGATCCGACGAAATGGGATCGGCCGTGGGGCGGTGAGTACGAGTTCCGGCCCTCCGCCGGGCCAATCGAGGAGTACGCCTGCCGCGAGGGCGAAGTTTCCGTGCCCGCCATGCTTCTTGCCGCTCGCCGCCGGGAAGCAGTGGGAAAGGAATAGCGATCAGGACGGCACGAACGCGAACACGGCATTCGAGCGCGCCTCGCCCCGCGACGGGCTGCCAAAATCGAGCCCCTCGTATTCCTGCAGCTGTCTTAGCCGTAAGTGAGGCAGGAAGGCCCGACGTGGATCGCCGACAAGCACATTGATCTGCTTGGCGAGGCAGCGATCGAGAAAGCCCGTCACGCAAACAGCAAGGTCTTCATTGTAGAACAGGTCACCCACCAGCACGATATCGACGTCCGGTGGCTCCGACTGCGTCATGTCTCCAAGCGCTGTCTCGATCGCCACGTCATTCGCGGCTGCGTTCAATCCAATTGCCGTGATGGCGTAGGGATCAACATCCGCAGCCAGCACTGACGCGGCCCCGGCCTCCATCGCGGCAATGCTGACAAGCCCGGAACCCGCGCCAAGATCCAGCACTCGCTGCCCGGCCACAGCCTCGCGATGATCGAGCACATAACGCGCCAGCGCCAGCCCACCGCCCCAATGATACGCCCAGTAGGGATTGCCAAACGCTTCGTCTGCTTCCGCAAGACGCCACAGTCCGCTCTTTGGGCCAGCCTTGTGAATCAAGACCTCCGGCACGGATGGCGCTGGAGACAACGGAAAATTTGCAACAATGAAGTGCGGAACGTCTATGGCCTGTCTCCGGGCGGGCTGATCGTCTTTGCCGTGGCCCTCCGCTTTCTGCAATGCTAGCGATGCGTGAAAGCAGGGAGCAGATGATGAGCGACGTGAACAGCATGAAAGGCAAGCGCGCCATCGTGACGGGCGGGGGCACCGGCCTTGGCGCGGCGACCGCCCTTGGTCTTGCCCGGCGCGGCGTCAATCTCTGCATCAACTACAATTCCAGCGCCGAGGCCGCGAACGAAGTCGTCGCGGAATGTCAGAAGCTGGGCGTCGAAGCATTCGCCGTGAAGGCAAACGTAGCTGAAGATGCGGACTGTCGCGCCCTCGTCGATGCAGCCGTCACGAAGTTCGGCGGCCTCGACGTACTCATCAATAACGCCGGCATCACCAAATTCGCTGCGCATTCCGATCTTGACGCGCTCGATGCCGAAGATTTCCTGCGTCTCTACAAGGTCAACGTCGTCGCCGTGTACCAGATGACCCGCGCCGCCAAGCCTCATCTCGCGGCTGCTGGCAAGGCGTCGGTCGTCAACGTGTCGTCTATAGCTGGCGTCACCGGCATTGGCTCCTCCATCGCCTATGCCTCAACCAAAGGCGCGCTGAATACGATGACGCTATCGCTTGCCCGTGCCCTCGCGCCGAACATCCGCGTCAACGCGGTCTGTCCGGGTTACATTGGATCTGGCTGGTTCACAAAATATCAGGGCGACGCCGTCGAGGCGCAAACCGCCGAAAACGTCGCCAAGTCCGTGCCGCTGAAAGTCGCCTCGATGCCGGAGGACATTGCCGAATCGATCCTATTCTTCGCCGGTCCGGAAAGCCGCCACGTCACGGGCGAGTTCATGATCATCGACGCGGGCATGCACCTTGGCTACGCTCCGCTAAGAGCTAGATAGAAACTAACCCGTCAGGAGGGACGTCATGGCCCGGCGTATCAACCGTCGCGATTTCCTGCTGACTTCATCCGCCTTTGCCGCGACCACCGCACTTGTCGGCTGCGCGTCAGCCACGTCTGCATCGCCCGCGCCCAAGCCGGTAACGCCTGCGCCGGCGCCGTCGGTTCCAACGGCGCCATCCGCAATCTTCGGCTCGGCATTCCCACTGATCGCCGACACCGCTTCGCGCCTTGATGTGACAAAGGCGAAGGCGCTGCGCGCCGCCGGGGTCAAAACCGTCTTCCGTTACTATTCGCACCTGCCGCCCAGCCTGCCGGGAAAGGACCTGCAGCCAGAAGAAGCGAAGATCATCCTGGGCGAAGGTCTCTCCATTGGCAGCGTGTTCCAGCACTACAACAACTGCTTCCGAACCTTCGACAACAGCTGGGGCAGGGAAGATGCTGAACAGGCGCTCCGCATGGCAGAAGCCGCCGGCCAGCCCGAAGGCTCCGCCATCTATTTCGGTGTCGACGCGGACTGGCCCTACCAGCAGATGCGCGATCCGATCATAAAATACTTCGAGGACGTGAAGCGCACCTTCGAAGGCTCGAACGTCGCTGTTGGCATCTATTCGAACGGTTGTATTTGCAATGCCATCCGCGAGAAGGGGCTCGCGCAATACTTCTGGCTTTCCGGCTCCACCGGCCATTCCGGCACGCAGGCCTTCTACAACACCAACAACTGGACGCTTTTCCAGAATGCGCTCGATGTAACGCCCGCGCAGGTCGGCTACGCTATCGACACGAACCTCGCGAACCCGCGCACCAACGGCTTCTTCGGTCAGTGGTTCGGTCGCGGCGCCATGCTGGCGTCGCATCTCGCGGCGGATGTGCAGACTACGTTCATGGCGCGCGGCTTCCTGCGTGCCGACACCGAACTCAGACAGGATCTAAACCCGGGCGCCGCATCGCTGACGAAGCTGCTCAAGGACCGGAACGTGCGGCGGCTCGAAACGTCCGGCGACTGGACCAGGGTCGTGACGCAGGAAGGTGGAGCGACGCGTGCGCTCGCGACACTGACGGGCTGGATTCCCACCGCCTCGCTGGCGCCCATGGATCGCTTCCCCGACAACTCCAGCAATTACGGCCTCTGCGGCGCGCCCACGGCCGTCAGCGACGCCACCAAATACCAGAATTGCGACCGCGCCACGTCGCGCCTTCGCTAGCGCGCTTCCGGTAGGCTCTGGTCTTTGCTCCGTGTCGGGAGCACAACAAAGCCTTGGGGGATAGCTCGACTATCCACGGGAGACATTCAATGCTCGACAGACGCAGCCTCATGGCTGGCGGCGCCACGCTCGCGGCGAGCGCCGCCATCGCCGGATGCGCAACAGCGCAGACGCCAGCAGCATCGCCCGCAATCTTCGTACCCAAGCCGCTTCCGTTCGATCCGAAGACTATACCTGGTCTCTCTGAAAAGCTGCTCGTCAGCCATCACGACAACAATTATGCTGGCGCGGTGAAGCGCCTTGGCGACATCGAGGCCCAGCTTCGCCAGACGGACTTCGCCACTGCTCCGGGCTTTCTCATCAATGGCTTGAAGCGCGAAGAACTCATGGCCCTCAACTCCATGATTCTTCATGAAATCTACTTCGCCTGTCTCGGCAAGGGCGGCTCCAGGCCCGGCGCCGATCTGGCACGCCAGATTGAATCAGATTTCGGCAGCCATGATCGCTGGCGCGCCGAATTCACTGGCATTGGCAAGGCGCTCGGCGGCGGCTCCGGCTGGGTGCTGCTCACCTGGTCGCCAAGGGCGGGGCGCCTCATCAACCAGTGGGCGTCCGACCACACCCTGACTGCGGCCGACGGTGAAATCCTTGTCGCGCTCGACATGTACGAACACGCCTACCACATGGATTTTGGCGCAAAGGCTGGCGACTACGTCAACGCCTGGATGGGCGCACTCGACTGGACCAGTGCGGACACGGCTTTTTCATCGCGCCGCAAGGTCTAGCGCCCAAAAGAGCATGGGTTATGCTTCCATCAGGAGGCATATCCCATGCCCATGTATCACAACGGCAATCGCGAACTTCAGTCGCTCTTCGGCTCCACGGCTCTGGCCGATCGTCTCGAGCAACGCCTGCGCCACAGCGAGTTCACGGAAGACGACAAGACCTTCATTGAGTCGCTCGACTATTTCTTCCTCGCCACGGCCACGCCTGTCGGCCAGCCCGACTGTTCGTTCAAGGGCGGCCCCGTGGGCTTCGTTCGCGTACCGCAGCCAGATCTGCTGGTCTGGCCGGACTATGACGGCAACGGCATGTTCAAGAGCCTCGGCAACATCGCGGTAAATCCATCCGTCGGTCTTCTCTTCATCCGCATGGGCGACAAACCCCGTCGCCTCCGCGCCAACGGACGCGCCGTCATCTCGCTCGACGACCCGCTGATGCCGGACTTTATCGGCGCCCAAGCTATCATTCGCTTCACACCAATCGACATCTTCCCCAACTGCCCGCGCTACATTCCCGATCCCGCCACAGCAGAGCCCTCGCCCTACATCCCCAACGAAGGCGAGCCGCCCGTCGAACCAAAATGGAAGTCGATGGACATGTTCAAGGATGTTGTCCCGCCGAGGAAGGCTTGATGAACGGCCACATCGCCAACGCCGTCGCGCTCGTCTGCGCCGGCAACAGGTTCCTCATGGGCGAGAATATCGAAGGCTTCTGGCCTGATGCGCCTGTCTTCGTCTTCATGAAGCTCGTCGAATTCCGCCACAAGCCTACGTCCGGCAAGGATGAGGACGATTATCCGCTCGTCGCGGCCGATCCGATGGAGTGGTTCGAAAATCTCAGGCCGTGGTGTCACGGCCTCCGTCTGCACAACGTCCCGCCCACGCGCGGCCCGGACCAGCAGCTCGACGTGCCCGATCGCATGCTGGCCGGCTTCGTCGGCGGCGGCCAGCGCTGGTTCATCGAGGCCTCTGGGGAAGCAGAATCGGAAATCTGGGAAGCCTTCCATCGCGTCGGCGACCAGAAGGATCCCGAACGCCGCATCTGGAAATGCACCCACATCCTCCAGGGCAAGGCCCCGCGCACCGCCATGGACGTCGATGCTGCAACAAGGCTCGAAGATGCGGTCGCCGCCTTACGCAAGGCGCTGGTCCATATCGAAACCTACGCGCGCGATGAGAAATACGACAACTGGGCCGAAATCTTCAACGAAGCCATCGACGTGATCGATGCGGGCAAGCCAACGACCGAGCAGGGCGACATGGATCGCTACACCGGTTTCAGCGACTATCAGGCCGCGCTCAACGAAGCTTGCAGTCGCGCCTGGGTCTTCGGCGGCATGGGCTCATGGAACGATCTTGGCGGCGGCGAACGCTATGACCGCGTCAGCCAGGCGCTGTACGAAACACTCAACGCCTGCATCGCCGCGCTCGCGAACTCGACGTTCAGGAGGTAGCGTGCATCAGAGCGGGGCGGATATGCATCGCGCAGCCCGTAACACAGATGCGGCACGACCTTAGGCCTGCAGCATCCTACAGCAGACCCAACTCCGCATGCGCCAGCTCAAGGCTCGCCAGCACATCGACGCCGACATGGATAAACTCATCCACGCCTGCCTCGCGTAGCGCAGCCTCCAGCTCGCCCGGCTTGCCCGCCAGATAGAGCCGCGCCACGCCGGCGCGCTTCAGCGCCTTGGCGGCCTCAACGGCGTCCGTCGCATAGCGCTTGTCCGACCCGCAGATGCACGCGAGCGAACAGCCTGAAGATGCCACAGCCTGCGCATGCCAGATCGCATCGCCAACCGATGGCACGGCGCCGATCCCGCCAGCCGCAAAGAAGTTCTGCGCATACTGCAACCGCGCCGTGTGCTCGGACATCGGCCCCAAGGCTGCGAGGAATATCTTCGGCGCGCGCCCGGACGCCGTGCGCTGATCCGCCAGATCGCGCAGCCGCTCATACGGCTCCGCAAGCCTGATCGGCCACAGCGGCTCGGCCTCCGCGCCATCATCGTCCGCCGTGCGTGAAAGATCGGCCAGCGTAGCACGATCCTGCGCCGCGCCCTTCAGCGAGAACCACGACCTCGCCGCAGGCGCCCGCCCCGAAGCCTCCGCTGCGCGCCGCACGATCGCGGGCAGGTTCACCACCTCCACGCTCGGCACTTCTTCCTGCAGAAGAGGGAAGTCCGTCACGCCGGTCACCAGTTCCTTGCGCTTGGCTGCCGCCTTGATGCGAGCACCGCGCGCCTCCGCAACGCCCGTCTGAAAACCGCCAGATACCAGCGCCTTTGCCAGCCCACCTTCGCGCTCAACCTGCTGGAACAGCGCCCAAGCTGCGATCGCCAGATCCTCACCCAGCTTTTCCATCGCCCACGCGCCGCCCGGTGCGTCGACAACCTTGCCGAGGCTGCATTCTTCCTGCGCGATCACTTGCGTGTTTCGCGCCAGCCTGCGCGCCAGCTTGCCCGGCAGGCCCATCGCATCAGTGAAAGCACGTACCGTCACGATATCCGCGCCGCCCACGCCCGCCGCAAAGCATGCCGCCGTGTTGCGCAGGATGTTCACCCACGGATCGCGCCGCGTCAGCATCCGCCGCGAGGTCACAGCTTGCAGCTTCATGCCCGCGCCGCTCGCGCCGAACGCTTCCGCCACCCGGCCCCACATCCGGCGCGCCGCGCGCAGCTTCGACATTTCCACCTGATAGTCGGCGCCCACGCTCACCGTGAACAGGATCGCCGAGCAAGCCTGGTCCGCACTCAGCCCTGCCGTCATTAGCGCGCGCACATACTCCGCGCCCGCGCCGACCAGGTAAGCCAGCTCCTGAACTTCCGTGCCGCCCGCCTCATGCACGGGCCGCGAGTCCGCGCGCAGATAGGTCGCCTTCGGAAACTCGGCCGCGACGTCACGTGCAAACGAAGCGGCCTGTGCGATCTCTTCTTCCACCGAACCGGGCAGGGCACCCGTCCGCGCCAGCGCGCCGATCGGGTCCACGTTGAACGCCACCTGCGCTGTCGCCGCCGTGCGCGCGCCAATCGCCGCCGCCAGCAAGGCCGCCAGCTCCACGCCCTGCGTGGTCGAAGCGCCCGTCGCCTCGAGCGCCACCGGCGCAAGGTCCAGCTTCACCTCGTTGAGCACCTTCTGGATATCAACCGCTGAGCGCGCCACGACTCCATGATCGCCCGCCGCGTCAACGCGCAGCTCGATCGATGAAACCCCGCGCTCAAGCGCTTCCAACACCTGGTCGGCCGCCAGCGCGGGGTCGGGATGCGCGACCACCTGCCGGATGTCCCACGGCAGATAAGGATCATTCGTCGCCCGGCCGCCCCGGATGAACGGCGCCATCCCCGGCATCCCCGAGGCATCCGGCGCCCAGTCAGGAGAGCGGTAAAGCGGCTTCACCGGCACGCCATGCTCGGTTTTGGTGGTCAGCCGCGACATCGGCGCGCCGTCGAGCGCTTTCTCCGCGAGCGCCAGCCATTTGGCTTCGTCCGCTGCGGCAAATTCCGCCGAAAGGGGCAGGTCGTCGGCCATGAATCTCTCTCAAAACGCGTGGTGGCCATCAGGCATTGGCATCGCCCTACGTCAAGAGTTTGCGGCGTTCTGGCCCGATTGCCCGTCGTCGCAGCCCCGCTATGGTCGCTGAAAAGCGGGGCCTATCCCGCACCAAGCCTTTTCAGGACCGATTCATGGCCATTCCTGCCTCCCTTGCGAACCAGCTGTCCCTCCCGGTGATCGGCTCGCCCCTGTTCATCATCTCGAACCCGGATCTGGTCATCGCCCAGTGCAAGTCCGGTATCGTCGGCTCCTTCCCCTCGCTCAACGCACGCCCGATCGAACAGCTCGACGAATGGCTCACCCGCATCAATGAGGAACTGGCCGCCGCCCGCGCCGCCGATCCCAAGGCGAAGATCGCGCCCTATGCCGTGAACCTCATTGTCCACAAGTCCAACACCCGCATCGAGGAAGATCTCGCCCTCTGCGTCAAACACAAGACTCCGATCGTCATCACCTCCCTCGGCGCCCGCCCCGAGGTGAACGACGCCATCCATTCCTATGGCGGCATCGTTCTGCACGACATCATCAACATCGTCTTCGCGCACAAGGCGCTGGAGAAGGGGGCCGATGGTCTCATCGCAGTCTGCGCCGGCGCTGGCGGCCATGCCGGCACGCTCTCGCCCTTCGCGCTCATTTCCGAAATCCGCGAATTTTTCGACGGCCCGCTCGCACTCTCCGGCTCGATCTCCACCGGTCGCCAGATCCTTGCCGCGCAGGCCATGGGCGCAGACTTCGCGTATATCGGCACCGCCTTCATCGCTACCGACGAGGCCCGCGCGCTCGACGCCTACAAGGACATGATCGTCGCCAGCGCCGCGAAGGACATAGTCTATTCCTCGCTGTTCACCGGCGTCTCCGGAAACTATCTCGCCCCCTCTATCGCCAAGGCCGGCATGGACCCGAACAACCTGCCGGACGGCGACAAGGCCACGATGAGCTTCCAGGCCGGCGAAGGCTCAAAAGCCAAAGCCTGGAAAGACGTCTGGGGCTCTGGCCAGGGCATCGGCGCCATCAAGGCCCGCATGCCCGCCGCGCAATACATCTCGCAGCTCAAGCGCGAGTACGAAGAGGCAAGGGTGAAGCTGGCGCAGTCTGCCAACTCCTACAGCGCGTAGCGTCCGGCTGTCGTAGGCCCGCCGACACGCGATCGCAACATTCCGTTCCTAAACCGTGTGGCAGAGCCGCGCTCCACGGCTGGAGGTTTCCGATGCGTGCATTCCCAATCCTCGCGGCAATACTGCTAGCTGCTTGCGCCCAGGCGCCGTCTCCATCCGAGCCCGCGATCGCGACCCCGCCGCCGCTCGCCAGCCTCGAAGACGGCGTCTGGCTCAAGGGCGACCTCCACATACACTCGCGCCACAGCAAGGACTCTAGCAACAATCCCGTCTCCACGATCATCGGCTTCGGCGAATCCGTCGGCATGGATTTCCTCGCCATCACGGATCACGACAACCATGTCGGCGGCGACGTCGCCTACCACACCTGGGTTGATCCCGAATTCACGTCCAGCAAGCTGTTGCTCCTCTATGGCGCCGAATGGACCACGCATCGCGGCCACGGCACGCCCTTGTCCGCCACGCCCTACGACCATCAGAAGCTTTACGACGCCCGCGACCAGCGCGACGTGAAGATCGGCGCGCTCAAGGAAGCGCTGGGCATTCATCTTTCGGCCAACCATCCGGGCGGGACAGGCGACGGATTCGGGCTCTCCTACGACCTTGTCGATTCCCTCGAAGTCTGGAATTCCGCGGTTTGGTCGCGCAATGCCAACTCCATGACGATCTGGGACGACATGCTGAAGTCAGGCCGCAAGCTGACGGGTAGGGGCGGCAGCGACAGCCATCATGGCTTCCCGCCCACGCCCGAACAGAAGACCGATCTCAGCTGGCAGGCCCCGGCCAACAATGTCGGCACGCCAACCACCTGGGTGTTCGCCACAGCGCGCTCATCCGACGCCGTCATCGCCGCTCTAACCAATGGCCGCGTCTCTGTCAGCGCCAATCCCTATGCGCCTCGCATCGCATTCTACGCTGACCACAACTCAGACGGCGCCATGGACATGATGATGGGCGACAACGCGCTTTCCACCGGCCAGCCCGTCGCCTTCCGGGTTCAGCTTTCGGGCGCAACGCCTCCCGGCGCCGTCTACACCGTCAGCGTGATCAAGGACGGCGCGCCTTTCGGCACATTCGAAACCAAGGGCGACAAACCAGTAGCCGAATTCACCGACACGCCAGCCCGCGACGGACGCACCTTTTATCGCGTGACGGTCGAGGGGACCCCCACCGCCTATCCGCAGGTCCCTGACTCGCAGACGCGCAGCGGAAACATGATCGGCCTCTCCAACCCGATCTATTTCAACTTCGATCCGGCGTTCTAGGGCAGCCGCGCCAAAATCTCAGCAATCGGTTAGATAACTTCGTTTGCGAGCCGCATCCGAACCGGCGCATAAGCGCGCCATGATCACCAACCCGCTCCACGATCTCCCCACCATCGACGACATCGAAGACGCCGCCACGCGCCTTCGTGGCGTCACTGTCCACACGCCGCTCCTGCGGTCCCAAGCACTGGACGCCGCCGTCGGCGCGCCGGTCTGGATCAAGCCCGAAATGCTCCAGCGCACAGGCTCCTTCAAGATGCGCGGCGCCTGGAACCGCATCAGCCGGATTCCCGAAGCGGACAGGTCAAAGGGTATCGTCGCCTTCTCGTCCGGCAACCACGCGCAAGGCGTCGCCGAAAGCGCGAACATACTCGGCCTGAAGGCCACCATCGTCATGCCGGCGGATGCGCCCACCGCAAAGATCGAAAGCACCCGCCGTCGTGGCGCGGCTGTGCGCCTCTACGATCGCGTCAATGAAAGCCGCGAAGCCATCGCTGCTGAAATTGCCGAGAAGACGGGCGCCACCACGATCCGCCCGTTCGACGATGGCTGGATCATGGCCGGGCAGGGCACGACCGGCCTCGAAGCCATCAACAATGCGGCAACGCTCGGCGTCACATTCGGCAGTCTGATCTGTAATGCTTCCGGCGGCGGACTTCTCTCCGGCATCGCAACGGCTTTCGAGGCGCGCTCGCCCGCGACCGAAGTCTGGGCCGCCGAGCCCGCTGGACATGACGACACCATCCGCTCGCTGGCCGCAGGTCACATCGTCTCGAACGATCCCAGCTACCGCTCCATCGCAGATGCTCTGCTTACGGCCGAACCCGGCATCCTGCCTTTCGAGGTCCACAAGAAGCGTCTCAAAGGCGGGTTCACCGCCACCAACGACCAGCTGCTGGATGCAATGAGCTTCGCCTTCCACCACCTCAAGCTGGTGGCCGAGCCCGGCGGCGCGTGTTCGCTCGCCGCCCTGCTCAACAATCGCGCCCACTTCGCCAGCCGCGGCCCGATCCTCGTCGTTCTCAGCGGCGGCAATGTCGATGCGGATATGTTCTCACAAGCCATAGCCAGAACCCCGCCGGCCTAGACGATCAGTCCAGTCCCGCCGGAAACGCGGGCAGGGCGGCGACGTCTTCGGGAACGTGTTGGCGAACCAGCTTCGCGTTATTGTCGCGCTGCAGCGCTTCTACCTTGTCCATCGAGCGCAGCGTTTCCGCCTTGTCCGTATTGTTCGCCGGAACGGTGCGCAGCTTCTGAGCGTCAGCCAGATGCCACATGTCGCCTGCGAGCAGCACATTGCCCGTGTTCTTCAGTTCCAGCAGAAGCACGCGATGACCCGGCGTGTGACCGTGCGCGGCAATCATCGTAACGCTGCCATCACCGAACACGTCAAAGTCCTTCCCGTCCTCGATCAGTTGCGTCTTCGCGTTCTCCAATTGCGAATAGAACTGGAAGGCTGGGGCCTTGCGTGCGTCCGGCCTGAACATCCAGTCACGCTCCTCCCGATCCACGATCCATGTCGATCCCGCGAACAGGTTGGCCTCGCCGACATGGTCGTAATGGCTATGTGAGATCGCGAAATACTCGATGTCCGCCGGCTTGAGGCCCAGCTCCGCCAATTGCGGCTCCAGCAGCTTCGCACGATACGTCATGATCGCGAGCGTCTGGCCCGGTGCTGTCGCCATCGAAGGCGGGATGCCAGCGTCCCATACCATATCGCCCTGCGGATGACGGATCAGGAAGCAAGGATCCGAAAGCTTCCCCGGCTTCCCGTCATACTCGTGGTTCGGCGAGAACATCCCCGTGCTCTTCATCTCGAACGCGCCGCAATCCAGGGCGTAGAGCTTCGCGCCACCTGCGGGAGCAGGCGCCGTCGCGCACGACGCAGCAAGCAGGGCAAGCGCTGAAAGGCCAATGAGCTTCATGAATGAGTCCTCCCGGGGAGATCGTAACACAGCATTTGCGCAGCCCAACCCCGCATTGGCCTGCTCGCTCCATGCTCCCTTGCGCGCTTTCGGAAGACGGTTGAATGTCGGTGCGCAGCATTGATCGGGAGGCGAGCATGTGGAAAATCCTTTTCCTTGTCGCCTCCGTCCTGTTCGCCGCGCCCGCAGTCTGCGCCGACCCGATCGACGATCTCGTTCGCAGCGAAATGGCGGCGCGACATATTCCGGGCCTCACCTTCGCAATCGTCAGGGATGGCGCGATAGTCGATACGCGGTCATACGGAAGCGCCAATCTCGAATTGAACGCGCCAGCGAGGAGCGACACCGTTTACGCGATCGGTTCGATCACAAAATCCATGACGGCAATTGCAACGCTGAAACTCGTCGAAGCCGGGCGGGTGAATCTGTCCGATTCCATTCTCGTCCACGTACCTGCCGCGCCCGATACGTGGAAGTCCGTCACCGTCGTCCATCTGCTCGCCAACACCTCTGGCATACCGGACATCGTCGATAGTCCGTGCGGCATCCAGGCCTCCGCCGATTACACGACGATGGACGCCGTACGCGAAGCCGCCTGCCTTCCACTGATGTTCCAGCCGGGCGAACGCTTCAGCTACTCCAACACCAACTTCCTGCTGCTCAGCCTCCTGATCGAGCGCGTGACCGGCCAGCCCCTCGGCCAGGTCTTCGCCGATACGATCTTCACGCCGCTCGGCATGAGCAGCACACGCATGGTCGACTATCGCACGATCATTCCCAATCGTGCCAAGGGCTATTTCTGGACCGGCCAGGCGCACGTGAATGTCGCCGACATGGACCCGGCTGTCGAAGCCGGCGCCGGCGGCGTGATTTCCACGGCTGGCGACATGGCGAAGTTCATCCTCGCTCTCGGCGATACGCAATTGTTGACCGCGAAAACCTGGGCGTTGGGATGGACTGCGCCTCCGGTCCGCACCGGAAACACCCCTTACGCATTTGGCTTTGGCGTAACACCTTACGAAGGGCACAAGCGCGTGGGTCATAACGGCGCTGCGCCGGGCTTTGCCTCGTCCTACGCATGGTTCCCCGAAGACCGCGTCGGGATCATTCTGCTCTCGAACGGTTACGAAGAACCCCACGGCCGCTCTGTGATGGGCCTGACCAACGCAATCGCCGCCAGATATTTCGACTAACCGCTCTCTACCTCGGCCTTCCGCGCTTCAGGTCATCCGACAGCTGGATGTCAACCGGCCCGCCAGCCAGCCTGTGGCGATAGACCTGCGTATTCTCCAGCACCCGCTGCACATAGTTGCGTGTTTCAGCAAACGGAATGCTCTCGATCCAGTCCACCGGATCGACGCCGCCACGCGGATCGCCGAAATCGTTGATCCACTGCCGCGCCCGGCTTGGTCCGGCGTTGTACGCCGCCGCCGCAAGAATGTACGAGCCGCCGAAGTTATCGACCAGATCGTCGAGGAAGCCGCGCCCCAGCCGCAGATTGTATTGCGGGTCATCGGTCAGCCAGCTCTGCTTGAACGGCAGGCCCACCTTCTTCGCTTCCGCCTGTGCATAGCGCGGGATCATCTGCATCAGCCCCCGCGCATCCGCGCCGGAGATAGCCCGCGCATTGAACTCGCTCTCCTGTCGCGACAGCGCCAGAACCAGCGCCGGTTCCGCCGACCCTGTCCGTGGGCTTGTCGGCAACGACATCAGCGGGAACACCGCATCCGGCGCCACAAGTCCGCGTCCCAGCCCCGCCTTCGCGCCGCGCACAGCGGCCCGCATTTCCAGATAGCCCGCGGCGACGTCGAACAGCATCTGATGCTCGTTCGGCGTTTCCATCACGTCATCCAGCGCGAACGAGAACCGCTCGAAGCTCGCCAGCCGCCCCGTCTCCGCCAGCAGGATAGCGGCGCGTACCGGCGTGCGCTTCGCAAATGCCGCGCGCTCTTCATCGGTCGGCTGCGCGGGCAGGGCGAAGGAGATCTTGATCGCCTCCGGCATCTGCTGTCGCACCTTCTCGGCCGCCAGCTGGCCATAGAACACGTACGGATATTTCGATGCGGCGATATACGCTTCCTGCGCTTCAGGCACGCGGCCCAGCTTGGTCAGCGCCTCGCCCAGCCAGTACTGCGCCCGGCTGACGGAGATCGGCGTCGCCACACCGGCGCCAAACACGCG
>Ga0116178_10000252_pt1 | contig 48328 bp, 45 predicted proteins | sample AD_STIC12_MetaG_FD_89880 | JGI IMG/M metagenome (GOLD analysis project Ga0116178, IMG submission 89880) | Active sludge microbial communities of municipal wastewater-treating anaerobic digesters from USA - AD_STIC12_MetaG | ecosystem: Engineered > Bioreactor > Anaerobic > Digestate | place: USA...
ATGCTTGGCGGCCATAGCGGTTTGGACCCACCCCTTCCCATCTCGAACAGGGCCGTGAAACGAACCAGCGCCAATGATAGTATGCTCTTCGCATGCGAAAGTAGGTCACCGCCAAGCTATTTATTTAATTAAAAAACCTCATAATTAAAGTTATGGGGTTTTCTAATTTTCACCGCGTACTTCGCACGCATTCCAATTGCTTGAATTTATTGGTATAATATATGGATAATTTGATGGGCTTTATGCCCATTTTTTGTTTCTGCTCGGTATGCAGAGTAAAAGATAGTATTTGGGGTTGGTTTTAATGCAAGATTTGCATGGCTTAATTGAAAAAACAGTAGCTCAGCTTGGGTTTGAGCTGGTAGATCTTGAGATTTCTAATCGAGGCAAATTGTTGCGCGTGTTTATCGATAAACTCAACCCAAAAGATACTAAAGACAGCGTGAATATTGATGACTGTGTGTTGGTGAGCAACCAACTGGGTAATGTGCTGACGGTTGAGCATGAGATTGATTACGACCGGCTGGAGATATCTTCAGCTGGCATGGATAGGGTGTTAAAGAAAGAAAAAGATTTTGTTAGGTTCGCCGGTGAGCGCGCGCAGATTAAGTTGCGCGTAGGCATAAAAGATGAAAGTGCCAACGCCACAGAAACAACGTTGCCACGCAAGACTTTCCTGGGTGTTTTAAAAGGTGTGGAAGATAACCATGTTCTGCTGGAGTTTGAAGGTGTTGTCTATAAAATGGCTTTAAGCAACATTGATAAAGCTCGTTTGAGCCCGGTATTTTAGTTTGAACTAATGACGATAATTTAGAATATATTGATAGTCGGAGATTGCAATGAGTCGTGAAATTTTATTATTGGTAGATGCCCTGGCTCACGAAAAAAACGTGAGCAAAGAGGTGATTTTTACAGCGTTGGAGCTGGCATTGGCTTCTGCAACCAAGAAGAATCACGAAGAAAACGCAGATATTCGGGTGTCAATCAATCGAGAAACAGGCGAGTACCAGACCTTCAGACGCTGGCAATATGTGGAATACGACCTGCTTGAAAACTCGGCCTATCAGTTTGATGAAGAGGACGAGCGGGCGAAAGATCGCAAAATAGGCGATTACTATGAAGAGCCGCTCGAAAATATTGAATTTGGCCGTATTGGTGCGCAGGCCGCTAAGCAAGTGATTCTGCAAAAGGTACGCGAAGCAGAGCGTGAGCAAATTTTAGAAGACTTTCTGGCGCGGGGCGAGAATTTGGTCACCGGCGTGATTAAGCGCATGGAAAAAGGCAATGCGATTATTGAGGTGGGTCGTATCGAGTGCTTGCTGCCGCGTGAAGCGATGATTCCTAAAGAGAATTTGCGCGTGGGCGACCGTGTGCGTGCTTACTTGTCGCGCGTTGAGCGTGGCGGCCGTGGCCCGCAGCTGATTTTGTCGCGTATTGCGCCGGAGTTTTTGAAACGCCTGTTTGAGCTGGAAGTGCCGGAAATTGAAGAAGGTTTGCTGGAAATTAAATCAGCCGCTCGTGATCCTGGCTTGCGCTCGAAGATCGCAGTCAAAACCAATGATCAGCGTTTGGATCCAGTAGGCACTTGCGTAGGCATGCGTGGTTCGCGTGTACAGGCGGTGACCAGTGAACTGGCTGGTGAGCGCGTGGATATTGTACTGTGGAGCATGGAGCCTGCACAGTTTGTGATTAACGCGATGGCGCCGGCAGAGGTTTCCAGCATTGTGGTGGATGAAGACGCGCACAGCATGGATGTGGTGGTGAACGAGGAGCAACTGGCCTTGGCGATTGGCCGTAGCGGCCAAAACGTGCGCCTGGCTTCTGAGTTGACTGGCTGGACATTAAACATACTGACCGAGGAAGAAGCTGCCAAGAAAAATCAGGATGAGTACGCCAGCGTGAGCCATTTGTTCATGGAGAAGCTCGACGTTGACGAGGAGGTCGCCGATATTCTGGTGCAGGAAGGCTTCAGCTCTTTGGAAGAGATTGCTTATGTGCCGCTTGCTGAAATGGCAGAGATTGATGCGTTTGACGAAGATACGATTAACGAACTTCGTTCACGTGCGCGCGCCGCCTTGCTAACCGAGGCAATTGCCAAAGAAGAAAAGGTAGAAGAAGCCGCAGAAGATTTGCTGGCAATGGAAGGTATGGACGACAAGACCGCGCATTTATTGGCCTCTAAAGGCATTGCTACGATGGAAGATTTGGCCGAGTTGGCCGTGGATGAACTGGTAGAATTATCCAATATGGATGCGGAACGTGCCAAAACCCTGATTATGACGGCACGTGCGCCCTGGTTTAAATAAAAGCCAAGGTTAAACAGCAGTCAGGGTTTAAATAGTAAAAGTAGAGAAACTCAAAGTGGAAAGACAAGGACAGTAAATGGCACAAACAACCGTTGCACAATTCGCCGCAGAGCTAGGGCTGCCGACCGCTTTGCTGCTAGACCAACTTAAAAGTGCTGGCGTTAGCAAATCTGCTGTTGAAGACAAACTAGAGGAAGCAGATAAAACAGCACTGCTGGAGTATCTGCGTAGAGAGCATGGCGCAGCGCAAACGCCAAAGAATAAGATCACGCTGACACGAAAATCCAGTACCGAGATTAAAAAAACCGACAGCATGGGCAAGGCGCGCACCATTCAAGTGGAAGTGCGTAAAAAGCGTGTGCTGGTACGCAGTGAAGCCGAGCCTGAAGCGTTGCCAGTAGAACAGGCAGTTGAAGAAGTGTTGCCGGTGGAACCGGAAGTCGTCGAGGTGGAGCCTGTGACGGAAGCGGTAGCTGTTGAGGAGGCTGCGCCGGTAGTGGTTGAGGCGGAAACAAAGCCTACAACGATCAGAAAACAAGTATTAACGCCCGAGCAAATTGTGCTACGGGAGCAGGAAGCAAAACGCCATGCCACGTTGGCCGCCTTGCAGGCAGAAGATGTGCGTAAAAAGCAGGAACTGGCGCAACGTCGTGCCGATGAAGAAGCCAAAAAATTAGCAGAAGCTGAAGCGGCAAAGGCCAAGGCGGCAAAACTTTCAGAAGGCACGCTGCACAAACCGGTAGCTAAAGAAGGTGCTGAGAAGCCTGCTGCGAAAGATGCGAAAAAGGGCAAAAGCAATAATAAAGACTGGAACGATAAAGAAAGTAAAAAACGCGGCTTAAAAACGCGCGGAGACATTAGTGCCGGTCAAGGCTGGCGCTCACCAAAAAGCAAGCACAAGTCCCATAAAGATGATGATGAGCAAGAGCATGCTTTTAATGCGCCAACCGAGCCTATTGTGCACGAGGTGATGGTGCCGGAAACCATCACGGTAGCTGATCTGGCACACAAAATGTCAGTAAAAGCGGCAGAAGTGATTAAGGCACTGATGGGCATGGGCATGATGGTAACGATTAACCAGGTGCTTGACCAGGAAACCGCGATCATTCTGGTGGAAGAGATGGGACATAAAGCACAGGCTGCTGCTGCGAATGACCCTGAAACTTTCTTGGAAGAAGCGGAACACATTGAGGCGGTATTGGAGCCACGCCCGCCAGTGGTGACGGTGATGGGTCACGTCGACCATGGTAAAACCTCATTATTGGATTACATCCGCCGCAGCCGTGTGGCTTCCGGCGAAGCGGGCGGCATTACTCAACACATTGGAGCCTACCATGTAGAAACGCCGCGTGGGATGGTGACTTTCCTGGATACGCCTGGCCATGAGGCATTTACTGCCATGCGCGCGCGCGGTGCAAAAGCGACCGATGTGGTGATTCTGGTAGTTTCAGCCGATGACGGTGTGATGCCGCAAACTATTGAGGCGATTCATCACGCCAAAGCGGCAGGTGTGCCGCTGGTGGTGGCGATTAACAAAATCGACAAGCCGGAAGCACAGCCTGAGCGCGTCAAAATGGAATTGGTCAATCACGAAGTGGTGCCAGAAGAATTCGGCGGCGATACCATGTTCCGGGAAGTGTCCGCAAAGACAGGTAAGGGTATCGATGAACTGCTGGAAGCGGTGTTGCTGCAAGCGGAAATTCTGGAACTGAAAGCCCCCAAAAACACGCCAGCCAAAGGCTTGGTCATCGAAGGCAGGCTTGATAAAGGCCGCGGCCCGGTAACAACGGTGCTGGTGCAATCTGGCATGCTAAAGCGCGGCGATATGATTTTAGCCGGCACAACCTTTGGTCGCGTACGCGCCATGCTGGATGAGACTGGTAACGATATTAAAGAAGCAGGACCATCGATTCCGGTCGAGATTCTCGGTTTGTCAGACGTGCCGAGTGCTGGCGAAGAGGTCATTGTGTTGAATGATGAGCGCAAGGCGCGCGAAATCGCCAACTTCCGCGCGGGCAAGTTCCGTGACGTTAAATTGGCCAAACAGCAAGCGGCCAAGCTTGAAAACATGTTCGACCAGATGGCGGAAGGCGAAGTGCAAACGCTCAATCTGATTATTAAATCTGACGTGCAAGGTTCCTACGAAGCCTTGGCGACCAGCTTGCAAAAACTTTCAACTTCGGAAGTGAAAGTGAATATTATTCACACCGGCGTAGGTGCGATTAGCGAATCAGACGTCAACCTGGCCAGTGCCTCAAATGCAGTATTGATAGGCTTTAACGTGCGCGCCGATGCTGGCTCACGCAAACTGATTGATAATTTGGGCGTGGATGTGCGTTACTACAACATTATCTACGAGGCGGTTGACGAAGTGAAAGCGGCCCTAGGCGGCATGCTGGCACCGGAACAAAAAGAAAATATGATTGGTACCGTAGAAGTGCGCGAAGTATTCCGTATTTCTAAAGTGGGCGCCATTGCCGGCTGCTATGTGCAGGATGGTGTGATCAAGCGCAACTCCAAAGTGCGCGTGCTGCGGAACAACGTGATTATTCATACCGGTGAACTGGATTCGCTGAAACGCTTCAAAGACGACGTAAAAGAAGTGAAAAACAGCTTTGAATGCGGACTGTCACTTAAGAACTTTAACGATATTGAAGTAGGTGATATTTTAGAAGTGTATGAAGTTGTCGAAGTTGCCCGCACGCTCTAATGGCTAAGGAATACTCCAGAAGTCATCGTGTCGCTGAGCAAATGCAGCGCGAGTTGGCGGATTTATTGCAGTTCGAGGTGAAAGACCCGCGCGTGGGCATGGTGACAATCACGGCGGTTGAAGTCACAGGCGACATGGCGCACGCCAAAATCTTTTACAGTGCGGCGAAAGCCAGCGATAGCCTGCAAAAAGGTCTGGAAAAATCAACAGGTTTTTTGCGTACGCAGCTGGCTAAGCGCATGCTACTGCGCACTGTGCCGCAATTGCATTTTGTGTACGATGAGTCTATCGATATCGGTATGAAAATGGCGCAATTGATCGAAGCGGCGCGCGCTTCAGACAACAAATCAAACTCTTAAAAGAGTACATAGAGTACATAAAGCGTGCAATTCAAACGCATCAAAAGAAACGTCAATGGCGTTTTTCTACTCGATAAGCCGCTTGGCTTTTCATCCAATCAAGCGCTGCAGAAAGTGAAATGGCTGTTCCAGGCCGCCAAGGCAGGTCATACGGGCACGCTGGATCCGCTCGCAACCGGCTTGCTGCCTATCTGTTTAGGCGAGGCTACCAAGTTTGCACAATACGTCACGGATGCCGATAAAACCTATGTTGCGACCGTTAAACTGGGCGTGACCACCACCACGGGCGATGCTGAAGGCGAAGTATTATCAACTCAGCCAGTCAATGTCACGCAAGACCAATTTACCACAGTAGCGCAACTGTTTACAGGCGAAATCAGCCAGATGCCGCCCATGTATTCCGCCTTAAAGTTTGAAGGCAAGGCTTTGTATGAGTACGCCAGAGAGGGCGTGGATATTGCCCGTCAGGCACGGCTAATTACTATAAAAAGTATTGTTGTAAATGAATTCCTGGCTGATGTTGCGCAAATCACTGTCACCTGCAGCAAGGGTACTTATATCCGTACGCTGGCAGAAGACATTGGCATGGCACTCGGCTGTGGCGCGCATTTAATCGGCCTGCGCCGCACGGCAACAGCGGGTTATCAATTATCGCAGGCTATGACCATAGAGCAGCTGGAAGCGATGCCGATGGAAGCGCGCGATGCGCAACTATTACCTGTCGATTCCGCCATTGCCGGTTTGCCTGAAGTTGCTTTAAGCTCAGATGCTGCGTATTTTCTGATGCAGGGTCAGGCGGTATGGCAGGCGGGTAAAATACCGGATGGCGAGTTGCGGATTTATGACGAAAATAAGCAATTTTTGGGCTTGGGTTTTTTGCAGAGCGACGGAAAAATCGCGCCTAAGCGATTGATTCAAAAAATTAATCGTTAAAAAACCTTGTTAAAGGCGCTTAAATAGTCTAGAATCACGGGCTCATTGTAAATGAATGCTTTAGCGGATCCCCTGCTTTTGCATTGACGCTAACTAAAGGAAAAAAAGATGGCAATTACAGCACAAGACACCGCAAAAATTATCGCAGAATATCAGCGCGCTCCTAACGATACCGCTAGCCCGGAAGTGCAGGTAGCGCTTTTGACCAGCCGCATTACTTATTTGACCGAGCATTTTAAATCGAACAAAAAAGACAACCACTCACGCCGTGGTTTGTTGGCATTGGTGAGTCAGCGCCGCCGCTTGCTGGATTATTTAAAAAGTAAAGATACCAGCCGTTATCAAACATTGATTGAGCGTTTGAGCCTGCGTAAGTAATTGTAATAAAAGTGCCTGGATTTCAAAATTCGGTTTTTTTAATATCTGGCTCGCTTTTATAACTGCAGTAAAAAGCCGATTGCATCATGATATGCATCGGCTTTTGTGTTTTTAAGGTAGCAATTTTTGATGTAAATTTGATGTATTAAATGCAGGTTGTTATTGGGTAGTGAATGGCAACCAATTGATAGATAAAGGAAAAACAATGTTTAATAAAGTGAAAAAAAGTATTCAATACGGTGCGCATGAGCTCACCATTGAAACAGGTGAAATAGCCCGCCAAGCGGACGGCGCGGTAATGGTGAGCTATGGCGATACCGTCGTTTTGGTTGCGGTAACAAGCAAAAGAGAAGTAAAAGAAGGCCAGGATTTCTTTCCATTGACTGTTGATTACATGGAAAAAACCTATGCTGCCGGTAAAATTCCAGGCGGTTTTTTCAAGCGCGAAGGCCGTCCCTCAGAAAAAGAAACGCTTACATCGCGCCTGATAGACCGTCCATTGCGTCCATTATTTCCCGAAGCGTTTTATAACGAAGTGCAAATCGTGGCGACGGTAATGTCGTCCGACCCGGAAATTGATGCGGATATTCCGGCGATTATCGGTGCATCTGCAGCCATGTCTTTATCTGGCATCCCGTTCTTTGGCCCGTTGGGCGCGGCACGCGTGGGTTATATTAACGATGAATATGTGTTGAATCCAACCAAGGCGCAGTTAGAAGAAACGCAATTGGATTTAGTGGTAGCCGCAACGGAAACTGCTGTCATGATGGTGGAATCGGAAGCGAAAGAGTTATCAGAAGAAGTGATGCTGGGCGCAGTGGTATATGGCCATGAACAAATGCAGGCCGTGATTAAAATGATCAACGAGCTGGCCGCGGAAGCGGGTAAAGATGCCTGGGACTGGGTTGCACCAGAACCAGATAAAGCGTTGATTGAAAAAATTGCAGCAATGGCGGCAGCCGATGTGAACGCAGCATTCCAAATTAAAGCCAAAGGCGCACGTTCCGCTAAGTTAGAAGAAATCAAAAATCGGGTGATGGCTGAATTAATCAACGAAAACACTTCAACTGAAGAAGCCAACAAAATCAAAAACGAATTCTTCAACTTGGAAGCAAAAACCGTACGTAGCCAGATACTGAACGGCGAACCGCGTATTGATGGCCGCGATACACGCACCGTGCGCCCGATCACCGTGCGTACGGGCGTATTGCCACGTACACATGGCTCAGCTTTATTTACACGTGGCGAAACGCAAGCCCTGGTGGTGGCTACGCTGGGCACAGGCCGCGATGAGCAGATTATTGATGCATTGCAAGGCGAGTATTCAGACCGCTTCATGCTGCACTACAACATGCCACCGTTTGCAACAGGCGAAACTGGTCGTGTAGGTACACCTAAGCGCCGTGAAATCGGTCATGGCCGTTTGGCAAAGCGTGCATTGGTAGCGGCATTGCCTACACCTGAAGAATTTGGCTACACCGTGCGTATCGTGTCTGAAATTACCGAATCTAACGGTTCAAGCTCAATGGCTTCAGTTTGCGGTGGCTCGCTAGCGATGATGGATGCAGGTGTACCTTTGAAAAACCATGTGGCTGGTATTGCCATGGGCTTGATTAAAGAAGGCAACCGCGTTGCGGTGCTGACTGATATTCTGGGTGATGAAGATCACCTCGGCGACATGGACTTTAAAGTCGCGGGTACTGAAGACGGTATTACTGCATTGCAAATGGACATCAAAATTACCGGCATTACGGCGCAGATTATGCAGGTAGCGCTGGGGCAGGCTAAAGAAGGCCGTGCGCACATTCTGGGCATTATGAAACAAGCCATGAGCGGAGCCAATACTGAGATGTCAGCATTTGCGCCACGCATCATTACTATGAAGATCAACCCGGATAAAATCCGCGATGTGATTGGTAAAGGCGGCGCAGTGATTCGTGCCTTGACGGAAGAAACGGACACAACCATTGACATTGACGATGACGGTACCGTGAAAATCGCGTGCACCAGCGCAGAAGCGGGCGCCGAGGCACAACGCCGCATCATGGAAATTACGGCTGAGGTGGAAGTGGGTCAGATATACGAAGGCCCAGTGGTGAAATTGCTCGATTTTGGCGCGGTAGTTTCACTGTTGCCAGGCAAAGATGGCTTGGTGCATATCTCGCAAATCGCGCATCAACGCGTCAATGCCGTGAGCGATTACCTGAAAGAAGGTGACGTGGTTAAAGTCAAAGTGGTCGAAATTGATGACAAAGGCAAAGTTCGCTTAAGCATAAAAGCGCTGATTGATGCGCCGGCGAAAGAAGCGAAAGCCGAAGCTGAAGCTGACGAGTAAGACTCGATAGTGTCTAAAAGAAGCGCCTAAATTTTAGGCGCTTTTTTCATTGTATAAACGATTGCTTTGGAAGGCGCATGGATATTGCCTCGCAGGGTAGTTGTTTTGATAATGAATGCGCACGCAAGAGAAAAAAGCCCGCAAACGCGGGCTTTTTTGCTTAGCACAAGTTACTAATTACTTAGCTACTTGTCTTTCCCTCATCTCGTCTAGTGTTTTGCAATCAATGCAAAGTGTAGCTGTAGGCCTTGCTTCCAGGCGCTTTAAGCCAATCTCCACGCCGCAGCCTTCGCAATAGCCGTATTCATTTTCATCAATACTGCGCAGCGTATCATCGATTTTCTTAATGAGCTTGCGCTCGCGGTCGCGGTTACGCAGCTCCAGTGCCATGTCAGATTCTTGGCTGGCACGGTCGTTGGGGTCGGCAAACATGGTCACCTCGTCCTGCATGGTATGCACCGTGCGGTCAATATCGTGACTTAACTCAGATTTCCAGTCATTGAGAATGGTGCGAAAATGCTTGAGTTGATTTTTGTTCATGTATTCCTCATCAGGTTTTGCCTGATAAGGCGTAAATGTTTTGTTGAGGGTTTCTGCCATGTTGTTTCCAGCCAGCTACTTAAAAAAGTAAATGAAAAGGTTATTAATTTTTAACCGCGCGAGTATACACCTATTACAAAAGTTATGCAAAATCTTATTTTTACTTATTTTTCTCGTTTAATTCAAGCGCCAACAAGGTATTTTCCATCAAGGTTGCAACAGTCATCGGTCCAACGCCGCCAGGTACCGGAGTGATGTAGCCGGCACGCACTTTTGCGGCATTAAAATCTACGTCACCGCAAATTGTGCCATCCGCAAGACGATTAATACCAATATCGACCACAATCGCTCCGGCTTTAATCCAGTCTCCTTGAATCAGGCCCGGTTTACCTGCAGCCGCCACAATTAAATCAGCCTGCTTGACTTTTGCAGCAAGATCTTTGGTATGGCGGTGGCAGCTGGTAATGGTGCAACCCGCCAATAACAGCTCCAGGGCCATCGGGCGGCCAACGTGGTTGGATACGCCGACAATCACAGCGTCTAAGCCCATTAACTCAATATTCGCAGCCTTAAGCATCTTTATCACACCAAATGGGGTGCAGGAGCGCAATGTAGGCTGGCGAACGGCCAGACGGCCAATATTGTAGGGATGAAAGCCGTCCACGTCCTTGTCTGGGCTGATGCGTTCGATGATATGTTCGTCTTTGATCTGGGGCGGCAAAGGTGATTGCACCAGAATGCCATCTACTGTCGGGTCGTTGTTTAAGCCATCGATTAAAGCAATTAGCTCTGCCTCGCTAGTGCTGGCTGGCAGGTCGTGTGCAATTGAGCGAATGCCTACTTTATCGCATGCCAAGCGCTTGTTGCGTACATAAATGGCAGAAGCCGGATCTGCGCCTACCAAAATCACAGCGAGGCTAGGTGTGCGTTTACCGGCATTAACGCGGGCTTGAATTTTAGCTTTGATATTACTCAGTAAGTCTTCTGCAATGGCCTTGCCATTGATAATTTGTGCTGTCATGCGGCTTAATTCAATTAATTATTAAAAATAAAGTGGCATTTTAACATATTGGAATTGACCAAACGCCTTGTTTGCGCTATATTTCTGCCTCTTCGGCGTGTAGCGTAGCCTGGTAGCGCGCCTGCTTTGGGAGCAGGATGTCGGGAGTTCGAATCTCTCCACGCCGACCAGTTTTTTTGGTCTTGCCTTTAGTCGTAGCATGTAACTCAATCTGCCCGTAGCTCAACCGGATAGAGCACCAGCCTTCTAAGCTGGGGGTTACAGGTTCGATTCCTGTCGGGCAGGCCAATCTTTAAGTCTCTATGGTGGCTGTAGCTCAGCTGGTAGAGCCCTGGATTGTGATTCCAGTTGTCGTGGGTTCGAGCCCCATCAGCCACCCCATAATTTTCAATGTTTCCAGTAGTTTTTCATTTTCTAAAATCTATGGTTTATTAGACATTTGTCTAATAAACTTGTATCTTTGGATTAATCAATATGATTTTGGGGATGGAAAATGACTAGAGTACTTCTGCTGGCAACGATTATTATTAATCTAGTTACCGTCAATTCTGCTGTTGCCATGGACGGAAATGAGTTGCTTAAATCTTGCTCGCCTGTACTTAAGACAAAGTCTGACGTTAATGAGGATGATTATATTGGATATTCATTTTGTCTTGGTTTGATGCAAGGTATAACAAATTTGAATATGACTTATGAGGTTTCCTTAGGCAAAAAAGCATATTTTTGTTTACCAGATTCGGGAATTATCAACTCACAAGCAGCTAGAATAGTGGTGAAGTTTTTGGAAGATAATCCTCAAAGGCTGAATGAAGAATCTTCACTTCTATCTATACTGGCATTTGCAAAAGCATATCCATGTAAATAGCCAAATTAAAAAATGGGTTTGACTCTTTTATATTCTTTGTTCTTTATATAGTGATCAGTCATTGCAGATGTAGAATGACCTGCTAAAGACTGAGCATCCATTCCTAGACTTTTAGCATCTGTTAGGGCTTTTGCTCTAATGTCATGAAATGTAAATCGTTGACCTCCTGATTCAGCCCATTTGATTTGCACACGGTTCCACATTGCTTTAATACCAGTATCAGAATAAGGTTGCCCTTGTCTCGTACAAAACAGATACAACCCTCGTATAGGGCGTTTTAATGCTTTTGCTCTAGTCACCACATCATTTAAACCATCTGTCCACTCATAGAGTTGTTTAGAGCCTGTTTTAGATTGCTTAATCCATATGCCTTCATCTGTAATCTGTTCTAACCTTAAATTGAGTATGTCGCCTTTTCTCAGTGCTGTTATATATGCAAAGTCCATCACGGTTGCAATTAAGTCGCTTGCTATGTTTTTGACTGATTCAAATTCATGATCGGTAATATATCTATCTCGTCCTTTTTCGGGATGTTTGGCAACGCCTAAGCATGGATTTCGGTCTAGTTGCCCCCAGCGCATGGCATAGCTGAAAATATGAGAGAGTAGGGATACTTCTCTATTTGCTCTAATAGGTGCTTTTATTCCGCGCAGATCAAGATATTTGGCAATATGCATTGGTCTAATTTCGAGCACTAACATTTTTCCAAATACATCTTTTAAGTTTTTGGCCTCCAACAAGTTACCTGTATAAGTCGATTTAGCTTTCTTCGGGGCAACTTCTACCATGTACTTATCAATTAATGCAGCCATTGAGCCTGCAGGTGGTTTTTCTGATCCTAATTCTCTTGGTGTTTCGCCTTCAATCTCTGCCCACTTAGAGAATGCAATAGCCTTATCATCTGAAAGCCTAATCCATTTATATTCTCTAGTTACATAGTAATAAGCACCATGCTTTAGGTACATTCTTGGTGGTAAATTAAAGTTATTTTTGCGTCGACGACCCATTTAGTGTCTCGCTATCTTATGGCGTCAAAATTTGGTTCGTTGGAGTTGCTATGGTGAATATTGTTGCTAAGTCGATCAATAACTAAAGAGCGTAAAACCTTTGGTTTGCCAGAGGCGCTAATTTCAAAAGGATATGATTGTTTTTTCAGCCAATTAATTTGCGCTTTTGCGACTTTTCGGTCAGTTAAGCTTTTTAATTCTTCAGAAGATAAGAATAAAACACTTAGTAGGCTCATTTTTACCAGCCCTCATTACTGGCAATAATTGGTATATCTAATCTTCTTGGAATGCCTTTGCGAATTAGTTTTTCAATAACCTTTTCTGCAGAACCCTCAATTTCTAACATCACATTAATATGTTTGCCATATCCTTGGGACGCGCATGCTGTCAGAAAGTCATAACTAATTTTAGTAGTATTTTGTAATGTTTTGACCCTCTCCATTTTTTCCTGAATCCAGCTAGTTGCATTAGGGTAAGAACCAGCAACATATTTGCCAGGCTCCATTAATACATCAAAAGGAATAATGCGATCTCTACTGTGAAGTTCAAGCTCCCAGCGAACCCATGGATGGAATTTAGCACCAAGCTGCATGCCCTTTTCATAAACACGCAGCATTTTTCCATTTTTACGTTTTCCAACATAAAAAGTACGGCCACTACCATCATGCTTTAACCAATTACCAATTTGATTGCAAGATGGAGTTTTTCCACCAGCATTAAACATACCTTCTTCATATAACTTAACAGCAAGATCAACATTATAAATACCGTAGTAATCGTCAACTGCGCCATCCCAGCGAGTAATTTTAGCTTTAAACTTATCTCGTAAAAGGATGATTAAATTAATCCAGCTAGATACCATATGACAGCCTTCAGCTGGTATGGAAATAAAAGCAGTGTTATTTTGTCCACCGTATGCGAAGAATGTTTTTGATTCGCCTAGCTGAATTGATTGTTCCCAGCCATGTAGACCTTTAAATCGATTTTTAACTGGTGAAAAGCTAGCGCCTAAACAATTGATCAAATCAAAAACTACAGAATCAAGGTCATATTCTTTAAAAGGAAAAGTGCAGTTTAGAAAATCTGTAATTGCAGCATATGGTTCACCATCTAGTTTTGGTAGTGGTGTAGAGATTGCAACAGGCTTACCATTAATAGCAAAAAACTCATAACTTTCACCGCTATTATCATCAGATATGTTATTTAAACTTTCCCCCCGTATTACCAGACGGGGGTCATCTGAAATTCGTTGCATCGCTGAAGTTTGAGCGGCCGGTGTTCCACCTTCGTTCGATGATTTGGGCGGTGCTGGCGCACCCGTCCAAATCTCCGAGCCGAAGGCGGCTTCATCAAAACCAGAACCGATGTTGTGCGAATTAGTGTAAGGGGTATTCATATTCCCTCACACGATATTGTAAAAAAGAAGGGACGTCAAGTCCCTTTTGTGAATATTTTACTATTTATTCAATTTTGCGACGACTTTCAATTTTCTCTTCGCCAGAAACTACTTTCCAAAAATTAGAAGCCTTTATGGCTAAGGATAGGCCGATAGAGCGATCAGAGCTTGCGCCTGTTTCAGAAAATATCTCTCGTATTTTTATACCTAAAATCTCTTCGTATTTGCGAACAGTTTTTTTACTGTGTATTAAATATAAAACTTTCCAACCAAAATGGTGACCGATACGCAGCATCCCGAGGGCAGACTCTAGCTCATCAATTGAACCAGCGAAGCTAATAATTGCATTGTCCTCAATTTCTTGAAGTTTAGCTTTTTGTTCGGAAGTTAGAATGGTTAAACGTTCACTAAGCGGAATGTTGGGTCTTGGGGCTATTGTGTCGCCAATTGCAACTGCTAGCCTATCAGAAGCTGGTAACTTGCGATTGACTGGAAGTAATTCCTTTTCAGGAAGTGATGGATCTTTGTTGTTGCTAATCATACTGAGCCCCTTGAATATTAAAACAATAGAGCAGAAAGGGAATTTGAGCAACCCTTATAAATGACTTGCGCCTAGATTAAAGTTAAAAAAATAATTAAGAAGGTTTATAATTGCGCTGAATAATGAATTATCCTCATCTAAATAATGCTCCAATCATAGAGGCTGTTATCGATTTTCGATTTCTGCCAGCTCTAAACATAGAGCATTCTGAAATTGGTAAATTGCATGAAGCAATACTTAAAGAGTATCCAGTCAAGCAAGAAAACAAAGAGATTCAGCTAGGGTTTACAGTTGGGCCAGAGCAGACTACTCAACAAACTGTATCGGATAGTGTGGTAGGTTATAGATTCGAAAATACAGATAAGAAGTATGTTTTCATGGCTACTAAAAATGGATTTAGTCTAAGTAAACTAGCTCCATATGATGACTGGAGTACATTTTTAAATGAAGCTAAGAAAATTTCAAAAGTGTATTTTGGAATTTTAGGGCATCAAAATATCACGCGCACAGCAATACGTTATGTTAATGTAATTGAAATAACAGAAGAAAAGGCAGATTTTGATGACTACTTAGTAGCTGGCCCTAAAGTACCTGAGGGATTGCCAAATGTAGTATCAGAGTTTTTATTGCGTAATGTAATTCCGTGTGTAGATCAAAAAGCTTATGTTACGATAGTACAAGCATATGGTGAAGGCGATCAAATTGGAAAAGCTAAAGTAGTTTTGGATATAGACGTTGTATGTGTAGAGGAATATAACTCAAGTTCTGACAAACAGTGGGAATTATTAGATATACTTCGCACTCTTAAGAATAATGCTTTTTTTAAGAGCTTACATCCAAAAGCATTGGAGAAATATAAATGACATCTGCGGCAATTGACTATAGAAGTACAGGATATAGACATTACAATCCGATCGCTGATATAGCTATCGGCGTGAGCGATGCAGCAAAGAGTATTAGCGCAAAAATTATAAATATTAATAATGCAAAGCTGAGAACTGTAACAGGTAGCCAAAAAGCAAGTATGCCAAGTAAGGCTTTTGAGGCCTTATTAGAAATTTTAGGTGAAGGTGAAAATATTTCTTATGCGGCATTTACAGAAGCATTAATTTTTCTACAAAACTTGCCCGCAAATTTCGAAATACCTGATATAGGAGTAGAGCCTAGTGGAGCAATAACATTTGAGTGGTATAAAAATCCATTTAAAGTATTTGTTATTAGCATAGATGGTACAAACTCATTAGAGTTTGCAGCTTTGGCTGGTTCGGGTAATGAAATGCATGCAAAAATGAACTACAAAGATAAAATGCCAATTGAAATAAAATCATTATTAGAAATATTTCTGAGCGCATAACTACTATGGTTGATGTAGTTAATTCTGATGAAATAATTTCTCGGTTTTATTTTAATAAGAAAAATTTTCGTTCAGATAATTCTGTAAGACATAATGAGTTTATGCCACCAAAGAATGGGCGAATGTCTGTTTATCGAGTTTCTGGTTTAGTTGATAAGGAAATTTGGGAAATAGGTAAGATATATGTAGAACCTGAAAGAGGATCGCCAATTGTAGGACGAGGAGATTTAGATGCAGCGAAAATATACGATTGTGGGCTTGCAATAAATCCTACAGAAGTACCTCATCCAAGACATGCAAATATAGAAGGTTGGGAGTTAAATACAGAAAAAGACCGTTTGAAAGCTATGAAATTAGCAGCAGCTGCAAGAAGTAAAAAAGTTTAATAAGTAACTTTTAATAACAATTAAGTATGCTAATGTGTAATTCAAAAAAGCTGCCTAGTGTAGCCTTATATTTTAGATTTTTCCTCAAAATCAAAGATTATTATCTGTCTAATAAAACAAATGGCAAATAAGACAGAAGTTAGTCCTACTTAATCAAAGCAACCATAGATATTAGACAAGAAATTCTAAAGTCTTATTATTACTTAACATGTTACATGATTATGCAACTCAGGTTGTGATTCCAGTTGTCGTGGGTTCGAGCCCCATCAGCCACCCCAACCCTTTATTTCAATTGTTAAAAATCGACCTTAAGCCTACGATCAGGGTGATCTAGTGGTCTTGTTTACCTTCTCTTCTTGTAATATCCCACCAGCTCACATTGCGCGATGATGTGCCCCTGCATCGCTTTTTCTAATGCTGTTTTGGTTGCAGGTTGCAGGTTGCAGGACTGGAAGGACCATGTCAAGCGCATAGAGTTTGTGGAAGTATCTGTGACGCCCAATTGGCGGGCATGGTCCGCGGTACCCGGTTTGATTCCAGTCATTCAGGCCGTTGAGTGCGCCTGCTGGCAGCTCCGGAATACCTGATTTCCCTGCATCTAAGCCTGTCGAGTGGGGTGTGATATTGTATAGCACCCAATGTACCCAGGTCATTTTGGGTGCGGCCGGGTCGGGAGCATCAGGGTCGTCAACGATGAGAGCAAGGCTTTTAGTGCCCGCAGGAATGTCCGACCATGCAAGGGGCGGTGACAGCTCAGTTCCTTCACAAGTGTATAGGCTTGGAATGTCACCAAACTGGGAAAAGGCACTTGAACTCAATTTCATGATCGTATAAAAATTATCATTGTTAAGCTAGATTAACCAATTTACCACATGCAAAAATATGGGGAAACTAACTAGGCAAAATTAAAGGTCATGCAAGGTTTTCGGTGGCACGTTGTTAGCTAGACACATTAAATCAACCGTAAGCCTGATTTACTCTGATATGATATCTAGCACTAGAGAAGCTGGATAATGCTTGGTTTTTTGATTGAAGCGACAATTATTTTGAGGAGCTAATAATAAATGCTAATCGGTGTCCCCAAAGAAATCAAAGTGCGTGAATATAGAGTTGGTCTGGTGCCAGCCAATGTACGAGAGCTGGTGGCACGTGGCCACGAGGTCATAGTCGAAACTAAGGCAGGCGAAGGGATTGGCACCAGTGACGAGCAATACCAAGCGGCAGGCGCAACCATTATCAAGTCGGCGCAGGAAGTATTCGAACATGCCAAGTTGATTGTCAAAGTCAAAGAGCCTCAAGCCGTCGAACGACAATGGCTTAAGCCAGGACAGATTCTCTTTACCTACCTGCACCTTGCACCTGATCCGGAACAAGCGAATGATCTGATTGATTCCGGTGCGACCTGCATTGCCTATGAAACGGTCACTGCAGACGGCGGTGGTTTGCCTTTGCTGGCCCCCATGTCGGAGGTGGCTGGCAGGCTTTCGGTTCAGGCTGGTGCATATTTTCTTGAAAAAACACATGGCGGACTTGGCATCTTGCTGGGCGGCGTGCCTGGGGTAGAGCCGGCCATCGTGACAGTGATCGGCGGCGGAGTGGTCGGTACGCATGCGATTGATGTCGCGCTTGGCATGGGTGCCACCGTGTCGGTGCTGGATCGCAATGTCAATGTTCTGCGTAACCTCCGCAAACAATTCGGCCATCGCCTGAATACCGTTTATTCGACCTCAGACGCAATCGAGCACCACTGTAGTATTGCCGATCTTGTGATCGGCGGAGTGCTGGTTGCTGGGGCGGCGGCTCCCAAGCTCATCACGCGCGACATAGTCAGGGGCATGAAACCAGGAAGCGTGATAGTGGATGTTGCAATTGACCAAGGCGGTTGCTGTGAAACTGCTCGCCCGACCACGCATGATGCACCAACCTATGTGGTCGATGGTGTGATCCATTACTGTGTCGCTAATATGCCGGGCGCAGTACCGCGCACTTCGACTTATGCGCTCAACAATGCCACGCTCCCTTATGTGCTGGCACTTGCGGATCACGACTTGCAAGCGTTGAGGTATGACCGGCATCTTCTGAACGGGCTGAACGTGCATCAAGGCAAGGTGACTAATCTACCCGTTGCTACCGCACTTGGGCTCGCATTCTACGAGCCTGCTGCTGCACTAGGATAGTCCAAACATTAAAAAAATAACTCTCATCTTCCTTCTTTGGATGATTCCAGTTGTCATGGGCTCGAGCCTCTTTGTCACCCCATCTTGCTTTTTCAAGTTGCTTCCCATTGATAGCCTGCTTTATAACGGTTATAGTGTATCTAACAAACAAAAATAATCGTTTCAAAATAAAAGGATAAATCAATGGCTGAGCTACGCCCGGTGCTCATCATTATTGATGATGACCCGCTCATTACCGATACCTTGCACTTTGTGCTAAGCAAGCACTTTGAAGTGTGTGTCGCCGATTCACGCGCACAAGCTAAAAGCCTGTTGCGTCAGTTGGAGGAGCCGCCGTCGCTCGCTTTGGTCGATTTGGGCCTGCCGCCCATGCAACACAAGCCGGACGAGGGCTTTAAGATGATCGGCGAGTTGCTGGCGCACTCGCCCAGCATGAAGATTCATGTGCTTTCTGGTCAAAGTGATGATGTGAATGTGAAGCACGCGCTGGCTCTAGGCGCTCTTGATTTTATTCCTAAACCTTGTGATGTCGAGCGTTTAAAAGAGCTCTTGCTCAATTCGTTAAAAGTTCAAAGTGTTGAGCTAACAGAAAAGCCTGAAGACAAAAACGGCGGCATGATAGGCGAAAGTTTGCCTATGCAAACGCTGATTATGCAGATACGCCAATTTGCCGATTCGCCTTTCCCCGTGCTGATTGAGGGTGAGTCTGGCAGCGGCAAAGAGCGCGTTGCCAATAATTTCCACCGTTTCAGCAAGCGCGCCAAGCAACCTTATTTGTCGGTGAATTGTGCGGCCATTTCACCGATGCTGGCAGAATCCATCTTGTTTGGTCATGCAAAAGGCGCATTTACGGGCGCGGCAACCTCGAATGCGGGCTACTTTGAAGAGGTGGGCGAAGGCACATTGTTTCTGGACGAAATTGGCGAGTTGCCATTGGAGATGCAGGCCAAATTGCTGCGCGTGCTAGAAAACGGGGAATACACGCGCGTTGGTGAAACACAGGTACGCAAGAGCAAAGCGCGTGTGGTAGCTGCCACTAACCGAGATTTGCGTGCAGAAGTGCGCGCCGGAAATTTCAGGTCGGATTTGTATCATCGTTTGGGCGTGTTTGCAGTTAAGGTGCCGCCCTTGCGCGATTTAGGCGAGGATAGCCTGATATTGCTGGAGCACTTTAATGCGTTTTATGCGCGTGAAACTGGCCAGCAACCATTTAAGCTGGACGATAGAGCAAAATCCCGCTGGTTGAGTTACCACTTTCCGGGCAATGTGCGCGAGTTGCGTAATATCATCATTCGGCTGATTGCGAAATATGCCGGGCAAACCGTCAATGAAACACAGCTTTCCGCCGAGCTGGATTTATCGCGTCAGAATGAGATGGATAGCGGCACGGCTATAGTCACTAACAGTGGCGATTTATCAAGTTATGCCATGCAGCACTTACAAAACGAAGCAAATGTGAGCTTGGATCAAGTACTAAAATCATGGGAGAAAGCATACGTCAGTGCCGCTATGCATATTACCCATGGTAATTTAAGCCAGGCCGCTAAAATGTTAGGCATTAACCGCACGACACTGTACAGCCGCATACAGCTTCAAGAAGAAAAATAGAGAGGGTGTTGAATGTATTACGCCCATTTTGGCTTGAAAGAGCCACCATTTAAAATCACCCCGAATACTGAAGTTTTTTATACCGGCGGCAATCGCGGTGCGGTGCTGGAGGCCTTGATCTATGCCATCAATAGCGGTGAGGGCATTATCAAGGTGGTGGGTGAAGTAGGCAGCGGCAAAACCATGTTGTGCCGCATGCTGCAGACTATGCTGCCCGACAAGATTGAGAGTATTTATCTGGCCAATCCCAGTGTTGCACCGGAAGACGTCCTGCATGCGATTGCCTTTGAGTTACAGCTTAAACTCCCCAAAAATGCAGACCGCCTGAAGGTGATGCAGGTACTGCAGAATCATTTGCTGGCAAGGCATGCAGCGGGCAAGCAGGTAGTGATTTTTGTAGAAGAAGCGCAAGGCATGCCGCTGGCAACCCTGGAAGAAATCAGATTACTTTCGAACCTGGAAACCAAGCATCACAAGCTGCTGCAGATTGTGCTATTTGGCCAGCCGGAGCTTGATGAAAATCTGAACCAGGCGCATATTCGCCAATTGCGCGAGCGCATTACACATAGCTTTAATTTAGCACCCTTGCGCACAGAAGAAATTGGCGAATATCTTATTTTTAGACTCCGCTCAGCCGGGTATTTTGGCCCGCCCCTATTCAATACTGCGGCCATCAAAAAACTGGCCAATGCCGCCAATGGCCTTGTGCGGCGGGTGAACATTCTGGCAGATAAAGCATTGCTGGCCGCATTTGCAGAAAATGTATACTTGGTGACGCCTAAGCACGTGCAGGCGGCGATAGCCGATAGTGAGTTTGGCGTGGAAAAAGCAAAATCTATTGCCAGGCAATCTCAAATATTCATGTGGGCGGCCTTGTTGGCACTGGGTTTGGCGCTTGGTTACGCGGTGAGCACATGGACGCAAAAACAATCAGCTGCTCAAGCTGACAAGCCCCAAACCGCAGCGGCAGAGCGCCAGCCAAAAGCAAATGCGCCAGCAAGCGAAGCCAGGGCAGATGAAGCCAAGCCCGGAGAAGCGCAGCAAATCAACCTAGCTCCGCCTACAAGCATGACAACAAACCAGCAGACGGATATTTTAACGCAGCGCTTAAACGCCACCTCGGCTTGGCTTGCCAGCCAGCCGCCCAATACAGTGAGTATTCAGCTGATGGGGGCAAGTAGCGATACGCAGCTAAAAAATGATCTGGAGGTGTTAAGCCAGCAGATCGAGCTGGATAATATTTATGTCTATCGAACCAAAGTAAATAACCAGCCATTTTTAACGGTGCTGTACGGCAGTTTTGCCAATCGGCTCGAAGCGACGCAGGCCTTGCAAAAATTACCTGCTGAGCTGCAGAGAAATCGTCCGCAATTACGTACTATTGCAGGGGTGTTACAAGAAACCAAATAAAGTTGTAAAAAAGCTAATCGTATAACTAAAATTATAAAACTTTCAATAAGTTAGTATTGCAATTTAATGCAGATTATGCGATAACTGTCATAGTATAAAAATCTTTGGGAGCAGGCACGTCGTGCTTAAAAACAACATTAAAGTTTATTTTGGCAGAGTTGGCTTGGTTGCAGTTGTTGGTTTGATACTTGTTTCCTGCGCGCACCAGTCTAAAGTCACGCCTTCTACAGGTCATATCGATGGCAAGGCCGACACACAAAGCGCCCCTCAAGATAACGCAGCAGCGGCTCCCATTCCCAAGCTGGTGAAAAGCAGCCCGCAATTACCGCCCCCCAAAGCCACCACAAAAGCACAAACTTACAGCGTAGTGGTGAACGAAGTGCCGGTAAAAGAGATTCTGTTTGCACTGGCGCGCGAGAGCAAAATTAACATCGACATTCATCCTGCCATACGCGGACGTGCAACACTGAATGCGGTCGATCAAACCCTGCCAGCCATTCTGGAAAGGTTAGCTAAACAGGTGGATTTAACCTACCGGATGGATGGCAATGTGCTCCATATTACGCCTGATCAGCCGGTGTTGCGTACCTATAAAGTGGATTACGTTAATATTAATCGTGACACAGAAGGGTTCATTGGTGCTGATGGTCAGATTTCTAGCTCTGCGCAGACTAGTGGTGGTACGGGTTCTTCAACCACTACCAGCGGTAATGGTGCTAATAACAGTTCTCGTACGCTGGTATCTAGTAAAGCGAAAAACCATTTATGGGAATCGCTCATACAAAATATCAAAGATTTGTTAGCAGAAACAGACAAAGAAGTGATCGTGACAAGATTCGGCACCTTAGGTGAAAAAGACGCCAAGACAGCAAAATCAGGTCCGGATGAAAATAATGCGCAGGCGGATAACAATAAAGCGGAGACTGAACAACGCAATGAACAGCGCTCTGAATACAAGACGCTATTTGCAGCTAACGTGATTGCCAACCCGGAAACGGGTGTCATCAGCGTGCGAGCAACAAATAAACAGCATGAAAAGGTCCAGGAATTTATAGATAAAGTGTTGCACGATGCCAAGAAACAGGTATTGGTTGAAGCTACAATAGTAGAGGTGGTATTAAAAGATAGTTTTCAGGCAGGGATCGATTGGAGCAGGCTCAATAACTCCAGCACAAATAGCGGTTTTGTTTTTGGCCAAAGGCTGGGATCGAAAAATTTCAATATTAACAATAACGTAATACAAAGCACAGAAAATAGTAATGCGCTTGGTATAGGTACTGACGCAGGAATTGTGTTTGGTTATTTAAACCCAGTCAGCCGAATCGGGAATATCGCTGCCTCTATTAATTTGCTTAAGCAATTTGGTGACACTAAAGTGTTATCCAGCCCAAAACTGATGGTGTTGAACAACCAAACCGCGGTGCTTAAAGTAGTGGATAACCTGGTGTATTTTACCGTTCAGGCTCAGCAAGCCACTGTGGGAGGCACCGTTGGCGGCACTTTAGCTACGTTTACAACCACACCAAACACTGTGCCAGTTGGCATAGTGATGAGCGTGACACCCCAAATTAATGACACAGGAAGTGTGGGTATTAATGTCCGGCCAAGCATTACACGGGTGATAGATTCGGTGCAGGATCCGAACCCTAATTTGCGTACGGGTCAATTTAATACAGGCACGCCAATAAAAAGTGAAATACCTATCATTCAGGTGCGTGAAATGGAGTCCATGTTACAGATCAATAGCGGTAGCACTGCGGTGTTAGGTGGGCTTATGCAGGATGAGATTGTTCGTAACACCGATAAAGTTCCTGGTCTTAGCAATGTGCCTGGGGTAGGTAATTTGTTTAAGGGCAAAAATGATGCAACTCGCAAAACAGAGTTGGTGATTTTTTTGCGTCCGACCGTCATATCTAATGCCAGTCTAGAGAGCGATGAGCTGCAGCGCTATAAACAGTATCTTCCAGCGCAACAATTACAAAATGTGTTAGAAGAAGCGAATTAATTAGTGAATCGGGTGATGCATGAGTCTGCTAATTAAAGCGCTAGATAAAGCCCAGAATGCCAAAACTGAGCAAGCGCAAGCTGAAAATAAAACCCAAGACAACGCGCTGAATAATCAAGGTGCGGATTTAGAATTATCACTTAGCCCTACGGGCAGTTCACTTGCGGAGCCGGGCACGATCGACGCAGCGGTGGCCAGCGGTGTTGTCATGCAAAACAGTAGCAATACTGCGAGCACTTCACCTGCTTCATCTGCAAATGTATCGTCAAAAAGTGCAGCCAACGTATTCTCAGCTAAAGGTGTCGAAGCACAAAACGATAACAAGCGGTTAGCCTTAATCGCTGGTGCCGGTTTGTTGGCTTTGCTGGCAATGGGGCTATATTTCTACCAGTTTGTAGACACTACGCCAGATATCGTGATTCCGCAGCGGCCATTAGAGCAGCTGGCTGCCACGCCGCAACTAGCACCGCCGTTAGAGCAGCCGGAAAACACCGCAAGTAACATCACTTCTACGCCCACTGAAACAGTCGAGCCTGCGGTGCCACCATTATTTGTGCCTGCCGAAACAACATCGCTTGCAGAACAGCAACAAAATGTGAATAAAAAAACATTGAAAAAACCGGCGGTTGTTGAGGGTGACAAGTTTGCCGTGGCAGAGAATTCCGATGATGCTGGCGAGCCAGAAGTTGTAATAGCACAGTCAAACAGAAAAACAGGCAAATCAAAAACCTTGCAAATGGGTGAGTCTATTGCTTCACCCAGTGCTTCTGTAAGCGTGACGAAAAGCAAGTCGCAGCCGAGTGTAAATCCAGCCTTAATGAGTGCATATGAGGCTTACAATGCGGGCAATGATGCTGAAGCACAAAAGCTCTACAAGCAAGTGTTGCAGCACGATGCACGCAATGTAGATGCCTTGCTGGGGCTGGGTGCCATTGCTGCGCGGCAAGGCCGTATGGCGGACGCAAACGATTGGTACAGTAAGGTGCTTGAAGTAGACCCACGGAACAATATAGCGCAGGCGGCCGTGCTAGACAGCCCATCGCAAGGTAATGAGCAGGCGAGTGAAAGTCGTCTTAAAAACATGCTGGCCAAACGGCCGGATGATGCAAATTTACACGTGGCACTGGGCAATTTGTATGCCGAGCAAGATCAGTGGCCTGCCGCACAGCAGGCTTATTTTGAAGCCTACAGGTTGAATGCAAGCGCAGATAATGCTTTTAATCTGGCGGTGAGCTTGGACCAGATGGGCAAGCCAAAACTGGCCTTGCCGTATTATCAGCGTGCGCTAGAGCAGGCATCGGATACAAGCAGTATAGATAAAGCCGCGCTGGAAGCGCGTATTGCGGCAATTCAGTAATTTAAAAATAACAACAACTCCAACAATGACAAAACTTAAATAATGGCAGAGCAAAGACGTAAATTACGCTTGGGCGAATTGATGATACAGCAGGGTCTGATCAGTCAGGATCAGCTGCGTATTGCGCTTATTGAGCAGGAGCAAAATAACATCCCGCTCGGTCGTCAGCTGGTGCGTCTGGGTTTTGTGTCCGAGAGCATGGTGCGCGATCTGGTCGCGCACACCATCGGTCAGGAAAGTATCGATTTAACCACGGTAGTCGCGGATGTGGACGCGCTGGGCATGGTGCCGGAAGACTTTTCCCGGCGCTATCATCTGTTACCAGTGGCGTATGAGGATGCCACCAAAACCATGATTGTGGCGATGGCCGACATGTTCAACGTGGTTGCACTGGATCAACTGCGCGCCATGCTGGGCGGACAAATTCAGCTCAAGCCGGTATTGGCGGCCGAGGCGCAGCTCGAAGAGCATATCGACCAGTTTTATGGTTATGAGCTTTCGGTGGACGGCATTTTACGCGAGATAGAAACGGGTGAGATTGATTACCAAAGTCTATCCGCAGAGGGAGATGAATACACGCAGCCAGTGGTGCGGCTAGTAGGCGCATTGCTGATGGACGCGGTTAAGCGTGGTGCTTCGGATATCCACTTTGAGCCAGAATATGCTTTTTTGCGCATTCGTTACCGGATAGACGGCGTGTTGCAGCAGGTGCGCAGTTTGCACAAAAGTTACTGGCCGGGCGTTGCGGTACGCCTAAAGGTAATCAGTGGCATGGATATCGCCGAAACGCGTGCGCCGCAGGATGGCCGTTTGAACATGAATCTGTGTGGCCGGCCGATTGATTTCAGGGTGTCTTCACATCCCACCATACATGGTGAAAATATTGTCCTGCGTGTGCTGGATCGTGAAAGATCCATTATTCCGCTGGAGCGCATGGGGTTGCGAACAACCACGTTGGAACAGCTAAAGCTGATGATGACGCGGCCTGAAGGTATTTTGATTGTCACCGGGCCTACCGGCAGCGGTAAAACTACCACGCTTTATTCGCTGTTATCGCACCAGAATGTTGAGTCGGTCAATATCATGACTCTGGAAGACCCGGTGGAGTATCCCGTCGCGCAGATGCGGCAGACTTCGGTGGCCGAGGTGAACAAAGTAGATTTTGCCAATGGCATCCGTTCGATCATGCGGCAAGACCCGGACATTATCCTGGTGGGCGAGGTGCGCGATGCCGATACTGCCACGATGGCTTTCCGTGCGGCCATGACTGGGCACCAGGTTTTCACTACGCTACACACCAATTCGGCTTTAGGGGCGTTTCCGAGGTTGACGGATATTGGCATTTCGCCCGATATTCTGGCTGGCAATATTATCGGGGTGGTGGCGCAGCGTTTGGTGCGTGTGCTTTGCCCGCATTGTAAAGAGCCTGCTAAACCTACGGATGAAGAGCGCAAAATTCTAGGCGTCAAGCGCAACGAGGCGATTCAGATATTCAGGCACAAAGGCTGTAAGCGCTGCAACCAAACCGGTTACCGTGGACGTATGGCTATTATGGAGCTATTGCGAATCGACAGCGATATGGATTCGCTTATTGCGCGGCGTGCGCATTTTGATGAACTGCGCAAAATGGCACTTGAAAAAGGCTTTTCAACTTTGGCGGATGACGGGGTGCGGCGAATTCTGGAAGGTTATACCAGCATCGAAGAAGTGATGCGCGTGATTGACCTGACGGCGCGTATCTTTCATTAGTTAGATTTGGCATTAAGCAAAATAAAATCATAATCAAACCGTGGCTACCTTTAATTACAGGGCAATTGATCAGACAGGCCGCTATGCGCAAGGGCAGATAGATGCTATTAATGAGGTGGATTTGGAAATTCGCCTCGAGCGCATGGGTTTGGATTTAATTACTTTTAAGTCGACCGAAAAATCTAAGAAAGCCTTCTCACAAAACAAAGTCAGCAACCGCGATCTGGTCATGTTTTGCTTTCAGCTAGAGCAGCTTACCAGCGCGGGTGTGCCAATGCTCGAAGGATTAAATGATTTGCGTGAAAGCACAACAAATCCGTTTTTTCAAAAAGTGCTGGGGGCGCTGGCGGGCGATGTGGAAGGCGGCAAAATGCTCTCACAGGCATTGGCGGAACATCCCGATGTGTTTGATGAGGTATTCGTCAACCTGGTCGCCGCAGGGGAGCAAACAGGCCAGTTGCCAGCCGTGTTCGACAACCTGAGCAACACCTTGAAATGGCAGGATGAGTTGCTGGGGCAAACCAAGCGGCTGCTTGCTTACCCACTGTTTGTCCTGGTGGTGGTCATGGCGGCAGTCACCTTTCTAATGATCTATCTGGTGCCGGAAATGGTGAAATTCCTGAATAGCCTGGGCCAGGAACTGCCTTTGAATACCAGAATTCTGATTTTTATTTCCAATGCCTTTGTAAATTACTGGTGGCTGATTCTGGTGATTCCAATCGTTGTCATTACTGGCTTGGCGGCCTATATCAGGCAAAGCGCCGAAGCGCGTTACCGTTTTGATTACATCAAACTCAAGCTGCCATTAACAGGCGAGATTCTGCATAAAATCATCATGGCGCGGTTTGCGCGTTATTTTGCCTTGATGTACCAAACGGGCATTCCCATTTTGCAGGCAATTAAAACTTGCGAGAATATCGTAGGCAACCGTGTGATCGCCGATGCGCTTAGCCGCGTGCATGCACAGATTAACGCAGGCGATAGCATGTCTGACAGCTTCCACAATGCAGGCTTGTTTCCACCCTTGGTGGTGCGTATGATTAAAGTCGGAGAAAATACTGGCGCGCTCGATAAATCGCTGCTGAATGTCAGCTATTTTTACGACCGGGATGTGAACGAGCAGATGCAAAAAATGCTTAAACTGCTGGAACCTGCGCTTACAGTAGTTTTAGGGCTGATTCTGGCGTTTATCATGATGTCGGTGCTCGGCCCTGTATACGATTCGTTTGGTAAAATGAAGCTCTAATGATGACAAGTGCTTATGTTAGGTAACCAGAAAAAACTGATTTTATGCGCCACCAATAGCGGCATGACTGCGGGCTTGTGGCATGGCACGAAATTGCAAACCTATGCAGTGTTCGGCAATTCGGATGAAAACTACACTGCGTTTAGCGAATATCTGGCGCAACATAGCAATATCAATGTTTATTTGATCGTCGATGCAGTTGAGGAAGACTATAAGCTGGAAAGCCTGCCGCACACCACGGGTAGTGCACGGCGCGAGATTATCGACCGCAAACTCAATCAATTTAATCGCAATAGCCAGTATCGTGCAGCGCACTTTATCAATCGTGCTGCAGACAAGCGCAAAGATGACAACTTTTTGTTTGTAGCGTTAAGCAACGCCGATTTTTTACAAGGCTGGATGGATGTCATTCAGGCTAATCACGCACCATTAGTCGGCGTATATTTACTTTCCATGATCAGCCAGGTGATCGTGCGCCAAATGAAGTTGATGTCACCGCATATTTTGTTATGTGAGCGATTGTCTTCCGGCCTGAGGCAAACCTACCTGCACAATGGTCGTTTGCGTATGAGCCGCCTGGTGCCCATGAAAAACGTCAAGCCCAACCAGCTAGCGTATTTTTATCTGGTAGAAACTGACAAAACCCGCCTGTACTTGCTGAGCCAGCGCCTGATTGCTGGCGAAACACCGCTGCAAATGATGCTGCCTGCGGTAGATGGCACCTATGAAGAAATTGCCAGAAGCATTAGCCAGGAACAAGGCCTGGAATGCAAGGCTGTGGATATTCTGGCGTATGCTAGAAACTTGCATGTTGCTGAAGATATGGTTAAGACGCATCCGGAATTTTTGCATATGCAGTTGTTGGCGAATGGCAATGTGCCGGATAATCTGGCGCCAGCTACATTCAGCAAAATACACAACTTAAACAGCACCCGCCGTAAAATCAACTTTGCAACGGCCTGCGTGGCTACTGTTGGCGTCGGTTTGGCTTTATTCTACGGCTGGCAGGGTAAGCAGCAAAAAGACCAGTTGCAGTTGATTGCGGCGCAAACTCAGCAGCAACAGCAGCAATACGAGGAAGTTGCGAAAAACTTCCCAACCACGCCTATCCCCAGTGCTGAGCTGAAAGTTGCGGCTGATTTGGCGAGAATAATCAAAAGCAACAATCAATCTCCGCGCCAGCTCATGCAGGTATTAAGCAAGGCTTTTGAGACTTCACCGGAGATTGCATTAACCAGAATACGCTGGATGCAGACCAATGACAGAGAAATTAAGGATGAAGAAGGCGGTCCAACTCCTGCACAAATTCAGAACAATCCACCCGCTACAATTGTAAACAACGACCCTGCCAAGCTTATACAAGTAGGGTTTGTTAATGCGGAAATAAAAGGCTTTACAGGCGATTATCGTGCAGCGCTAAACAGTGTGAATAATCTTGTGAATCATTTGCGCGAAAATGGTTTGGTAGAACAAGTGGTGGTGTTGCAGGAGCCGGTTAACGTGAGCTCACTGGCCAATTTGCAAGGTAGCACAACTGATGAAAACGCCACAACAGAGCGCCCGCCCGCGATATTTAAACTGAAAATAGTGTTAAAAACTGCTGATTCAGGAGCTAACCCATGAGCTTAAGTCAGCAAGATTGGCGTAAATTACAGTTTCCGATCATCGGGCTGGGAGGCGCATTAATACTGGTGGGCCTGCTGGTGAGCTTTGCAGACCAGTACCGTACTAAAAATGAACTGGCCCTGCAAATGCAGCAGAATATGCTCAATCAGGCGCGTCAAAAATATCAGTCTTCGGGTATGGAAAAAGAGATGATTGTCCAGTATCTGCCGATCTATAACGATTTACTGGCCAGCGGCTTTATTGGCGAAGAGCGACGGATTGAATGGATAGAGACTTTGCGTAAAATCCATGCGCAGCATAAATTATTCAGCATTGATTACAATATCGGCCTGCAAGAGAGTTACAAACCCAGCTTTTTGGCCAATCTGGGTAATTTCAGGCTAAACCGCTCTGTGATGAGTCTTAAGTTAGACATGCTGCATGAAGGCGATATTCTGGTGTTGCTGGATGGACTACGTGAGCAAACGACGCCATATATCGTGCGCGATTGTGAAATCAAGCGCCCAGTTGGCGCGGTGGTGAATACAAAAAATATGACTTCAAACATGCAAGCCAATTGCGAAATAGATTGGCTGACTTTACGCGACCCACAACTGGCGGGAGCATTATGATGAGACTGCTGATATTGATCGCAATATGCATGAGCCAAGCGGCCATTGCTGCCGAGCCGATTGGCCGTCTGTTTACTTCTCCTGTAGAACGCAGCAACCTGGATTACTTGCGGCAAACGCGCAAACCCAATCAAATAAAGGTTGAAACGCCCAGCGAAACAGAAATTGTAAAATCCACGCCAATTGAGCTTCCAGACGCCATTAACCTGCAGGGTTATGTAAAACGTAACGATGGCAAGCAAGGTACGGTATGGGTGAATGACCAGGCGCTGCAGGAAAATTCCGGCAATAAAGAAGTTGTCGTGGGCAAACTGCCAGAGACCAGCAACCGCATCCCGCTTAAGTTGCACGCCAATGGCAGGCAACTCGCCCTGAAAGCTGGCCAGGTTTACGATCCGGAAACCAACCGAGTGCGCGAAGCACGTAATCATGCCGCGCAGGGCGATAGTGGTACGATTGGCGACTAAGTATTAGTTTATGCAAAAACTAAATCAAGCAAGCACAAAGCAAAAGGGCGCAGCACTTATAATTTTTGCAGTAATAATATCCTTAGTTATCCTATCGTTTACCTTTAAAAATTTAAATGGAAAACAGTTAGAGGCATTAAAAAAAGATAAAACAGCAAAAGCACTGTTTGAAGCAAAAAATGCTTTACTAGGCTGGTCTGTATTGAGGGGCATTACTGGTCAACCAGGGATGCCCGGACAATTGCCTTGTCCGGAAGATACTGCATTGATAGGGACAGCAAATGAAGGGACTGCTTTGACTAATTGTAACTCTGCACTACCCGTTGTGGGTAGATTGCCATGGCGCACTTTGAGGATAGGTGACTTGCGTGATGGTAATGGAGATAAACTTTGGTATGCCCTATCTTCAGGTTTTCGTAATGCACCAATTAACTCGGCTACAAATGGCCAGATTAATGTGAATGGAACTCCAAATGCTGCGGTTGCAATTATATTTTCTCCGGGCGTATTTTTGGCAGGGCAAAACAGACCAATCCCCACAAATATTTTGCCACCTCAAGTAGCTGATTATCTGGATTTAACAAATAATGATGGAGATATTAACTTTACTAGCACAGGACCAGCTGGGACATTTAACGATGGGTTAATGTTGGTGACTCAAGGGGAGTTGTTTCAATTGGTAGAGCGCAGAATTTTACGTGAAGTTCGTGGAGATACCACACAAGGCTTGGTTAGATTTTACGTTGCAAATTCTAGTAATTACCCTTTTGCGGATATAGATAATGATGGATATGTCAACGTAGCTCAATTAGCAGGAACGCCATCATATCAAGGTATAAATAACACTGATCCAGACAACTTATTTTTTAATACGGCACTGAAAAATATATTGGTAAGTAACAACTGGATGCCGTTAATTAATTATCAAATTACTGCTGACAGGCAGTTTGTGACATTGACTTTAAATGGTCAATCGTTGAGTGTGCCCTAGTATGTATACAAAGCATAAATCTGGTTTCACGTTAGTAGAGATGGCAATTGTTTTGGTGATTGTTGGACTTGTCATCAGTGCATTTCTAACGCCATTAACAGCACAGCTTGAACAAGCTCGTAATGCCGAGGCTCGTAGAGATTTATCGGAAATTAAAGAAGCGTTATTGGGTTTTGCAGTGATTAATGACCGATTGCCATGCCCGGATAACGATGGAGATGGTGTAGACGATGGGTGTGCAAATACGAATGCTACCTCCACTTCGGGTGGAAATGTGCCATGGGCCACGTTAGATACCAAGCAACTCGATCCTTGGGGAAGACGGTATCAGTATCAAGTTAATAATGCATTTAGTGCAGCATTTATATTAACGACTACTGGTTCTGGTGCGGGTTTAATCAGAGTTTGCACTACAAATGCTTGCGTGGCAACAGAAGCCAATAATGTACCTTTAGTGATATTTTCAACTGGACAAAATGGGGCAGTTTTACCTCCGGTGAGTTTAGATGAGCAGGAAAATGTTGATGGAGACAAGGATTTTGTTAGTCATGATTTCACTAATACAGCTGGTGGATTTGACGACCTTGTAGTTTGGCTGTCTACAAATGTATTGATGAATAGAATGGTAAGTGCTGGCAGGCTTCCATAATGAACGACAACCAACTTCTGCGTTACAGCCGTCATATCTTACTGCCTCAAATTGGCTACGAAGGACAGGAGAGGCTCACTCAAAACCGTGCTTTGATTGTTGGTGCGGGTGGGTTGGGCTCGCCAGCGGCCTTATATTTAGCGGCTTCTGGCGTAGGTAAATTAACCATTTGCGATTTTGATAATGTCGATCTAACCAATCTGCAGCGGCAGATTATCCACACCACTGCAAGCGTGGGTATCAATAAAGCGGTTTCGGCGCAGCAAACCATTTATGAAATTAACCCCGATGTTGTGGTGCAAACCGTTCAGCAAAAGTCTACCGAGGCCGAATTTGGAGTCTTGGCCGAGCAGGCAGACGTGGTGATTGATTGTTCTGACAATTTTGCTACTCGCTACACGTTGAATCGAGTCTGTTTTCAGCTTAAAAAGCCCTTGGTTTCAGGCGCGGCGATTCGATTTGAAGGACAAATTACAGTATTCGATTTTAGGCAGGTAAACAGCCCGTGTTATCACTGCTTGTACCCGGATGTGGGCGCAGATCAAGAGATGCGTTGTGCGGATAATGGTGTGTTTGCGCCTTTGGTCGGCATGATAGGCACCACCCAGGCGGCTGAGGCATTGAAGCTGATGATGAATATCGGCGAGAGTTTGCAAGGCAGACTGTTGTTGCTAGATGCGCTCTCCATGGAGTGGCGCACCATCAAACTGAGTAAAGATCCCGCTTGCAGTGTTTGTTCTGGTTGAATTATTTACTACCGACCAGGTTTTTAACTGCACTTATCAAATCGCCTGGCATTACAACAATTTTACTGTTTTCCGAGGATGACATTTTTTGTAAGGCCGTAATGTAACGGTCGCCTAGCAAGAACATCGCCGATGCATTATTTTCTTTGACGGCTTCAGTAATAAATTTAATGGATTGTGCTGATGCATTTGCTGCGACCATTTGCGCTTCAGCATCCTTACGCGCAGCTTCAAGTCTAGCTTCAGCATCCAAAATAAGGGCTTGTTTCGCACCTTCAGCTTCAGTTACCACAGCAACACGTTCACGCTCTGCAGCGGCTTGGCGTTCCATCGCTTCTTGCATGTTGTGTGAGGGTTTAATGTCTTGAATTTCTACTGACTTTACCGTTAAGCCCCAGTCTAAAGCCTCATCGGCGATGGCGGCTTTAAGTTCTGCTTTAATGCGGTCGCGCGAAGTAAGTGCCTGGTTTAAGTCCATGCCACCAATAATCGAGCGCAAACTGGTTTGCACCATGTTGCGCATGGCTTCTCTGAAGTTTTCAATGCCATACACGGCACGCTCGATATTCGAAACTTTGATGAAAGCGACCGCGTTAGCCAGAATCACAGCATTGTCGCGTGTGATCACTTCCTGCTCTGGCACGTCTAAAATAATGTCCTTAGTGGTGACTTTGTAGCTGACACGGCTAAAAACAGGGTTAATCACATGCAAGCCAGGCGAGAGCACGCCAGCAAACTTGCCTAGGCGCTCCACTACCCATTCCTCGCCCTGCGGCACAATGCGCACGCCTTTAAATATGGCGATAACTGCTAACAATATGAGTACTAAGCTAAACTCGGTCATGATGCTTTCCTGAAATTAAGTTGCAAAAAAAATTAATTGGATTTTTTAATACGTAACATGTTGCCTTCAACGGCTACCACGGTGGCAGTGTTGCCCGCATCAACGGGTTCATCTGAAATGGCTGCCCATTCTCGGCTCCCCATCAAACCTTGGTTAAAACGAATTTTGCCATTTTGTGTCGGGCTGCAAGATTCAATCACCGTGCCAGTGCGGCCGATCTCTTCGCCTTGTGCCTGACCCACGCGCGAGTGTGTTTCGGTTTTTTTGTAATTGAGCCGCCAGATTGCAAGCGAACTGATGGAAAGGGCGGCAAACATGGCAAATTGAATCGCTTGCGGTATATTGGGGAACACCCACACAGCAACCGCCACGCTTAAGGCAGAAATGCCAAACCAGAGCACATAAAATGTGCCGGTAGCCATTTCAACTGCCAGTAAAATCAAGCCTATCGCACCCCAAATCCACATTGCATCTATCATGCTGCCCTCATAATGCTTAACAATTAGCGCAATTATCTTAGCATTAATTTAATGTCTTATAGATAAATATAGAAAGCAATAAAATAAAATTACTTAATGTACTGAAAAAATAGATATTTTTTTGGCTAAAATAACGCGAAATATACTCGAAACAAAATTATAAAATGAGTGTAAACTATTGATATCAAAGAGTACCGTTGAAACAATTATAATGGCAAATTACTATAGACTCACCATACCGTCAGATCGTATAGAGCGTTTGCAATACATGAGGCGCATGTTTCCGCAGGCAATAGGTTCATTTTTGGGTGACGAATGGCGCGGTGGCAGGCACGAGGCGCTAAAACGCCTGAATACGATTGATGTCGAGGCGTATAATCGCAACAGAAATTTTCTCAATGGCTCAGTTTCCAGGCTTTCGCCGTATTTTCGGCATGGCTGCATCACCTTAAAAGAAGCTTCTGACAGTGTGCGCTATCGTTTTGGCGCGCAATCCGTAGAGTTTGTTGGTGCACTGGCCTGGCGCGACTATTGGCGACGTGTCTGGTATCAATTAGGTAATGGTATTTTTAGTGATATTGAAGACCCGAAAGTGGCGGTAGGCGATAAATTATTGCCGGATTTTATTCGCCAGGGCATTACTGGCCTGCCTTGCATGGATGGCTTTATTCGTAACTTAATGCAAGAGGGCTATGTGCATCAACATGCACGCAAGTGGTTTGCAGCTTATGTAGTGCATTGGCTTAAAGTCGATTGGCGCGAGGCGGCCGATTGGTTCGAAAGTTATTTGCTTGATGGCGACAAAGGCTCAAATCATCTTTCCTGGCAATGGGTGGCCTCGTTATATAGCTCCAAGCCCTACTACTTTAACAAGGAAAGCCTGGCGCGCCATACTGGAGAAAAATACTGCGCCACTTGCAGGGTGAATTGCCCGTTTGATGCGAGCCATGAGGCGCTTAACGAGAAATTATTCGGTAATATACCGCCTGAAAAGGCCAAGGCACACCGTGTGATAATGCCAGAAAAGGCGCCCATTTCAACGCATCAAGCGGTGGCCGTGTTTGTGCATGATGAAATGCTCTCTTCCGCGCATCCGTTATTGCGCAAACCCATGCCAAAAATTTTCGTGTTCGATGATATGCTGCACAGCAAATGGCCGCTTAAGCGCCTGCAATTTGTAGCGGATTGTTTAAATGAGCTGCAGGATGTGGAAGTCTGGATCGGCGATACGCGCGAGGTGCTGAAGGCGCGCGGAGTGGGTCAAGTGGTAACGCAAGCAACGCCAAATACACAAGTAAAAGCACTCTTGGAGTCATTTAACCCGATATGGCAGCCGGAAGTTAAATTTGCGGAGGCCGAAATCAGTGAAAAACGGTTAAAACGGTTTTCACGTTATTGGGATAAAGTAGGTGTTGAGTTTTTTGGCGATAGCGTGAACAGCCAATCGTAAATAAGTAGTATTCCCAATCTTAATTTTTCAAAGCACACGTTTTTGCAGGCGTCGAGGCCATGTGGGCTGTGGTAAAATTCACGCCTATGAGTATTGAAAACACACCACAGAAAGAGCTGGCCAAATCCTTCGATCCTAAAGCCATAGAAAGCAAATGGTACGAATTCTGGGAGAACAAGGGCTATTACGCCGCTGGATTAGACGCCAGCAAAAAAGACAACTTCTGCATTCTGCTGCCGCCGCCCAACGTTACCGGCACATTGCACATGGGGCATGGCTTTAACCAAACCTTGATGGATGCGCTTACGCGCTACCACCGTATGCGCGGCGACAACACCTTATGGCAGCCGGGTACAGACCATGCAGGCATCGCCACGCAAATCGTCGTAGAACGCCAACTCGATGCGCAGGGCGTATCGCGCCATGATTTAGGCCGCGAGAAATTCCTGGGAAAAGTGTGGGAGTGGAAAGAGCATTCCGGCTCGACTATCACCCGCCAAATGCGTCGTTTAGGCACATCACCAGACTGGTCGCGCGAGCGTTTCACCATGGATGCGGGCTTGAACAAAGTGGTGACGGAAACCTTTGTGCGTTTGTATAACGAAGGTTTGATTTACCGTGGCAAACGTCTGGTGAATTGGGATGTGAAATTAGGTACGGCGGTTTCAGATTTAGAAGTGGTGCAGGAGGAAGAAGATGGCTCAATGTGGCACATCAACTATCCGCTGGCGGATGGTTCTGGCTATTTAACTGTTGCAACAACCCGCCCGGAAACCATGCTGGGCGACGTGGCGGTGATGGTGCATCCTGAAGATGAGCGCTACAAACGCTTGATTGGTAAAAACGTTAAATTGCCACTTTGTGACCGCGAAATCCCGATTATCGCCGATGATTATGTCGATAAAGAATTCGGCACAGGCGTGGTGAAGGTCACGCCAGCGCATGACTTTAATGACTACGCGGTTGGCCAGCGCCATCATTTAGATAAGATTGTTATTTTAAATTTAGTTGGCAATGTACCTGCTACAGCAGAAGTAGTTGCAGCTGATGGCTCAGCTAAACAATCTATAGATTTACCTAAAAACTTAATAGGATTAGAGCGTTTTGCCGCGCGTAAGCAAGTGGTCGCAGACCTTGAGGCGCAAGGCTATTTAGTCAAAACCGATAAACACAAACTCAAAGTGCCGCGCGGCGACCGTACCGGCGTAGTGATTGAACCTATGCTTACCGACCAATGGTTTGTTGCCATGAGTAAACCCGCTGCTGACGGTAAATCAATCACGCAAAAAGCGCTCGATGTTGTTGCTAGCGGTGAGATTAAGTTTCACCCTGAAAACTGGGTCAATACTTACAACCAATGGCTGAATAACATTCAGGATTGGTGTATCTCGCGTCAATTATGGTGGGGGCATCAAATCCCAGCTTGGTACGATGCTTTGGGAGGCGTTTATGTTGCTCGTGATGAAGCTGAAGCTTATCAACAGTTCGAAAAAATGCTGAGTGAGCTTAGTGAAACAGATATTGAAAAGGATGCAATTGAGGCGCTGAAAAAACGTGGTTTAACCCGTGACAATGACGTATTGGATACTTGGTACTCATCTGCACTATGGCCATTCTCAACATTGGATTGGACTGGCGATGAAGCCAAAGATGCCGCCAATGTAGCTTTGCAGCAATATCTGCCTTCCAGCGTGCTGGTCACAGGTTTCGACATTATCTTCTTCTGGGTGGCGCGTATGGTCATGTTGACCACACACATCACCGGCAAGATTCCGTTCAAACATGTGTACGTGCATGGCTTGATTCGCGATGCCGAAGGTCAGAAGATGAGTAAATCTAAGGGTAACGTACTTGACCCGATTGACTTGATTGACGGTATTTCGCTTGATGAGTTAATCAAAAAGCGCACTACGGGTTTGATGAACCCGAAGCAAGCCGAGCAGATTGAAAAGCGTACGCGTAAAGAATTCCCGGAAGGTATTGCGGCTTATGGCACGGATGCGTTGCGCTTTACTTTTGCGGCGCTGGCTTCGCCTGGGCGCGACATCAAGTTTGATTTGCAACGCTGTGACGGCTACCGGAATTTCTGCAATAAGTTGTGGAACGCCACGCGTTTTGTGCTGATGAATACTCAAAAAGAAGATGGAAGTCCCCAGGACAACGGCTTTGATGCCGCGAGTTGTGGTGAACATGGGCGCAAATTCTCGCAGGCGGATCGTTGGATTGTGAGCATATTGCAACGTACAGAAGCGGAAGTAGAACGTGCCTTTGAAGACTACCGCTTTGACTTGGCTGCAAAGGCGATTTACGAATTTGTATGGGATGAATACTGCGACTGGTATTTGGAGCTGGCCAAGGTACAAATTCAAAACGGCAGTGAGGCAGAAAAACGTGCAACACGCCGTACCTTGTTGCGGGTGCTGGAAACTATATTGCGTTTAGCGCATCCGATAATGCCGTTTATCACCGAAGAGATCTGGCAAATAGTTGCGCCGATGACCGAAAAGCATGGCGTCAGCATCATGCTGGAAGCTTATCCCAAAGCGCAGCCAGACAAAGTTGACGAGGTTGCAGAAGCTTGGGTTGTCCAGTTGAAACAGGCGGTTGATGCTTGCCGTAGCTTGCGTGGCGAAATGAACATTTCCCCTGCAGCCCGCGTGCCTTTGGTTGCCGCTGGAGATGCGGAAAAATTAGCAGGCTATGCACCGTATTTGAAAGCTTTGGCCAAACTGGAGGACGTCGCAATTGTGCACGAATTGCCAGAGGCTGATGCGCCGGTGATGCTGGTGGATGACTTTAAGCTGATGCTAAAAATCGAGATAGATGTTACGGCGGAGAAAGAGCGTTTAGGCAAAGAAATTGCGCGTCTGGAAAATGAGATTAACAAAGCCAATAGCAAGTTAGGCAATGAAAGCTTTGTAGCACGTGCACCAACCGCGGTGGTGGAGCAGGAAAAAGCGCGGTTGGCTGAGTTTGGCGCGAGTCTGGAAAAATTGCAAAACCAGCTGGCCAAGCTGAAATAAATAAAAAAGGCGCACAAAGCGCCTTTTTTATTAGATAAACAAATTTACGTCAGATTCACCCGCGAATTCAAAAAAGGTTGCAGCGCCGCCAAACTCAATGCCATCGATAAAATCTGCGGGCTTGAAGTCGAACAAATCTACCGTCATCTGGCAGGCAATCAGTTTTACGCCACTCTCTAAACATGCAGTCCGCAGGTCTTCAATGGAAGCTACACCCTTGTCAGCGATTTTTTGTTTCATCATCATGGTCGCCATGCTTTCCATGCCCGGTAGCATTTGTATGAGGTTAGGCATGGGTATAGGCATCGGCATGGCCGGGTTGCCAAGAGGTGAGACTTTTAGATCGCCCAAGTCTTTTTTTAGCAGCGTTAATCCGTAAAAAGTAAAGAATATTTGCACTTCGTAATCCAGCGCGGCGGCGGTTGAGGCCAGGATAAAAGGGGGGTATGCCCAATCTAAGCTGCCTTTAGAAGCAATCAGTGCAAGCTTTTTCGCCATTATGTATCTGCGCGTTTTTTAATATAAAATGTAAACGAGCCATCAGCCTCATCCAGTTGCAATAACTCGTGACCGGTTTGTTTGCAAAAAGCCTGAAAATCCTTAACAGCGCCCGGGTCAGTGGCCATGATTTTTAGGGTTTGCATTGGCGCAATCTCACTTAAGCCTTTTTTGCAGCGCAAGATGGGCAATGGGCAATTGAGGTTGCGGGCATCTAGTTCTTTATCGAATTCCATTATTTTCCAATCAGAATCAACATATTCAACAGGTTATTTTTTCTTGTTTAATGCGTAGCCGGCTTTGCCCCAGGCAATTACGCCGCCCGCAAGGTTAAACACATTTTTTATTCCTTTACTCACTGCAAAGTCAGCAGCATGTGCAGAGCGTATGCCGCTATGGCAGTAAAATACTACCGTGTGGGCACCCATTAGTTTTTCGTATTGTAATGGCAGCATAGAGAGCTGAATATGTATTGCGTTATCAATAATGCCGCGTGCGACTTCATCATCGTTACGCACATCGACTAACAGTGTTTTAGGCTTGGTGATAAGCTCAAATAAATCGCCCGCTTCAATTTCAGAATAACTTTGCATGTAAATACCTTAACAATATGTATATTGTACACATGAAATATCATATTTGAATGCTTTAGAGGGTTGATTTTATTAGGATTGATCTGGAACAAGGTTTGCAGGCATAAGGTATAACAAATATTTGCATGCCTGCATCGAATCACCTGATAATTCGAATATCATATATTGTGAAAATGCTGCTGAGTTCTATCGAAAACCTGTGCAAAAGCTGCAGTGCCCTTGGGCGTTCTTGCAAGTATTATTATCTCCATAAGCGAGGAAACAGAGATGTTGAGATCTATTAATAAAAATATCCTTACTGGCCTGATTACGCTCTTGCCGGTGGTGGTAACACTTTATCTGCTCTACTGGTTTGTGGTGACAACGGAGTCCCTGCTTGGTGATGTGATCCGTACCCTGGTGCCGGAAGATTTCTACAGGCCCGGCATGGGCGTGGTTGCCGGCCTGATGGTGGCCTTTTTTGTAGGCCTGCTTATGCATAGCCTTATTGCGCAGCGTTTGTTTTCCGGAGGGGAAAGGATTATCTATCGGCTGCCGTTGATTAAATCGGTGTATCTGTCGGTTCGTGACCTGCTGGATTATTTTTCGTCCGAAAAAAAGAAAGAGTTCGAGCAGGTTGTTGCGGTGAAATTTGGGGAAACTGGCATGCAGGCGGTTGGACTTGTCACCCAGACCGACATGAACCACATGCCAGCGGATTTCAGACAGAAAGACAGTTTGCTGGTCTATTTCCCCATGAGTTACGGGATCGGCGGCTTTGTCGTGCTGGTTCCGCGCAGTGCCACACGACGCCTGAACATGAGCATGGAAGATGCGATGCGCTTCACGCTCACTGCCGGGGTAACCGGTGGGCAGAGCTCAAACAGCGATGACGAATAGTCTTCATTCATTGTACTCGGCTGGCTATGTTGTTACGTATAGCGGCTGACAGCGTCCTCCTGCTTCATCTGGCTTTTATCCTGTTTGTCCTTCTGGGTGGCGCAATGACAATATGGCTGCGCTGGATCCCGTTTATTCATCTTCCAGCTGCCGTTTGGGGGTTCTTTGTAGAGCTTACTGGCCGCGTCTGCCCACTTACATATTTGGAGAATTACTTTCGCATCAAAGCGGGGCAATCCGGCTACACGGAGAGCTTCATTGAGCATTATCTGCTGGACATCATCTATCCTTCCGGCCTCACAAGAGAGATTCAGTTGGCGCTTGCCGGTGTGGTCATCGTCGTCAATATCGCAATCTATGGCTGGCTATTCTTTCGCCGGTGCGTAAAAAATGTCTAGCCTTTCCATTATGTGAGCAGAAAGAGAAGCAGGCCGCGGTCAACCGTTTATGTAATATGTTGAATGCTGTTTGGCAGAAGACCGGCCAACTGGATATGGTCGAAAGCAGTCTATGTCAGACTTACCAATAAAAAAGGGCTTAGCTTTTAACTAAACCCTTATCAATACTGGTGGCCGGGGGCAGAATCGAACTGCCGACACGCGGATTTTCAACTGTAAAAATCATCATTTATTTAGTGTTTTAGGCCCGTCCTCACTCGCCTACGTTCGCCAAAACGTGTCAAAATTGTCACGTTTATTATTTCTTTATGGCTAAAATCGACCTATACTGATTGTTCAGTTCAAAAGCATGTTTCAAAAGATAAGCTAAATTTACTTGCACTAGTGGTCCTTAATAGAGTTTTCATCAAATTTATATGTTTAACTTTTTAGGGTAACTAAATTCCTACCTGCAAAAAAGATAAATTTCACTTAGCTTAACTATACGCATGAAACGATAATCTGATGTCAACCTCATCAGCTCAGCAAACCAAGCACATAGTTACCTTTAGATAACCATGTGCACAGAATGCTTTCAACTACTATGTTGTACAGTTGTGATGAAAACATTCCTGTCATGCCTAAGTGCGTTTTTTTAGATTGAGTATGCTCCTCAGAAGCAATGATGGCTTACTACAAAACTCAGAACGCCGTGAGCAGTAAAAAGATTCACTACAGAACTCAACAGCTTATGAGCATTAGGCTTAAAGAAAGCCCCATGTATAACCACTCCGCGCTCATTTGGATAGAGATGAGTATACGTCTCTTGTCAAGTCATCTGGTGTGAATGTCCATCTTATCCTCAAGTTACTTTTAGTTGACTCTGTTACCTTGATTGATACTTTGTCAAATATAAAATTTCCTGAGGAATCAATTTTTGGTTTCATCTTAGTCAAAACGTCATCCTCAAAATCATCAGTAAAATCAGTAAGCCAATGATTCATCAACTGTGAAATAGTCTCCAAACGTTTGTCAAAACTTTGTTCTTCCCGCGATTGCCTTTGAATTGAAGGATAAAGTTTGCCTGCTGATGTCCAACACCTGGTATGAACATAAATTGGAGAAGGATCAGAAATCTCAATTTGTATTGGAACCGAGCTACGTTTAACGCCATTAGTATCTGTGGCATTAAGATTAATGCTTAGAACGTAGCGGAGTAGAACACTGTAGTCTTCATAAAGCGGGATGTTGCTACACGACCCCTTAGAAGCTACTGGTTGGTAAACGGCACCTCCTATTTTCAAACTCCATTGAAGGTCTGTTGAGATGAGTGTTCCATCTGAACCGAGTTTAGGACCGTTAGCTAAACTGAGTATTCTATTAGCAACCTCATTGACACTGAATATTTTTGTCAGCACTGATAATGATTGCAAAACAAAAGTACTCATAGCTACACCTGCATTGGGTAGTAAAGACTTTATTTCACCCTTGCCATTAGGCAGTGGTTTTAAAGAGCCATCTGTTTGAAGCACAAAATAGTTTGAATCAATATCCTCGGTTACCAATAAGTTATCAGTTGAAAAAGGGACTGAGTAAAAAGAGAGGTATTCGGGTAGTTCAAGACTCTGCGCATTAACTCTTATTGGCATTAATGCCAATAATGTAATTATTGCAGATACCAATTTAAAAAACTTAGCGTATAGAACAATATTATTTGGTTTCATAGCATGCATATCAATCGGGTTTCGGCAACTCAAAATTATCTTGTGTTGCTGGAAGAGTAATACTTTCTTTCGTATATTCTTCTTTTAACTTTTGATCTAACTTATTAAGTTCGGAGCCTTGTATTTCTATAATTGTCCTCTCATAACTCTTTTCACCAGTAAGAAAGTTATAAGTTGTTTTATTATGTTGAATTGTAGCTTTTATATTGTCTTGAGGATCCGCTGCAGTTTTAACTTTAACTCCCGGGTTCGTGCTACTTATCATATCTCCTAGATTAACTGCACTCGAAATGAGGTCGGCAATATTAGATATTGCTTCAAGCGTAGAATTGTAGGCCTGAATACGCGTCATTTCAGCCACCGTTTCTTGATATCGTTTATATTTTTCATTGAATGATTGTTGGGCATTTTTAAAATCTTCAGTCATCTTCTTAATTCGACCTTTGCGTTCATTACTTTCCAATAATGCAGCGTATTTAGTTGCAACATCACTCCAATACTCGGCTCGCTGAATTTTTGCTATTCCATTTGTAGGGGAGGTGACCCACGACCCCATCAAATTTCGGCGCGCCGCTTCATCATTTGCGGCACGGTCCAAAGTATTAGTCAGTTCACGCGGTATCCTGCTACCAGTCAGCTTTCCATCGCGCATTTTTAACCAAATGTAATAGCTATGATTAGTAAGCCCCTTAGGACGCTCAGTTCGTAAGTTATTTGTCCTAAAATGCTCGGCAAGTGCATCTAGCGGCTCTACGCCTTTGCCAACAGGGAATACTAATTGACCAGCAGGAATTACAGGTGTTCCAAATTCATCAGCATATACTTCCACGCTAACTAGATAACCCATCTTCGAGCCCTCGATTTCCTTCTGTATAAAGCTTTGGGCATCTTTGAATTGTTCGATGAAATTCATTTTCAACGTATTCTCAGAAAATATTAAAGCTATTTTTTGCATAATATCTACAATAAAAGGCACCTGAGCTAAATCGAGCATCCCAGCTGTAGGCGCTGGATCGAAAAGCTCACCTATATCTTCTTGCGCTTGGGGTGAAGTTGAACAAAGGAATAGCATCATAAAAATATATAATGTACTACGTAGCTTGATGAATCTGGCCTTAATCATTTTTTTGTTCCTCTATCTTTTTTCTCATATCTGCAAGAAATGCTAGCCCTATATCGGACGCACTTTGTAAGGCCTTTAGGGTCATGAGGCTCAGACCTCCCGTAGTAAGGTCCTTAGAAAGTTCTTCAGCGTTTTTAAGAATTTCATTTTTTTTAGTGGAACAAGTGACATTTAAAGCTTCATCAGAGCAGATTGCTTTCGCATTTTGTATTACATTCTCTTGGCAGCCATTAAAATTTTGGTCTGGTTCTAAAAATGAAAAATTTATGTCAACGGTAACCGGTGCATCTGTAATGTTTAGACTATGATCTTTTAACATTTCCCTGATCGAGGCTGCAACGGCGGGATTATCTCTGACTCTATGAAGCTTACTTTCGACCAAAACTGTAGAACATGTAAGAAATAAAGATAGTCCTGTGCAATGAGCTGGATCATCACTAAAAAACTTTTCAGTGCACTTATATTGAAGGTTAAGTGCTTCGGCTTGCTTTCTAAAATTTTTCTGTTCCAAAGATGTATCATAAATGGCTTTCTTTAAGGAATGTTCACCTGGCCCCGAGGTGACTTTTTTCAGCCATTCTTCATAGCGATCAATTGCTTTGATTGTTCGTTCCTTGTAATTCTTAGGCTCATCTATCATGACGGCAACAAGAAATTCTATATACGCTGCCGTGCATACTATTGGGATGATACCAAACTCGTAATGTGTCATCAGATCGGAACGCGATGTACGCAATTGGCTGAGTACCTTAGTTTTCAGTTCTGGGATAACTTTTTTGCGCGCATTTTTGATTCCTTTGGTAGACAAAATTGCCTGGTATGTACTCATGATCTCCAAATAGTCACCTTGGCGCGCAAGGATTTGGTCGCGATATAACTGAATAACGACCTCATTGGGAGTCTGTTGTATCAGCTTTTTGAGCTCATCTAAATCCGCAAGTACTAACCCTAGATTTGTTTCAATTACACTCAATTCAGTCTGGATAGACTTAAGCATCTCAGTCTGAAGATTAAGCAAGTCCACAGACCCAGGGCCAGACTTTTGCATTAGTTTTGAAATCGTGGAAACAACCTGTAATACAGCGATTACGACGGAAAAAGGGGAAGCGTTTGCTACTTGAGATTTAGCTGAAATACTTACAAATAAGCCCCACCGGGCTAAAGCTAAAAACCCAGGAAAACTTGTCAAAAAATTTCGGCGATCCATGGTTCAAATGACCAAAACAGGCAAAGGAAGTAGCTTATTCATTATTTGTAAGTCCCTTAGCTTTACAAAGCAGTACTACTTTATCACTTAAAAAAGTCAAAGCTATAGAATAGTTGATTGTAACTTTTGAGAAGATGTGTCGTAAATACCGGATCCAATTTTCCCGCAACTTATTCTTTTTCCAATGCTTGATTGAACCTAATACCTTAATAATAGGTTATGGTGTTATCTCGCACGTCGACTTACTGATTTTCACGTATGGAACTTCTTTAAAAAAAGTCCTTGAAGGTGATCTAAAGAACTAAGTCCGTTTTGGGTTGGAAGCGATCTATTGTCACGCCGTCATACTAACTAATTGACATGAATATATATTTTTTGGATTTTCAACTGGAAAATTCATCATATATATAGTGTTTTAGGCCCGTCCTCACTCGCCTACGCTCGCCAAAGCGTGACAATTCTGCCACGTTTATTTTAAAACCTACTATGATTTTTTATTTATGCTAAGAATGAAAGTTATAGAATAAACTAAAGCAAAATATCCAAGCATAACAATAGTAATTTTGGCTTGTAGGTTCGACATATACATTGACAATGTCCAATCCCATACTGGGAAAAATTGGTTCGATATTTCATACCAAGCTCCCATTAAAACAGAAAGAAAATATATCTTTAGTATTGAACTATAGTTACTTGCTAGAAATGATTTATAGATTCCAGATATATTCCTTGATGTGATTAGGTAGTCACTCATTACAACTATTAATAAACCACAAACAAAAGTATTTGAAAAGTGTGATGTACCAATTAAATATACTATGCAACTAGATATTATTATAAAAACTAATAGTTTGTAGCAAATATGCGGTTTGACACTGGGTTGTTTTTTTAGATTTAATAATCTAACTGTTGCTATTGCTATACCATAAGAGAAAAAAGCATTTATTACTAAAAAGTTCAAGCTCCAACCGAGTCGGTAGCTGAATATTCCTAACGTTTTTCCCACGTAAATATCGTATGTTAACCCAAATGGAATGCCGACAATTACACCGTATAATAATGCCTTTGAGATTTCATCTGGAGTTTTTTTTTCAATTGCTGCGACAAAAAGAAAAAATATTGTCTGCGATATAGTTATGAAAATAAAGTTTTGTATCAGGTTCATTTCATTTACAACTGGTTTATATTGCTCACAACTTCTTTTGCTATTAACAATGCTTGTAAAATATATACAAAAATTGCACTTATTAGAACCTTCACATCAAATGGCCATAAATTCATTTCATGAATTGATTTGTGTAAAACCATTAACTTTTCATAAATATCAGACTCCTCAATAAACTCTTTATTAGTCATCTTGTTAATATTATTGTCTAATTTTTCTATGGAAGTTGAAATTCTTTTTTCAAGCTTCGCAAGCCTGTTTCTTCTATATGTATATGCAGATACTATAGATTTATACAAGGGATAGATGGCTATAATAGGTATGCAGAAAACTGCCATAAGTGACAATATCCAAATATACATTTGTTTTTCCACTCCCATATATCCAAATTTGAGAGTAACGAATATAGCGGCAGCCAAAGAGATGGCGAATCCCCATAAATACAGTATAAATAATCCCAAGGATTCAAGCCCATTACATCCATCTTCATGAAACGGCCTTAGAGAAACTTCTGTTTCCATTATTTTTCCACACAAAAATGAAACTATCAGCAGGTGTAGCGTGTAATAAACACCAAAGAACACCATCAGAGAAACTATAATTGAAAAGTATATTCCAGAGTATCCATACTCTATATTTCCCCACCAAATGTTATTTCCGTCTAAAAAAGTTATGTGTAGAAAAAAATATAATGTAGGTGTAGTAAATAATACAGATGGGAGAAGTAGATACAATCTCTGCTGTAAAGAATTTAATTCGTTTGTTTTTTTATAGAATGAAACTTCATTGCCCGCAAAAATTTTGTTTTTAATTAATGTGCTAATTACATAATTAACCTTCTTTATTGCTAAGACACAAAATAAAAGGCCAACCATAAGACATAAGGTAAATAAGTGATGAGAGATATCATTTAAATATGCAATTCCATCAAAGATTTTTTGACTCTCAACAAATTTGGTATATGTTAATTTGTCATTAAATAAAAAAATAGAATTATCAATTAATAGTTCCCCTAGTTTTCTTGAAGTTAAGGTCTTATTGCAGATAGCTAAAAAAAAAGGGAATATCCAATAGAAAAAAGCTGCTGCTAAAATAGGCATCCATAACTTACTTTTCTCATGAAATACAATGTTCCCTAAGAGCCTTGGTTTTTTCCAATATTCGTAATCAGGTAACATGAATTATCACTTTCAAGTTTTTCAATTATATAAATATAAACTTTATTCGCCACAATTACTTTTTAATTTATTATTCGACTAGTCAGCTTTAGTTTTTCAACCTGTGATCTAGCCTAACCTCTGAAGTTTTTAGGAGATTCTACTATCAATAAACAGAGGGGGGTGCAATTTCATCTTTATTTTATGAGCTTTATACTTATGTCACGCTGTCATTCTAACTAATTGATATTAATATATATTTTTCGGATTTCCAACTGTAAAAATCATCATTTTATATAGTGTTTTAGGCCCGTCCTCATTCGCCTTCACTCGCCAAAATTGTCACGCTTAAAACTGTAAGCGTCAAACTTTCAAGCTCGATTTTTTTGAGGGATTTCCCAAAATTTTTGTTTCGAGTCCCCCATCTTTCTTGCTACTTTCGACATATTTAAAATTTCTTGAGATAGAATGAGATTTTTATACTATGAAATAGATTTTTTAATATTATGAAACTAGACTTTTATAAGCATGTAATTAAATCTATTGAAACCGATAAATCAATTAAATTAGCTAAATTCCAATTAGTTTACTTCAGGCTGCACGATGAAAAGTGGTATAAACATGACACAAAAACATTGGAGGTCGATAAAGACCTAATTAAGTTATTATCAACCATTCATAAGTCTAAACAAGGTAAGAAAGTTAAAAATGTTCAATTTATTAATGTAGATGTCATAAATACAGTTATACGAATTACTTTTCCCAAGCATACAGCTTCATCTAAATCTGTAGAGTTCATTAATCTTCTTCATGAGGTTATAGATTATGCAGAATCCTCTTATTATGCCAGCCATGACCAATTAACTAGAATTCTCAATCGAACAGGCAGTGAAAAGCGTGTAAAAGATCTGTTTGTTAAATTGCATCTAAATTTGACCCACCAAATGCATCGAATATTGACCCACCCATAATTGCATATTCTATCGCTAAAGTTGGGTTTAAGTCTTTGTTTTGTTCTCCTTTCTTGAGTCTGTTG
>Ga0116178_10000255_pt1 | contig 48037 bp, 39 predicted proteins | sample AD_STIC12_MetaG_FD_89880 | JGI IMG/M metagenome (GOLD analysis project Ga0116178, IMG submission 89880) | Active sludge microbial communities of municipal wastewater-treating anaerobic digesters from USA - AD_STIC12_MetaG | ecosystem: Engineered > Bioreactor > Anaerobic > Digestate | place: USA...
CGCATTGAGGTGACCGGGTTCCGCCGCAATCGCACGTTCGTATGCCTCGATGGCCTCATGGGGTCTGCCCACGCGGAAGTACATGGTACCGAGGTCCGTCAGCACGTCGGCGGTGGCAGCCCCGGCGGAACGCGCCTTCTCGTAGTGAACGATGGCTTGCTGGAACGCGGTTTTCGCTGCGGAGGAGTCTCCGGAAACGGTGAGCGCGGAACCAAGATCGAAATAGGTGTTGCCGAGCAGGATGCGCGCGGGTGCAGTGTCGTGCCCCAGTTCCAGGTCTCGTTCTGATTCCGCTATCCGTTTCCGAAGTACGACTATTTGTTGATTCAGCGAAGAGGTACCCGGGGAACCGGAGGAGACACGAGCGCCCGTCACGAGAGCGGCGTGAAAAGCCCAGCCAACAACGACTCCGAGGAAAAAGAAAAGACTCGCGCCGAGAACCAGTCGGAGTGAACATCCCCGGGGACTAGCCGCGTTCCGGCCGGTATCTGCGGGGTTCGGAGTACCAGACACTGCCGTGGAGCCTCCTCTGCGCTGCGTCTGCCGTACAACGCCTCGATGGACCTGCACTGACCGCTGTCTCACTTATTCTCAAAATGAGAACATTAGATAAATACTTCTTGTTAAGTTACTTACAATGGAAAGACTGCCGTGAAAGGCGTCAACGCGTCTCAATATGAAACACACCCGCGTGGGTGCTTGACATGCCGGTACCGAGAAAATGCCGCAATATCGGCATTTGGTACGTGTTGGCATTCTGCTTGCTATACCAATGAGCGGATTCGGGACGGGCCGCGCAAAGGGCCCGAAACCGGAAAAAAGGAGCGGCTTGGGGCGGGATGGGGGGCTATCCCACGCGCCAAGCCGCCGGAAGGGGGCTCGAGCGGCACAAGGCGCCGCCCGGCCACCCCATCATTCGCCAATAACATTAAACAACGCGAACCGCCGTGCCAGTTGCAAGGCTCCTCTCGATCGCGTCAAGAATCAGCACGGGTTCAAGAAGTTCATTCCTCTCGAGCGGTCTTTTTCCCGTCCTCACCATCGATAAAACTATTTCCAGTCCGTCTTTGTAACAGGTTCCCGCATCCAGAGCCCGGCCAACATGCCCCTTTTTCCCGAAGGCAAGCATGTGAAACACGTACGCGGCATCACCGAGGAAATTCAGCGTTACCACTCGCCCGTCTTCATACATGAGTGTTGCGACGATGTTCTTCTTGTTTTCAATTGCTTGCACGGAAATCACCCCGGGGCCATTCAGCGCCTGCGCAAGCTCCACCGTGTGAATACCGTAGAAGGGGAGTCCGCCGTATTCGCTCTGGCGGTCCGCCGGCCCGCTGAACACTGACAGTGACACAGGGCCGACTTCTTCCGCCTCCTTGACGAACGCCAGCATATCCCGCGAATACCGTAGCGTCGAGAACGAGGTTAAGGGGGTGTTCTTCGCTTCCGCGAGATCCAGAAGCGCGCGTGCGTCGTCTGGAGAGATGGCGAGCGGCTTGTCGACAAAAACCGGAACGCCGGCCCGCAGGAATGGCTCCGCATACTGACGATGCAGCCCTCCGTGGCGGAACACCACCAGTACCGCGTCCACGGAACCGATCATTTCTTCCGGTTTTTCGACGATACGAGGAACATTGCCCAGGGTCGCAACCTCCTTGGTCCGCTCCGGGTCGACGCCGAATATCGCAACGACTTTTGCATCGGCAACCGTCAGGTCCTGCGGAACATTGCACAGTTTGCTGAACGCTTCGGCGTGGGAATTATCTGAGCCAACGATCCCGATACGAATCATGTTTGTATCCTCCACGAGGTGTTCCGTTGCGTTTTTCGAGGTCTGTTCCGGGGAAAAGCCGATTGACAATGCAAGCCCGGGCGATCAGGGGATGAGGCCCATATCCTTGAGGCTCACGGTTAGTTTGTGGGCTTCCGAATCGGTCAATTCACGGTGAGGTGGCCGGACCGTTCCAATGTCTATTCCACGGAGGCGCAAGGCGGTCTTATACGTTGCCAGATAGCGGCCAGACATGAGGATCTTCGTCAACGCAGTGAGTCTTTCCTGCGCTTGCTCCGCGCGCTGAATATCCCCGGAGTTGAACGCGTCATATGCTGCCTGAAACACTTCCGGGAACGCGTTGGCGGTGGATGTCACGCTCGCCTTCGCTCCCAACCGGAGGGCGTCCAACGTTCGGTGGTCCGCTCCGCTGATTACCTGGAAATCCGGAAGCCCCATCTCGAGTTCGTTTTTCATCCTTTCCAGATCACCGGAAGAATCCTTGATACCCTTCAGGTGTGGGAAGGCGGCCTTCAGGCGCCGAATCAGCGACAAGCTGATCTCGTTTGCGGCGTACGCGGGAAGATTGTAGAGGTAAAAGGGCTTGCCCTTCACTGCTTCACACATCCGACTGAAGAAGGCGAACTGCGCTTCCTCATCCATTGGATGGAAATACGGTGGCAGACTTCCAACGCCATCCGCACCAACCCGGCACGCGAATTCCGCGAGCGCGACCGATTCCATGGTGTTGTAACTGCAAGCGTGGACGATGACTTTCGTGCGGCCACCCGCGAATTCCACGGCGTCCTCGATTACCTGGCGCCGCTCTTCCGGGCTCAAGGCGATGAACTCGCCCGTTGTCCCGGTTACAAAAAGGCCTCCCACGCGGGACGAGATAAGGTGTTCACACAGTCCGCGAAGGCGATTTCGGTCGTATTTTTCACCGCCCGCGGTGAAGGGAGTCATAAGAGCAGGGACGACACCGGAAAGCATCAGAAAGGCGCCTCTCTCGAGATTGCAGGTTCGTATTTGGTGGAATACTGTATGAACATATGTTGCCGTGCCCTCGGGCCGCAAGGCCACCTGTTGCGGGTAACACCCCCCGCGTCACCGCATGGCGCCGCGGCTTTCAATCACCCCAAAGCCAGGGGAAGCGAACGCGGCACGCGGCGGCCGCACCAGAAGGAGACATCAAAGATGACTGAGTCGGGCGACAACCTTTCCGAGAACCGTTATGTCACGTGACGGGTAGGTTTCAACGGGGTACCTGCTCAGAGTCCCCGGAACAAGGTCCGTCCATCGCCCTCTGAAGTATGCCCGCGCGATTTTGATCTCCTCCACGTTGCTTCCGCGTTTCCCGGTTACCCTGACAAGGGCGATATCCCCGCTGGTAACTTCGCGTCCCGGGCTTACCACCACCACGTCACCGCGGCATACTGTGTCGGCCATCCAATCTGTGCTGATTTCGATTGCAAAGGCGTCGGCATCGCCGAACCCTTCCAGTACGATGCAACGCGGATCAGCAGACGATCCTTCGATGCCTGCCGGGAGATTGCCTTCAATCACTGATGCCCACGGACGAACCGGCAACGGCCGCGTGCAGAGTTCCGCTTTGCCGGGCGAAGACGGCTTGATTCTCGACGATAGAAAACCGTATTCAACCGCCGACCGCTCCCGCACCGCGTGGAAGACGAAGGGAACTGCGTCCGTCAGACCGAGCGCGTTCGCCAGTTTGATAACGGTCTCCAGAGGAGGAGTTTTCTCCCCGGACTCAATCTGGGAGATGTAGGTCCCTGAGGTCAGGCCGACCTTGAGCCCGAGTTCGCGTTGCGTCAGCCCGCGGCGTTCACGTTCTCTTTGCAGCCTTTTCCCGAATTTCATGAGATCCATTCCTCGGGCAGATGCCGTGACCCGATGGACCACGCGCATTGTGCCGTGTGAGCTCGTTGCGCTGGCGGACGGCATCCTCGGCGCTTGATCAGCAATGTCAGGCTTTCTTTCGCCGGCCATCCAGCGCTCCAAAATTAAGGTTCTTCCGGCGCATCGAGGCAATCCCTGCAGTGAAAGGAATCGCACGAAAAAAGCGCGACGGCGCACCACGTTGCCCGAGGTTGCGCAAGGAAAACCGGAGTCGCTACATTGTACAAGGTTTTCAAACGGAACGACACGAGGAGTCTGTGATGGTGCTGCAGCGCCTTTTCAGTGTTCATCCTCCAGAAAACGGGCCGTTCAAACCGGATTCCGTCGTTGCGAGCGAACCCAAGAGAATATTCGTCAACGGCAAACCCGTGGACGGCTGGATTATTACGGTGAAGTCGGATGAGGACGAAGTCCATTTGATGCTTGAAAACATCGAGGATGTGGAATAGAACCTGAGTTCAAACCATACCGGAGGCTGTATGAGGGAAAGAGAGCGCGAGCTGCGGCGCCAAAGGAACCGAAGAATCAAGCGCGTGAAAGCAAGGCTGAGGGAACAGAAGGCGCAGGCGCTGACAGTGCGGAACGAACGCGCGCAAGAAAAGCAGAAGAAACGGGTGCGCCGGGTATCCTCCGCGGAAGAAGCGGCGTCGGCGTAATCCGTCCCGTGTTGATAACACGATTGCCGTCGAGTGACGTTCAAACCGTGCTCGACGGTTCTTTTTTGGGGTGAAGAATGGCGTACCGCATGCTGGCTCTTGTTTCCGGTGGACTGGACAGCATCCTTGCCGCCCGGGTCATTCAGGAACAACGCGTTGAAGTGTTGCCCGTCCATTTCCTCCATCCGTGGGGATGCGGAAGCCAGGACGCGGTCCGTCTCATTACCCGCCAACTGGGCGTAGAACCCCGAATTGTGGAAGCAGGAGAGGACTTCATTGCGGCGGTGAGGAACCCGCGATTCGGGAGGGGGCGCAATTTCAATCCCTGCGTGGATTGCCGGGTGTTCATGTTTCGATCCCTCTTCCCGCTCATGGCGGAAACCGGGAGCGAAGCGATCATCACGGGCGAAGTTCTTGGCCAGCGGCCAATGTCGCAACTGAGGAAGAAGATGATCCTTGTCGACAGAGAGGCTGGACTCGAAGGGCGCGTCCTGCGGCCGCTTTCCGCACAGAGGCTTCCACCGACGGTGCCGGAAATTGCGAATATCGTCGACAGGCAGGCTCTTTTTGGTTTCACAGGCCGATCACGAGCGCCGCAGCGGGAGCTTGCACGACGCCTGGGAGTGTCTGAATATCACACGCCGGCGGGGGGATGCAATCTGACAAACCCCAGCTTCATGCCGAAACTCCGAGATTTCCTCGCACATTATCCCGACGCCGCACTGACAGACGCACGTGCCCTCAACGTGGGACGGCACCTGCGGATATCGCCGGATTTGAAGCTCATAGTTGCGCGCAACGAATCGGAAGGGCGGGAACTCGAAGCCCTGAATAATCTCTCTGCGCCAGTTGAGATGCCCCGTTCCGTTTATATCCCCGACGGTTTCGACGGACCTACCGTTCTTGTCTGCGGGCCTGTTGGAGCGGAAGAAGAGGAGCTGATCGGGGGTATTATACTGCGGTACTCCAGACGCCAGAACCCTCCCGAACCCGGTGGATTCCCGCTGCGTGTGGTTTCTTCGGGGCACACATGTCGAGTTTTTGCACGGAACGCATCGCCTCCCGACGTCGTGCGTCGTTTCCTGATAGCCGACCTCACCAGTTCAACGCGCCCTTGCCGCGACGAGGTCGAATGACAGGAAGACCCTGTCCTTCACCCGCACCAATCCTCCTGCGAGTCTCTTGGGACGTATGCCGTATCGGATTGAAGAATTGTGAAGGAGCCACGCATCCTTACGTGCGTGTCCGTCACAACAGCGTCGACAACGATGGGGCACCTTCGCGTGACACCGTGTTGTGACATCGTTCCGTCAATTGTCGCCCGGTACGTCGCTGGTCCCGTTTTCTCGAGAGCGATGTTGGTACCCCGGTACACGATTTCGGGGTAGCGGGCGGTTTCCATCATCTCATTTTTCAGTATTCCCTCAACCATGGCTTTTTCCGATTCGCGAATTCTGCCCACCACGCGTATCGAATCCGCCTTTGTGACCATGACAAACTCAGCCGGAGTGACGCTTCCCGGCGCAAGTCGGATGAATCCTTCAAATGCGTAGAACACGAAGGTATACCCGGGCGCGAATCCGGACATGACTCCTTCAGTGGCAGTGCGCATCTCCATGCGACTTTCCCGGGAATCGAGCAGGTAATCCAGCGATCTCGGGTGGGGGATGGGTTGGGCTGAAGGTGCTGACGCGGATGCTCCGGCAGCACAAACGACCAGAACGACAGGCAAGATGAACGTCCGGTAATGCATACCTGATTACTCCATGAGGGGCATCACCGCGCACTCAACAGGAGCGAGAGGTGTTGGAACGGTCTCACCGGTTCGGCGAACAGGCACGCGCACGCGGTTCACTCCTGCTGCGCGATCGTCACGTAGCGTGGCCGTGTGGTCAAACCCGCCGGGAATAGTGAATCTCCGATTGCACCTGAAGTTCCTTCGCCTTCTCCTCCGGTGCAACGTCGCTAAGCATGTTGCCGCCTCCAATTTCCGGACCGGCGAGGTACTTCAGCGTGACAGGATTGCGTAATGGCGGGTAGAACTCTATGTGGAAGTGGAACTCGGGGTGGTGTGTTCCATCGGTTGGAGCCTGATGGAGTACCTGAACATAGGGGAACGGCATCGTGAAGAGGTTATCGTATCGAACCAGAACAGCTTTCAGGACAGAGGCGAGGTCGTCTACCTCGGAACCCGCCAGATCTGCGATCGAGGGCCTCGACTCGAGCGGTGCCACGTGAACTTCGTACGGGTATCTGGCGAAATAGGGAACGAACGCGATTATGCTTCCCCTACGTGCGATAATTCGGCATCCGTCTTCCAGTTCCTGTTCTATTACGGCGCGGTACAAGGGTGTTCCAGTTCTCCTGAAGAAGCGTTTTGCCAACTGGATCTCGCGCTGGATCGTGGAAAAGATGAACGTTGTTCCATATGCCTGGCAATGCGGATGACGATTGCTTGTCCCCGTGATTTCACCCTTGTTTTCGAAAATGAGAACATGCTTGACGCGGGGGTCCTCCCCGAGCAGACGATATTCCCGTTGCCACATGGAGAGGACGCGTCGGATTTCCTGAACATCCATGGTAGCAAGCGTGAGATCGTGCCTCGGGTGGAAACACATGACCCGACACCTGCCGTACGCCTGCGCAGCACGGTACAATCCGTGTGAACTGGATTGCAGCGGGGAGGAAGTCCCTGCGGGTGGGAAATCATTGTCGAAGGCGAACGTCGTCCTGTAACGGGGGTTTACGCCTCCTGTCGTACGAGTGTTGCCGGGGCACAGGTAGCAGGTCGGGTCATATTCCGGCTCTTTTGGCGGGCGGCTTACGGACCCGCCTTTCCAGGGCCGAGTATCGCGATGGGCTGCGATCACGACCCATTCTCCCCGCAACGGATGCCAACGGAGTTCCCACTGTTTCGGGTCGTAATACGGGGGGCGCGGTCGCAGGCTGGAAGCAACCGGCATCAGAAGCCCTTTCCCAAGCCCTTCAACGTGCGTTTCAATGGCTCTCCCAGCGCGCGATTCTGAGCAAGTCGAGGAATTCCTCGCGAATCTCTGGCTTGGCGAAACACCCGCGCAGAGCTGAGGTAACCGTTTTCGCCCCGTTGGATTCAATTCCCCGCATCTCCATGCAGAGATGCCTCCCCTCCATCACGACGTACGTTCCTCTCGGTTGCAGTTTCTCGTCAAGGTAGTTCGCGATCTGTTCGGTAAGTCGTTCCTGCAATTGGGGCATTCTGCTGTAAAATTTGACGATTCTCGGGATCTTGCTCAGCCCGATTATCTTCGCGGTTGGTATGTATGCGACGTGCGCAACTCCGAAAAACGGAATGAAGTGGTGAGCACACATTGAGTAGAAGGGGATGTCCTTGACGGTCACCATGGAGCTGTATCGTTCTTCGTTGTCGAACACCGTGATGCGAGGCTCACGGCTCTCGTCCAGCGAACTGAAGACTTCGAGGTAGAGTTTGGCCACCCGTTCTGGAGTATCAAGCAGGTTTCCATCACGCAGATCAAGGTGGAGGAGCTTCATGATCTCTGAGACGTGGTAGGCGAGCTTTTCGATTCGTTCGTAATCAGGGGGCAGCACGTATTCGCCATCCCGTTCCATGTCGGTGACGGGATGCATCCGCTGGTATTCATCGGACATGGTGGTGGGCCTTTTGCATGCGAACGGAGGAAGGAGGCGTATCCCGCCTTCAAACACTTGTCGTTACATAAGTAACGTACGGCCGGAGGGGAAAAAAGGAAAGACCCTGCGGCCGGTTCCTTTGAGGGACCTGGATGAACCGAAGGGTCTTCACGTTCGGCGCTGCGTGGGTCTCAACTTGCCTTCAGAAGACGCTCCAGTCTGTTGGATTCGTTTTCATCGCCAGTGAGTTCGTCGAAATACGTCCACACGGACAGCATTCCATTGCGGGATCTCCGTATTTCGTACGGCAACCCGTGCTGCTCCAATTGCTCAACGGCAAACTGGACATTCTCTTCACCGCGAATCCATTTGGTCAACTGGTAGTTGCATTTGCGCCGCGGCCTTCTGAAAAGGGACCTCATATGTCACCCACCTTGTATCTTGGCGCACATGGCGCCCGCGTCTGGTTATGGTTTCACGTCATCACCCTGCAAGTGCTTCGTTCACCCACTGAAGCCCCGCACTGGTACGCGTTATCCCGGCTGGCCCCAGCACCATCAACACCGCCTGGATGATTTCATCCCGAGTCGCCCCGGCTTCCGCCGCAAGTCTGGCGTGGTCACGGGTGCCCTCTTCTGAGTTCATGACCACCATTATTGCCGTCTGGATGAGTTCCCGTGTTCTGTCGTCCAAAGGCCCCTTGTTGCGGTAATTTGCCTTGAGATTACGATACGCGTTCGTCACTTCTGGAAACGTATTCGCGAAAACCTCGATGGGCGACACTTGTCTCATTGTAGAAACACCTCAGGGTAGGAAATGGTTCCCGGGAAACGTTCCCCGACTTTGAACGCCGTCTTCAACGGGACTGAACCTCCTCCAACCACGCCATTTGGATTGCCTCAAGTTTGCCCTCGCTCGATCCTTTCGGGTCATCGGCGAAACCCGGGAGTTCAACAACCCACCTGTGCAGATCGGTGAAACGGACTCCGAGAACGTCCACATCCGGGTGTTGCTCAGCGAGCAGGACGGCAATTTCGTCCGCGTCATCCCACGTAAGTCTCATCACATCGTCCCCGAAGAACCTACGCGTCGTGGCTCAACCGAGAGGTAATCACGGGGATTTCAACCACAATGTCTTCGGTTCCCACACAAGCCTGGCAGGCGAGTCTCGAGTGAAGAGTCAACCCCTCCGCCATACTCAGCCGATCGTCTTCGGCCTGCGTGATTTCGGAGAGCGAGTCTTCGCCGCCCTTGATGATAACGTGGCACGTGGAACACGCGCCTACGCCACCGCAGTTGTGCGTGAGCGCTATGCCATTGTCCAACGCAGCGTCCAGGATTGAAATTCCCTCTCTGACACCAACCGTCACGTTGGCGGGCAAAAATGTTATACGGGGCATTGCGGTCCTGTCTTTTCCAATCGGTGTCCCCTCTACACAGCCTCATCAGAGGCCAGGACTTCGTCCACGGTTCGACTCTTCAGAAGGCGATTCACGGCACGATCCAGCAAACGATCCGCAAGCGGTTTCGTTGCCGCATCGAGAGCGGCGGTTGCGTCAAGAATAGTCTGCCGATCAGTGGATTCAAGAGCCTTTCTCAACGCGGTCTCCGCGCTCACAATCTCGTCGCGCTCCTCGGGTTGAAGCAGGTCGGCACCTTCTTTCAACGCTTTATCCGTGTGAAGCAGGATGCTTTCAGCCGCCACGACCGCCTCGGCGAGGAGGCGCTCCGTGACATCCCGCTCCGCGTTGTCAAATGAGTCTATCAGCATTTCCTCCACTTGCTCGTCTGTCAACCCGTAGGACGGCTTAACCTCCACTGTGTGCTCATTTTTTGTCTTTTCGTCGATGGCTGTGACACTCAGGATGCCGTTGGCATCGATAAGAAACATGACGAGCACTCGCGCCATGCCGGCAGGAAGAGGCTCGACCGGCAGTTTGAATCGCGCCAGGCTCCTGTTATCGCGCGCGAATTCCCGCTCGCCCTGCAACACGTGGATATCAATGCTCGTGACGTTGTCCGCCGGCGTGGTGAACTCCTCGACAACGGTGCAGGGAATCTTCGTATTGCGATGAATGAGCCGCGTCATTACGCCGCCCATCGTTTCAATTCCCAGACTCAACGGAACGACATCGAGCAAGAGCATATCCTTGGTTCCGCCTGCCAGTATGTCGGCCTGCACCGCGGCTCCCAGAGCAACCACTTCGTCCGGATCGATATCCGCGAGCGGTTCGACCCCGAAGAACTCACGCACCAGTGTCCTAACAAGCGGTATTCTCGTGGAACCACCGACCAGGACAACCGAGTCAATTTCCTCCGGCCTGATCTGCGCGTCCTTGAGCGCTTCTCGGCAATGCACAATTGTCTGTTCCGCCGTAGCTCGGATGATGGTTTCGAATTCCTCCCTTGTAAGAAGCGCCTCATAGGGGGTGTCAACTCCGGGGAGAACGAGCGTAGCGACGGTGACCGGTTCTGTCGTGAGCCGAATTTTCGCGTTTTCCGCTTCCCGTCGGGCCTGAGTGAAAACCCGGTGATCTGTCATGATTTGGGGCCGCCCGCACTCGTCGGCAGCCTTCTTCAGAAGCCATCCCGCCACCGCGCGGTCAAAGTCGTCTCCCCCGAGTCTCGTATTCCCGTTGGTCGCCAGCACCTCAAAAATCCCGTCTTGTAGACGGAGAATCGAGACATCAAACGTGCCGCCACCAAAGTCGAAAACTGCCACCGTACCGTGGTCACGCCTATCCAGACCGTACGCGAGACTCGCCGCAGTCGGTTCATTGACAAGACGCAACACCTGCAATCCGGCGAGCCTCCCCGCATCGCGCGTGGCCTGGCGCTGACTGTCGTTGAAATACGCGGGGACCGTGATCACCACGTCGTTGCATGGTTCGCCAAGAGCCTGTTCCGCGCGCCGTCTCAACTCGCGCAACACGTACGCGGAGATCTGGGGCGGCGTCAGGGCCTGGTTGCCGATCGTGAATCTGACGGGTCCCGAGTCTGCCGGAGCCAGCGGGAACTGCTTGCGGTCATCTTCGTTCACGTGCTCCATCCCGATGCCCATGAGCCTTTTTACCGAAGAAATGACAATGCCGGAGCCGTTTCTCTCTGCATCGCGCGCAGCCTGGCCGACAAGCACCTTACCGTCATCGGTGAACGCAACCACCGACGGCAGAAGACGTTCCCCTGTCTGCGGGTCACGGATTACACGAGGAACACCGTCAACAACCTGCGCGATCAAACTGTTCGTCGTACCGAGGTCTATTCCGAGAATTCGGCTCATCGTTCACCCGTGTTTTCGAGGGTACGCTCTATGTCCCGCGTGAGCGCCCGCAGGTAGGATATCTCGGCCAGAAGATTTTCAAGGCGCGTGAAAAGAAGGCCATCGGCGCGGGGCGCTCCAGCCTCATCAAGCTCGCCGAAAAGTGCGGCGAGCTGCTGGTTCCTGCGCCGGAGTTCATCTTGCGCAATTTCCTTGAAACGCTGGATTTCGGTGATGTCTGCTTCGGCGCTACGGAATCTTTCCAGCGCATCATGGACGTCGAACACAAGGGACCCGAGTTCGCGAGGTACTCCCGGGGCGAGGGACAGTTTCCGCCCATTGAACTCAAGCCACCAGCGGCCGCGGTTGACTGGATCTCGGAGAGTGGTGAACGCGTCATTTACCGCTGCAGTGCGACGTAGCGCCCGCAGTCTCTCAGCAGGCAACGCATTCTGATGGAAATCTGGATGGTAGAGGCGGCTCAGCGCATAGTAATGGTCGGATAAGTCCTTCTCGTTCAACGCCAGTCTGGTGGGAAGGCCCAAGACGTCGAAATAGTTGTTGCTGTCCGGGTTATGAACGATCTCCGGCGCCCGCGTGTCATAGTGAGAAGATGTCATATCCGGAATGAGGTGCCACATCCGCACGTGGATTTGACATTCGGATTCTTGATTTCGAACCGTTCCTCCATCAGGTTTTTGACGTAGTTGAAATCCGAACCTCGAACGTAGATCGCGCTTTTCGGGTCTATGAGTACTCTCGCACCGTTGTGCTCCACTACTCTGTCCCGTTCCCGGAGTTTGTCGACCGAAAACTCGTACTGCATGCCGCTGCAACCACCTCCCCGCACCTGAATCCTCAGCCCGTCGGATTCCGGGTGTTTGGCCATCAGCGCGAGGATCTTCTTCGCCGCGCTATCGGAAATGCGAACAAGCTCAGCGGTGGCACCTGCCGTCTGCGTTTCCATGTCGTGCGACTCCTTCGGGTCCGTGGCGGATACCGGTTTTGCCTTACCGTTTTTCGGGTACTGAACTCTCTCGCGCTTTCGCTTCTTTCCGTCGTTTCCAGTCCTCTACCGCTGCCTTGATCGCGCCCTCAGCCAGGACAGAGCAATGTATTTTTACGGGTGGAAGACTCAGTTCCTCCACGATCTTCTTGTTCTGAATGGCGAAGGCTTCGTCGACAGTCTTTCCCTTTACGAGTTCGGTGGCATAACTAGAACTGGCAATTGCGCTTCCGCACCCGAATGTCTTGAACTTCGCGTCTTCAATAATCCCATCATCGTTTATCTTGAGCTGAAGCTTCATCACATCCCCGCATTCCGGGGCACCAACGAGACCGGTTCCCACATTCTCGTCGCTGGGATCAAAGCTCCCCACATTGCGCGGGTTTTTGTAATGATCAAGGACCTTCTCAGAGTAAGCCATCCAGAAAACTCCTGTGTCATTCACGCGTAATGCGTGATGCGTTGCTGCGACGTCAGTCTCGTTTCCATGCCATTGTTTTCAGATCAACTCCGGATTTCGCCATCTCATACAACGGCGACATCTCGCGCAGCCTGTTCACCTCTTCCACGACGCGATCTGCGGTGTAATCCACTTCCTCTTCCGTGTTGAACCGTCCGAGCCCAAAACGGAGACTGGTGTGAGCGAGGTCGTCGCTGACACCGATGGCTTTGAGAACGTAGGACGGTTCCAGAGTTGCCGAGGTGCAGGCGGATCCGCTTGAGAGAGCGATCTCCCGCAGTCCCATCAGCAAAGACTCACCTTCCACGTAGGCGAAACTCATGTTCAAGTTGCCCGCCAGCCTTAAAGTGGGGTGTCCGTTCACGAAAACTTCGTCCAATCGATCTTTGAGTGCGGCTTCTAGCTTGTCGCGCAACCTTTTCACGCGTGCCGATTCACTTTCCATCTCGTCAACGGCGATCTGCAATGCCCTGCCGAAGCCTACGATCCCTGTCACGTTGAGCGTTCCGGAACGCATCCCTCGTTCGTGCCCGCCTCCGTGGAACAGAGGAGCAAGACGGACGCGCGGGTTCTTCCCCCGCACGTACAATGCTCCCACGCCTTTGGGGCCGTAAATCTTGTGGGCGCTCATCGAAAGGAGGTCTATCCCCAGTTCGTCGACGTGAACGGGCAACTTCCCGATCGCCTGTGTGGCGTCGCTGTGGAACAAAACGCCCCTTTCCTTGGCGATCGCACCGATTTCTTTGACAGGCTGAATCGTGCCGATCTCATTGTTGGCCATCATTACGGAAATAAGAATCGTTTCCGGCTTTATCGCTTTCCGCAAATCGTCGAGGTCGATGAGACCATGGCGATCGACCGGCAGGTAAGTTACTTCGTACCCCCGTCGCTCAAGCTCCTTGCAGGTGTCAAGAACTGCCTTGTGCTCAGTTACCTGGGTGATGATGTGGTTGCCAAGTTCCCGGTAGAATTCCGCGACGCCTTTTATGGCCATGTTGTCGGATTCCGTCGCGCCACTTGTGAAAATGACGTTTTTGGGGTCGGCCCCGATGGCGGCGCCTATTGCTCCTCGCATCTCCTCCACGGCGGCTTCCGCTTGATGACCGAACACATGGTTTCTGCTGGCCGCGTTGCCGAAAACGTCGGTGAAATAGGGCAACATTGCCTCAAGCACCCGCGGGTCCACCGGTGTCGTCGCATGATTGTCCATGTATATGGGGATTTTGACCATGGTTCCCAGTCTCCCTCGCGTGTTCGTGCCATTGTGCTCGCGAAGTGCGTTGCCAACAAAATGTACCGGCGCCCTCCGACTTTTGCAAGCAAAATGTTCAAAAAGTAAGCCTGCAACGGCGCTCTGGAGAATTATCGCCGCCAACTCCCCGGTACTTGCCGCGCTCTCCATGAATAACCCTCGACGTTGCGGTTGAGTTCCTCCGATTCGCTGGAAAACGCAGGGGCAATCTGCATGCCGGCGCCCGGTGGCACGTTGCGTCGCGGCGAACTCGGTCATATTCTTGTTCACGGAGTACTTCGAAGACCTATGCAATCAACCCATGGTAGTCTCCCGTCCAGTTACGTTCGGACCTTACGCGCAGGTTTTTCCCATCTGATCTCCCGCACTGCACCCCGGAACAGCAAAGAAAGAGAAAGGAACGCTTCATGCCCGCTCCCACCGCTCTCGCTATCCCCGCGATCATTTGTTACTCGGTGTCGCCCACGGCCTACCTTAACGAACACGCAACTGAAATCAAGGGGCTGTACGACGGGTTCTTCTTCCAGTGTGGCAGCTGGGATTCCGGTGTGCTGGCGAATATCGGCGTCGGCAACACGCCGGCGACCAACCTGAGCTGGCTGGTGCTGGCCCGACAGAATGTGGCCGCGCTCAAGTCGGTGGGCTGCGCCGAAAACTTACTCGCAATTTCCTTTGGTGAAAGCGAACCCTGGCCTTCACCGGAGACGCTCCTTTCAAACGAATTCACTGAGAGATTGAGGCAACATTTCTCAGCGCTGGGCAGAGCTGCGAAGTCAGCTGGCTTCCGCGGAATAAGCATTGACACCGAATATCCGTACCCGCGTTACTCGCTGGACCACCCGGTTTATACGTATGCTGGCTACACCCCGGGTGACTTGATGGAGGCTTCGTACAGGCAGGGGCGCGTGGTGATGTCGGCAGTTCTTAACGAATTCCCCGAAGCCGTGATCTTCAATCTCCCCGGTTCTCTGGAGGGGAGGCCTCTTGCCCGGGAATTCGTCAAAGGGCTCATCGAAGAGATGGCAGACCGAAACGCCCCCGGAGGCTTTCACTTCGGAACAGAGTACTCCTACACCTTGCACGAGCCGGTTACACAGGCGGCGATTCCGCGTCACGAAGACGCGAAGATGGATCGGTTCCTTTCCGGGACCAGTCTTGAGTACTGGCGGAGGGTGTGTACCATGGCGCCCGGCGTGTGGCCCTGCCACATGGTGGAAACAGGTGCGGACGATTACCCGGTGAGACCATGGAATGAGGAGATGGCGGAACTGCGGCAACAGATGCGCATTCTGCGTTCCACGACGAAGCGATTCATGTGGTCGTTCAGCGGCCAGCCCATATGGCTGTTGCCGTCCGCGGAAAACAGGGAACGTTACGGTCTCTGCGCGACATATCCGGGAGCGGAGGTGTTCATTCCGATATGGCACGATATCCTTCGGGAACGAGTCCGTTACGACCAGACTCCGGAGGCCGATCCACGCATGATACGTCTGTTCGATGCCACGAAACGATTCGACGAAGGACGGATCGACGCTACTGAACTCTGCAACGCGTTCGGCACTCCGGCGAAATGGTGGGCGCTGGGCGTTCTGAGCAACCCCTTTGTTAATCCAGCGCGCACGGCGAGGGAAGCGCTTTCCCTGCCAATCTCCCCGTCTCAGGTGTTTTTCGGGCGCGACGGGGCAGTCAGGTGGTTCCCGTGGGCGGTTCAGGACAACCGCGGCGTCGTTTCCATGCGAACGTTCACAGATTACCTGATGACTGACAACTCCAGCGTCCATCTTGCAACGTATGTTCATTCGCCCAAGGCGATCGATGCGTGGCTGAATGTCGGGTGGGACGACGGGATTGTTGTCCAGGTGGGAGACAGGGTGGTGTTTGACCGCGCGAGTTACCCCGAACGAGGCCACGGAGCCATGTACCTCGACCGGTATCAATTCGAGGCGAAAGTCCCTATCCACATACCCGCGGGGGTAACACGAATCAACGTGACTACTATCAACGCGAAGGGCGGATGGATGTACACGTTTCGCATCACGGACGCCGATGGATATCCACTTCCCGATCTGAAATTCAGTCTGGAGGATTGACGCAGGATCGTTCGGTATGCGGCGGGAGGTGTGCCCCGGATTCTCTCGCCAAGACTGAAGTGTGCCCGCACCCGGGTCTGGTGGTGCAGGCACACTTCTGACGTTGATCCGGGGTTCCTACTCCTTTTTTCTTTCGCGTTTGTCGAGCATCGAACGTACCGAATCCCAGATGCCCGGCAACATGTCCACGATCTTATTGATGGCGGGTTCGTCGGGTTTCATCGGGAGTACCTCAGCTTTGCCGTCGCTTACAACGACGAACCCGAGCGGTTCCACGCGCACTCCCCCGCCTCCACCCCCGCCTTTCATCCCTCCAGCGGCGCTCTGCGTATTCATGTTGCCGCCTGCGCCAAACCCGACCGAAATGCGCGAAACCGGGATGATGATCACCCCGCCCGCTTCAATCGGCTTCCCGATAACCGTTTCCGTCTGCACGAGGTCGCGCAGTCGCTCCAGCAGTGTCTGCATCAAGGCTTCGATTGTCAGGTCTCCTTCTTTTTCCGCAATGCGCGTGTGTGCTTCCAGTTGAGCCACGCAAGCGCCAGTGCAGCCACCCATAGTCGTATCGTGCTTATTTTCCACTCCAACTCGAAACGCCCGTCTGCAATCGCTCTCTGGAAATCGCCGGCAAGCCTCACCGAATCGGCGGAACCGTTGGCCCCGGCGAGGGCATAAGCGGCTCCCAGCAACCACGCGGTGCCCGCCGGACCGCCCGTGCCGAATGACCCGGTCAGGCGGAAAAAGTGCAGTTTCACCGTGCCCTTGAACCGGCGGCGCGCCTCCCGAACAAAGGGCCACACGCGGGCAATTCCCGCTCGCGGGCCCGCGAGCGCCCCGGTTGTCGCACTTTCAGGGCGGCCGGTACGTTGCCAGTCAATCGGGAAATCCTCAAGGTCAGAGTCCTCGAGAAGCCGTGTCCAGTCGGCTAAGCCTCCCGTTTCCAGGTCCTTCTCGACTCGTGCGCGCGTCGCCGGGCCTGTTTCCGGTGGTGGCCGTACCGAGGCCATTTCGGGTTCACGTGTGGCCGACGCAGGTGCAGAGGGTACTTCCCTGACCTCAGGGGCTCTCCTGAAAATGGAACCCAACGATTTGACCGGAAGAAACCACCGCCAGAAAAGCACGCCACCAGCAAGATGAGTTCGGGTGGATGCTTCACCTTCAACCCGGAAGCCCGGACCAATCACGCCCCCGAAAAAACGCACACCAAATGTGGCGCGTCCTCCCCATTCCTTCGCGCTCCGCACCTGACCCCGGACACTGATTCCGACGCGCATTGGCATCAGTGTGGCGGCCGCAACGACGAGGAAAAGGAACAGGACCGGTGCGACCAAAACGCCAAAAAGTATCCACCACAACGATCCTGTCCCCTTGCAAGCGCAATGAGATTTCTACTACGGAGTAGTACGCCCGCCACGCGGTGATGGAACCTGCACGGGTGCCGCCGCTTGGATTGTTATCCGTACCCGCGCAGTTGCCTGCGCTCCGGCAGGGTCCCGCACCACGAGATTCACCGTTGCCGCGCCTGCCGCGCCTTCAGCCGCCGTGATCCGCAGAGTGGAACCGGTGACAACCGGGGTGATTCGCCCCGTCTGGCCGGCCACCTGCCACGTCAAGGGGTCTCGGTCCGGGTCACTGGCGAACGGTGCGAGATCAATCTCCGTGTGCCCGCCCGCCTCCACGGTTGCATCTGGAATTGGCTGTACGCGGGGGCGGTCGTTCACCGGCCGGACGGTGACCTGTATGTTCTGCGAGGAGGAACCGCCCTGCGGGTCCGACACCGTAATAGTTACCGACTCGGAACCGCTCCAGTCGGGTTCTGCGCTGAATGTGGCGACGTTCTGCGCAAACCGGACCCTCACGTTCGTGTTGCCAGAAACCTGCCAGCTCATCTGCGCGGGTGTGTTGTCCTTGTCAGAAACATACTGTGCCAGCCGTAGCGTAGCGGTGCTGTCTTCGTTGAAATTCACCGATGGAAGCGCGCGGAGTTCCGGCGGATCGTTCACAGCTCTTACGGTAACCGGAATCGTCGCTGTTGCCTTCGCGCCGGCAGGATCGGTTGCCGTTACCGTGATGTTTACCGGTCCGCCGCTCCAGTCTGGAAGGGCGCTTATCGTTAACATGGCGCCGGATACGGCGACCCTCACATTCGGGTTGGCTGACGTCGCGGACCAGGTGAGCGGATCACCATCCGGGTCTGAACCGAACGGCGCGAGATCCACAGCGGCGCTCTCGTCTTCGTTGAACGAAACCGGGGACAGGCGGCTGATCACCGGTGGGTCGTTCACAGAGGTCACCGTGACTGGCAATGTTCCCCGCGCACTCAACCCTCCCGGATCGGTCACGGCGATGGTCAGGGTCTCCGAGCCATGCCAGTTCGGTTCCGCGGAAAACGTCGCGACACCCTGAACAACTCGAACCTTGACCTTGTCCGCCCCCGAAACGTCCCACCGCATCTGAGCGGGGGTGTTGTCGGGGTCTGCAACCTGGTTCAGGAGGTTCAGGGTAGCGGAGCCGTCTTCAGCGAAGGTAACGGGTGCCAACGCCTTGAGCGTGGGGGGGTCATTTACTGCTGTTACAGAAACGGGGATTACTCCTGTGGCCTTTGCGGCGGAAGGATCAGTGGCCGTCACCGTGACGTTCACCGGTCCGCCGCTCCAGTCCGGAACGGCGCTGATCGTCAACATGGTGCCGGATACGGCGACCCTCACATTCGGGTTGGCTGACGTCGCGGACCAGGTGAGCGGATCACCATCCGGGTCTGAACCGAACGGCGCGAGATCCACGGCTGCGCTCTCGTCTTCGTTGAACGAAACTGGAGACAGGCGACTGATCACCGGTGGGTCGTTCACAGAGGTCACCGTGACAGGTACCGTTCCCCGCGCACTCAACCCTCCCGGATCGGTAACGGCGATGGTCAGGGTCTCAGAACCATGCCAGTTCGGTTCTGCGGAAAACGTCGCGACACCCTGAACAACTCGAACCTTGACCTTGTCCGCCCCCGAAACGTCCCACCGCATTTGAGCGGGGGTGTTGTCGGGGTCTGCAACCTGGTTCAGGAGGTTCAGGGTAGCGGAGCCGTCTTCTGCGAAGGTAACAGGTGCCAACGCCTTGAGCGCGGGTGGGTCATTCACAGCTGTGACGGTAACGGGAATGGTGGTTGTCGCCTGGCCTCGCGACGGGTCCGTCGCGGTAACGGTGACATTGACTGGTCCGCCATTCCAATCCGGGGCCGCGCTCAGTGTCAGCACGCTGCCAGAAACGGAAACTCTGAGATTGGGGTTCGCACTGGCGGCTGTCCAGGTCAGAGCATCCCCATCCGCATCGGAGCCGAACGGGGCAAGATCAACCGTCGTGCGGCCGTCTTCTTCAAAAGAGACCGGCGGGATGCGGGCTATGACCGGAGGATCATTGACCGAGCGGACTGTTGCCGCGAATGAACTCGACGCGCGCAGACCATCCGGGTCTGCCACGGTTATTGTGAGGTTCTCTGCGCCGTGCCAGTTCGGTTCCGCCGTGAAAGTCGCGGTCCCCCTTGCAATCGCAACCTTGATGCGGCTATTGCCCGATACTTCCCACGTGAGCTGCTCATTTGTGTTGTCCACGTCGCTGACGAAATCGAACAACCGTACCGTGGACGAACCGTCTTCATCGAAGGCGACCGGCGGCAACTGCCTCAAAACAGGTGCGTCATTCACCGGTGTCACATTCACGCGTACCTGGGTCTGGGCGAACAACCCGCCCGGGTCGGTGGCCTTGAGGGTCAGCGTTTCCGTCCCGTTCCAGTCCCTGTCGGCGGAGAACGTGGCAACGCCTTGCGCGGTTTGCACTTTGACGTGGCTCTGACCCGTGAAGGACCACTGGATCTGTTCCGGCGTATTGTCCGGGTCGGTCACAAATTCCGTCAGTCGGAGTGTTGCGGATTCGTCCTCGCGGAACGCAACCGGGGGAATGGCACGGAGAGCAGGCGGATCGTTGACAGGCCTTACGGTGACGGCGAAGGTCGCGCTTGCGCGTTCATTATCCGGGTCCACTGCTTCCAGTGAAACTGTCTCCGGACCACCATTCCAGTTCGGCGGCGCAGAAAGGGTAAGTCGCCGAGTTCTCCTGTCGAGTTCGACTTTCACATTCTGCGGAGCGACAAAACTCACTGTCAACTGGTCGTTCCGGTGGTCCGGGTCTGAGAGATATTCATCCAGCGCGAGAACAAACTGTCCGTCTTCGTCGATAATCACCGCGGGTATGCGCGCGAAAACCGGAGCTTCAGGAACAGAAATCACGCTGACGTTCACCGATTGCGTCGCTCGCAGGCCCCCGGGATCGGTCGCGGTGAGACGAATCGCTTCCGGTCCACCGTACCAGTTCGTCGACGCGCTGAACGTGACGCGTCTGGTGGCGGCGTCAACCGCCGCCCTGATGTTTGCGCCGCTTGCCGCGGTCCAGGTCATCTCCCGTGCGGTGTTGTCCGGATCTGAGACAAACGGGTCGAGATCGAGTGTCAGGGTTGCATCTTCATTGAAACGCTGGTCAGGGATTGCGGCGATGGTGGGCGGATCGTTCACTGCTTCCACACCGACAGCGACTACTATCCTGTCGCTCAGACCGTCCGGGTCCGTTACGGTGAAGGTCACCTTGCGTTCCGCGCCAGCCCAGTTCTGCGGCGCGGATATGGTCGCCCGCCTTGTTGCCGGGTCGATCGTCACCGTAAGCGGCTCCTCCGCCACGGCGCTCCATCGCAAATCGCCTTTCTGGTTATCAGGGTCAGTAACATAGTTATCCAGTTGAACGACCGCCGCTTCGTCCTCTTTGGTTCTGATCGACGGAATCTGCACCACCGCCGGCGGGTCGTTGACCGGGGTGACCGAGACGTTGAATTCGGAAGACGCAGAAAGACCGCCTGTGTCTGTCGCGGTAACTCTCACCGGGGTTGTTCCGAACCAATCTTGCGTGCCCCGGATGGTGGCAACGCCGTCGGCAAAAGATATGGTCAACTTGCGCGTGTCTGCCGTTGCGGTCCATCTCATCTCTGATGCAGTGTTGTCCACGTCGGAAATGAATGGTTTCAGATCGACTCTCAGGTCGGTGTCTTCCTCGATAGATTGGTTCGGGACCTGGGCCAAGGCGGGCGGGTCGTTGACCGGTGTCACGGACACAGAGATCTCGCCGTTGGCTTCCGCAAGGATTGGGTCTACCACAAGAATGCGAACGCGTTCGGGGCCGCCATACCAGTTCTGCGCCGGCGTCAGAGTCAGCTCGTTGCCGGGGCTGAGTGCCGCGGTAAGGTGTTCTGTCCCTGTGACGGTAACCTTCAACGCGTCAGTGGGGTGATCCGGGTCACTTATGTACCGCCCGAGATTCATTTTGTAGGGCGTGTCCTCTGTCATTACAACAGGCGGGATTCCCGCCACAACCGGCGGGTCATTGCCCGTGTCGACGAAGAACCTCCACACGGATGTCGTATCGCGTGCGGCAGTATTGGCGGGAAACAGGACCCGCCCGTCCTGCTCCAGCCGAACGGTCCAGTAATACGATGTGTTATCCAGCAACATTTCCGAGGGGGTAAGCTGGTACGACTGAACCGGCTCGTTGACCGGTTCAACGTGCCGGATCACCGCGTCTCTGAGGTCTTTGTTCCTTCCGAATGCTACCACGAACGAAATCGTTTCTCCTGGATCCGGATCGTACGAGTGTGACCATTCCAATCGCGGCGTAAGGGAATTGGTGGTGCTATCCCTTTCCGGCTGCAGCATGACGAACGGCGTGGGTGGGTCATTTGCCGTGTTCAGGGAGAACGACCGCGGCGCCGACCACTCACTTTCCTCTGTCCCGTCCGTCGCCTTCGCGCGCCACCAGATCCGGGTGTTCTCGTACAACGGGGGCATCGCGCGCCATACGGTTATATCCGAGGCCGGGTCCTCCGGCACGGGTAAACTTGCCTCCGGGCCGCCCGCTCGCAACCTTGCGGAACTGAAATCCTCTCCGTACGCAGCTTGGAAAATGTAGCTGACCGCATCCCCATCCGCGTCCCTGACGTTGCGAACAGCGATGACGGGTTTCTGCCGCGGGTCGGTCAGAATTGCGCCGTCTTCAGGTGAGGCAAGGGTGGGCGTTGGAGGCGGGGTGTTCATGTGGAACGACGTCACCGACCAACGGCCGAAATTGTACCCGTCGCTCGCCCGTACGCGTAAGAAATATGTTTGCCCCCTCGTCAGGGCCGGCCCGTCGAACGTGTATGAGCTGAGGGGCCCATTCACTGCATGCTTCCAGTGCTGAGTCAGAAATGTGGAGTCTGTTGAGAGTTCCAGCTCCGTGCCACGTTGAGGGTCGTTTTCGTTGTCCCAGTAACGCCATGAGAAGACGGGTCTCTGATTTGTCAATCGAGCTCCCCGTCGTTGGCCGTCTACCCTGAGGTTCTGGATTGCCGGTGGTTTGCTCACGAATACCACCCTCGCGCTGAGCGGAGGCGTTGTGCCTGTTTCCACGGTTATCACGTCACCGTTGCGCACCTGAACTACGATGTTCGGGTCGCCTTCTGCGAGGGAAGCGATCACGTAACCCTTGTATATGCCGCTGGAAGCGCTCGATTCGGTCAGAACGCGTTGCGTTCCTGCTGCACCACCGGAGGAGCTCCGGAAAACGATGATGGCTTCATCTTCGAGGTAAGGACTTTCGTCAACAGCACGAACCTGGATCCAGACGGTGTCGCCGTTGGATACCTCACCTCGCTCAGGGAACCGGTTTGTAATCGCATTATCACGCGCGAGAATCAACTCTTGCGCCTGCCTTGGGGTACCCGGAGCTTCAAGTGATGGTGAGGAAAGCGAGTTGGCGATACGCACCGAGCCGGTCTGTCCTTCTGGGACCGGTTCCCCCCTCTCCCTGCGCCTTCCGCCATCCAGAACTGGTGCTTTTCGCTGATCTGTCGTGATGAATCCCCACCAAACCCTCTCCGCCGCAACGTTGCCCGAGGATCGGTTGTCTATGCCGGAAAGGCCGTTTCCGCGGATATTGCACGCCGAGACAATCGGTGCGGCTCCTTCGTACGCGATGATCCCGCTGAATTCGTTCTTTGCGATCGTACAGCGTGCGATCATTGGGTTGGATTTCGTCACCGAAATGCCGATACCGTTTTTCGCAATTATGCACCCGTCAATCGTCGGATTCGAGTTGTTCGCGCAGATAATCCCTGCAGTGGAACTTCCTACAACGGTGTTGCCGGTAATCAACGGGCTCGACTCCGACGAGCAGATGATTCCGGTGCTCGTGTTGTTGAGTATGCGGTTCAGGCGAAGAACAGGTCTCGCGCCCTCTTCGCACGAGATTCCGCTTGAGCAATTCTGGATCAAATTGTTCTCGGCAACTACACTGCTGTCGACGCCGACAAACACGAGACCATTGAAGCTTGCGCTGTCAATCGTGCAGTTACGGATGACAACAGGGCCCGTAGGGCGTCTGAGTATGTACTCAGGTATGGGATTCGCAGAATCAGCCTCTGCAGGCCGGTCTGCTATGATACCACGACGAACCTGAATCCCGATTTCCGCGTTCCTGAAAACGGCGTTCTCGACACGCCCATCAGCCATATTGCCGACGTACAGGATTCCTCCCCAGATCCTCCCGGCTCCGCCTTCCGGAATGGCACTCGCAAATGTGACCGGGGCCGAATCCTGGCCTGCTACAATGAGCCGACCGAGGCAGTTGATGCTGAGCTTTTCCCTGTCTTTCGGAGCCTGGAACAAAATCGTAGACCCGGCTTCAATAACGAGCGTGTCGCCCGCAGAAACAGTCAGCCCGTCGGTGACAAGGTAGGTCGCCCGTGGCCAGAATCCGGAAACGTTGCCCGCAACAGAGGAATCTGCGCTGACAATCTGCGTCCTGGTGGTATCGGCGTGAGGTGTTGGTACGCCGGTTTCCCCCTGTGCGAAAGCCGACTGCGTCCAGCAGAAAAGGACGCAACTCAAGAGGAAGCGAAGCGCTCGCTCCGTCCATTTGTCGCTTGCAGTCATCCCTGAGTACCCCCTGCCAGAACGTGCGCCGGATTCCGCACCCATTCCCTTCCCGCGGGACGAGGTCCGTCATTTTCAGTTCGGGACAAAATACAACAGTAGTAAGTTCGTGCGCGCGAAGGCTAAGGTCAAGGAAGTTCAGTAGAAGCACCGGAGGTAAAATTAGAAAGATCATCCTGATGCAAACGTGCGCGCGTTCCAGAATGCGGGGTTCTTTTCCCGCCTGCCGGGAAGTGTGCCCAGCCTTCAACGGGGATCGGCACTTGGAGTGTCACTGCTCGATGCAGTTGCGAAGAACGCGTACAACGTCATCCTGCGCCTGGCGCATCGTCTGTGCGGATGGGGAGGTGCCATTCATCATGATCGCGCATGCGAACCTCTCCCCCGACCGGCTTTCGACAACGCCGGAAAGCGAGCTGACGCCACTCAATGTTCCGGTCTTGCCGCGAAGGTACGCCCGAGTCTCGTCTTCCGTCATCCGACGTGAAAGCGTGCCGTCCACTCCAGCGGTAGAAAGTGCGGAAAGAAACTCCGGAGCCAGACTGAAGGAACTGCTGGCCGAAGTTATTACCTGAACCAGCATCCGCGGTGATATTTCGTTGAGCCTGCTGAGGCCGGAACCATCTGCCAGTCGGTACGCGTTCGAATCAAGACCGGCGATTTCCCTCAATGCGCGCCTCACCGCAGATAGACCATCTTCCCAGGTTCCGCGCCCGCTCGCGGCAACTCCCATCTGTTTGACAAGCGTTTCCCCGAGAAGATTGTCACTCCTCTTCAGGTAACGACGAAGAATCACGTCCACCGGATCCGAGTACACGCGCGCAAGCACCGGCAGATTTCTTGGTGAGGTACCGATCGACATGCCTCGCTCCACGGTGATTCCGGCGTCCTGAAGTGCACCCATGAACACTGAACCGGCATAACGGACGGGATCAGGAACCGTGCGCCAGACAGTTATCGGCTCCGCACGTCCGCCCATCGTGCCCTTCACGACGATTCCGGAGTTGGACCGTTCCACACGTATCCGTGACGACGTGTTGTGTTCGCCTCCCGTTCTGGCTGCGACGGAAACAGGGACACCTGCATCTCTGGGCAGGAGCGTCACGTGAACCGGTCGACCGGGTGCGGACCCCGGGCGCACTGTAACTTGAACGACATTCCCATTGAGCAGGAAGGCACTGATCGGGGGACAGTAAGGGTAAGGCCGATCCTCCCATGACCATCCCAACGCATAGTTCTCAGAGTCGAAATGGGAAGCGTCAACGACAACAGAACCTCGTATCCGCCGTATTCCGGAGGCGCGCAATGTCTCCGCAAATCCAACGAGGTCACCAGTTACAAGGTCCGGATTCCCGCCGCCGTACAGGTAAATGTTGCCGGTAAGCACGCTGTCGCCAGGAATCGGAACCCGATCTGCCGTGAGTGTGGTGGAGAATGTCTTCGCAGGGCCGAGAGTGTGTAGCGCAGCCGCCCCGATGAGAACTTTGGCGTTTGACGCAGGCACGAAGAGCCGATCTGCGTTCTTCTCGTACACCCACTCACGTCGATCAAACGACCAGACGGCGATTCCTACCTGTGCGGAAGCAAGAGCCCGCCGCTGGGCGATGGTGTCCAACGACGCGGCAATGCAACGCCATGGCGTTTCGGTGGCAAACGCGTCTACAATGCAGGTCGCGAACACCCCGAGACTCATCCAGCCTGCAAGCCACAAATGGGCTCGTTTTCGCATTATTTCTGAAGCCCTCAAATGCGTGGTCTCAGGAAACCTGAAGTTGACTACGAGGGTATAATCTCCAGGGCATGCGGGGCAACCCCGTATCGCACTCCTTGGGGTTTTTGCTCATTTGGCACGTTATTCATACCATGCCTTCCACGAGACTGTACACACGCATTCTTCTGTCCCTGCGCCGCTTGTGGCCGACGAGGAACGCCGCAACATGTTCGGAGCGGCGTCTGTACAAAGTTGCAGCGTCGGTTGTGACCCTGGCATTTGTCATTCATTGGGGTGAAGGATGCGAAAATCGCCCGTTTGCGTCGCGGAGCCCTCTCCCGTTGTACGGGGACTTCCGCGCGTACAGCATTGTTGACGAACGGCGGACTGCCAGCTCATCGTTGGATACCGTAAGCGTGTACTTGTTTGGCGACGGAGTGTCCGACAATGCTGCAGTGACTGTGAATGGAAGATCAATTCCCCGGGTGTTGACCGCGGGGAATCAGGCGCTCTTCGGGAATTCGATCCCGCTGCAACCAGCGGAAATCCTTCAGGTGGACGTGTCCACAACATGGCGCAGCATCCGGAATGTGATCGGAATGCCTGCGTCTCGTCCCGTCATGGTTTCTCCGACAGCGGGAAGCTATCTGAATCGAAATAAGGCCATCGTAGTGCGTTGGTCTGGGGTCACCGGCGGAGAAATCGGTCTGCAACTGCACAGGCTTTCCGCAAATGGCGCGCTTGGTGACACACTCTGGACCACTGCAGCCGCCGCGGAGGACGATTCCGTCGTTGTTCCGCCGAACGTGTGGAGTGCGGTCAACGACACGACCTTGCTTCTCAGCCTTTGGCACGAGTCCGTCGGGCGAGGAGAAGGCTTCGCCGGTGTTTTCTATATGTCCGCGGGATTCGGGATTCGGCGGCTGGTTCGCTTCAATTGAGTCCGCCTGGGTGTCGTCGGAATTGGTGGTGGAAATGTCGATCCGGGAGATTTTCTGGATGAGAATCAAAGTTATCGCGTTGATCTTGCTCTCCATATCTCTGGTGTTTTGTTCGCGCGTCCGGGGCCAGGACGACGAAGCGACCTCCCTTGTAAATCACGCTGCGGTCCAGTTGGCGAACGGAGATTCTGACAGCGCGGAGGTTCTGTACCGCGCCGCACTCCGCGCCAATCCGCGTTTTGCGCTTGCGGCGGTCGGGCTTGGCCGTATCCTGGTTTACAAAGATAGCATCGATGCAGCGAAACGCCTGTTTGAACAGGCGGAAAGCTGGGACCGCAACAAAGGTTACAAACAGTTTGGCGAAGGCCTGATTCTCAAACGACGCGGGCAGACAGACCGGGCCAAGACGCGCTTCCAGGAAGCGTTTCGCAAAAACAACCGTTTTGCCGATGCCTTGCTTGAGGTTGCGCGCATCCAGGCATCAGGTTTCATCGACAGGTTTGCCGCGAAGCGAACATACAAGCGGGTGCTGGAAGTAGCCCCCAATCATCCTTCCGCTGCCTACGAACTTGGGCGCCTTCAAGAAGATTCGGGGGAACTGGACGAGGCGATCATCAGCTATGAAGCCCAGTTGCGTGCGAATCCGCAGCACGGGGAGACCATGATCCGGCTCGGGTACACGCTTCTGGACAAGCAGCATTACTGGCATGCGCGACAGCGCCTTTATGATGCGCTGCTCAACACGTCGGGCAAAGAGGGCGAGCTCAGTCTGGCGCTCGCCGCAACCTACATGGGTGACAGACAGTTTGCCCTGGCCCATGAGGCCTACATGCAAGCTCTTCAACTTCTTCCGGAAGACGAGCGTGCTCTCTACGAAGATATCAGCCTCATTACGAGCCCCCAGGAAGCTGCGTATGTGCAGCGCGTCTCCGGGGACCAGAAGGCCGTATTCCTTCAGAAATTCTGGCTCAGACGCGATCCGACACCGGCAACTGCCGTGAACGAACGCATGCTGGAGCATTTCCGTCGCGTGTGGTATGCAAAACGTCATTTCTCGCGGGGAAGGCAGCCTTGGGACGACAGGGGGCAGGTGTACATCCGGTACGGAGAACCCGACCAGCGGGCTTCATCGAGTAACCCCAATTTCAGCACCAACCACAACGTGGACATGGTGCGCGAGCGTTACATGAACGCAATCTACGGAACAAACCCTCCAGAAAGCCTTCAACGGGGTGTCTTGCCGGTGTTTCCCCTCGTGGACCCCGTTCAAATGCTGCAATCGGGTTTTGAGTCGGGTCAGCCGACACAGTCCACGTCAACAACCGGTCAGCAGTACGGAGATGTGGGCGAAACCAGCGACACCGGCAGCGACGAAGAAGCTGCTTCTGCCGTGACGTCAACGCAACAGGAGAGGGAGCAGGTACCCACGTTCAGCGCCATGGCGCAGGCACAGCTCATAAGGTGGGAGGAATGGACGTACACCGGAGTTCTGAACGGGCTCAATCTCACGTTCGTGGATCGAATCGGCCGCGGGGATTTCAGGTTTGCCACACCGCCGCCGACAACCGACATGAACAAAGCCACCGTAATGCAGCAATACGCACCGCAGGAGCAGTTGTCCATCGCCGCCATGGAGGTTCCCGAACAGTTTGAGTATGATCCGCAGCAGGCTCCTTTCAACTTCTACTACTACCTCGCGCAGTTTCGGGAGCCCACAACAAGCAGAACCGAGGTCGACATATATTACGGGCTCCCGATGGCGGATCTTCAGTTCCGTGCTCAGGACGACGGAACCTTCAGAGCAACGGTACAGAACGGGTTCGCTGTGTTCGACACGTTGTGGAACGTGCAGGGCCGGTTTCTTGACCGAACGGACCTGATCTCCCCGACGCGCCCCACTCAGGACAGAGGCAGCATCCATGTGGACACCCGGTCGATGGTGCTCGACGGCGGGCAGAGGGTGCTTCTTTCCGTGCAGGCAGAGGACGTGGGCTCGGGACGATTGCAGGCGTACCGGGAAAACGTGCCGATCGCGAAATTCGACAGCTCAACTCTTGCCATGAGTGATATCGTGGTGGCAGGTTCCATTCGGCCCGCCGATAGCACCAGCGCACCAAAGTTCGTTCGAAACGGGCTGCATATTCTCCCTATGGCTTCTCGGTCCTTCAGGCGAGGGCAACCTATCCACGTGTATTTTGAAATCTACAATCTCACGCGTGGCACGGATTACGGTGATACAGAATACGAAGTGGAGCACGCATTCCGCACCGGTGCTGGCGAAGGTGGCAGCATTCTCGGCAGCATCGGCAGAATACTCGGTGGCAGCTCTCGCCGAGTGGGTGTAGCACGCATCATGGAGGGGATTCGAGGATCCGAGTACCAGCATTTCCAGCTGTCTACCTCCGGAATGCCACGGGGAGAATACACGCTGATAATCAGCGTGAGAGATATGAAGAGCAATCAGCGCGTGACGAAAGAACGGCTGGTGATGATTGGGGAGTGAGCAAACCGCGCGTCCCAGACGAATTCCGCAGTGCGCCTCCGAACCCTGGCTCGTTCTGTCACGCACTCCGGAAACAGCGTTGGCGAAACGTAAGGGCAATTTTGGACCGCACATGAACACAGCTTGCTGAGTTCCGTCAAGGGACCAGGTCGAGAGGAAGCCACCACAGGATGTCACCGGATCAATCCTTCGCGTCGTCGACTTGACCCATTTCCGCGCTCGATTTACCTTAGAACTCTGATCTGAAGCTTTTTCTTTGGCGGCGGCAAACCGCTTTTTCACGTACACGCCGGGCCTTTGCCGAGGTTGTAAAGCAGAACCCTCACACCCGCGCGCCACACCCCACCGATGGACAGCGGAGAGAAGCAGATGAAGCGAATTGGGATCCTGACCGGCGGAGGAGATGCGCCGGGCCTGAATGCGGTAATCAGAGCAGTGACGGTGAGTGCAATCGACTCCGGATATGAAGTACTCGGCTTCCTCCGCGGCTGGGCGGGGATGCTGGAAAAGGATTACGAAATCCTTACGAAGGAGCGTGTGTACGACATTCACCGTCAGGGAGGAACCATCCTCTACTCCTCGCGGACAAACGTGGCCAAGGTGAAAGACGGGTTCGAAATCGTGAAGCGCAATCTCGCTGATCTCAACGTCTACTGCCTCGTTGCGGCCGGCGGCGAAGATACACTCGGCGTGGCGAAAAAACTCGCGGACGCCGGTGGAAACGTCGTGGGAGTCCCCAAGACCATCGATAATGACGTGAACGCGACGGATTACACCTTCGGGTTTGATACGGCAATCAATCGCGTGATGGAGGCCCTCGACCGTCTCCACACCACAACCGAGGCGCACCAGCGCATTATGGTTGTTGAAATCATGGGCCGCCACGCGGGATGGATGGCTCTTCACGGAGGAATGGCCGGCGGAGCCCATTACATTGCAATTCCCGAGGTTCCATTTGATACGGACGAGATCGAAAAACTTTGCAGGGAACGGTACGCGGCCGGGAAGAAATACGCCGTCGTCGCTATTGCCGAAGGCGCTGAAGACCCCAAACTCACTGCCAAGCTTCAGCGGTCCGCTGAAAAGGATTCATTCGGTCATATTCGCCTCGGCAGCGGGCGTGGCATCGCCGAGGTAGTGGCGGAAGAACTCCAGGAGCGCACCGGGATTGAGACTCGTCACATCCAACTCGGCCATCTCCAGCGTGGTGGTGATCCGACTGCGTTCGACCGCGTGCTCGGAACGCGACTCGGTGTCAAGGTCGTAGAGATGATTAACGCCGGCGAGTTCGGCAAGATGGCGGCGCTACGCGGCGGCGAGATGGAAGCTGTGCCACTTGCTGACGCGGTGGGAGAACTGAAAACGGTTCCTCCCGGCAGGCTTGACGTGGCGAAGAGATTCTTCGGCTGATCCGGCGGCCTGTTGAGTGATTTCGAGTTTGGATTTGTGGCTCACACTTCGATTGGAGGATACGATGGCGATCAAACTGGGTATCAACGGTTTCGGCCGCATCGGCCGGCTGGTGTTCCGGGCAGCGGTTGCGCAGGGCGGAGTTGAGACTCTGCTGGTGAACGATTTGACAAGCGCAGCCACGCTGGCTCATCTGCTCAAGTACGATTCCGTTCACGGCAGGTTCCCGGGCGAGGTGTCGTCCGAAGGCGAGAACATCGTTGTCAACGGCAAGAAGATCCCCATCAGCAAGGAAAAGGATCCGTCCAAATTGCCGTGGAAAGCACTTGGCGTGGATCTCGTCTTGGAATCCACTGGCCGTTTCACCGACGCTGAACAGCTCAAGATGCACCTCGACGCCGGTGCACCGCGTGTGATCCTGAGCGCCCCGGCGAAAGGCAAGCTTGATGGCACCATCGTTGTCGGCGTGAACGACAAGACGTTGGACAAGTCCTGGAAGCTCCTTTCGAACGCATCCTGCACGACGAACTCGCTCGCCCCGGTGGCGAAGATCCTGAACGACACGTTCGGTATCGTCAGCGGAATGATGACGACCGTCCACGCGTACACCAACGACCAGGTGATTCTGGACTTCAACCACAGCGATCTCCGTCGTGCGCGCGCCGGTGCCATGAATATTATCCCCACGACTACAGGCGCTGCCCGCGCAATCGGCGAAGTGATTCCTGAACTCAAGGGTAAACTGGACGGTCAGGCGCTCCGCGTTCCGGTGCCGGACGGGTCAATGACGGACCTCACCGTTGTCGTGGGCAAAGCGACCACGAAGGAAGAAGTGAACGCGGCTGTGAAAGCGGCCGCGGAAGGCCCGATGAAGGGCATTCTCGAGTACACCGAAGATCCCATCGTCAGCAGCGACATAGTCGGGAATCCGCACAGCAGCATCTTTGACGCGAAATGCACCATGGTGCTTGGTGGAACGCTTGTCAAGGTGTGCATGTGGTACGACAACGAATGGGGCTTCTCGAACCGCGTGGTTGATCTCGCGAAAATGTGGGTTTCGTAAGCCCCGCACACCGAGATCAGAGGAATAGTGATGTCAGGGGCGCACTAATGTGCGCCCCTCGCGTTTCGGAAAAATCAGCATCCATCGGGGAGACCACTCAATGGCGGCACTCACTCTTCGTGACATAGACGTTCGAGGGAAGCGTGTCCTGGTGCGCGAGGACTACAACGTTCCCTTGGACGAGAACCAGAACATCACCGACGAAACAAGGATTCACGCAACTCTGGAAACGGTCCGTTGGATCATCGACCGGGGTGGAAAACTCGTTCTCATGGCCCATTTGGGACGCCCGAAAGGCAAGCCCGATCCCAAGCAGAGCCTGGCGCCGGTGGCGAGAAGGTTGGCGGAAATCCTTGGCAAACCGGTCAAACTGGCGCCAGACTGCGTAGGCGAGGAGACGGAGGCTGTCGTTGCACGAATGAAAGACGGCGACATCGTATTGCTGGAGAACCTTCGTTTCCACAAGGAGGAGGAGGCGAATGATCCTGAATTTGCCGCCAGACTCGCAAAGCTGGGCGACGTGTACGTGAATGACGCGTTCGGTACCGCACACCGCGCGCATGCGTCCACTGTGGGCGTCACGGCGCATTTCCAGCAGAACGCGGCGGGTTTCTTGATGGAAAAGGAGCTCAAATACCTTGGCGAGGCGCTGGAAGAACCTGCGCGGCCCTTTGTGGCAATCATGGGCGGGTCCAAGATCAGCGGGAAGATCGACGTGATCAACAACCTCTTGCCGAAAGTGGACGCGCTTCTCATCGGCGGCGGGATGGCGTACACGTTTTTCAAGGCCATGGGTCTGGAGATCGGCAAATCGTTGCTCGAGCAGGACAAGATCGATCTCGCGCGGGAACTGCTTTCCAAAGCCGGCAAAAAAATCGTCCTGCCGGTGGACACGGTGATTGCCGATGCCTTTGACAACAACGCCACCACGAAGGTCGTACAACGAGACGGGATTCCTGCCGGTTGGGAAGGCGTGGACATCGGCCCTGCCACGGTCAAGGAGTTTTCCGAAATAATCAGATCGGCAAAAACGATCGTGTGGAACGGTCCACTCGGTGTGTTCGAAATGCCTAATTTTGCGAAAGGTACGACCGCCATCGCATATGCCGTAGCAGAGGCAACCGACAGGGGTTGTATCAGCGTCATCGGCGGGGGTGATTCCGCAGCGGCCATCACCCAGGCCGGGCTGGCGGAACGGATGTCGCACATTTCTACGGGAGGCGGCGCTTCATTGGAATTCCTTGAAGGGAAGGTACTTCCGGGAGTGGCGGCTCTTACCCAGAAATAGGTCTCGTCTCAGTTCATTCGGAAAAGCGTCGTCCAGCGGTACGGACGGCGCTTCTTTGTTTTTCCAGGTCTATCCACCCCGCAGCGCGATCCGGCGTGTGGAGGAAACAGCGCGGGTATTGCGCATCCATGCGTCGTCCCGTATTATTTAAATCTTCCAAATTCATGTTTCGTGGTCTGGGTAACCCCATCCCGGCTGATTCCCGCCGGGTTTTCACGTCGGGAGGTTTTTGCATGCGGCGCCGAATCGTGGCGGGCAACTGGAAAATGAACAAAACGGCCGCGGAAGCGGCTGCTCTGGTGGGCGAACTGCGGCCCCTCGTATCGGACGTCAGCAATGTCGACGTCGTCGTGTGTCCGCCGTTCACCGCGCTGGCGGCTGTTGCGCCCGCGCTTGTGGGAACCAATATCGAACTCGGCGCGCAGAACATGCACTGGGAAAAGAGCGGGGCTTACACCGGCGAGGTGTCGGCGGAAATGCTGCTTACACTCGGTTGCCGGTACGTGATCCTTGGCCATTCTGAACGCCGCCAGTATTTCCACGAGACAAACTCGGAAATCAACAAGAAGGTCAAAGCGGCGTTGGCCGCGGGACTTACGCCCATTCTTTGTGTGGGCGAAACGCTCGAGGAACGGGAAGACGGCCAGACCGAAACGATCGTAAAGGAGCATGTCACCGGAGGCCTTCTGGGTCTTTCTCCGGACCAGGTGGGAAAAGTTGTGATCGCGTACGAACCCGTCTGGGCAATCGGCACGGGAAAAACAGCCACTCCGGATCAAGCGCAGGCAGTGCATGCGTTCATCCGCAACGTCCTAAAACAGATATCGAATTCGACAATTGCAGAAACCGTCCGAATTCAGTACGGTGGCAGCATGAAACCGGAAAATGCAAAAGAGCTCATGGGAAAGCCGGACATAGACGGCGGGCTCATCGGTGGAGCTGCGCTCAAGGCAGACTCCTTTGCGGCCATAGTGAAAGCGGCTGTCTGACCACCGAAAGACGCCGGACTTGGAGAAGAGGCGTGCCAACATGATATTTTTGAAAATACTTTTCGTGGTTGTCTGTCTCTTCCTGATGTTGTCGATTCTGCTCCAATCGGGAAAAGGCGAAGGATTGTCCGGAACGTTCGGAGGGTCCTCCCAGTTTATGGGCGGCCGCGCAGCGGCGACGTTTCTGACCAAGACGACGACCGCTCTGGCAGCGACTTTCATGCTGCTTTGTGTAGTAATCAGCATATTGGGCAAGAGCGCGGTCACAAGGTCGGAAGGGCAATCGGAGGCTCAGCGCCGCCTGTCGGAAACGCCACCCGCCCAGGTTGCGCCGAGTCCGCAGGCTCCGCCGCAGGCACCCCAGGGAAGACCTGCGCCGGTTCCGACGACAACTCCCGGAGGGCCTCAGTAACAAAGACACGCCATCTGCGGAAGTGGTGGAATTTGGTAGACACGTAGCGTTGAGGGCGCTATGCTCGTTAGGGCGTGCCGGTTCAAGTCCGGCCTTCCGCACCATGTTTTCTGGACCCCCGTTGCCGGCTGGGTAACGGGGGTCTCGTTTTCAGAATTCCGTGCGTGCAATGTGAACAGGGATTGATATTCGACGTCTCGGTGTATGTACAGAAGGCAGAACCTGCCACTGGTGAAGCACCCACGGAGGAATGTCTGCAGGTGAGCGTTCTGAGACGAAGGAAATGGGCGGCAAAGAGCCTTTCGATTTTTGCCGTTGCAATCGTGGTCGTGACCGGCTGCGGCCAGTCGCCTGAGGTCCGTGTTGCGCCCGCACCTTCGGGAGAGAGCAGTGAACTCGCTTCTGACGTCGATTTTGCCCAGGCGTATTTGGATCTTGGAACTCGGTACTACGAAGCGCAGCGATTTGCAGACGCCATCGAGCAATTCCGGCGTGCGCTTGAACTGAACCCGTACTCTGATGAGGCGCACGCACTCATAGGTATGTCGAACTACCGTCTGGGAAAACGAGAACTCGCCGAACGCAGTTTCCGCCGTGCCCTGCAATTGAATCCCCGAAATCTGCTCGCTCAGAATGGCCTCGCCCTGGTCTCCAATGATGAGCGCGAGCGTGCTGCGGCACTGGAATCAGCCATTACTTACAATCCCGACGTGCCTGAGCTCCGGAACAACCTCTGCTTCATGTATGTGCAGAGCGGCGATATCGAGCGTGCGATCCAGGAATGCGAAGCTTCAGTCCGCCTTGATAGCGCCAACGCCTACTCCCGTTACAATCTTGGATACGCCTATCAGCGGCAGGGACGATTCGAAGAGGCTTTGGAGCAATACCGTCGCGCCCTTGAGATTCGCCCCGAGTGGGCACGAGTTCTGAACAACATCGGCTTGGTGCATTACTACCGGAGCGAGCTTTCGAACGCCGCGGAGTATTACCGGCGAGCGATCGCCGCAGAAGGGAACGAAGCGATATACCATTACAACCTCGCCCTTGCGTACGAAGCAATCGGCGTTCGCCTTGCCTCAGCGGAAATGCGAGGAGAACCCGCACGCAACGTGTACGGAGTTGCCGCGAACACGGACTGGAGAGAAATGCTTCGGGAAGCGGCGAACGAATATACTACCTACCTCGAGCTCACACCCGGGGTTCCTGACGCACCGCAGATCCGCGCGAAGGTCGCGGAACTGCGGACGCGAGCCGGTTGAGGGCGCCGGCATGCGAAACCGGACCCTGATTGCCCCGATGACAGGAGCCGCGGGTACGCCCTCCATTTCCGTTGGGTGCCTGCCCACCTGCGTGGCGGCGATTGTGGCAGTCCTGATCTTCTGTTTCGTCGCCAACCCCGCATCAGCTCAGGGCTCCAATTCCGGCTTCAATCCCGACGCGGAACTCGCCAGACTGCGGTCCACACGTGCGAACCTGGAACGCGTGCAGCGCATGTTCTATCTTGGCGAGCTCACCGCAAACTCAGGCCGGGAAGACGTTGCACGGAATGCGTACGGGGACGTCCTTGAGACGTTTGAAAGGCTCTCCGGGAACGCACGTTCTCTTGCGCTTCCCTATGCCGCTCAATCAGCGCTTTCACTTGCCGCGATGACGCACGTCACCTACCGGGACTCCCCCCTGCGTTTGGAGAGGTACGCGGCAGACAGTGCGCAACGCGCGTTGCTCCTGGTTCGTACGAGGGAAGCCTACAACAAAGCGACGGAACTGCGCTACGCCAGGGCAACGTTTGAGGCGCTCTTTTTCCGCGCTTATGCGCTGCAGGAATGGAACAGGGGCGGCCTCGACTACGGCGCAGAACGACAACCGGGAACCGAACTCCTCGAGCAAACCATACGTGATCTGAGTCTTTCCCGGCAGCTATTGGATCAAGCGATCAGAGAACACGAACAGATACTCCATCTCGCGGATTCCCTTGGATTGTCAGGTGGCACAGGGGACAGGGACGTGAGCGAGTGGTTGTCCCTCACACGGGAGCAACTTGCCGCGATACCACGGCAGCAGGATTCCCTGGTCGCCCGAGAAGAAGCGTTGCAGACAATTTACATTGAACGCAGAGCCGCCCGGTGGCTGGCTCGTGCAGAACCGCTTCTCTGGGAGAAAGTTACAGATCTCGCGCGCCGGGATGCCCGTATTGCGGACCCTTTCTTCGATTTCGTGTTACAGAGCAGAATGGTCAACGACGTGTTCCGTCCGTACATTTTTGGCCCGTCGGGGTTCCTCCAGGCGCACGACCAGGCGCGCAGGCGCGCGCAGACGGCGCGTTCCGAGGAGTGGATGGCGGAGCGGTTCGCCTGGCGGCGAGCGCAGGAATGGAGAGATGGCGAGATCGCAATGAGGCTGTCGAGGGAAGGCTTGCGCCACCTGCTGCGGTCGCCGGAAATGGTTGACAGCGTTGTTGTAATGCTTCGAATTGCCGCGGATAGCCTCCCAGCAGAGGCACGAATAGCTCTTTCGAGGGCGGCGCCACAGCCTCCGCAAATTCGGATGCCGGACCTTCCAGACCTTGGAGGCGTGGATCCACGCCTTCTTTCAGGTGACGAACACGCGGCGAAACTGGACGAATACCAGCGCTACGTTACCCGGATGGATTCCGTAAGCCGTCAGATTGAGGCGTACAGAGCTGCAGTTCGGAACTTCTCCGAAACGGTCTCGGCGTATGTCGGGCAACCGGTTCCTCCCGCCGCTGATCGGTACCTGCGTGTCAGAAGGGCACTCCGGGCGACCGAAACGCTGTTGCTGGATACGCTGTCATCACTGGTACTCGAACAGACACGTTCTGCACTGGAGCGATCTCGTCTTGCGGCAGGTTGGGCGCCTCCGGGGGAAGTATCGGCTTCGATGCAACGGGCGATATCCGATCACGCCCAGACGACTTCACAAAACTTGCAGCTTGCAGCGGCCAAATCCCGGGAACAGGCTGCCCGGTATCGCCTCGAAGTCTCCCGGTTGCGGCAGACGCCGCTCCGCGACGATCTGGCGGAGACGGCAGGAACCCTTGAGCGATTCGCGGGAATGCTGGAACAACAGGCGGCCCTGTTTGCGATGGGAACGGGCTGAACGGCGACCGAAACAGGGCGCGTGCTCTCGTCGTGGCTGGTCAGGCAGATAATCCGCCAACTCAAGACTCGCATTTCGTCGGCGGCCCCAGCTCTTCCAGAAGGTCACCGATTCTTCGTACCAAGTCGATGTTGCCATTCGGGGGAACCTGGTCGGCACCCGCCAACACCAATCCCCTTTCTTTGCCCAGCACCGCGACGACTCTCTTCACGAAGGACAGAACCCAGTCGCTTTCGAAAGGCGGCGCAAACATTGCCGACGGTATACCGCCCCAGATTGTTGTGTGCGGATTCGACGCATCGCGGATCTGTTCCAGGGTGAGGTCACCCACCGGCGCCGGAACCACGGACTCAGGAAAGTCGATACCTGCCTCGATAAGGTCGGCGAACAGGTGGCCCAGCGTACCATCAATGTGGCATCCAACTACCTTGCCGGAGGCGTGCAGCGCGGCCACACGCTTCCTGTAGTAATCCCTGCTGAAGCGCCTCCAGAGGCCACCTACGGCCTCCGCAGAAAGGTTGTCGGGAATCTCTACCACCGGGTACGGCGCGGCACATGTCAGGCGGTACAGCTCGTCTTCCGCCATGCGCATGGCGTCGAGCGTTGCCTCCACTTCCGCCGGCGCGTCGGCAACAAGATACGCCAGATTGTTCACCCCGCACCATTCCGCCACCAAAGCGGCCAGTGGCGTGCGGGGCGTCAGCGGTACACCCAGTCCGTCGTCTCCCCAGTGAGCGTCGCATGCAAAAACGGCGTCGTAGTTCGGCGAGTAGGAAGCGCCCTGATACCACGCGACAACTACCCGCAGATCAGCGGCTGTTTTGACCGGATATTCAAGGATCGCCGAAGAAAAGGATTCCTCACAACGCTGGGTTATGCTGGTGAGCGACCCTTCCGGAGAACGTATAACCCGAAGGGTTCTCCCGTCGCCCATATCTTTCTCTTCGATCGAAAAAAGCGTCGGGTCTCGCTCGATCGTGACGAGAGGCGGTGTGAAGAGGTAGACACCTACTCCGAGGTCGCGGTGAAGTTGCAGCAATCCTTCGCTTCCCCGGTACTTCGCCTCCAATGTTCCTGCTTGCGTGGCCCCGTGCTGGAAGTAGGTAAGATCGGTAAACCACGGCACCGCATCCGGAATACCGCCGCGCAACACTGTCATTGCTCGCTCGCGAAGCGTCATCCTCGGTACCTCCAAGCATTCGGTTTGACCCGGTGCGGAATTTACGAGGGCGCAAATAAGTAAGAACGCGCCCTTCGTTCGTTCTGGAAACCGGTTGCCCTCGCTTCATGTACCGCGCGATAGGGACCAGGCTGGTCCGGCACGCGGCCGTGGGGTGGCACGACGCAGGCCATCACGTGGCGAAAGTGCGCAACTCGGCCGAGAGGTCTACGATCTCCTTCATATTGCGCAGGAACCACGGGTCAATCTTTGTCAACTCCGCCACATCTTCCACTGTGAAACCGGCTTCGAAGGCAGCCTGAATCTGGAACAACCTTGCCGGCGTGGGGACTGGAAGATTCGCTTTCAAGAACGCCACAGCATCGTCCACGGGGACACCGGCGTCTTTTCCATCGGATCCGAGCCCGTGTCGGTCTATTTCAAGGGATCTCAGGCCCTTCTGCAGGGCTTCCTTGAACGTTCTGCCGATGGCCATCGTCTCGCCGACCGATTTCATCTGGATTCCCAACCGCGGCTCCGCACCGGGGAACTTCTCGAATGCCCACCGGGGAATCTTGACCACGCAGTAGTCGATGGTGGGTTCAAACGAAGCGGGAGTAACCTTGGTGATGTCATTCGGGATTTCGTCCAGCGTATATCCCACTGCCAGCATAGCCGCGATTTTGGCGATGGGGAATCCGGTAGCCTTCGATGCAAGGGCAGAAGACCTGCTGACCCGGGGATTCATCTCGATGATCACCATGCGCCCGGTTGCGGGGTCGACTGCGAACTGCACGTTCGAGCCACCGGTTTCGACGCCGATTTCGCGGATGACAGCGATTGCGGCGTCTCTCATGCGCTGATACTCTTTATCGGTCAGTGTCTGCGCGGGTGCCACGGTGATGGAGTCGCCCGTATGAATTCCCATCGGGTCCAGGTTCTCTATCGAGCAGATGATGACGACATTGTCCGCAAGGTCCCGCATCACCTCCAATTCGTACTCTTTCCACCCGATAATAGATTCCTCGATAAGCACCTCGTGAATGGGACTGAGTTCGAGACCGTTTGAGACGACATCGCCGAATTCTTCCGTATTGTACGCGATCCCTCCTCCGGTTCCTCCGAGAGTATAGGATGGTCGGATTATTGCCGGGAAGCCCGTAGTTTCCACTATCTTCCGGGCTTCTGAGAGGGAGTACGCGTACCCACTCCGGGGCAGGTCGACGCCGATTCTCCGCATTGCTTCGCGAAACAGCTTGCGATCTTCCGCTTTGTGAATGGCCTCCAGCTTCGCACCGATTAACTCCACCCCGTGCCTCTCCAGTACACCGCTTTCGGCCAGTTCCACTGCCGTGTTGAGAGCTGTCTGGCCCCCGACGGTGGGCAGCAATGCATCCGGTTTCTCGCGCTGGATGATTTTGGCACACACGTCGGCGGTGATGGGTTCTATGTAGGTGCGGTTTGCGAAATCCGGGTCTGTCATGATGGTTGCGGGGTTGCTGTTGACGAGGACCACCTCATACCCCTGAGTTCTCAGGGCCCTGCATGCCTGAGTACCCGAGTAGTCAAACTCGCACGCCTGGCCAATCACTATCGGGCCGGCCCCGATAATCATTATTCGGTGAATGTCTGTTCTTCGTGGCATGATTCCTCATTCGTCACCGGTGCCGGAACGGTCTGACCCATTCGATCGTCACTCCGGCACCTATGGTCTCGTCCGTGCGCATGTCGAGGGTGATTCCGGGCGGACTCCCGATGCCGAACGCCGCCTGGTATCGAGCCTCGATTGCTCCCCGCCAGCGCGGAGATTCGTGGAAAACAAACCCTATTCCAACGCGTCCTATAAGGTCGACCACGCGTGCACCGAATCCACCAGCGATCGTATCCCGCACCACGTAATAGCCGTAAGGCGACCAGGGAGCGTCTACCTTACGCTCGTCGTACACGACGCGCCCTTCCGGGAGACGGCGAGTGCCGAGGCCGATTCCGGCGAGTGCGTACAATCGCTCGGCATCGAAGGCACGAGGAAAAAACACGTCACCGGCGACGCTTCCGTGATAAACCACGGCCGGTAACGTATCCCTGGAAGATACCAGCATGGTGTGTGCTGCTGATACGCGGTAATCCACTGCCGACGAGGCGAAACGGAAACCCGCCTCAAACGAGGGTGACAAGCCGTACGCCGTACCCATGGAGTTGACCGGATATGCAGCTTGCTGACACACGTAGAATGAAGCCACTGCGGCTTCAGGAGTGTCTACGAGGCCCGCAACGCCAATCAGCACTCCGGCGATCGCCCGGAGCACCTGGAATCGCGGCATCGCACCCACTCCTTAACGAAGGAACCTGTACGCGAAGACGGCTATTGCCGAAAGGAGAAGGATGCCGTAGGCCACCCGCAATCCCCACAACGCAAGTTTGCGTGCGACCTTGCGCCGTCTTCGGTACGGAAGAATGTTCGAACGCAAAACGGGGCCGGTCTCGTCCGCACCACGTGCACCGCTCTGCGGGAATCTTTCCTTCCCGACCCGTGATGGAACACTCGGGTCGACCGCCGCAAGTGCGTCCAGCACGAGCAGTTTCAACCTTGCGGCCCGGTGCGCGAGCATGTCGTGAGGCGACCAAGCCATCCACTGGTCTACCTCCTCGCTCAGTTCCGCGGCGGAATCGAGACGAAGGCCGAGGTGCCTGAACATTTTCAGTCTCCGCTGCATCTCCCGCCGTTTCGATTCGTCACGCGTTTGTGCCGCTATTCTTTCGCATGAGTCGAGAAACTGAAGGACATCCTTCCGAATGGCATCCTCGGGCAGGGAAATCAGGTATGATTCCTCAATCAGCTCATCGACTCTGGTGCGCGTATCCGTCATTCGTGCTGCCTCGTCAATACGATGCACTGGGCACCAAAGAATGTACGCCACCGGTGGCAAAACGGTCAAGCTGATGGCCTTTGGATGAATGCCGCAGCCGAGCTACCTTAGTCGAAGGAGAAAGGAGAGGCCGATGAGACCACCATGGGCGAGCAGTACCCCGTTTACGTACGAGATCGGTTACGGGCAAGACTACGTCGGCAACGAGCAGTTTCTGTCAGACGTGAGACGCGGGAGCCCGACTTTGCTGCACTGCGGGCATGACGTTCCGCTTAACAGCGCCACGGGCAACACGATTCAGTTTACTCCGCGTGACATGAAGTACCTCGACCCTGAGGAGATTCCCGCCCGCATGTCCGCGTTGCGTCAGTACGTGGACTCCCTGCACGAGGCGGGCGTGAAGTGGGTGATTCCGTACCTCATAACGATGCTCATCATCGGTGACCCGGAGAAAAGAACCGGATTCTGGAACCTTTATGACCGGTGGGAGGAATATTCAGCCTTTGGACTCGGAGAAAAACCCTCGCCTCCGGAATCGTGGTTTTCGCGGGAGCCGCGTCCTTTCATGGATCTGCCCGGCATGGTGGGGTGCGAAACAACCATCGCGCACCCGGATGTTCAGAGGTTTCTGCGTGTGTGTACCGATCTTGTGGCCCGATGCGGCTACGACGGCGTTTTTCTCGACGTCAATACCCTCATAGGCAGAACCTCTCACGACGCTCGCTGGTTTGGGGAATACCTTTCGACCCGGTACTCTGGGAGCGAGTTGCAATGTAGATTCGGATTCGCATCATCTGACGAAGTGAGACTGGGAGAAGAGGGTGGTGGCCTGCTGTGGGTGGAAACACAACGGTTTCGAGCGTGGGCGTTCGGCCAGCTCTTCGGGGCGCTTCGGGATACGGGACGCAAGCACGTGCCTGGTTTCTTCGTGCTTCCCAACAATTCGCCGATGTGCACCATCGAGGGATTTTACTCGCGCAGGAGCGTCGGCCACGGTATGCGGTACATCCGGAACGGATGCGATCTGCTGATGTTCGAGGAAATGCAGCAGGCGGGCAGATTCGGCGCCGACCGGATCGTTGACAATATCCTGCAGTACAAAATGGCAGCCGCGCACGGGATGAGAGGTGTTGTGCTCCTGTACAACGCGACGGACAAGGCGGCAATCGACCTTGCCAATGCCGAAGCGGCAGCCGGTGGAGGCGGCGCATTTGTTCAATGCGGGTTTGCCGAAGCCGCCACCATGCGGTTCTGGCGGGAGTGGTTCGAGCGCCATTCGAATGTTTTGGAAGGGATGGAATCGCTTCACACGGTTGGTGTACTCCACTCGTTGGACGAGATGTACTGGGATAACCGTGCCCACCTCGACGCGCTGTACCGCCTTCGGCAATCTCTTTCAGATCACCACGTGCTGTTCGACATCGTGCTGCCGGAGCATCTGCAGACGGGAGAGACGTCGTCCTTCCGGATACTTATTCTGCCCGAGGTGCGGCATCTGAGCGATACCCAGGTCGCCGAAGTGGCGAGGTTTTGCCGGAATGGCGGGAAGGTAATCCTGCTTGGCGAGTGCGGAACATTCGATGAAACGGGGGTGCGGCGGGACGAAAGGCTCAGCAACTTGCTTGATGCGTCCGCAACCTCGCAGGTGCGTTCGATTTCAGATATCGTCCCGACGTGGGGACCGGAGTTGTATGAACTCAGCGAGGAGGACTACAACGACTTCGACCTCGTTGCCCGCCTGCCCGACCGAGTTGGATCCGCTTCGGAGGCTGAACAGGTGCGGCGGTCAACACTGGTACCACTTCTCGATGCACTTCTGGGCGAACCATGCACGTTCCTGCAGGACGCGCCGTACAGCCTCCGCGTTTCGGCGTTCCGTTCGCCAGATGGGCGGCGAACCGTAGTTCATCTGGTGAATTACGACCTGCCCGTGCTCGGGAAAGGGAAGTCCGGTAGCCCGATCCCGGCCGGCCCCGTGCGAATATGTTGCGGAGGTCAACGCGCGCACTGGTTCACTCCCGAGGGTCTGGAAGGCGATGCGGAAAACAACCGAGACGGGAGTTTTCTCATACCTGCTGTTCACACCTATTGCATGGTGTTGATCGAGTGAGTGGAAGGCCGTAGACACCCGTGGCGCGATAATCCGGGGGACAAATGAGCAGGAATGAGCTTCTCGCAGCGCTCAGGAAACTCTACGTGGACTGCCTTATTAATTGGGACGGGAACCACGCCGACCAACTTCTTACCAGTGACGATTCTGCTGAGCTGGGGTGGGGCGAAGCGTACGTCCTGCGGGCTTTCGCTGAAGCGTATCGCTTTACCGGCGATGTCTACTGGCTTCGAAGGCTGTGCGCGCACGCTGAAGCCGTACTGGCAAACGCGAAGGACACGCCGGAAGGCATACCGTTCGACCCGGTGTATGCTGACGGGTTCCTCGGGTGGGGAACGGACAGGTACTCCGGCCAGTACGACGAGTACATGGTGCACGACGGGCACATCTGTACTCCAATTGCGGAATTTGCGGCGGTGGTATTCGCTGATCGAGGTCTCCATGACGCGTTCGGGAACGATGCGACGCGGTTTGTAAGGTTCATTGAGAACCATATCGCGTCAAAATGGCTCAACGTGTGGGACCGTCGAAGGCATGCTGCCCAAGAGTTCGCATGGGGAGAGACGGTGCGGAACTGGGGCGGACTGGATTTCCTTCCCCACAACCAGTACGCAGCCTTCGGTGCCCTGCTCTTGTTTCTGGATGACGTGGCCGGGGATCCCCGTTACGTTTCGGTTACGGCTGCCGCTGCCCAGACCGTGTATCGCCAGAAGGCCGTCGAGATGGGCGAATACTTCAGAGCGCATCTCGAGTCGCTTCCGGGGACCGATGCGTACGCGTGGAAATACCACGACACCTGTGGCGCCGAAGATACGTCTCACGCCAACCTCGAACTGGAGTTTGTGTGGTGGCTGCATGAGCGCGGACTGGTCTTCTCCGACGGCGACATGGACCGTTTCGCCCGGACGTTCACCAATGTGATGTGGAACGGGGATACGGCGGATCCCCGCGTAAACGCGTCGACGGATGGAAAAGGCGATTGGACGGGTGGCAAGACGACGTGGGGATGGGCACTCTTATCCCGGCGCCAACCCACCCTTTGGCACGTTCTCGCCCGAGCGTTTCTTTCGAATTCTGAAGCGCCGACTGGTAGCGGCCTTGTGGCAATGGGCCGTTTGTTGGAAGCCGGTATCGACGCAGGAGACAATCCGCCAACGAGAGGAGGAGCGGAGCGTGGATAGGTGGCACGGGCACGTGTGGGCAGCGATCGGTGTGATGTGGTTGGGTATGACTGCCGCGATCGCGACGGCATCGGACGTGCCGGGCGATTTCATGGCCCGCGTGATCGCGTGGGACGGGAAATACGCCGATTCATACCACAGAACTCGGGATTCCGGGACTCTGGCATGGGGGGAATCGTACGTTCTCCGCGCATTCATGAGTGCGTATCATGTTACGAAAGACCCGTACTGGTTGAGGCGAGTGTGTACTCATGCGGATTCCTTGATAGCATACGCGTGGGATCACCCGGACACGGGATACTTCGACCCGGCCTACGCCGACGGATTTCTTGGTTGGGGTACGGCACATTATTCAGACCAGTATGACGAATACATGGTGCATGAAGGCCATGTGACGACGCCCATTGCAGAGCTGGTTGCGGAGGTGTACGAGGACTCCACTCTCTGGGAGGAATTCGGAGATCGAGCGCAGACCTATTTCGCCTTCCTTGCCGACCACATTGCAGCGAAGTGGCTGCGCCTGTGGCCCGGCACGCCGCCTTCGAGCTTCAAGTGGGGTCTCACAGTGCGCGAGTGGTACGGACTCGATTACGCACCGCACAATCAGTACGCAGTGTTCGGCGCGATGCTGTTGTTCATGGACGACGTTGTTCGAACTGCTCGGTATGCACAGCTGAAACCAGGTGACCCGCCCACGATCTACCGCCAACGCGCGGTGGAGATGGGCGAGTACTTCAAACGCCATCTTCTCTACCTGCCTGCGTACGACGCCTACTCGTGGAAATACCACGACAACAGCGGAGCCGAAGATGCTTCGCACGCCAACCTCGAACTGGAATTCGCTTGGTGGCTGAACGAGCGCGGCCTGGTCTTCACTGACCAGGACATGCAGCGCTTCGCGCACACCCTGACGTCCGTCATGTGGAACAAAAGCCTCACTGCACCTGCCGTGAACATGAGCACCGCGGGAACAGGTGACTGGTCGGGGACGGATTACCTCTGGGGTTGGTCTCTTTTTGGCAAGTTCGATCCTCTCCTGTGGAGGATTCTCGAACGGTACTATGCGGCAAAAACGGGAGATACGTCGCCCTACGGCATGGCGACGGTCGCAAGACTCCAGCGGTTCCGTGACACATTTCTCAGTCGCGGCATCCTTGTTCCCGAACGACTGAGTGTCATTGACGACGGCGACCGAGTGATTCGCCCCGGGGAAACAGCCAGCATCGGTGTCACCGTTCGCAATATCGGGAACGCGCGGGACTCGATCATTGTGAGGATTTCGGGTCTTGATCCCCTGGTCATCGCGTTGGGGACCGATTCGGTAGTTGCAGGAGTGGATTCGGGCGTCACCGAGCTGGTGGAGTTCGTCGTTCGTGCGCCTGTTGACGTCACGACGAAACGGGTGTCCGTCACAGCCCGCGTCGGCTCCCTGTCAGTCATCGGTCAGGTGACCATTGGGTCGCCATCCACTGTTTTCGTGGAAGGGACACCGCCCCCGGACGACGGAATCGCGCACAACGCGTTCTATACTGCGCTCACACCGCCGGTGCACCGTTGGACATGGGCGGAAGGGGACACGTTCTCGACCGCGGCGCTTTCCCGGTTTGAGTCTGTGGTCTGGCGCGCTGCGTGGGCGCTCCCAACACCACAGCAACGTGACACGCTCGCGCGGTTTCTGGATATGGGGGGCAATCTGCTGATCACCGGAGGTGGGGTTTTACCCTCCTGGATTGCGCGATCATCGGAGGACTCCCTCTTTTTCGCCCGCTATTTCAAGGTGATCGGCGCAGTTGATGTGCACGACAGCCTCCCCGGACTCGGTGTTTCTGTTCGCGCCTTTGACCCCGTGAGTTTCACCGCGATGGGCACGTCGAGGAGATACCTCCGCAGTTCTCCCGTCATTCATTTCGATGTTTTGAAGTCCTTTGTTACACGGCAAAAACAGATCATTTTTGCCGCGACGGACGCCCAGTTCAACCCGAAAGTCCTGCCCGACTCGGTTGGCGGCGTGGGGATAGACAGTACGTATCGAGCCCTGTTGTTTGGTTGGGATCTCGATGATATGTCCTCGAACACGTCGCGAACCGTCGTGACGCTCGCGCTTGCGTGGTTCAAATCGCCAACCTCGGTCCGGACAGGAGAACACCCCCGCCCCGAAGCGATTCGCGAGATCGCGCTCAGCGTGGCACCGAACCCGTTTAATCCGGCTGCCACGATCACCGCTCGCGGCCTTGCGCCGGGGATGGCTGCGCGGATTGCAGTGACCAACGTACTCGGGCAAGAGTGTTGGAGTACGACGAATGCCCGACCCGGCCCGGAATGGCGCGTCGTCTGGAATGGTCGGAATCAACGTGGGAAGTCTGTGGGCACGGGAACGTATTTCGTTGTCATCGAACAGGGGGATGCAAGAAAGACAACGCGAATCCAACTGGTGCGATAACGGATACGACGGGAGGCAGGGGGAATACGGCGCGGTGTTCGGAAGAGGAACGCAGAGCGCGGCCGGACCACAAGCAGGACGACGATCCCCTTCCGCCGTATACGAACGCGTCGTCTGGTGTTGACAGGCAGGATTGACTGTCCCACCGTCTCCGGATCGCACTGACAATCGGTGGGCCGGCATTTTTGCCCGCCCGGAACTAACGATGCGCCCTGCAGGTCCTGCGGGGCTTGCAAAAACGCGCGCAATGGCCGGGTTATGCGTGCGACCCGTTCGTCATGTTTTCGCGCTCCTCATCACCTCCTCGATTGCCTTCGTATCCCGGTAGATGTCGTCCCACCCGGAGTATTCCGCGTCGTAGACGATGACCGCCTCCGCGGGTACCCCTGCAAGCAGCGACAGGTCAATCGCGCTCCCGGACACCGGCAGGTGGGCGTCAAACGGGCGGCCGTACAGGTCGAACAGCGGCGCCGATATCAGGACGAACGACACCCCTTTGAAGTCCGGCGCTTCAGGCTTTTCGCTCTGCGCCGCGTGCCCGAAATCAACTGCGATGCACAGGTTCGGAGCTCCCACCTCGTTCACGAACTGCCGCGTGGCCGCGTCGTTGGAACAGAACTTGTGTGGATGGGGCCGAAGGTGCAGCGTGACTGACCGGGTTGCGGCGGCTTGGCAGATCTCGCGCACGCATACAAGGAACCGCTCGCGTGCCCGTTCATGGCTCACCTCGTTCTCCGGTCCAACGTGCAGCTCGAGGACCGCGTCACGCGAGCCCAGAACCTCCATTTTCCCGAAGACA
>Ga0116178_10000264_pt1 | contig 47363 bp, 38 predicted proteins | sample AD_STIC12_MetaG_FD_89880 | JGI IMG/M metagenome (GOLD analysis project Ga0116178, IMG submission 89880) | Active sludge microbial communities of municipal wastewater-treating anaerobic digesters from USA - AD_STIC12_MetaG | ecosystem: Engineered > Bioreactor > Anaerobic > Digestate | place: USA...
CGATCCCGTCGTCGTGTAGGTGTGCGCAGGATTCTGGGCGGTCGATGTCCCGCCGTCCCCGAAATTCCACGACCAGGACGTCGGATTGCCCGCCGAAGTGTCCGTGAACTGAACCGCCTGGCCTGCGACCGGAGAGGCCGGCGCGAAGGTAAAAGACGCAGTCAGCGTCGGCGGGCTCACGACGGGGACCGTCTGCGATCCCCGTTTGGTCCAGGAGTTGCCCCGGGCGATAAGGGTCACGAGATAGGAACCCGCCGCCCTATACGCATGGATCGGATTTTTTACATTGCTTGTCGCCCCGTCCCCGAAGTCCCATTGCCAAGAGGTCGGACTTCCCGAGGTTGTGTCCGCGAATTGGACGGTCTGGCCCGGCCCTGGCGTCGTCGGACTAAAAACGAAGGTCGCCGGCGCTCCCGAAGGAACGACCGTCAGGGTCTTGGTCACCCGTTTCGATGTAGTGCCGTTTGCGACCACAAGCGTAATCTTCCGGAATCCTGACACCGTATAGACGTGCAACGGATTCCTTTCTGTGCTGATCATCCCGTCCCCGAAATCCCATTGCCAACTGACCGCGCCGCCCGTTGAGATGTCGGTGAATTGGACGGCCTGTCCTACGATTGGATACCTCGGGCTGAAGATAAAACCGGCCTTAAAACCATTGGCCGCCCGCTCCATGAACTGAGTAATCAGCTTCCCTGATGAAGAAGTCGGGGATTGGGCCCAAGCCGCGCCCAACGGCAATAAAGAAGCCATGGCTAGCAGGAGGCCTGCCGTCAGGACCCGACTTCTTGTTATATCCGCAGAACTGCCAATCATATCCACTCTCCTTCGCCCCAGACGGTCAATCCTTGCTGCTTCCCGACCGGGACATTATATCATTTTTGCGGGGGAGATAAGTCCAATCATCACCTCTAAAGAGGATTCGGGCGGTCATTCCCCAGCCAAAAAGGTTAGCTCATTAGGGGGGAATTGAGGCGGAGCGAACGAATCCGTGGCCTTCGGCCTCGGCTATTTCCCGTCCCATCCGGCCAGCCTCGCCCACAGGTGCCAGGCGGCGTAGGCCTTCAGGTTGGCGTTGAGGGGCTGGCTGTGGGCCGAGGCGCAATCGTACCACTCCCCGGGGTGGGCGTTCTGCCAATCGATGGCCCAGTTCCGGTCGCGTACGCCGTCGCCGTTGCTGTCGTAGTCGCAATTGTCGTTGACCAGCTTGTCGCCGAAATAATTCCCGTCGGGATCGTAGCTCTCGATGTCGGCGAAATCGTAGAGGACCTTGTTGTTCGCCAAGCAATGGTCGCGGATCTGCTTGTTCCGCCGAGGGACGTTCCCGCTGAGAGGGGCGCCGTCGGTGTGGCCGGTCATGTAGACGAACTTGACGTTCGGGAAATCCCTTTCCAGGCCGCCCATCAGGTTGAGGTATTGCTGTATCTCGGCTTCCGTCCCATCGACCTGGCCGCACCAGGACCAGATGATGACGTTGATAGCGGGATTCTGGGCCAGATAGGTCCTCGTCGCGGCCTCCCAGGCCGTCCGGTTGGGGTTGCCGAGGTCGTAGGCCGCTCCGAAAACGCTCTCCCGCAGGTCGAGCGCGCCGCCGGAGCCGCCCGCGTTGAAGGAATACCGCGCGCCTTTCCACGCGACCAGCCCCGCCATGCCCGTCGTGAGCTGGCTGCCGTGCGAGGTGTGGCCGTAAGCGATATGGAGCCGCTGCTTGGCCTGGTCGATCCAGGACGAGGGGATCGCGTTCCACTTAGCGCCGGTGTGATCGACGATGACGGCGTCGGAATGAGGGCCGGGACCGCCCCCGTCATCGGACGAAGCGGAGCACCCGGCCAGAAGAGCGACGCCGCCGATCAAGCCTAACATTCCAAGCATCCTGATCATTTTCCCTGTGTTCCTTTCACTTGCCCTGAAGCGTCAACCGCTATGATTATACCAAATTCCATTGGGTTTTGTCGGCCGACTTCCCGTGAAGAAAAATCTGGTGAAATTGATCAAAGAACGGGGACACGCATGGGGACACGTACGCGGGGCATGTCACCACTTTGGTACATGTCCCCGCTTTCCATTTCGCGTCCGCTGTGTTATAAAGCCCGGCGTATCATGGATACGCACCGCACACTCCTCGTCGTCAACCCGGCGGCCGGCCACGGCCGCGGCCGGAAAGTCTTCGCGCGCCTCGAGCCGCGCCTCCGCTCCTCCCTCCCCGGACTCGAGGTCCGCTTCTCCGAATACGCCGGGCACGCCGTCGAGATCGGGCGCGGGCTGGCGCGGCTCGGCTCCGCCGGCCCCGGCTACGACCGCCTCCTCTGCCTCGGCGGCGACGGCACGCCCTACGAGCTCCTGAACGGCCTCTACGCCGGAGGCCGCCCGCCGCGCCTTCCCGCCATCGGCCAGATCCCGGCCGGGACCGGCAACTCCTTCCTCCGCGACTTCGACATCACGACCCCCGACCAGGCGCTCGACGCGATCCTGGCCGGACGCCGCCGCAGGGTCGACCTGGTTGAGTTCACCTCGCGCGACGGGCCCGCCGGCGGCCCCGCCGTCCGCCGCGTCTCGCTCAACATCATCGGCGTCGGCCTCATCGCCGACATCCTCGAGCTCACCAACGCGCGGTTCAAGTTCATGGGCGCGGCCGGCTACAGCCTGGCCGTCCTCGTCCGGCTCGTCCGGGGCATGAGGAACCTGGTCACGATCGTCGCCGACGGCCGCCGCCTCGAGGCCCCGAACAGCGCCCTGGTCGTCTCCAACTCCAAGTTCACCGGCGGGAAGATGAAGATCGCCCCGGCCGCCGAGACCGCCGACGGCCAGGCCGACGTCATCCTGTTCGACGGGGTCAACCGCCGCGAGATCCTGGCCATCTTCTCCGGCGTCTTCTCCGGCCAGCACGCCGCCCACCCCAAGGTCGGCCACGTCCGGGCCGCCTCGATCTCCGTCGAGGCCGATCCGCCCCTCCGGCTCATGGCCGACGGCGAGCTCATCGGCTGGACGCCGCTCCGCCTCGAGGTCCTCCCGGCCGAGATCGAGTTCCTGGCCTAGCCCGGCGCCATGAGAAAGATCCTCGTTCGCCTGCGCTCGCTCCTCATATGGTCGGCCGCTCTGCCCGTCTTCGCCGCCGCCTGCGCCGCCATATGGCTCGGCTCCTTCGTCCTGCGGGGGCGCGGGCTCGAGCGCCTGATCAAGGGCGGTTGCCGGGCCGTGCTCCTCGCCTGCGGCGTCCGGGTCCGGGCCGCCGGCCGCGAGCGCCTCGTCCCGGGCCGGCAGTACGTGGCCATGATGAACCACGTCAACTTCTTCGACCCGCTGGTCTTCCAGATAGCCTTCCCGGCGCCCTTGCGGGGAGTCGAAGAGGAGAGCCACTTCCGCTGGCCGGTTTACGGCGGCGTGATCCGCCGCATCGGCATGTTCCCCATCAGCCGCAAGGACACGGCCCGGGCGGTCGAGACCCTGCGGCGGGCCGCGGCCTGGCTGCGGGAGCGCCCGGAGTTCTCCTTCGCCGTCATGCCGGAAGGCACGAGGACGCTCGACGGCCGTCTCGGCCCCTTCAAGCGCGGCGGCTTCCTGATGGCCGTCGAGGCCGGGCTCGACATCCTTCCCGTCGTCCAGCGAGGCGCTCGCGCGGTCGCGCGCAAGGGGAGCCTGAACATCCGGCCGGGCGAGGTCGCCTTGACGATCGGTCCGGCCGTGCCGACGGCGGGCTGCACGAAGGAGACGATCGGCGAGCTCATCGAAGCCGTCCGCCGCGTTTTCCTGGACGTGCTCGGGGAATAGAAGGCGTCTCGCCCGCCCGCAGGCCCGAGAAATGGACGAAGGAGAAGCACTCGGGGATGTGCGAGTCGTAGACGCCGTGCCTGTTCAAGGCCCAGCCGGGGTGCGGCTCGACCGTGACGCCGCAGCTCTCGACGAGCTCGAAGCGGGAGAAGTCCAGGCGCCAGACGTCGCCGTCGCGCGGCGGGATCGGCCGTTTCCCCGCCAAGGGCTTCATCCCGCGCCAGGGGAAGGCGATTTCGACCGTCCAGCCCTCGTCGATGTCGGAGGCGTCGTTGAGCGTGCCCTGGACCCGGACCGCCGTCCGCAGGCCGGGCATGTCCCAGTCCATGAAGGCCCAGCGCGCCCCGCGCGGATGCTTGCCGTAGCGCATCCCGTCCTGGAAACCGCCGAGGACGTCGACGCGCCGCGTCCGCAGGTCGAACTCGGGGACGTCGAACCGGCCGCCCTTTTTGAGCGCGTCCTGCCAGATATAGAAGACCTCGTAGACGGTGCCCCGGGCGTTGATCTCGAACTCGTAGTAGCAGTCCTCGCCGCCGATGAAGACCTCGACGTCGTTCTCGGTCCAGACGAGCGAGTCGCGCCCGGTGAGCCTGGCCTGGACGTTCGGCTCGCTCGCCCAGAAAGCGACATAGAGGCCGTCGTCGTCCCAGAGGGCCGCCACCCGCGTGTCCAAGAAACCCGGGACGCCGCTCACGAGGTCGACGAAGCGGGGCGACCTCGGCGCCTCCTTCCAAGCGGGCTTGTCCAGGCGGCCGTCGACGACCATCTTATGGGACGCCCGGTAGCACGTGTAATGGGCGAGCTCCCTCTCGTCGCATCCGTATCGGGGCCTCATCCGCGCCTCCCTATTCTCTATTTCGGTGACACGCAACTCGATTCGCTGATTCATGCCCAACAACATGACATGATGAGGCGCATTGAGTTGCGTGTCGCCGTGATCGATATATAGCCCGGATGGGGGGCGGGACACAACTCCGCGCCCGGCGGACGGCCCGCGGCCGGGTTTGATTTTTCGCGGCGGGGGGCCTATCCTGGGACCGAGGCCGGGTTGGACCGCGCGATGCCTAGGCCCACATCCAAGCCAATGCCCGTGACGAAGCGTCGGACATTTCGTTCAGCCCTCGCGGCGCGCGCTGTCTTTGCGGCGATAGCCGCCCTCCCGGCGCGCGCCGCCCTTCTCGCTCTCGCCGTCCCGCCGCTCCTCCTCGCGCCGCCCGGCCTCGACGCCGCGCCCCCGCAGCGCCTCAAGACCGCCGCTAACCCCGCCGCCGAGACAGCGCCCGTCCCCGCCGCCCCCGCCGCTCCCGACCTCTCCCTCGAAGCCCTCCTCGACCGCGCCGCCGAATACTGCCGCCGGCTCGAGAGCTCGGCCTTCGACTTCGTCTGCCGCGAGGAGATCCGCGAGACGATCGACCCCAAGCTCGACTCCTCGCCGGCGCCTCCGCCGCCCGACCCGGGAACGTCGCCCTTCCTGGGCCCGACCCTGACCTTCAGCCGGGCGAGGAAGGTCAAGCGCTCCTACGTCTACGACTACCAGTGCGTCCGGGCCGGCCGGGCCATCCGCGAGGTCCGGACCCAGCTCGAGGAGAACGGCAGGAAGAAGGTCGTGCCCGACGCCGGCCTGGCGACGTCGATCGTCGTCTTCAGCAACTGCTTGATGGGCCCGGTCGGCCTCTTCGCCGAGCGCGTCCGCGCGGACTACGATTTCACCGTCGCCGGCGAGGACGAGATCGGCCCGGCCCGGGTCCTGGTCGTCGACGCCAAGCCCCGCCCCGGCGCCCCGCCCGCCCGCGGCCTCTACGGCAAAGCCTGGATCGACGTGAAGACCGGCGACATCCTCAGGATCGAGTGGAGCGAGAGCCGGGTCGGCCACTACGACGTCTTCGAGGAGCGAGGCAGGAAGTTCGGGCGAACGCCCCGCCTGGTCATGCGCTCGGAGTTCAGCGCCGAGAAGAACGGCATCCGCTTCCCCAGCCGCATGTCGTTCGAGGAGACGTATCTCGACGGCCGGGGCCGGGCCTTCGTCCGGTCGCGGACCGAGGTCGTCTACAGGGACTTCAAGTTCTTCAGCGTCGAGGTCGAAGTCCGGGACTGAAATCAGCGCGTCGCCGGAACGATGTCTTTCCTTCGCGACTGGGGCGCGACCGCGAGCCTGACCAGCCTCCCGCCGCGGACCCTCCCCGCGACGACCGTCTTGCCCGGAGCGTGCAGCTTGAAATCGGCGTCCCAGCCGTCAGGCCAGGCCGGGAGAACGCGCAGTTTCTCGCCGTCGGCCTGAAGCAGCATGACCTGGAGCGTCTTCATCAGCACGCCGCCGTGGTCCTGGTCGGGCGTCCAGTCGTAGTTCGGGCCCCAGAAGGCCGGGAAGCGGTGGCGCGCGTCCCATTTCGAGGCCCGCTCGACCAGGCCCCGGCGGGCGTCCTCGGCCAAGCCCAGCAGGGCCATGAAGATGTCGTCCTGGCGCCAGCCGAAGTGGCCCCGGTCCTCGCGCCGCTCCAGGGCCCGGATGGCCAGCTCGATCGCGGGCTGGCCGAGCCCGAAGAGCCGGAACGGGTAGACGGCGTAGAGCTCGGGGTTCTCGACGTTGCGCTTGTCGGCGAAGCGGGCCGCCGGGGCGAGCATGCGGGCGCCGTCGACCTCGCGCGTCGGGACGGGCGGCAGCTTCGCTTCGAGCCGGGCCAGGAGGTCCCTTGTCTCCGCCGGGACGGACGAGGCCGGCAACGCCCCCGCCTCCCTCACGAGATAGCGGAGCCCGGCCACCTCGGGCATGGCGTCGGCCGCGTCCCACCAGGTCTCGAGGGCCTGGGCCGGGGCCAGGTCGAGCTTGCCGTCCGGCCCGACGCGGTAGTGCTCGTCGAAAAAGCGCAGGACCGCGTCCGTGAACGGCAGGGCCGTGTCCCGCAGAAAGGCCTCGTCCCGCGCGTAGGCGCAGGCCTCGAGCATCATGGCCGCCATCTCCAGGCCGGCGACCCATTCGTACCTGTGATAGGGGTTGGCCTGGTAAGGCTCGGCCATTTCGGCGAGGGGCTTGTCGCCCCAGGTCTCGGTGAAGACCGGTCCCCAGAAGTAGACGCACTCCGGGAAGTAGGCCCCGCCGTGGCCGAAGTAATGCCTGGTCCGGTAGAGCGCCAGCGGCAGGAGGCCGGAGTACATGCCGAAGAACGGCCGCATCAGGTCGATGTCCCCGGCCGCCGGCATGGACATGTAGGGCAGGCGCGTGTTCTGCCACCAGTAGCCCTGGCCCCAGCGGCGGTAATCGGCGAAGCCCTCGGCCCCGTCCTCGTCCACGGTGAAGATCGAGCCGTTGAACTTGATGGGCTGGGCGCCGCGCCCGCCGCAGGCGTTGACGAACCGCTGCAGGACGTAGCCGCGCGTCACGACGTCGCCCTCGGCCTCGATGCCGAGCGGCGTCCGCACGGTGGCGCCGGGGTCGCCGCGGACGTAGATCCAGCTCCGGTCCCAGAACTCGCGCCAATGGGCCCGGTGGGCGGCCCGGGCCTCGTCCGGCGCGACGGCGTTCGTGGCCCGGGCCTGCGCGTCGAGGGCGGCCAGCCAGCCCTCGAGCGTTTCGGGCTGGCGGGTCAGGACATGGACGGAAAGGCGGCGGACCTCTCCACTTTTGGAAACGAGGGACTTCGGGTCCCGCTTGACGAACCCCTCCCCTTCCATGGCCGCCCCGAAGACGCGGTCCCGGAGCGGGTCGGCGATCCCGGCCCCCTCGAGCCCCTGCATGGCGATGTTCCTGGCGAAGGACGGCGTCTCGGGATTGGCGTGGTACCAGACGACGCGGCCCCCCGGATCGTCGACGACGACGTCGGCGCCGACCACGGCCGGGCCGAAGATCCCGGGATAGTAATTCAGGCCGCTGACGAGCGGGTCTTCGAGGACCTCGGGCGCGACGCGCCACGGTTCGATGGAGGCGGTCAGGACCGTCCCCTCGGGGACGCGGGCCTCGACGCGCGCGACGGGGAGGGCGGCGTCGACCCAGACCCGGAGCTCAACGGCCTCCCGGCCCTCGCCCGCGGCGACCTCGACGGCCGCCTCCCTCAGGTTGAGCCGCTGGCGGAACCTGCGGCCGGCCACCGCGAACGGGTTCGGCTCGATGGCCAGCCGGACCTTGCCGACCTTGAGGAGCCGGCCCGTCTCGTCCCAGGAGTCCGTCTTGCCGATGTAGAAGCACAGGGAGCCGGTCGCCCCTTCGGTCCAGACGTTGAGGCCGATGTCGCCGTTCCCGGCCGGCATCGAGTCCTTCGAGCCCCGCCCGGCGCTCGCCCAGACGACATCGTGCTTGCCGAGCGCGGCCAGGTTGTCGAACCTCTTGGCGCAACCGGGAGCGACAAGGAGCGTTCCCATGACGGCCAGAAAGACCCCCCGCCTGGCCCTGCGGGACCGGTGTGCGATCATGCGCGCCTCCAATAATGAAGGCGCCGGGATCGCGCGCCGCGCCTCGGTCCGGAGACGGCGAACGATGCGCCGCCCCGGCGCCTTCGTGATCACGATCGAGCGCCTCGAGTCGCGCTTCGCCCTTTCAGGAGCCGGTCGACCCGGTAGCCGGCGGCCAGGAAGAACTGCAGGTCGAAGGCGTTGTCTTCGAGGTCGATGGGCGTCGTTCCGGTGAGCCGGAAGAACTCCTTCTCGGTCTCCTTGGCCCGGCCCCGCGGCCGCGGCCCGTCGCGCTCGGGATCATAGGCCTTGAAGAAGGCTTCGCGGGCCTCGCGCGCGCCCGGGGGCAGGTCGTCCGGGCTGACGAACGGCTCTCCCGCGGCGTCGAGGCGGATCCATCCCTCCTCGAGGGCCCGCACGAGCGGATAAAGATGCGGATCGCCCGGCCCGCCGGCGAAATACTGGAACGGGACGCCGCCGTCGATGTAGGTGTAGTAGATGTCCCAGAGCGGGTCCTTCGAGCCGATCCAGCCCGTCCCGAACTTGGCCGCGAGATCGACCGGCTCCGAATAGCCGACGAGCGTCAGGTCGGCCGGGTCGAGCGTCCGGTCGCTGTAGTAGAACGGGACGTAGCTCTCGGCCAGGGCCCGGACCGTCGGGTATTCGGCCGGGCGGCCGACCAGCCCGGGATAGCGCGACTGGGCGTTGGCGCCGTAGAGGCCCGTGGCCGGGTCGCGGCAGACGACGAGGTTGTGGTCGGCGTCCTGGCTGGCCTCGAGCATGACCAGCCGCGGCTCGCGGCCGTGGAGGTGGTTCACGGCGTAGGCGAACATCGCCCCCTCGAAGCAGTGGGCCGCGCCCGTCCGCAGGACGAGCCGCGGCGGCGCCGCCGTCTCCTCCTGGTCGACCGAGGCGTGGTCGTCGTTGTAGTAGAGCTCCGTGTCCAGGAACTCCTGGACCCTGGCCGGCGTCGCGAGGGCGGCGAAGACCTCGATCTCCTCGTCATCGAACCGGAGGCCGAGGGCGCCGCACCGGGCCGCGAACGCCTCCCGGGCGGCCGCGCTCACGGCGCCTCGGAACCGTCGGGCGAAGTCCCGGAGCCGCGCCTCGGGCGGAACACGCGGGATGCCTCCGGGAGGGATCGGCTTGCTCATGGGGATCCGATGCCGGGTCTTGTATAGCACAGGACTCCTCGCCGCATCAATCCGGGGACGGCCGGGCGTTCGAACGGGGACACATCCCGTTTGTGTCCCCCGGCCTGAAATGCTATCCTACGGCGCCGAACATGCCCGAACACGGATCGTCCGTCCAGCCCTCGCCGGGGCCCGTCCCCGCGGCGCCCGCTCCCGCGCCGGCGGCGCCGCCGCCCCAACCCCTCACCGCCGGCCGGATCGCCCGCTTCTGGCTGCCGCTCGAGGCCACCTGGCTGATGATGGCCGCCGAAGGCCCGTTCGTGGCCGCCGTCATCGCCCGCCTGGCCTCGCCCAAGGAGAACCTGGCCGCCTTCGCCGTGGCCACGGCCCTGGCCTGGATGGTCGAGTCGCCGGTCATCATGATGCTCTCGGCCTCGAACGTCCTCGTCCGGGACGGCCTCGCCTACCGCAAGCTGAGGCGGTTCTCGAACGCCCTCAACGCCGCCGTGACCGCGGTCATGGCCCTGCTCCTCATCCCGCCCGTCTTCGACGCCGTCGCCCGCGGCGTCATGGGCCTCGGGCCCGACATCGCCCGCCTGGCCGGACGGTCGATGATCTTCCTCCTCTTCTGGCCTGGGGCCATCGGCTTCCGCCGCTTCTACCAGGGCATCCTCATCAGCCACGGCCGGCCCCAAGCCGTGACCTGGGGGACGGTCGTCCGGCTCTCGACCATGGCGGGGACCGGCCTCCTCCTGGCCCTGGCCTTCCGCCTGCCCGGCGCGAGCGTCGGCGCGGGCGCCCTCGGGGCCGGCGTCATCGCCGAAGGCGCGGCCAGCTGGCTCATGGCCCGGCCGACGCTGCGGCGCCTCCGCCGCGACGACCCGGCCGCGTGCGCCTTCGGCGCCTCTCTCACCGCCGGCCGGGTCGTCCGCTTCTACTCCCCCCTGGCCCTGACCTCCTTCCTGCTGTTCTTCATCAACCCGCTGACGACCTTCTTCCTGGCCCGCGGCCGCATGCCCGTCGAGTCGCTGGCCGTGCTTCCGGTCGTCGTCGGCCTGGCCTTCGTCTTCCGCACGGCCGGCATCGCCATGCAGGAGGTCGTCATCGCCCTGGCCGGTGACGGCCTGGAGAACCGCCGCCCCCTCCGCCGTTTCGCTCTCCGGGTCGGGGCCGCTTCCTCCGCCGGCCTGGCCGCCGTCGTCTTCTCGCCGCTCGCGGGCTTCTGGTACGGCCGGGTCTCGGGCCTGTCCCCGGAACTGACCGCGTTCTCGGTCGTCCCGGGCATGCTCCTCGTCCTCGTCCCCTTTCTCGAGGCCGTCCTGTCCTATGAGCGCAGCCTTCTCGTCAGGGCTCACCGGACGGCGCCGATCAGCGTCGCGGTGGCGGTCCAGCTGGGCGTGACCGCCCTGGGTTTCAGCATCGCGGCCCTGGTCCTGAAGACCGTCGGCGCCCTCTCGATCGGGCCCGCCCTGACCGCCGGATACGCCGCCGGCGCGGCCGTTCTCGCCCTCGGCCACAGGGACGCCCCCCCGGCTCCCTTGGATCGTCCCCGCGGAACCGTCGCCTGACGGGTCTTACGATCCCTTTTTCCTAAGGGGGGCCCTCGCGGCCTCCGCGGCCGGCCCGACAAGCCGCGGAAAAACGGCCGCGTTCGCGTCGGCCGGACCCCTCGTCCGACTAAACGGGAGAACCCCCCGGTCCGGGGTCCGAAAGGAGCCGAACATGCGCGCAAACCGCTTGGCCCTCGTCCTGACCGTGACCGTCCTTCTGGCCGGAGCGCCCGCCCTGATGGCCCAAGGCGGCCGTTTCGAGTTCAGCGGCCACTACGGCCGCTGGTCGCTCAACCCCCTCGGCGGCGCGGCCGAGAAGCTCATCGGCGACGCCATCGAGACCGAGCTCCGGGACCGCATTCTGGAGACGATCCGGGAGGACCACCCCGACCTGACGCTGACGGCCTACGAGCAGGCCGTCGTCTTCGATTCGAGCGGCGACGACTTCAGGGCCGGCTTCCGCTGGTATCCCAAGGGCCACCGCGGCTCGTTCAGCCTGGGCGTCTCGGTCGGGAAGAGCACCTTCAAGGTCATGCCCACGGCCGCGGCGAACATGGCCCTCCAGGATACGGGAACGCTGGAAACGGCGGCGTTCGCGGGCGCCGCGAGCGCCAGCGCCGTCGTCAAGGCGACGTCCTTCCTCCTGACCTTCCGCTGGGACATCGCCCCCCGGGCCGTCGTCCACCCCTACATCACGTTCGGCGGCGGCATCTCGACGTCGAAGGCCTTGGACGACTCGATCGTGGCCTACTCCTACAGCGGCCAGCTCTCCGGCGCCTCCATCCCGGCCGAGACGGTCGAGGGTTCGGAGGCGAAGACCCTGCGCGAGCTCCGCGACGAGGCCCTGGCCGACCCCGACAACGACTTCCCGATCCCGAACTTCCTCCCCTTCCTCCAGCTCAACCTCGGCCTCAAGGCGCGGCTGACGAAGAGCGTCCATCTTTGCGTCGACGCCGGGATTTTCAACGGACTCATGGCCAGCGCCGGGATCGCCCTGCGGATCTGACCGCCCGGCGCGGGGTCGCGGGCGGACGGCCGGCCATCGCCGGCCCGCTCAGCGGCGGGAGCGGCAACCCGGCCCGGCGGACGCCGGGTCCCTGGGCCGGGCCGAAAAAAAAGGCGTACGCCCCTTCCCCGGGCCGTACGCCCGAAAATCCGACTCGAACGGGACAGCCCCGCTGAGGGGACGGTCCCTGCTCACGACCGGGGACACGTGCCTGAGGCACATGCCCCCAAGGCGATCAGTAGCGGCCGCGGCCGCCGCCGAACCCGCCTCTGCCGCCGCCGCCGCCGCCCTGCGGACGGGGCTGGGCCTCGTTGACCTTGAGGTTCCGGCCCTTGAGGTCCTTGCCGTTGAGGCTCTCGATGGCCTTGATGGCCTCGTCCTTGTTCGGCATCTCGACGAAGCCGAAGCCGCGAGACTGGCCGCTCATCTTGTCGGTGATGACGGCGGCTTTCTCGACGGTGCCGTAGGCCTGGAAGGCCGCGCGGAGGTCCTCTTCCGTCACGGAGAAGGACAGGTTGCCGCAGTAGATGTTCATGCTCGACTCCTGCCAAAAAATTCGATCGCAATAAAGGAGAGGAGCATGACGGCTGTTCGGGCCTCGATCTCCGTGCCTTTATCCGACCCGCGCCCCCGGATAAGGGGGAATTACGGCAGATATGCTAGCACAAATTAAAACCGGATGCAAAACGAAGATCCGGCCGCCGCGCCCGCCCCCCCCCTGGCGCGATCGGGGCGAATGTGATTAAATAGTCCGCGTTCTCGAAGATGCTTCGCCGCAGGAGAAGGCCATGAGGAGAGTCGTCGTCATCGGGGGCGGGGTCACCGGCGTCCTGTCCGCCTGGGAGCTCGCCCGGGCCGGCCACGAGGTCACCTTGGTCGAGGCCCGCGCGCTCGGCAGCGGCGCGAGCTCGCGCTCGGCCGCGGGCATCCGGGCCCAGTTCGGGCTGGCCGCGACGGTCAGCGGGCAGGTCTACAGCGAGCGGTTCTACGAGGGCTGGACCGAGCGGCTCCCGTCGAGCCAGCCCTGCTTCACGCAGAACGGCTACCTCTTCCTCAAGAGCTACGCCGACGACCTAGACGCCGTCCGCGCGCTCGTCCGGATGCAGCGCCAGGCCGGGCTGGCCGAGGTCGAGTTCCTCGACCGGGCGGCCGTCGACGAGCGCTGGCCCTTCCTCGACACGACCGGCGTCACCGCCGCGACCTGGTGCCCCCGGGACGGCTTCCTCTTTCCCGCCGTCATCTACCAGGACGGCGCCGAGGCGGCGCGCGCGCTCGGCGCGACGATCGTCCAGAACGACGCCGTCGTCGGGGCCGAGCGCGACGGCGGCCTGGCCCGGGCCGTCGCGCTCGCCTCCGGCCGCAGGATCGAGGCCGACGTGTTCGTCAACGCCGCCGGGTTCATGGCCAACACGGTCTCCAAGATGTTCGGCGGCCGGGACCTGCCGATCACGGTCGAGCGCCGCTACGTCTATTTCCTGACCGGGCTCAAGGCCGCGAGCGACTGGGGCCTCGGTCCCGAGGACTTCCCCCGCCTGCCCATGATCGTCACCCCGTGCGGCGCCTACGCCCGGCCCGAGAACGCCCAGCTGCTGATGGGCTGGCTCCAGTTCCCCAAGCCCGTCGCGGCCACGCTCGACAACCAGGACGAGGTCGAGCCCGGCTTCGGCATCGGCGCGACCGACTACGGGGCGGCCGTCCGCAAGGAGGTCACCCAGGTGCTGCCGGCCGCCCAGGACATGGGCCGGCTGGCCTCGGTCACGACCGGCTTCTACGACGTGACCCCGGACCACAATCCCCTCTTCGGCTACGACGGCGCGGTCGGGAACCTCGTCCACGCCGCCGGCTTCAGCGGGCACGGGCTCATGCACGCGCCCTTCTCCGCCCTCATCGTGGCCGAGCTCGTCGCGCGCGGCGCCGACGTCCCGGCACTGGAGCTGCCGTTCGGGCTCGGCCCGGTCGACCTCGGCATCTACGCCCTCGACCGGTCCTACGACCTCCGCGAGGGCCTGGTCATCTGAGGGCGCCATGGCCATCCCGGGACTGACGATCATCGGCGAGTCCATCAACGACTCCGTGCCCTCGACGAAGAAGCTCTTCGACGCGAACGACACGGCCGGGCTGCTCGATCTGGCCCGGAGCCAGGACGAGAAGGGCGCGGCCTGGATCGACGTCAACGTCGGCCTCCGCCCGCCCGCGTTCATGGCCGACCTCGTCCGCCGCATCCAGTCGGTCACGGCCAAGCCCCTGTCGATCGACACCCCCGACCCGGTCCTCGCCGAGGCGGCGCTCCGGGCCTACGACCTCGGGCGGGCCGGGGGCCGCCGGCCCATCCTCAACTCGGTCTCCCCGCTCCGGCTGGACATGTTCGACCTCTACCCGATCCAGCCGTTCATGCCCATCCTCATGTGCTCCGAGCGCCGCGAGCCGGGCGAGAGCCGCGGCCGGGTCAACCGGACGGCCGAGGAGACGCGCGAGACGGCCCGGGGGCTCCTCGCCGAGGCCAAGCGGCGCATCCCCGATTTCGCCAACTGCCGGGCCATCGTCGACCCGGGCATCGCCCCGATCGGCGGGGACCTCGAAGGGCAGTTCAAGCGGGTCCTCGAGTCCCTGGCCCTCATCCGCGCCGACCCGTTCTTCGCCGGCGTCCACATATCGGTCGGCCTGAGCAACTTCACGGTCATGCTCCCGTCGAAGACCAAGGGCGGGGAGCCGGTCAAGGGGCCGCTCGAGAGCGCCTTCCTGACCCTGGCCATGCCGCTCGGCCTGGACATGATCATCGGCTCGACCGCGCGCAAGTACGAGGTCCTCCCGGCCGGACACCCCGCCCTGGCCTGCCTCGAGGACATCCTCCGGCTCGAGGGCGTGGACACCCTGATGCGGCTGAGGAGATTCTATGGCTGACCGGGCCCTCCACGTCGAGCTCCAGACGCCCAAGCGCTCGTCCGAGGACATCGACAACGACCTCCTGACCTTCGCCGGCAAGTACCGCAAGGTCCTCGAGGCGGGCTGGACCGTCTGCGTCACCGACAACCCCATGGGCCTTCTGAGCTACGGGGCCATGGAGACGATCGAGCTCCTGGGCCTGCCCGTCGAGCCCGACCGGCTCATGGTCCACATCAACACCTTCCACCCCCGGAAAGAGCTCGACGACATCCTGGGCGCGTTCAAGGCCGCGGGAGGCCGTCACCTGCTGGTCGTCTCCGGCGACGGCAGCCAGAGGCTCCACCGGCTCGAGCCGGACGAGATCGGCATCGCCTGCGCGGCCGTGACCTCGGTCGAGCTGCTCCGCTACATCGACCGCGAGCACCCCGGCCATTTCCGCTGCGGCGTCGCCTTCAATCCCTACGAGCCCCAGGACGCCGAGCTGGAGAAGATGAAGCGCAAGGTCGACGCCGGCGCCCGGTTCATCATCACCCAGCCGGTCATCGGCCGCGACGACCGGCTCGAGGGCCTCAGGCCGTTCGGCCTGCCGGTCACGCTCGACGCCTGGATGTCGAAGAAGCTCCACCTCCTGTCGGAGTGCGTCGGCCACGAGATCCCCGAGGGCGCGCCCTACGACCCGATGGAGAACCTCCGGGAGCTGCGGCGCAACTACCCCGACTACGGCCTCTACCTGGCCATCCTGGGCTTCAAGACCCAGTACCCGCTGCTCCCCGGCCTCCTGGCGGAGGACGCCGGCGGGCGCCCGGCGGGCCGCCCTTGACGGCGGCGGGCCCGGCGCTTATCATCGGGGCGTGACGGGAACGAAAGGCGGGCCGGGCGCCGGGCCGGCCGTCAACAAGATCTTCGTCGTGTCCGACGGCACCGGCCGCACCGCCTCGATCGCCCTGGCCGCGGCGCTCGTCCAGTTCCGGGACGCCCGGGTCGACATCGTCGTCCGCCCCAACATCCGCACGAAGGCCGAGGTGGGCGAGGTCGTCGGGGAGGCCGCGGAGGCCGGCGGCTTCATCGTCCACACGATCGTCACGGACGCCGTCCGCGAGGCCCTGGTCAGGGCCGGCCGGGAGCGCAACGTGGAGGCGATCGATCTCATGGGGCCGCTGATCGCCCGGCTGGCCGAGACCCTGGCGGCCTCGCCGTCGGAGAAGCCCGGCCTGTTCTCCCAGCTGAACAAGTCCTATTTCCGGCGCATCGAGACCATGGACTTCGCCTTCCGCCACGACGACGGCCAGCGCGTCGAGGACCTCCGCAAGGCCCAGCTTGTCCTCCTCGGCGTCTCCCGGACCTTCAAGACCCCCTTGAGCATCTACCTGGCCTTCAAGGGCTGGTTCGTCGCCAACGTCCCGATCGCGCTCCACCAGAAGCCGCCGGCCATCCTGTCCCGGCTCCCGGCCGGGAACGTGTTCTGTCTCGACACGAACGCCCGCCAGCTGGCGGAGCTCCGCCGGGGGCGGGCCGAGGCGATGAAAGGCGCCCTCGAGGAATACGCCGACCCGGAGCACGTCCGGATCGAGCTGATGCACGCGCGGCAGTTCTACAGCCGCCACCCCCGCTGGGCCGTCATCAACGTGACCCAGAGGCCCATCGAGGAGATCGCCTCGGAGATCCTGGCCCTCCGGGGGGCGTCGGGGAAGAAGACGGGAGAGGGGGTCTTGACATGATGCATCGAGGCCTGCCGATCGCCGGCCGGCGCCGCTAGGGAGGCGCCGCGGCCTATTGGAACTCGATGATGAGCCGCGGCCGCTTGGCCGGGTCGTCGTGCCGCTCGAGGCTCTGGAACCGCGTCGTCTGCGACGAGGTCCTCCCGGGATAGGCGTGGTCCCAGGGCTCGAGCTGGAGCCCGTAATCGAGCCAGCTCCCCGAGGCCCAGTTCCGGACGATCGCCGTGACGTCGAAGTCCAGGGTCGCCCCGGCGCTCGAGGGCGCGTCCACGGTCGACGCCCCGGCCGTCTGGACGAGCAGCGTCTTCCAGGCGTTCCAGGACAGCGTGAAGGGGTTCCAGGGAGAGGCCAGGGCGCTCACCCGGATCCGCGGCGCGACGGCCAGGTCCGGCCTCGGGGCGTGCACGTTGAGCCGGAGGGTGGCCCGGGAGATGGTCCGCCCGGCGATCTGCGACTGCACGCCGAAGGAGAGGACCGCGGCGGCCTCGGTGTGCTCGTATCCGGCGCCGCTCTGGATGTAGTCGAAGCCCACGTCCAGGGGGCCGTCGGCATAGACGGTGTTGGCCCACATGGCGTCGCTCGAGGAGTACCGGACGGTGTTGTCCGAGGCCGCGACGGCGGTCAAGCTCCCCTCGGCCAGGACCGTGAACGTCACATCGACGATTTGAGGGCTGTTCGACGCCGCCGGCGACGCGACCGCGACGCGGCTCGAGTAGACGCCGGCCGCCAGGGGGTGGCCTTGGGCGTCGTACATGGAGACTTGGACCGTGAGCGTCGTCGGCGCGATGGACCCGCCGAGCGCCGCCGTGAGCCAGGCCGGCTTGCCGTCGGGGTAGCTCCGGACGAGCCCGCTCAGGGTCCCGCCGTCGGCGTTCGTGACCCGGACGGCCTCGGCCGCCGGGGCCGCCTCCCCCCGCGTCGCCGTGAAGGACAGTCTGGCCGGCGCGAGGGCGATGAGCGGCGTATCCTTTTCCGTGAAGACGGCGGTGACGCCGCGGTCTGCGGTCATGGTCACCGTGGCCGGGTTGGCCGTCCCCGAAATGGCGCCGTCCCAGCGGGAGAAGTCGTAGCCCGCCGCGGGCGCCGCGGTCAGGGTCACGACCGTCCCCGGAGCGTACTGGGGCAGGTCCGGCGACCGCGAAACGCTCCCGCCGCCCGGCGGCGAGAGGCTCACGGTCAGGGTGTAATGCGCCGTCGGGGTGAAGACGGCGACGACGCTCTTCGGCCCGTCCATCGTGACCACGGCCGGATTGGCCGTTCCGGCGAGGTCCCCTTCCCAGCGTGTGAACACGTAGCCCGCCGCGGGGGCCGCGGTCAGGGTCACGTCCGTCCCCGGAGCGTATTCGTCCTGCCGGGGCGAGCGCGCGACGGTCCCTCCGGTCGCCGGGGAGACGGCCGTGGTCAACGCGTGCATCGGCGTCGTCGAGGTGAAGACGGCGCTGACGCTCCGGTTCGCGTCCATCGTCACCGCGGCCGGGTTGGCCGTTCCGACGACGTCCCCGGCCCAGCGGGTGAACACGTAGCCCGGCGCGGGGGCCGCGGTCAGGGTGACGACCGTCCCGGCCGCGTACTGGGCCTGGTCCGGCGACTTCGTCACGGCGCCGCCGTTCGAGGGCGAGGCGGCGACGGTCAGCGTGTAGGAGGCCGCGGGAGGCGGAGGAGTCGTCGGCGAGGTCTTGCAGGCCGCGGCGGCCAGAAGAGAGACGACGACACCCAGAGCCGCGGCCGATCTCGTCATGGGGGCCTCCCGCACCGTCTGGCTTCACGATAGCACCGGCCCCCGGCCCTGTCAACGGGGACCGGATTCAAGGCCGCCCGGAGGGTTGGGTGGCCAGGGGATTCGTCGCCAGGTGCTTGGGGCACGTGCCGGGACATGCGCCGCCCCGGCACGTGTTCCGGATTTTGGACGAACCCGCGCAAAACGGAAGAGAACCGAGCAGGTCAGTTGGCCTGCTGGTGGAGGAGGTTCGGCTTGAGGTAGCCGCCGGGCGCTCCGGGGACGAGGCCCGGGCCGGCCTCGGGAACGTCGGCCTGGTCGCGGTAGCAGGCCTGATAGGCCGCCAAGGCCAGCCTGGCCCGGCCCTGGATGCCGCACTTGGAGTGGATCCGCTTGACGTGGGTCCGGACCGTCAGGGGCGAGATGAAGAGGGTTTCGGCGATCTCCTGGTTCGTCAGGCCCAGGCCCAGCAGGCGGAAGACCTTGAACTCGCCCTGGGTGAGGGTGTGGATGTGGGCCATGGCTTCCTCGCGGCGGACGGTCTCGTCGGCCCGGTGCTTGTTGACCCTGGCGATGTCGTTCTTGTCCCAGTGCGTCCGCCACAGCAGGTCGTTGACCTTGTTCTTGACGACGGTGGAGACGAACGACCGCGGCGGCGCCCAGCCCTCGCCGAGCTTCCGCAAGGTCATGAAGACGGCGAAATGGATCTCGCCGACGAGGTCCTCGGTGGGCGCCATGGCGCCGAGGGCCTTCTGGACCGACGACCGGATCATGCCGCCGTAGTCCCTGACGATCCGCTCCATGAGGGAATTGTGTTTCATCAGGATCGGGTTCATGGCCTTCTCCATGGTCGGCGTTTCAGGCGTTCCGTGAGACAAGTTATCAGCCGGAGATGAAATCGGCGTGAACAATAGATTAATTTCAGATTAAAATATCAATTGAATAATTCATAATATATTCATAATATGTTCATCTTCTCTGGTGTATGCTGACGGCGACTCGGCACCGCACCCGGGAGAGAACGAGATGAAAGTCCTTGTCGTCGAAGATTCCAGGCGCTTGGCCGGCATCATCAAGAGAGGCCTCCTCGAAGAGGGCTACACCGTCGACAGCGCCTACGACGGCGAGGAGGCCCAGTTCATGGCCGAGACGGCGCCGTTCGACCTGATCATCCTGGACATCATGCTGCCCAAGAAGGACGGCCTGGCCGTCTGCCGCGACCTCCGGGCCAAGGGCATCAACGTCCCCATCCTCATGCTCACGGCCAAGGACAGCGTCGAGGACAAGGTCACCGGCCTCGACGCGGGCGCCGACGATTACGTCGTCAAGCCCTTCGCCTTCGCCGAGCTCCTGGCCCGGTTGCGGGCCCTCCTCCGCCGTGATATCCTTCCCCGGGTCCAGAAGTACGAGGTCGGGGACCTGACCCTGGACCCGCTCAGCCGGGAGGTCTGGCGGGACGGCCGGCGGGTCGACTTGACCTCCAAGGAATACGCCATCCTCGAGTATTTCATGCGCCGCCCGAACACGGTCGTCACCCGGACGATGCTCGGCGAGAACGTCTGGGACTACGAGTTCGACGGCCTGTCGAACATCATCGACGTCTACGTCCGCCGCCTGCGCAAGAAGATCGACCGCGACGGCGAGGCCAGCCTCATCCAGACCGTGAGAGGGGCGGGCTACCGGCTGCGCGTCCCATGAACTTCCTCAGGAGCATCAAGTTCCGGCTGACGCTGTGGTTCCTGGCGGCCATCCTGCTCATGCTGGCCGTCTTCGGGACGTTCTCCTACTACCTGCTGAAGCGGAGCCTCGTCCGGAACCTGAACGACTCGCTCCGGGACCGCTTCATCGAGCTCGCGAGCTCGACCCGGTTCGACGGCGAGCGCTTCTTCTTCAACGCCACCGTCGGCGAGCTGGTCATGTTCTACGACGCCGACGGCGCCCTGAAGCAGACGCTGGGCCCGGCCATCCAGGCCGACCTCGGCCGGATCATCGAGCTGGCCCTGGTCGGCGACAAGGCCTTCCAGACGGTCAAGCGGGCCGGGGGCTCGGCCATGCGCCTCCTGGCGGGGCCCTACAACGCCGGGGGGGGCGGGGACCGGCCGCAGAAGCGCTTCGCCCTGGTCATCGGACGCTCGACCAACGACATCGTCAGCGTCCTGGCCATCTTCCGGATGGTCAGCCTGAACTCGTCCTTCCTCGTCCTCCTCCTGGCCGGCGCCGGCGGCATCTTCCTGGCCGGCCGGACCCTCAAGCCGGTCGACCAGATCGCCGAGACGGCCCGGGGCATCGGCGAGAGCGACCTGAGCCGGCGCATCGACGTCCTGACCGACGACGAGCTCGGCCGGCTGGCCGCGACCCTCAACGGGATGATCGGCCGGCTCGAGGAGGCCTTCAAGAAGGAGCGCCAGTTCGTGGCCGACGCCTCCCACGAGCTCCGCACCCCGCTGGCCATCATCCAGGCCGAGTCCTCGCTGGCCCTGGAGAAGACCCGGACCCAGGACGAATACCGGCGCTCGCTCGAGCTGGTCTCCCAGGAGATCGATTTCATGTCCGAGGTCGTCGGCAAGATGCTGCTTCTCGCCCGGAGCGACTCCGGCGCGGAGACGCTCGACTTCGAGGACATCAAGCTCAAGCCCCTCCTCATGGAGCTGGCCCAGGACGTCGACCTGCTCGTCCAGGACAAGGGCTTGAAGCTCGAGCTCGGCCCCATGGAAGAGCTCAAGGTCCGGGGCGACCGGGTCAAGCTGAAGCAGCTCTTCCTCAACGTCCTGGACAACGCCGTCCGCTACACGCCGCCGGGAGGGACCATCACGGCCGCGCTCGGCCGCCGGGACGGCCGGGCCGTCGCCTCCATCGCCGATACCGGCATCGGCATCCCGGCCGAGCACCTGCCCTTCGTCTTCGACCGGTTCTACCGCGCCGACAAGGCCCGGACCGCCTCCGACGGGGGCACCGGGCTGGGCCTGTCCATCGCCCTGTCGGTGGCCAAGATGCACGGCGGCGCGATCGAGGTCGAGAGCGAGCCGGGCAAGGGCACGACCGTCCGCGTCGCCCTGCCGCTCGCCGCGACGCGCCAGTTCTGAGCCGCCAGGCCCGCGAACGGCGCGGGCTCAGTCCCGGACCTTGAAGGCCCGCGCGGCGACGGCGCCGAGGACGGCCGCCAGGGCCGAGAGGATGCCCAGGTTGAGGAGGATGTCCCCGGCCCCCCCCTGGAAGAAGCGGAGCTTGTGCAGGGCGTCCATGGCCCAGTAGGCGGGCGAGGCCATGGCCGCCGTGCGCACGCCCGGCGGGACGATCTCGCTCGGCCACCAGCAGCCTCCCAGCCCGGCGAAGATGTTGGCCAGGAGCACGGCCAGGCCGATGATCAGGTCCTCCTTCCGGCAGAGGGAGCCGATGAAGACGCTGAGCGCGGCCATGGCCAGGGAGAAGACGGCGATGACGAGGAGCGCGAGGGGGGCGCTCCCCAGGTCGAGCTTGAAGAGGATCCGGCCGACGACGAAGAGGATGATGGCCTGGACGAGGCCCATGCCCCAGCGGCCCAGGAGCTTGGCCTGGAAGAGCTCGCCCTTGGAGAGGGGCGAGAAGAGCATCCGCGCCAGGACCCCCTTCTTGCGGTCCTCCATGACGGTGACGCCGCCGTAGATGATGACCATCATCATGATGAACTGGACGGTCGTCCCGGGGATGGAGTGGTCGAAGCCGCTCGGCACGGCGGTCACGGTGTTCTCCGGGAACCGGCTCTCGACCCGGACGATGTCGCGGAACCCGGCGTGGCCGTCGAGGAACTTCGAGAGGTCGCCGTCTCCGTAGAGGACGATCTCGCCGAGGACCCGGGCGATGGCCTGGTAGAGGCGGGTCTCGACGCGGGCCGCCGCCTTGGCCGAGGCGTTCTCGCGCTTCTTGAAGGCCAAGGCCTGCGCCCGGCGGGCCTCGATCCTGGCCGAGAAGTCGGGAGGCAGGACGATCAGCCGGTTGTACTCGGCCGGCTCGGCCCCGACGACCTTGAGCTCGACCGTCGGCGACTTGATCTTGTCCAGGAAATAGGCCGCCCAGCGCCCCTCGTCGAGGTTGACCACGGTCAGCTCGGCGACGGCCGGAGCCCCGCCGGAGGACTTGAAGACCAGCCCGAAGAGGACGATGAAGAGCATCGGGAAGACGAGCGACCAGAAGAAGAAGGCCTTGTCGCCGACCATGAGCCGCAGGTCGTTCCCGGCCACGTGGAGGACGCGCTTGACCGTTCTCATGGTCACACCGAGGTCCGGCGGCGCAGGGCCGGCACGGCCAGGGCGGTCAGGACGAGGCCGCTCCCGGCGAGGACGAGGAGGGACAGGGCCGGGAACTTCCCGTCGCGGACGAGGGCCGCGCCGTCGATGAACCAGCGGTTGGGCGTCGCGAGCCCGACGGCCAGGAAGGCCTTGGGCATGGCCTCGGGGTTCATCATCGACCCGCCGAACAGGCTGAAAGCCAGGATGATCGGCGCGGCGAAGGCGCCGGCCTGGTTGCGGTTTCGGACGAGGGCGTGGAACAGGCCGAAGAAGGCGGCCGTCCAGAAGGAGGCGGCGGCGGCGAGGGCCAGGAAATAGCCGAACGTCCCCCAGCGGGCCCGGAAGAGGAGCGTCCCCACGGCGACCATGACCAGGAGCACGGCGACGCCCATGACCCAGCCGCCGGCGAGCCGGGCGCCGACGAGCTCCAGCGGCCGTAGCGGCGTCGTCATCATGCGCCGGAGCTTGCCGTCCTGGCGCTCGGAGACGATGTCCCGCATGAGCGTCTGGACGATGAACAGCAGGAACATGACGGCCATGCCCGGGAGCATCATGGAGAAGATGTCCGTCCGGGTGACCTGGGCCTTGGCCCCGGCGGCCCGCGTCTCCTCCTCCTTCAGCCCGAGGAGCAGGGGGTTGAGGACCTTCTCCGCGGCCGCCATCTTCTTCTGGGCCCGGCCCAGCTCCGGGCCGAGCTTGTCCCAGGGGAAGCTCTCGATGGGCCGGTCGATCATGGCCCGGATGCCCCGGGCCTCTTCCGCGAACGCCTGGACGGCCCCGGAGAGCATGACCGCCAGGGTGCTCACGAACTCCTCGACGACGTCGGGCAGGAACTGCTCGGCCGGGTTCTTGACCACGGTCAGGGCCGTCGTCCTGGCCTCGAGCAGGTCGAGGGTGAACCGCTCCGGGACGACGAGCATGGCCGAGGCCTTGCCCTTCTTCATCCGCCTGCGGCCCTCGGCCTCGTCGGCGACCGTGACCTGGAACATCTTCTTCATCCGGTCGACGTCGAAGCTGCCGAGCAGGAGCTTCGAGGCCAGCCCCTTGTCGCGGTCGACGAGGACGAGCGGGATCGGCGGGAGCTCCTTCCCCTCCGTGCGGGGGGCGAAGATGATGCCGATGAGGGCGGTCATGACCATGGGGATGGCCATGAAGACGAGGATGGCCGCCGGCGACTTGAGGTGCCGGCGGACGTCGGTCGCGAGGACGAGGAGGAGCCGCCGCACGGCCGCCCCTCAGTCCCTCAGGCTCCGGCCGGTGAGCTTCAGGAAGACCGTTTCCAGGTTGGGCGTCTTGATCTTCATGTCGGTGACGGCGAGCTGGCGCCGGAACAGCCGGTCCATGATCCGCGGGACCTCGGCCGTGTCGGCCACGGCCAGCGAGGCCAGCCCGTCGGCCGCCGAGAGGAGCTCGACCCGCGCCCCGGCCAGGTCCCGGACGGCCTCGGAGAAGGCGGCCGCGGCGAACTCGCCGGCGATCTCGACGACGTCGCGCTCGCCGACGATGCGGACGAGCTCCTCGAGCGTCCCCTGGGCCAGGACGCGGCCGCGGTCCATGATGGCGATGCGCGAGCAGGTCGTCTCGACCTCGGCCAGCTGGTGGGTGGTGAAGACGACCGCCGTGCCGGCCGCGCCGACGCTCCGGATGATGTCGAGGATGCTGACCTTGGCCTGGACGTCGATGCCGACCGTCGGCTCGTCGAGGAGCAGCAGGTCGGGCCGGTGGAGAAGGCCGATGGCGGTGTTGAGGCGGCGCTTCATGCCGCCGGAGAAGTTCTTGACCGGCTCCCTGGCCCGGGCGGAGAGCTCGACGAGCTCGAGGAGCTCGGCGGCCCGCTTCTTCAGTTCGGCCCGCGGGACGTCGTAGAGGCCGCCCCAGAAGAGCAGGTTGTCCATGGCGCTGAGCTCGTCGTAGAAGGCCATGTCCTGGGGCACGACGCCGAGCCGGTTCTTGAGCGAGCGGTCGGCGAAGAGGTCCCGGCCCAGGAAGCTGGCGGTCCCGGTGAAATCGCCGAGCGTCCCGGACAGGATGGAGATGAGCGTCGTCTTGCCGGCGCCGTTCGGGCCGAGCAGGCCCAGCACCTCCCCCTTTTTCAAGTCCAGGGAGAAGCGGTCGAGGGCCAGGACGTCGCCGTAGGACTTGGTCAGGTTCTTGATCTCGAGCATGGGGAGCCCACCCTTTCCGCGCATCTTACCATGGACTACGCCCGCCGTCCCGGAAAGGTTGCCCCCGGGAAGTCCCTCTCTCCGGTCGAGTCGACATCCCTCGCCGCCTCGAGAGGGCACCCCGGAGACCGCCGAACCTACTTTTTTGCGGCCGGCTGGGGCGTGAGCTTGTTGTATTCGACCAGGAGCTTGAGCCACCAGTCGGGGAACTTCAGCGGGCCCCGCTTGCGGGCGGCCTTGTCGAAGACCCACATGTGGTTGTACTTGACCAGCAGGTCGTCGCCGAGCTGCCACCAGGCGGCCAGGACATGGTCGACGTTGGCGAGGCTGTACTCGGTCAGGAACTTCCTGGCCAGGGCCGGGTCCTTCTTGTGGAGGTCCAGGGCGGCCCTGTCGATGGTCTCCGTCCTCTCGATGGCCGGGTCCTCGTAGGCCTTCTGCGCGGCCCGGACGTCCTCGATGGCCAGGTTGTAGGCGACCTGGGCGTGGAAGTCGACGTAGTCGAAGGCCCAGCGGGCCGAATCCCGGTCGAAGCGCCAGTGGTCGCCGGTCTCGAACGAGCGCGGGATGCGGTCCATGGCCGCGGCGTAGAGCGGCATGAAGCAGGAGGTGTCCTGGGCCCCCCAGGCCAGCCAGACGATGCCGCCGACCGGGTCGGGCAGCCCGCCCCGGCTCTGGGTGACCGTGACGTACTCGGCCCGGTTGACGCCGATGACACGGGGGGTGTTGTAGCGCTTCCCTTCGAGCTCGAAGCCGTAGGGCAGGTAGTTCGGGTTCTGGAACGGGCCGCCCTGGATGCCCCGGGCCGGCCAGTAAGGCGTGCCCTCGGTCTTGTCGCGGGTCAGCCACATGACGTCGCGGACCGAGAGCTTCTTCTCCGGCTTGACCGAGAAGGGGAAGTCCTCGTTCAGGGTCTCCGGGCCGAACTTCTTCGAGGGCGCGACGAGGTCCATGAACCGCCACAGCCGGACGCGCGAGCCGTCGGTGTTGGCCGCGCTGGCGTCGGTCGGGTTGTAGGCCTTTTTCCAGTTGAAGGGCTTGCCGGCCTTGGGATCGAAGACCTTCATGTCGATGGCCAGCTGCATGACGTTGGGCGAGGCCATGAAATAGTCGGGCTTATTGAGGTCGATCTCGCCGATGCGCGACTCGTTGGGGCAGACCGAGACGTGGTCGTCCGGGACGCGCTGGGCCGCCCAGACGGCGCCGGGCTTGCCGCTCTCGGGCGTCCACAGCGGTCCGACCGGCATGATCTCGAAGACCCAGACCTCGTTCGGGTCGGCCACGGCCAGCATCTCGCCCGTGTCGGTGTGCCCGTAGCCGTGCTTCTCGCCGAGCTGGCCCATGATCCTGACGGCCTCGCGGGCCGTCCCGGCCCGCTCCATGGCGATGAGCGTCAGCATGGTGATGTCGAACTTGGCCGACGGCGTCGGGTTCTCCATCTTGGGCCGGCAGCCGACGGTCGACTCGCCGATGGCCACCTGGGCGTCGTTCATGTAGCCGAAGCTGCCGTGGATGTAGGCCCGCGTGTGCGGGACCTCGGGGATCTCCAGGACGACCGTCCGCTTGACCTCCTCCCACTTCAGCCCCTGGTCGGGCGGCCAGTTGCCGAACTGGCTGATGTGGTGGATCTTGCGGCTGTCGCCGGGCTTGTGGTCGGCGGCGGGGACGAAGCGCCAGGTCCAGTCGCACTCGCTGCAGTCGCAGGTGTGCGTGGTCATGACCGAGCCGTCGGTCGAGGCGGCCTTGCCGACCATGATGACGGTGCAGCCTTCCGGCTCCCCGGCCGGGCCGCAGGTCGGGCAGGGCCGGTCCTGGGCGGGCGCGACCGCGGGGCCCGCGGTCAGGATCGCCAGGAGGAGAAAGAGCAGGGCTCCGGGCAGGACGAAGCGGATCGGTTTCACGGGCACCTCCTCGTCGGTCTTTTACGGGACGAGGATATTCCGGGGGGGCTCCTCTGTCAACCGGGGCGCCGGGGCGCCGGCCGGGGCCCGCCGCTCCGGGCTCAGCGCCAGAGGTCGTTGAGCCGGCCGCCCGTCTTCTCCGAGTCGAGCCCGTAGCCGCCGAAGACCCAGCGCCTGTCCTGGGCGTCGATCCAGGAAACGTGGAGATATCGGGCCCCGGGGGTATTCGCCGTCGAGGCCGCGCCTTTCGTCCCGTAGCTCCCGCCCTGGCCATGGAGGTTCGAGCCCCCGAGCCAGACCCATTCGAGGGTCCTGGGGACAAACTTCCAGACATCGTTGAGCCAGCCATCGACGCCGGCCGAATCGATGCCGTAGCCGCCGAACAGCCAGACGGCCCCCGTGGAGTCCACCAGGCGCGCGGCCCCGTAGCGGGCCCCGGGATAGGCCGCCGTGGAGGGCGTTCCCTGCGTGCCGTAGGACCCTGCGGCGTTGGCCGAGCTGTTGCCGGACATCCATGCCCATTCCGAGGTCGACGGATCGAACCTCCAGACATCGTTGAGCCGGCCTTCGGTCGTCGAGGCCCCGAGGCCGTTGCCGCCGAAGATCCAGATCAGGCCGCCCGAGTCGGCCCAGCCCAGGGCCATGGACCGCGCCCCGGGCACGTTGCCCGCGGCGGCCGTCCCCTTGGTGCCGTACGTGGCCGGCCCCTCGACCGCGTCGCTGCCCGAGACCCAGGTCCACTGGCCGGACACCGGATCGAACGTCCAGAGGTCGTTCAGCCGGCCCTTGGCGCCGGCGCCGTCGTAACCGAAGCCGCCGAAGAGCCAGAAACGGCCGTCCGCGCCGGTCCAGGAGGCGGACCCGACGCGCGCCCCGGGGAGGTTGGCTGGGTCGGCGACGCCCTGCGCGCCGTAAACGCCGGCTTGGTAGCGGACCGGGCCGCCGGAGACCCAGGCCCAGGCGCCGGCCGCGGGATCGAAGGTCCAGAGGTCGTTCATTTGGCCGATCGCTCCCGTCGCGTCGTAACCGAGCCCGCCGAAGAGCCACAGGCTCCCGCCGGCGCCGACCCATGAAGCGGCGCCGCTGCGGGCCCCGGGGACGTTGGCCGGGTCGGCGACGCCCTGGGCCCCGTAGCGACCGGCCTGGTCCCGGACCGCGCTGCCGGAGACCCAGGTCCAGGTCGAAGCCGCCGCATCGTAAGCCCAAAGGTCGTTCAGCCGCCCGGGATAGCCTGTCGAATCGCAACCGTAGCCGCCGAACAGCCAGAACGTCCCGCCGGCGCCGGTCCAGGCCTCGGCGTCCTCGCGCGCCCCGGGGATGTTCGTCGTGGCCGGGGTGCCCTTCGTACCGTAGGCGCCGGCCTGATCGACCTTGTCGTTGCCGGCCACCCAGGTCCATTCGTAGGTCGGCGCCGGCGGACCGTCGTCGCTCTTCTTTTCGCAGGCGGCCAACCCCGCCGCGATGAGAACGGACAATGTGATGAGCTTGACCGCGTTCTTCATAGGACCTCGTTCAGGACCAAGCATAGGCCTCGGGGCGGTCCCCCGCCGGAGACAGCTATGATAGGCCCGCCCGGGACACGTGTCAAACCCGGCCCTCCTCCGGCCCTGCCCGGCGCGGCTTCACCCGGACCCGGACCCGTCGTTTGACGGCCTCGCGGGCGGTGTGCTATATCCAAGGCAGGGCGCCCCGGGGGCCCGAGTCTCCGACCCGCAGAGAGGTGACCCATGCGTCGTTTCCCGATCGTCCTCCTGTTCTCCCTGGCGCTCGCGGCCGTCTGCCCGGCGGCGCCCTCGGCCCAGGCGCCGGCCCCGACGCCCGGGAAGACCCATCCCCTGACCGTCCACGACTTGCTGGCCATGGACCGGATCTCGGACTCCCAGGTCTCGCCGGACGGCAGGTGGATCGCCTTCAACGTCCGCGAGACGGACCTCGCGGGGAACCGCGGCCGCACGGACATCTGGCTCGTCGGGACGGACGGGCAGGGGCTCCGCCGCCTGACCGGCCATCCCGCGGCCGATCTCAACGGCCGCTGGACGCCCTGCGGAAAGTGGATCTATTTTCTCTCGACGCGGTCCGGCTCGTCGCAGGTTTGGCGCATCAAGGTCGACGGCGGAGAGGCCGAGCAGGTCACCCGCCTGCCGCTCGACGTCGGCAACCTCGTCCTGGCCGAAGGGATGCTGGCCTTCACCATGGAGGTCTTCCCCGGGACGACCCCCGGGGAGACGGCGGCCCGGCTCGAGGCGACCGAGAAGGGCCCGGCCACGGGCCGCCTTTACGAAAGGCTCTTCGTCCGCCACTGGGACGCCTGGGCCGACGGGCGCCGCTCCCACCTCTTCGCCATGCCCATGCATGGCGGCGGCGAGGCCCGGGACCTGATGCCGGGGATGGACGCCGACACGCCGAGCAAGCCCTTCGGCGGGCCGGAGGAGATCGCCTTCACGCCCGGCGGCGAGGGCCTCGTCTTCACCGCCCGGGACGTCGGGCGCGAAGAGGCCTGGTCGACCGACTTCGACCTCTATTACGTCCCCGTCGACGGCTCGGCCGCTCCCCGCTGTCTCACGGAAGCGAACCCGGCCTGGGACACGACGCCGGCCTTCTCGCCGGACGGCAAGACCCTGGCCTACCTGGCCATGTCCCGGCCCCGCTACGAGGCCGACCGTTTCCGCATCGTTCTCCGGCCCTGGCCGGACGGGCCGGCCCGGGTCCTGACCGAGGCCTGGGACCGGTCGGTGGCCGCGTTCCGCTGGAGCGCCGACGGGACGAAGCTCCTCGCCTCCGCTCCCAACTTCGGCCAGACCTCGCTCTTCGCCGTCGACGCGGCGACCGGGAAGGCGGACGTTCTCGTCGACAAGGGCACCGTGGCCGGCTTCGGGCCGGCGGGGGACGGAGTCGTCTTCGAACGGAACGACCTGAAGTCGCCGGCCGAGATCTATTTCATCGCCCCCGGCGCCGCCGAGAAGGCGGTCACCTCGATCAACGCGGCCAAGCTCGCGGCGGTCCGCCTGGGCGAGCCCGAGCAGTTCAGCTTCAAGGGCTGGAACAACGAGACCGTCCACGGCTACATCGTCAAGCCGGTCGACTTCGACGCGTCCGGGAAATACCCGGTCGCCTTCCTCATCCACGGCGGCCCCCAGGGCTCGTTCGGCAACAACTTCCACTACCGCTGGAACCCCCAGGTCTACGCCGGGGCCGGCTACGCCGCGGTCATGGTCGATTTCCACGGCTCGACCGGCTACGGACAGGCCTTCTGCGATTCCATCCGCGGCGACTGGGGCGGCAAGCCGCTCGAGGACCTCAAGAAGGGGCTGGCGGCGGCCCTGGCCAAATATCCCTGGATGGACGGGACGAAGGTCGGCGCCCTGGGCGCCTCTTACGGCGGCTACATGATCAACTGGATCGCCGGCAACTGGCCCGACCGGTTCAAGTGCCTGGTCGCCCACGACGGCAACATCGACGAGCGGGCCGCCTATTTCGAGACGGAGGAGCTGTGGTTCCCCGAATGGGACCACATGGGGACGCCCTGGGACTCTCCCCAGAACTACGAGAAGCACAATCCGGCCAACTTCGTCAAGAACTGGAAGACGCCCATGTTCGTCATCCACGGCGGGCAGGATTTCCGGGTCGTGGAGACGCAGGGCCTCGGATCGTTCAACGTCCTGCAGAGGCGCGGCATCCCCAGCCAGCTCCTCTACTTCCCGGACGAGAACCACTGGGTCCTCAAGCCGGCCAACTCCATCCTCTGGCACGAGAAGGTCCTCGCTTGGCTCGACCGCTGGCTGAAGAAGTAGGGGGAGGCCGGACCCGCGAGGGTCGCGGCCGGGGGCCTGGGCCCAAGGGGACTTCCGGGTCCCGGAGCGATCCCGACACAACGGCTGGACCCCCCAAGCCCCCGTTCCGCCCGGCCGTCCTTGACATCGGCCGGCGCCGGGCCTAGACTCGGCGGCGAGCGACGGACGAGGCTTCGAGCCGAACGGCCGAGGGATCCGGCCGGACGGGAACTTGGATATCGCGGGAAAGGAGATCAGGGACGCATGCTGACGATCTTCAAATGGCTGGCCATGGCCGGGGTCTTCGCGCTCGCTCTCCCGGCCCTCGCGGCGGAGCCCTACTTCGGGACCTTCCTGTTCAAGTACGCCGGGGGCACGACCTACCGGGTCACCGTGAAGGACGGGACGCATCTGCATTGGGAGTGCGTCGAGGGGGCCGCGAAAGGCTCCTCCGGCGACGAGACCGTGACCCGGTTCAAGGTGGCCGAGAACATCTACTTCGTCACCTGGGTCGAGAAAACGGGGATCGTCGTCTCCGAAGTCGTCGATCTCGGGTCGATGAAGGTCTACGCGACGATCGTCGAAGGCCGGGAGCGGTACGTCCTGGAAGGCGACATCGTCCGCGTCCAGCCCCCCGGCGCGGCGCCCGGGACCTGACTTCCGGGGCCCCGCCGCGCCGTCGGCGTTCAGGCCGGGCGGACGACGGGCGTCCCGGCGCGGGGCCCGGGTCCGGGCCCGCGGCCGCCCGCCCGGCCTTCGAGAGGAGAGGGAACATGACCAGAAAGACCGGATGGATCGGCGGTCTCTTCATGACGGCGCCGGCCCTGCTCATCTTCGGCGCCGGGATCATCGGGACGAAGCCCGAAAAGGCGCCCATTCCCGAATATATCGGTTCGCAGGCCTGCCTCGGCTGCCATGCCGAGACATACAGCCGCTGGAAGGCGTCCAACCACGCCTCCTCGGTCGTCCCCATCATCAACTCCAGCGACCTGCCTCAGGACATCTCCACGGCCCCCGCCAAGCTGCAGGGAGAGCTCCGGAAGGCCGCTTACATGCTGGGGCGCAGCCTGTTCACGGCCCGCGATCCCGAGACCCAGCATTACCTCACCCTGGGGGTCAGGTACGACGCCCGGGCCAAGGCCTACGTTCCCGGGCCTTCTTACGACTGGTCCGTCCAATGCGCGGGCTGCCACGTGACCAACATGGACACGCCGAATCTCACCTGGGGCGAGCCGGACGTCGGCTGCGAGGCCTGCCACGGGCCCGGGCGCGACCACGTCCTGGGCAAGGGGGACGCGGCCAGGATCGTTCGCAGCAAGGCGGCCGATATCTGCGGCCAGTGCCACGGCAGCAACGACCGCGCCGTCGGCGGGCGCTTGATGGCCGACGGGACATACTGGATGGTCGGTTTCAGGCCCGGGATGAAGCTCACGGAGGTCGAAGGCCTGCGGCTGACGCCCGTCGACCCGGCCAAGATCCCTCCCGACGTCAAGGCCAACCACTTGGGCAGCTACAACCTGTGGCTGGCCTCGGGGCACGCCCGGGCGCTGGAAACCATCCGGAAGAGCCGTTCGGCCGACGATCCCGAGTGCTACGCCTGCCATGCCGCCGAGGGTTTCGCGGCCAAACGGCAGGGGCGGAAGGTCGACATCGGCGGGAAAGGCTCGTTCCATGCGTTGACTTGCGTCGCGTGTCATGATCCGCACAGCAGCCCCGATCACCGCCAGCTGGTCGCCGGCGCCGACAAGCTCTGCGTTATCTGCCACTTCCAGCAGGCGCCTCTGGCCGGGGACGGCGCCGTTGGCATTGAGAAGACCGTCGTGGGCCATTCCGACGTCGGCTGCGTGAGCTGTCACATGACCGAGGCCAACCACCTGATGAAAGTCATCCGCCCCGACGACCCGGGGCTGACCGAGGGCCGCCAGGACACCTGCTCGACCTGCCACAAGGACTCCGGCCGGGAGGCCCTGGGGGTCAAGCTGCGGGAGATCCAGTCGTCCTACACGGCCAAGATGGAGCCCCTGCAAGCCGACCTGAAGGCCCTCGGCGACGCGCTCAAGGACAAACCCGGCCTCCTGACGGCCGGGCTCAAGTCGAAATACGAGGCGGTCCGGAAGAACCTGGGACTGCTCTCGGGCGACGGTTCCCGCGGCGCCCACAACTTCGAGTACGCCGCGAAGATCCTGGACCGCGCCCGCGCCGACCTCGACGAGATCAAAGCCGCCGTTTCCCGGTCGAGGTGAGGACCGGACGAGCCTCCGCGGCCGGCCGGGCCGCAGACTCCGCGTGACAGGAGGGCAGAGATGAAGACGCGTCGCTTGACGGCATTTTTCCTGGCCTTGATCGCCGCCCTGGCCTTTTCGGGCGGGATGTCGGCAGCCGCGCCGCCGGACCAAGCCCCGCCGCAAGAGATCAGGACCTTCGAAGAGCTCGAGGCGGCCATCGCCAAGGCCGAGGCCGCCGGCGTCCGCCTGCCCCGGGACAAGGAGGCGGCGCTCTCCCTGGCCCGTTTATACCTGAAGTCCGGCGCCGTCGGGAAGGCGGAGGAGACCCTCCGGGCCGTCCTGCGCGCCGAGCCCGCGAACGAGACCGCTCTCACGCTTCTCGGGCGTCTTTTCCGGAACACCTTCAGGTTCGACGAGGCCTCGGCCCTCATGGCCGGGATGAGGAAGTTAGGGGTCGCGTCCGACGCTCTCTCCGCGCTGGAGGCCGACCTGGCCATGGACCGGATGGATTTCGACAAGGCCGCGAAGATCTTCTCCGGCCTCGTCTCGCGGTCTCCCGGGAACCCGGCGGGATACGCCGGCTTGGCCGAGGTCGCCTACTGGGAGAGCCGGTTCGACGAAGCCATGAAGCACGCCGACCGGTGCCTGGCCGTGGACCCGGCCTTCTCCCGGGCCCACTTCATCAAATCGCTCATCCACCGGATCCGTCAGGAGAACGACCTCTGGGCGGCCGCCGGGCGCAAGGCCGTGGAGGCCGACCCCTTCGACGCCGACGCCCGGGCCAACCTCTCCAATATCCTGATGCGGGGGGAAAAGAAGATGGAGGAAGGGTACGCCGAGGCCACCCTCGCCCTCAGGATCGACCCCTGGAACTACCTGGCCCACAATTACATCGGGAACGGCTGGACGCCCAGGGACTACAAGGAGCTCGAGATCGAGGGCCGGGCCAAAACCCTTCTCGACGAGGCCGACGCCCTCCTTCTCGCCCGCGACTTCGGCCCCGCCCTGGCCAAATTCGACCAGGCCCTCCCCCTCCTCGAGGGCCCGGCGGCGATCCCGGCCCTGCTCGGCCAAGGGACCGTCGCCTACCATCGACAGGACTATGACGGGGCCATCGCCCGGTTTCGGGAGATCCTGCGGCTCGATCCCGACTACGGGCTGGCCCACTACGGCTTCGCCCAGTCCCTTCTCCGGAAAAAGGACCGCGTCAACGTCCGTTTCGCGGAGATCGAGAAGGCCTTCGCGGCCAAGGACGCGCCCGAGCCGCCGTTCCTCCGCGACGTGTTCATCAACTACCAGGACCTCGATCCCGATCTCCGGAAGATCATCCGCATGTCCGTCAAGCCCCTCCGGGCCCTCCTCAAGACGGACAAGGACAAGGGCGGCACGTTCTATCTCACGCCCTTCCACAAGAAGCAATCCGAGGCGCCGGGGATGGCCGGCCTCAAGGGACAGCGGACCTTCGACCTCCGGCTCTGGGACGACGTCAAGGGCCTCGGCGGCCGGCGGGCCCTCAGCGGAGAGGACTGGGAACGGGACGTCAAGTTCCTCCGTTTCAACGTCGTCGCCCACGAATTCGCCCACCAGATCCACCGCATGCTCCCGGACGGAATCCAGGCCGAGATCGACCGGCTCTACGCCAAGGCCAAGGCCGAGCGGCTGACCCTGGATTTCTACTCCGACACCAACGTCATGGAGTACTTCGCCGTCGGGGTGGAGGCCTACGTTTCCGAGGACAAGCTGGCCGACCAGAAGATCGCCTACGGCCACACCCGGCGGGAACTGCTGGAGCGCGACCCCGACCTCTACAAGCTGATCGAGCGCCTGGACTCGATGGACGGGATCTGAGGGGAGCGGCCGGCTCCCCTCAGTGTTTCGCCTCCAGCAGCTTCCGGAAGGCCTCGTCGTCGGTCTTGAAGTCGCGGGCCGCCTGGCCCACGCGCGTGATCCGGACGCTCCGGATGGCCTCGCCCTTCTTCAGCGTCTTCAGGAGATCGAGCCCGGCGATGACCCGGCCGATCGCGGTCGACGTCCTGTCGAGCCCGGCCTGCTTCCCGAGCGTGAGATGGAACGAGTTCGGGCCGGAGAGGCCGAGGACGCCGGCGGCGTCGTGCTTGATCGCGGCGTTCGGCCCGAGCGGCAGGCTGGGGACGGCCACGGACTTCTGGACGTCGGAGACGATCGTCCCGGCGACGACGCCGCCCCGCACGTCGATCGCGCCGATGGGCGGGATCGCCGGGCGCTGGCCGGGGCCCATGGGCCCGCCCGGCCGCATCCCCGGTCCGGGCCCGGGCCCGAAGCCGCCGGGGCCTCGCTGGCCGCCCTTGCCCTCCACGATGCGGACGAAGTTGGCGGTCTGGAGGGGCGCGTTGACGAAATCGAGGCTGGCCATGATGCGGACCGGCGACTCGGCCGAGCCGATGGCGAACTCGGCGTACAGGCCGTCGGCCAGGTAAACGCCCTGTCTCGGCAGGGGCTTGGCCAGGTTGGCCGCGCCGTAGGCGATGACGGCCGTCGCCAGGGCCGAGTGCTTCTGGTGCTCCGTGTACGGCACCAGCTCCGTGTACAGGTCGTCCAGGGTGTGCCAGGCGTGGTTGTAGTTGTAGTCCGAGTCCGTCATGACGCGGAGGGTCGGCACGGCCAACACCTCGAACGACGTCGAGTCCGTGCCGCCCGGGCTCGTGGCGTGGGCCCGGGGCAGGCCGCGCTCGAGCTTGAAGGGCCATTTCGGGTTGAGCGAAACGAGCGGGGCGGTGACGGCCTTGAAATCGGCGTACCACGTCTCCGGCACGGACGCCCCGGTGACGGCGCTGGGACTGCCATCCCGGTTGATCATGAACACGATCTTGTCGGCGATGCCGGGCCGGTTCTTGAGCCAGGCCTGCGAGCCGATGAGCCCCTGCTCCTCGGCCGCGAAGAGGATCACGACGATCGAGCGCTTGGGCCGGCCGCCGGCCTCCGCGATGAGCCGCATGGCCTCGGCCATCGGGGCGAAGCCGGAGCCGTCGTCGACCGCGCCGGTCGCGCCGCTGAAGCAGTCGAAATGCCCGCCCAGAACGATGTATTCGTCGGGGAACTCGGTCCCCCGCAGGGTGGCCACGACGCTGTGGTACTTGACCGGGCCCATCTTGAACCAGTTGCGGATATCGAACTCGAGCTCGACCGGCTCGCCTTTTTCGGCCAGGGCCTTGATCTCGGCGTACTGGCCCTCGGCCAGCTTGATGTCGGGCAGGACGGGGAGCGTCTCCCAGGAGGCGACGTAGCCGTCGAGGATCCGGAACGGGTCCGTCTTGGACGATTGGATGGTCCCCAGGGCCCCGGCCTCGACCAGCGCGGCCGTGACCTTCGGGATGAGCTGTGAGTCGGAGTACTCGGGCGTGCCCTTGCGGCCGTCGCGGGCGAAGCCCGAGTTCTCGCCGGCGATGAGGACCCAGGCGCCCTTGAAGGCGCCGGGGTTGGCCTTGATCTCGGCGACGGCCTCCTCGACCGCCGCCTTCTTCTTCTCTGTCTGCTCGGGCGTGGCGTTCCGTCCCGGGATGGAGAACGGATCGGCCTTCAGGACGGCGACCGGCCCCCGCTCCCGGCCCTTGGTGCCGGCCGTGAAGCTGGGCGTGCCGAAATGGAGAGGCTTTTCCGCCGGCTTGGTCATCTTGCCGAACCAGGGGCCGCGGTTGAAGCCGACAGGCACCTCCCCGGCCGGGTCGAGCTCGACCTCGAGTCCCCACTGGCGGAACTGCCAGGCGGCCCACTCGACAGCGTCGTTGTAGGCGTTGGAGCCCGTCTCCCGGGCGCCGAAGCGGTTGCTGGCGTAGTCGTTCCAGCGCATGACCTGATTATCGGTCGTCCCCAGCTCGATGATCTTCTGGACGACGGGATCGACGGCCGGCGCGGCTGGCTTCCTCTGCGGGCTGGCCGCGACGGACAGCAGAAGGGCCAGGGCGACGACGGCGACAAGGGCGCGATTCCTCATGACAAAACCTCCCGCGTGACGTTGAAGGATGGATGATAGTCCCGCCCGGGAGGGAGTGTCAAGAAAAACAGGCGCCGGCCGTTCCCCCGGTCGCGGCGCGCCGGCCAAGCGGGTCGACGCCTTCCGGGATACGGGGGCGGGCCTGATGGCCGTCGTTGGGAGGGCGGGTTCGACGGCCTCAGCGCTTGATCGTCCGGTGCTTGAGGCGGCGGGGCTGGTCGGCAGCGGCGCCCTTGCGCCGCTTCAGGTCCTCGTGGTACTCGGAGAAGTTTCCGAAGATCCAGTGGGTCGAGCCGTCCTCCTCGAAGGCCAGGATGTGCGTCGCGACGCGGTCGAGGAACCAGCGGTCGTGGCTGACGACGACGGCGCAGCCGGCGAACCCCTCCAGCGCGTCCTCCAGGGCCCGCAGGGTGTTGACGTCGAGGTCGTTGGTCGGCTCGTCGAGGAGGAGGACGTTGCCGGCCGCGGCCACCGCCTTGGCCAGGTGGACGCGGTTGCGCTCCCCGCCCGAGAGCGTCCCGCACTTTTTCTGCTGGTCGGCGCCGCCGAAGCCGAACGCGGCGCAGTAGGCCCGGGTGTTCATCTCCCGGCCGCCGATCCGGATGAGCTCCTCCCCGCCCGAGATCTCCTCCCAGACCGTTCTGCCGGGGTCGAGCGTCCGCGACTGGTCGGCGTAGGCGATCTTGACCGTCTCGCCGATGCGGACGCGGCCGGCGTCGGGCGCTTCCTGCCCGGTGATCATCCGCAGCAGCGTCGTCTTGCCGGCCCCGTTGGGCCCGATGACGCCGACGATCGAGCCCGGCGGGAGGCTGAAGGTCAATCCGTCCATGAGCGCCCGGTCGCCGTAGGCCTTGGAAACGCCCTCGACCTCGATGACGACGTCGCCGAGCCGCGGCCCCGGCGGGATGGGCAGCTCCTGGTCCTCGCGGTATTTCTCGAAGTCCTGGCCGAGCAGCCTCTCGTAGGCCGTGACGCGGGCCTTGCCCTTGGCCTGGCGGGCCTTGGGCGACATGCGGACCCATTCGAGCTCGCGGGCGAGCGTCCGCTGGCGGCGCGACTCGGCCTTCTCCTCGACGGCCAGCCGGGCCTGTTTCTGCTCCAGCCACGACGAGTAGTTGCCTTTCCAGGGGATGCCCTCGCCGCGGTCGAGCTCTAGGATCCAGCCGGCCACGTTGTCGAGGAAATAGCGGTCGTGGGTCACGGCGATGACCGTGCCCTTGTACTCCTGGAGGTGCCGTTCGAGCCAGGCCACGGACTCGGCGTCGAGGTGGTTGGTCGGCTCGTCGAGGAGCAGGATGTCGGGCTCCCGGAGCAGGAGCCGGGTCAGGGCGACGCGGCGGCGCTCGCCGCCCGAGAGGACCTCCACGGGCGTTTCCGGCGGCGGGCAGCGCAGGGCGTCCATGGCCACCTCGAGGTGGTGGTCGAGGTTCCAGGCGTCGTGCTTGTCGATCTCCTCCTGGAGCCGGGCCTGCTCGGCCAGCAGCGCGTCCATGTCGGCCTCGGGGGCGCCCATCCCGTCGCAGACGGCGTCGTAGCGGGCCAGGATGTCGACGATGGGCTGGACGCCCTCGCGGACGATCTCGATGACCGTCTTGCCCGGGTCGAGCCGGGGGTCCTGCTCGAGGAGCCCGACCGTGTAGCCCTTGCTCACGGCGAGCTCGCCGCTGAAGCCCGTGTCGGCCCCGGCGATGATCCGGAGCAGGGTCGACTTGCCCGAGCCGTTGAGGCCGAGCACCCCGATCTTGGCCCCGTAGTAGAAGCCGAGCGAGATGTCCTTGAGGACCTGGCGGTTGGGCGGGAAGACCCGGCCCACCCGCGACATGGAGAAGATGACCTGGGTGTCGGAAGGCATGGGTGGATTGTAGCGGAAACAGGCGCTCCCGGGTAGCCCCGCGCGGCGCCCGGCCGGTCCGGGGCAGCCGCCCCGGGGCCTCTCGAAAACAGGACATATTCGCGTCGCTTCGGCCTTCGAAATCGGGGCTTGTCTTCGCGGGACCGTCCCTGCTATCATAACTCCGTGAATATCAAAGACATCCTGGCCAAGATCGGCGCCACGGAGGCCCCGCTGGCCGAGCTGCACGCCCTCGGGGGCAAGGGCGCGTCATGAGCGCGACCGGCCGGACGAGGAAGCCGATGTCCGCCGTCGAAACGCTTCTCCTCCGCGACCGCTTGGGCCACGGGAGACACCTGAAGACGGCCCGGCGAGACCCGGAGAAGCGCCGGCTCCTCCTGGACCTGGCCCTCAAGAGGATCGAGAAGGCCGAACGCGGCGACTACACGCTCGTCGGGCCCCGCCGGCGCCGGGTGATCTTCAGGCCCGGCTGAGCCCCGCGCGGCGCCCGCCGACTCGAGGCGCACAAGCATCGCCTCCTTGTCGGTCCAGGTGTAGACGCTCGTCCCGAACGGGGCGACGAATCCCCTTCCGAATCCATCATTGCCGTGGAGCGGCAGTCAAGCCGGGGCCGATATCAACGGGAGGGCTCGCCCGGCCGTAAAAGCAAATTCCTATGATTACCGGGATTCCGGGCTTGGCCTCCTTCATCCGTAGGACACGGCACGGCTCAGCCGGGCGAGCATTGAGCTCGCCCCAGCGCTGTGGTATACTGGATGAGCGCGGATCCAGGGGGCATCCCATGAGACACAAACCCGTCATTTTGGCGGTGATCTTCGTCTTGTCGGCCAGCGCGGACATCCTCATCGCCCAGAAGCCGGGACGGCAGCTCGTCGCCAAGGCGGCGGATTTCGTCGAGATCGTCAACGACGCGAAGCCGGTCGGCCCGGTGCTGGAAATCAAGTTCGTTCAGGACCTGAGTCTCCGCGAGTCCGACTGGACGCCGTTCGCGCTTCGGGTCAATGACCGGGGCGAGATCCACGTTTTCACCGGAAAGACCAACACGCTTGTCCGGTTCGACGCTTCGGGAAAGGAAACGCTCCGCAAGGACTTTCGACCCGGACAGGGGCCCGGGGAGTTCGGGTTCTTCGACCCCGAGTTCGCCTCGGACGGGCGGCTCCTCGTTCTCGACGGCCGCCAAAGGAGGCTGACCGTCTTCGACGGGGATTTCAAGCTCCTGAACGTTTCCAAGGTCGCTCTTTGGGGCGACGATTTCCGCCTGGATCGCGCCGGGAACATCTATCTCATCGTCACGGAGTTCCTGGCCAACACTCGCGACCGGCAGCTGCTCACCCTGACGAAAGGCTCGCCGCAAGGAAAGCCCCTCTTGAAGATCCACGAGTACGAATGGGGTCTGACGCGGGACAGCCGGGGCGTCTATCACGGGGACGCCTATCGCCGCCAGGTCAAGTTCCAGATCGACGATCGAGGGAACCTCTGGTACGCCTCGACTGACCGCTACGAGATCCACGTCGTTTCGCCCGAAGGACAGCTCATCCGGACAATCGCCAAGAGAGGCGATCCGAGGAAGGTCACGGAAGAAGAGATCGGCGTCTTCAAGGCCAATGACGCGAAATTCAAGACGTTCACGGACATCCCCGAGCGGATGCCCCCCATCGCCGACATCTTTCTTCTCGATCCCGACTACGTTCTCGTGGTGACGTTCGAAAGCCTGCCCGGCGAGGGAACCCTCGTCGGGGACGTCTTTGACCGGGAGGGCCGCTTCCGGGGCCGAACGCGCTTGCCGAAATACGACGGCTGGGACTTCCTGATGGCGCCGAGCAAACCGCGGGCCCTGGCCCGCAACGGATCCTTCTATACGATCGAGACGCCTGAGGACGGGAACGACATCTTCGTCCGCCGCTATAAGATCGTCGCCGGCAAAGGCTCCTAGAGCGCCCGGCGGCGCGACAGAAGTCATTGGAGGCCGGCCATGCTAAATAAATCTATAAGAAACGCGCAAATTCATCTGTCACCTGAAGCTGACGTTCGTCGCGGAGAAGCCGCCGCAGGCTCATGTCTTCGAACAGACGGCCCTGACGGCGGGCGAAGAGAGCGGGGAGTACGAGCAGCTGACGATGGGGAGGCGGAGGAGGGATGCGGTTTCGGATTCTTGACAACTGCCGGCGACAGACCTATCCTCAATCCGTGATGGGAAGGGTTGATTCCGTTTACCTCAGGCGAGAGGGCTCGCCCGGCCGGAAAAGCAAATTCCCATGATTATCCTCGAACTGGCCTCGGCGGGCCTCTCAAACCTGGATGCCATCCGGTCGGCCACCACCGTGGCCGCGGACTGCTTGAGGATCTCCTCCGCCAAAGGAAGGCTTGAACCGGGCATGGACGCGGACATGGTCGCCTATGCGGAGAATCCCCTCGATAACCTTTCGATCCTGCGCGAGCCCTTGCTCGTTATCAACGCCGGGAAGGTCTTTCTGCGCCAGCATGCGATCGGTCCGGCCTATATATTGAGCTCGTCCTCGCATGGCCAGGGCCCCAGGATTCGTGAATCCGATCAATAGGATCGCGTTATTCATTCGAATCAGCAGGTCGGAGGTTAGATTTGTCTCGCCGGCTCCAATGATTCCCGGACTCAAGATATTGCCTTCCCGCTTGTTCAGCCCTCTGGACGCTGAAGCAGACCAATTAACGGCGAAATAATAATTGACATCTAGCCGTCTAGATGTTATTTATAATACCATGATTCCCCGTCCTTATTGGCTGAAGCGGATCCGGGAGGCTTGGCAGAAGCGCCCGATCGTCTGGCTGGCAGGCGTCCGCCGCGTCGGGAAGACGACTTTGGCGAAGATGCTGTCCGATACCATCTATCTTAACTGCGACTTGCCCTCGGACGCCCGGCGCCTCGAGGATTCCGAGCTGTTCTTCCGGGCCCAGCCCCGAACGGCCGTCATCGTCCTCGACGAGGTCCACAAGCTGGCCGATCCGAGCCGCGTCCTAAAGATCGCCGCCGATGGCTTCAGCGGCCTGCGCATACTCGCGACCGGCTCGTCCACCTTGGCGGCGACGCGTAAGTTCAGGGACGCGCTGACCGGCCGGAAGCAAGTCCTCCAATTGACGCCCGTCCTCTGGACCGAATGCGAGGACGATTTCGGCGTCGCCGACCTCGACCGCCGGCTTCATCATGGCGGCCTCCCCGAGTTCTTGCTCAGCCCCGGCAAGGATGAAACGCTATTCTCGGAATGGCTGGAGAGCTTCTACGCCCGGGATATCCAGGAGTTGTTCGCCGTCCGGGAGCGCACGGGTTTCCTCAACCTCTTTCGACTCATGCTCAGGACGAGCGGCGGGCTGGCAGACTACACGACGCTGGCAAAGGAATGCGACATCAGCCGCCAGACGGTCAAGGCCTATCTCGAGGCCATGAGCGTCGCCTGCGCCCTTTCGATCATCCCGCCCTATCACGGCGGCGGGCCGAGGGAGCTCTTGAAGCGGCCCAAGGTCTATGGGTTCGATACGGGGTTCGTCACCTACGCCCGGGGCTGGCAAGACATCCGCGACGACGATCGCGGACTGCTCTGGGAGCATCTGATCCTGGACACCCTTCGGGCCGCGACAAGCGGGGAGGGGCTGTTCTATTGGCGCGACAAGTCCGGCCGCGAGGTGGATTTTGTCCTCCGGCGCGGAAGGGACGTCGACGCGTTCGAATGCAAGATCAATCCCGACCGCTTCGATCCGGCCTCTTTGGCCGTCTTCCGCGCGGCCTATCCTCGCGGTCGGAACACCCTCGTCTGTCCGGGGATCCGGAAGGCTTACGAGCGGCGCTTCGGGGCGATCACGGTCCGCGTGGCCGGTGCGCGCGACCTCTTGACTTAGACCCGTTCGATCGGAAGTTCAATCCCTCTCGCATATTCCACGCCATATCATAGGCCCCAAAAGCGGTCATGCCCAGGAACCTTCCCGCCTGAGCCGGAAACGGCAGCTTGACGGTGACCAGGTCGATATGGTCGACCTTCGGTGCGGGGAGTCCTTCGAGCGCGGCTGTCGGCGACTGCGGCTGTGTCATGCGAGCCTCTCTGCCCGTCCCCTCCCCTTCCGAATCCATCATTGCCGCGGGGCGGCTTTCAAGCCGGGGCCGGTACGGAGCGGATCACTCCCCGTACATCTCGGTAATGAGACTCCGGAGCGCGGCCGCCTCTGCTTCCGAAAGAGAGCCGATCCGTGCCCCTAGCCGGGACTTGCCGAGTGTCCTGATCTGGTCGACCGCGACCTCGGCGGCGCGGCCGGCGCAGCGGACCGGGACCCGGCTTCGCCAGCCCGGGTGGAGCCGGCTGGTGAGCGGACAGACCGTGACGGTCTCCAGCCGTTCGTTCAGCGCGTCCAGGCTGACGACGACGACAGGCCTTCTCTTGGCCATCTCCGCTCCTCGGGCGGGGTCAAGGTCCGCCCATCGTATCTCGTAGCGCTTGACGGGTTCGCCGCGGGCCGAGGGCTTATGTCCGTATGGGACCCGTTTCTCGCCGACCCTCGCTTTTTTGCCCGGCGCCCAGGGGACCGAGCCCAATCCATCCCCGGCCAGGGCATCCCATTCGCTCCAGTCTTCGTCGGAGGCGGCCATCTCGCGGGCCGTGTCCTCCCAGGAAAGCTTCGCCGGAACGCCGACCGCGGGCCGGAGGAGGATCCCCTCCGGCCTTTCCTCCATGATCAGGGCGGACCCGACCGCGTAGCGTTTGAGCGATCGGGCGGGCAGCCGCACCCCGCGGGAGTTTCCGATCCTGGCGACCTTGAGCTCTTTCGTGTTCATTATGTAATTACTGTAATTACTATTCTCCGAAAAGTCAAGGGTTCCGGCGGACCCGCGGGCAAAAACCAGGAGGTGAAGCCGGCCTAATGCGGGCCTTTCCCCTTCGCTGTTACCGCCGCTTACCTTGTTGCAGGAAGGAGGAGAAAGGAGGAGGTCGTGGCCGGCATCGACTCGATCGTCCTCGTCGCCGACGCTGGCGGCGCGCGATCAGGACCGGCGCTCGAGAAAGTCCTTCAGGACGACGGCGCCGTTTCGGAGCTCGTCCTTGGCCGCGTAAACGAAGGTGACCGGGCCCTTGCCGATCCGGGCCCGGAGCCGTTCGACCTCGCCGCGGTTCGCCTTCAGCTCGGCCGCGTAGCGGCGGCGGAACTCCGGCCACTTGGCCGGGTCGTGGCCGTACCACTTGCGGAGCTCCGGCGTCGGCGCGACCTCCTTGAACCATTCGTCGACGGCCGCCTTCTCCTTGGTCAGGCCGCGCGGCCACAGCCGCTCGACCAGGATGCGGAGCCCGTCGGCCTTCGCGGCCGGCTCATAAGCGCGCTTGAGCTTGATCGTCATCCCCTTCGCTCCTTTCCCGCCGGCCCGCCCGGCGACCGGCCCGGGGGATCTCCGGCGCGTGACGCGGTCATATCATAGACGCGCCGTCGGGCCGTGGTCAAGGACCGGCGCCGGCTATCTCAGCAGGATCAGCGAATAGGTGTCGGCCACGAGGATGGTCTCGCCCAGCAGGCACAGGCCCTGGGCCTCGCCGGGCGTGTCGTAGGACGCGACGAGCTTGGGTGAAGCCGGAGCGGAGATATCGAACTTCTTGACGCCGGCCAGGCCGTCGGCGACATAGGCGAACTCGCCGTCCAGGGCGACGGCGCCGGCGAAATCGTCCACGCCCGCCGTCCCCAGGACCTTCGGCGCTTCGGGCCGGGCGATATCGACGACGATGAGGCCCTCGGGGCCGGAGGCCACGAAGGCGAGCGATCCGCGGACGGCCAGCCCGGTCGGCTCCCCGGCCAGCTTGAAGGCGGCGATCTCGGCCGGCGCCTCGGGCTTCCTGACGTCGATCGCGTGGAGGCCGGTGTCGCTGTTGGCCAGGTAGGCGATGTCGCCCGAGACGGCCAGCCCGTAGGTGAAGCCGGGCATCCTGACCGAGCCGGCGATCTTCGGCAGGGCCGGGTCGGTGAAGTCGAGCGTGTAGAAGCCGAAGTTGTCGGCCGTGAGATAGCCCGCGCCGCCCCGGACGACGAGTGCGCGCGGGATGCCTTCCTTGAAGGTCAAGGCCTTCCCCGGCCGGGGCTTGGCCGGGTCGGTGACGTCGAAGACCCGGACGGACCAGCGGTCGGTGACGTAGACGCGGTCCCCCGCCGCGGTGATGCCCTGAACGCCGCGGAACGCGCTCGTGACGCCGGCGGGCGCCGGCCGGGCGGGGTCGGAAACATCGACGGCCATGACCCCCGAGAGCTCCCCGACCGCGTAGGCGTAGCGGCCTCGCCCGCAGACAGCCACGACGGTGCTGGGCGTCGGCAGGCTGGCCGTGACCTTGGGTTCGGCCGCATCGGCGATGTCGACGAAGAATATCCCGGAGAAGCAATCGACGACGACGGCCCTGTCGCCCTCGAGGACGACCCGCCAGCCTTCGTTGTACATGGTGTACTTGTTGGTCGAGAGGAGGGCCGGAGCGCCGGGTGCGGAGATGTCGAAGATCTGGTAGCCGCCGTCGTAGAGGCAGCCGACCCCCAGGCGCCGGCCGCTCACCGAGACGCTTCGGGCGTAGCCGGAAGTGACGAGGGAGGCGGCGAGCTTCGGGGCGGCCGGCTCTGTCGCGTCGACGACCTTGAGGCCTCCCGTGCCGTCGGCGACATAGGCCCAGGCGCCGGCCAGGGCGACGCTCTCGGCCGTGCCGTCGGTATCGAGGGCCCCGACCGGCCTGGGCCCGGACGGCTCGGAGACGTCGACGACAGCCAGCCCGGCGCCGCCGTCGGCGACGAAGAGGGTCCGGCCGTCGAGAGCGAGCCCGTTCGCCTGGCCCGGGGAATCCCAGGCGCCGACGGTCTTCGGCGCCGACGGCTGGCTGAAGTCCACGGCCACGACGCCGCCCGTTCCGGCGGCCACGAAGGCGACGGCGCCGCCGACCGCGACGTCGCGGGCCGGGCCCGGCGTCGCGACGAGGCCCTTCAGGACCGGGGCTTTGGGATCGGCGACGTCGATAACGGCCAGGCCCCGCTCCCCGGCCGCGACCAAGGCCAAGTCCCCGGCCAGGGCCACGGCGAACCCGCCGCCGAGATGCAGGTCCGCGATGGGCTTGGGGCGTCCCGGGTCGGCCAGGTCGAGCACCTTCAGCCCGTCGAGGAAGGCGCAATAGGCGAAACCGCCGCGGACCTCGATGTCATGGGCCTTGGTCCAGAGCGCCGAGCCGAGAAAGGCCAGGCGCCCGGCCTCCTCTCCCCCGCCCGTCGGGTCGGCCGCGGCGGCCGCCGCGACGAGCCCCAGAGCCAGAAGGAACCGCGGGACGGCCTTCGTCGTGGACATGCGCGCCCTCCTTTTCATGGACGGCCGGGCTAGATCAGGACATCGTCAAGCCAGCCCAGCTTGACCAGCTCGATCTTGTCCGGGTCGGCCGTGCCGATGCCGTACCTGGTGTCGGCGATCTGGATGTGCTTGGGGACGGGCGGGACCTCCTGGTCCGGGCCCAGCTCGATCCGGCGCTTGGCCATGATGAGCCTCAGGCCCGTCGCGTCGACCGCCACCGGGTCCGTGCCGACGATGAGGCCCTTGTAGTTCCAGACGTAGCGCCGGCTGAAGTTGTGCGGGCCGCGGCCGTGGAACTGCGGGGTCAGGGCGCAGAGGACGTTCAGCCTCGTCTTGCCCTTGACCTGCGGCAGAAGGAAGTTCGACCCGAGCGAGGCGCAGCTGTCGGGGTGGTGGGCCTCCTGGGACTCGGCGAACATGATGTAGTTCTTGATGCAGCCGGACATGCCGGCCAGGTAGTGCGTCCGGACGGGCCGGACGTTGATCAGGGCCGTCGCCTTGACGAACAGCGGGTTGGTCCGGACGGTGTGGTCGTCCAGGCCGATGGCCGTCTCGGCCACCCCCGCGTCCATGACCCGGCGCTTGAGGGCCTGCTCGACCGGGGCGGGGGTCGGCAGGAAGGACCAGACGTTGGTCTTGATGCCTACGAAGTCTTCGGGCTTGACCAGCCGCTTGAAGGCGTCGACCGGGTCGGACGCGTCGAGGAGCTTCGTGACGGCCTCGTCGAGCATCCGCTGGATGACCGGCCTGTTGAAGGCCGAGCTCGCGTCCAGGGCGTCCGGATGGCGGACGAGGACGACGCGCGTCTTCCCGGCGGGGACCGCGGCGGCTTGGCCGAGCGCGGCGGCGGCCGAGGCGCCGAGAACGGCCCCGGCCGTGCCCCGGATGAAATCGCGGCGGGTCATGGATGAGCGCATGGTCACCTCACTTGGCCGGGCGGAGGGCGGCGTCCGCGAGCCGCCCGGCGTATTCCTTCGACGGCGCCTCGAACACGGCCGCCAGGACGTTCTCCCGCGTCCGGACGGCCGCCCAGCCTTTTTTCCCCGCGGCGGCCGTCCCGTCGTCCCCCGCCCCGGGCAGGAGCGACCGCCGGGCCGAGGCCTCGGCGGACCGGGCCCGTTCGGCCGAGGGATAGCGGACGACGAGAAGACGGGCGCGGCCGTCGCCGCCGAGGGCGTACTCGGCCAAAGCGCAGGAGGTCGCGGCGTCGAGGCCGAAGACGTTCTCAGGAGAGACGAAATAGCGGTTGCTGAGGTGGACGTGGTCGTGGAAGTAGGACGTCCGGTCCGCTATCAGGCCCTCGGCCGGGAGGGCGGCGACCATGGCCGGCGGGTCGCCGTCCGGCCCGAGGAGCGGCGCGACGGCCCTCCCCAGCTCGAGGACGGCCGCCTCGGCCTTGTCCTCGTCGCCCGCGACGGTGATCGAGACGAAGTGGCGGCCGCGCCAGAACCGGAGCAGTCCCGGGCCGTACTCCGAGCCCTGGCCGATCTCTACTTCCGGGTCCTGGCGGTCGAGGGAGAACATGCCGAAGGCCTCGGCCGGCGAGCCCAGGTCGTAGATGTCGAGCACGATCTCGTCCGCCGCGTCGTCGGCGTACCTGCGGACGAAGACCCCGCGGAAATCGAAGGCCAGGTAGACCTCCGCTCCGCCGTCCATGTAGTCGTAAAGGGTCTTGCGGTCGTAGACCGCGTCCTGGCCGGACGCCTTCCAGCCGAGGACCTGCCCGGGGAGCCGGGATCCGA
>Ga0116178_10000274_pt1 | contig 46382 bp, 39 predicted proteins | sample AD_STIC12_MetaG_FD_89880 | JGI IMG/M metagenome (GOLD analysis project Ga0116178, IMG submission 89880) | Active sludge microbial communities of municipal wastewater-treating anaerobic digesters from USA - AD_STIC12_MetaG | ecosystem: Engineered > Bioreactor > Anaerobic > Digestate | place: USA...
GTCGTTGAAGTGCGAGGGATAGAGCATGGGCGATATGATGTCGCAGTGCTTCGCCAGAAGATCGATCCGCTGGCCCGTGCTTTCGATGTCGACTTCCTTTCCCCAGGCGACAACGCCGAAGATGTCGATGGAGAGGCGCGTCTTGCGGGTGGCAATGGCCTCATGGGCACGCTTGAGGAAATGGGTGATGGCCTGCTCCCGGGACATCTTCCCGAAATCGTACTTGAAGTCCGCTTCCCTGGGGTTCCCCGTGGTGGGGAAGCGGATATAGTCGAACTGGACTTCATCCACGCCCATGTCGGCAAGCTCAACCGCCAAGGCGATGTTGTAGTCCTGCACCTTTTTATTGGTCGGATCGCACCATTTTTCCTTCGCCTCGGTGTTCCAGAGGCCGCCGCCCCGCGACCTGATGGCCATTGAAGGGTCTTTTTTGCGCAGCAGGTGGTCGTGGAACACGGCCATCCGCGCTACGGTGTAGAACCCGTTCTCCTTGAGGGTGCGGATAAATTTTTCCATGTTGTCTATGGTGCGCTTTTCATGGGTGCCGAGCCTCTGCACTTCCGGGACCCGGCTGTAATAGCTGAGGTCGCCGCCGATGTCCTTGGCGTCGAAGACGATCGTATTAATGCCGAGCTCCCTGAACCGGTCCATATTGCCCAGGATCTTGTTCCCGCCGACGCTGGTCCCGGTGAAATAGAGGCCGCGGGCGGTGATAAGGGGCGGCATGACCTGGTTCCTCGGGTCACGGCGGAGGGCCGGCGCCGGGCCGGGGATCACCAGGGCGGTGCCGGCAGGAACGTCGCTGCCCCGGATCCCGTTGTATTCCCTGATGGATGAAGCCAGGGATGAGGCCCGGTAATAATCGGTATACCGTACCGCTTCCGACGCGATGTCGCCGAGGTCCTCGTCATTTTTGCCGGCCCGGTACATGAGGATGCCCCCGCTGTGTATGAAGCCGCGGGGAAGGTCGCGGTATGTCCGCACCTGGGGCCGGAAATCGCGGTGATCGACGACGGTGTAGGTGGGGCTGGACGGGATCAGGGCCTCCGCGGTCTCGATGTAAAAGCTGAGGAGGCAGTCGTGGATATACAGGACCTTGTCAATATGCGTAATGATGCCGGCCGCGATGGTGCATGCCCCGAGTATGGCGACTATGATATAGTTCAGGTTCTTGTTCATTCGGGTTCCCGCCCGCGGTACATGACATAATATCTGTTGTCTATAATCAATAATTTTTTAAAAAGGAAGGATAAATATAGAGGCAGGCAGTGCCCGGTGCCGGAGTGGACAACCAGTTTAAAAAGGGGATGAGGGAGTAAGTGAACGACAGCGCCGGGGCGCAGTTTAAGCCCGCCGCTTTGCAATAAATTGTAATTGATTTTATTGACATCTCAGCCCATAGTATCACCCTGCCTGATCGAGTATAGCGGTGGCGGTATCGGATGATGGCTGACGGACAGAACAACGGGACCCAGGGCGGGGCGCTGCCGATAACTATCGGCGAGGCTGTCCTGCGCTTCTGGGACGGTATCCGCGACTTCGGGGCCTACGTCTATTCGATCTTCCAGTCCTTCAAGTCCCTGCAGTTCATCCGCATGAGGGCGGTCTATGCCATCATCCTTCAGCAGACAAAGTACACCGGCATCGACGCGCTCCCCTTTATCATCGTCATCGCCATCCTCCTCGGCGGCGTGGTCATCATCCAGGGCATGACCAACCTCCCGAAATTCGGCATCGAGGGCTATTTCGGGAACCTGCTGGTCATCATCATCGCCCGCGAGCTGGGTCCCCTGGTGACGGCGCTCATCGTGATAAGCCGCTCCGGGTCAGCCATGGCCACGGAAACGGCGACGCAGCAGTGGAGCAAGGAGATCCTGGCCCTGGAAATCTCCGGCATAGACCCGCGCCTCTTCATCGTGATTCCCCGCATTGCGGCCACGATTCTTTCGATATTTTCTCTGATCATTTTTTTCGATATCGTGGCTTTCCTGGGGGGCTATTTTATCTCGCTCACGACGATATACATCCCCCTGGACATGTTTTTCCAGAACCTGGGCACGGCCTTTTCCCTGAAAGATCTGGCGGCGACCATCCTCAAGAGCCTTGTCTTCGGACTTCTCATCCCTCTGGTAAGCTGCTACTACGGGATGATGCCCCGCTCGAAATTCGAGATACCGATATTCGTGTCCCGCGCGGTGAGCCGGACGCTTTTTTTCACCGTCCTGCTGAACGTGGCCATCTCGGTGGCCTTCTATTTTACGTGGCTGGAGTAGGACATGGCGCCCCTGCTTGAGTTCATCGATGTTTCCTGCGCCGCCGCCGAGCCCGTGGAAGGGCTCTCCTTCGCCATCGGGGAAGGAGAGAACGCCGTGTTCTTCGGGATCGAACAGTCGGGGCTGAGGACGCTGACGCAGCTGATGCTGAACCTGGAGGAGCTGTATTCCGGCGACATTCGCTACCGGGGAAAGACGCTGCAGGGCCTCGACTACCTGGGTAAGCTCCGCTACAAGAACGAAATCGGCTACGTCCACGGCGACTACGGCCTTATCTCCAACATGACGGTGGAGCAGAACATCGCGCTGCGCCTTGACTATTATTCTGAGTATTCCCCCCGGGAAATCACCGGGATAACCGAACGGCTCATGGGCGAGCTGAACATCCTCGATAAAAGGAGGGCGAGGCCCGTGGAGCTTACCGCGTCGCAGATATTCCGCACCGCCTACGGCCGGGCGGTGGCCCATGACCCCGGCCTGCTCATTTTCGAACACGCCTTCACGGGCCTCTCTCCCCTGAATATCAGCTCCTTCATGGATGTTTTAAAGAGGCGCGTGGAGAGCCCCGATAAATCGGTCGTTTTCATCACCTATGAACCGCAAAAATTTCTTGATTTTGCCGATATCTTCATAATGCTGTATAAAGGCAGGATCGTTTTCTCCGGCACGCGCAGTGAATTCCGGGAATCCGGCAATCCCTACCTGGTCCAGTACAGGAACGTGGACCTGGAAGGGCCCATGGAGATCCGCTAGGGCGGGGGCGTATGAACATGAATATGGTTATGAAGAGGATAATCACCAGGATCCGCGAGGGACTGGGAAGGCTTGAATACCGGGTGGGGCTCTTCGTCCTTATCCCGGCCGTCGTCATCGTCCTCTTCATACTGGTGAAGCTCGGCTATTCCCTCGCCACGTCCACCATGGATATCTACGTGAAGGTGAACAGCATCTCGTCCCTCAAGAAGGGAACGCCGGTCCAGGTCAAGGGCTACCAGCTCGGCCGCGTCGTTGACGTCCGTCCCCTGTTCAAGCCGGCCCTTCATTTCATCGCTACCCTCCGGATCAGGAAGGACATCGAACTGTACGAGGACTGCGCCGCCGTCATCACCAATCAGAACGTCATCGGAGACCCGGTGGTGGAGCTCCGCAACCCGGAGAAGAAGGGGGCCTTCCTGAGGGAGGGTGACGTGATCGAAGGGATAGAATCGGGCAGCATCGAGGACATCATGACCAAGGTCAACACCCTGCTGACCGAGGTGACCGCCATCGTGACCCTCTACCGCGAGGTATCGCAGGAGAGCCGCGGCGACATCCGCAGGCTCGTCACCAGCCTGGCCGGCAGCATCCAGAATATAAACAGCATTTTACAGAACTCGCAGAAGGACATCATCGACATCATCGGCAGCATGCGCAAAACGGCCCGCACCCTGGACGAGGTGTCCAGCGAGATCAAGAAGAACCCGATGAAGTTCCTTTTCAGCGGCAAGAAGGAATAGCCGGCCCCGTGTTATTTTTTCCCGATGTTGACCGTCTCAAGAACATTGTAGGGCTGCTTGTTCTGCGCCTCGTGGTATATCCGTATAAGGATTTCCGCCAGGATGCCTATCTGGATAAAGAGGACGGCGAGGAGGAGCAGCATTACCGTGAGGATGAGGAGCGGGTTCCGGTTCATGGGAAGGTGGAGGAATACCTTCATGCCGATGACCGCCACCCCGCTCAAAATGCTCAGCATGAACATGATGAACCCCGTGCCGCCGAAGACATATATGGGCTTGGTTGAATACTTGCCCATGAAGGTGACGGTGATGAGGTCCAGGATAACCTTGAAGGTCCGCTTGATGCCGTACTTGGACTGGCCGTACTGGCGGGGATGGTGCGTGACGGGGACCTCGGTGATCTTCGCCCCGATCCACGAGGCATGCACGGGGATGAAGCGGTGCATCTCGCCGTAGAGGCTGACCTGCTTCAGTATTTCGCTCCGGTACGCCTTGAGGGAACACCCCAGGTCGTGGAGCCTGACGCCGGTGACCCTCGCTATCAGCCAGTTGGCGATGCGGGACGGGAGCTTCCGGGACAGGAACTTGTCCATCCTCTTCTTGCGCCAGCCGCTCACCACGTCGTATCCTTCCTCGATCTTCTTGAAGAGCATGCCGATGTCGTTGGGATCGTTCTGGAGATCGGAATCCATGAACACGATGATGGTCCCCATGGCGTAATCGATGCCGGCCGACATCGCCGCCGTCTGGCCGAAATTGCGGCGGAACAGGACGACCTTGATGTTCCGGTCCTTCTTCGCGATGTCGCGGAGGATGTCCGGCGATGAATCGACGCTGCCGTCGTCGATGAAAATCACTTCATAGGTGACATTGAGGGGTTTCAGGGCCTTGATGATTTCTTCATACTGGAGGCGGATGTTGCCCTCCTCGTTGTAGACCGGGAGGACGACGGACAGGTAGGGCGCGGCAGACTTTTTTTTCTGTGCTGGCTTTGCCGATGGCATAGGAATACTCCACGTCACGGTTGATTGTCTGAAATGCCGCCCGGCCCCTGCAGAGCTGGTGTTTCCCGGATCGGGTGCGCCGGTTGTGCGGCAAATCCTTTTTTTTATTCTTGCAAAAAGCAACAATAATCGGGTATCTGCATAAATACAAACATTTTTTTAAAAAATAATATTTTGATAATTCCCGCCGCCTGCGGCGGCGGGGGACAGATAATAAAAGTGGGTGTGTCCCCCGCGGCCAGCGGCGGCAGGGGACAGGGGGTATCAAGATCGCGTCGCTTCGCTCGCGATGACGGAGAATGGTTCATGAAAGAATCGAAACTGTCACATCTGGTCGATCCCCTGCGGGAAATGGTATACCAGTTCGGCATGGTCATAGGCAGATTCCGCGAAGAGAGCGGTGCCCTTCTTGCCGGAGTCACCTGCGACATGTTTCCCGCGGAGATAACCGCGGCGCTGGGACTTGTCCCCCTGCGGCTTCCGTCGCTGATGGTCGGGCGCTGCACCGCCGCGGGAGCGTCATCGCTTGACGGCCTTAAAGGAATCTATGACCTCCTGGTGGTGCCGCGGGGTTGCGCCGGAAGGGGCGGCCTGACGGCCGGATCGGCCGCGGTCAGCGAGTTCTCGTGCCCCCCCGGCTGGGGAGAAGAATCATGCGGGGCCATGGAGGCGTCCCTGGAAAAGCTGCTGGATCAGGCAGGCTGCGGCGGACTCTCCCGGCTTGACCCTTCGGTCCTTTCGTCCGTGACCGCGATGTACAACAGGACGCGGAGAACGGTGCGGGGAATTGTAGCCGCTCGGCGCGAAAAGCCCGACCTTCTCTCGTGCCGGGACCTGGGGGCGGTGCTGGAAGCGGCCATGGTGTTCCCCCCGGCGGTGACGGCCGATTTCCTGGCCGCGGTCCTTGACGGCCTGAACCGGACGGAATCAGCCGGGTCCGGCGGCGTCCCGGTGATGGCCTACGCGAGTTTCGCCAGCGATGCAGCGGTGCTGGACGAGATCGAGGAAGCGGGGTGCATCGTCGTCGAGGATGACACCTGCGGCGGCAGGCGCCAGTTCGACATGTCGTACAACCATGAATCTGCCGACCTGTACCATGAAATACTTGACGCTTTCTCGTACCGGCCCCGGTGCCCCTCGGTGAGGACCGTGGAGGAGCGGACCGCGCTCCTCTATTCGATGATCAAGGGCCACGGCATCGAGGCCGTGGTGTTCATCGAGGACCTCTGCTGCCCGGCGCGGAGCAGGGACATCGGCGAGCTGCGCGTCCGCCTCATGCGGTCGGGCGTTGACCCCCTGGTGGTGACATCGGGTGATGCGGCGGAAAAGATGCGGGAATATGCGCGGAGGATGTGTGGGAGGCTATGAATAGAGGACGTGCTATTGATGATGAAGGCGGGGTCACGTGACCCCGCCTTCATCATGCGTGCGTTACATCACTTGCTCACCCGGTTGATATAGTCCCCGGTGATCCTGAAGGCTTCCCCGAGGAAGAGGTCGTTTTCCAGGTCAACCAGCTTTTTGCCGCTTTCCTTGTTGAAGGTTTTCTCCAGCTCTTTCTGCTTCTGCTTCTCAATGGCTGATTCCTCCTTCAGGCTGATGGTCTTGCTGTTGATCTGCTCCTTGTATTTCTTGATCTTTTCGTTGAGCTTGCGGTACTTCTCATTGGCGGTGACCCGCGCCGACGATTCCCCGCCAAGCTGGTATATGATGCCCGCGTTCACCATGTTGAAATTCTTGTGCTCCGCCGGGGGTATTTTTTTCCACTTGAGGGGATACTTGTTCTTGCTCTCGCCGATGTCCCATATGGAGGAGAGGTCCGGCACCCTGATGTCCGGCGCGATGCCGGTCAGCTGGTTCGACGACCCGTCAGGCTGGTAGAAGATCGATATGGTTATCTTGATGGCGCCCTTCTTGAAGGGGAGCTCGTTGTAGGACTGCACGGTCCCCTTGCCGAAGGTGCTGTCCGGGCCGATGATGAGCCCCCGCCGGTAGTCCTTGATGGCGCCGGCAAGGATCTCGGAGGCGCTGGCGCTGAACTTGTCGATCAGCACGACCATCGGGCCGTCGTAGACGATGCTTTCGTCGTTGTCATTGACCACGTGGGGCCGGTTCCTTCCGTCCACGATCTGGAGTACCGGTCCTCCGGCAATGAAGAAGCCCGCGATGTCGATGGCCTCGTTGAGGAGGCCCCCGGGGTTCCCCCTGAGGTCGAGGATGATGCCCTTGACCTTTTCGGCTTTCAGCTTCAGCAGTATTTCGCGCACGTCGCCGGAAGAGCTCTTGCCCCGCTCCTTGTCATAATAGAAGGAAGGGAGCTTGATATATCCGACCTTGCGGTTCTTGTCGCCGTCGATGGTCAGTATCTGCGATTCGGCGGCGCTGTCCTTGAGGCTGATTTCCTCGCGGACGATGGGGACCACCATCCGTATCGGCTTGTTCCCCTCGCCGGACTCGCGCAGGACGGTGAGCCGCACCTCGGTGCCCTTGGTGCCGCGGATCTTTTTCACCACGTCCCGGAGGTCCATGTCGACGACGTCAAGCGGCTCGCCGTCGCCCTGGGCGACCGCTATGACCTTGTCACCCGGCTTGAGCTTTATCTTGTCCGGCAGCTTGTCGGCCGCCCCGCCGGCGATGATCGACTCCACAATGACGAACCCGTCCTCGGACTTGAGGCGCACGCCGATACCTTCAAGCTTCAGCTTCATGGATATGCTGAAATCCTCGTTCTCCTCCTGGGTGAGGTAGTTGGAGTGGGGGTCCAGGGACATGGAGAAGGCGTTCATGAACCGGTCAAGGAGCTTTTCCTCGTCTATTTCCTCGACCCTCTTGTGAAGAAGGTCGTATTTCTTGGCGAGCTTCTTCTTCGCCTCCGCCAGGCTCTGCCCGGAGGAGAGGTAGTTGAGGAGCTGGAGCTTCACGTTCTTGCGCCAGCGGTCCTTCATCTCCGCTTTCGTTTCGGCGTAGTCGACCTTGTCGCGGTCAACGATTATCTTTTCATCGACGGTGAAGTCGAACTTGCTCTTGATGAGCTCGTTGATGAGCCTGTTGCTTTCCAGGAAGCGTTTTTTGTAGAGAGAATAGATGTCGTCCAGGAAATCAAACTGGTTGTTCTGGATGTAGTCGTCTATTTTGTGCCGGTATTTCTGAAATCCCTCGATGTCCTTCTTGTAAAAGTAATACTTGCCGTAATCCAGCGACATGATGAGGTTGTCCAGGATCCGCTCGGACAGATCGTCGTTCAGGGAATGATACTGCACGTGCATGGCAAGGAACTGGTTAACCAGGGTGGGGACGTCGTTTTTCTTGAGGCCTTCGGAATTTTTGAAGCAGGATAGAACGATCGCAAAGGTTGCGATCAGGACCAGATACTTTTTCGACATTGGGTTTATCTCCGGGATGAAATTAGTATTGCTGCAACATTCATTTACTTACGGGGTCCGGGGGCGAACCCCCGGCAATGCCCGGCCGCCGGGCCGCAGTAACTAAAAAAAGCAGATAAAAGAATAAGTCAATAATTATTTGGAAAGGTTACAAGTAATTCAAAAGAGGGCCTGCGGGTCGCCGCGGAGGCGGGACGCGGCCGGTCGCGTTTTTATATTGACATCTTCCCCGCGGTGGTATGTCTGCTGGACATGACAGGAGGAATCCCGTGACGCGTTTCGCGATAATCCTGGCGCTTTTCGCGCCCCTGGCCGTGGAATCGTGCTACTGCTACAGGGCCATCACGGTCGACCGGACCCACGGCCTGTATCGCACTGACGCGGCCGGCGTCCATGCGCGGGCGGCGCGGTTCCGCGTTCCCGTCGAGAAGGTCCTCGCGCGGAAACCTTCGCTCTCGCCGGCCGCTTTCATCAACAACAGGGCCGTTGGCCTTGCGCTGCAGGGCCGGTACGGCGAGGCCGAGATTCTTTTCAGGGAGGCCCTCGCCGAAGATGCCCGTGATGCGGCGGCGCTCAACAATCTCGGGGTGGTATGCGAGGTTAACGGGGACAGGGAAGGGGCCTTCAGGATGTACGCCGAAGCATGCCGTGTTGAACCGGGCAATGCCGCTTTCAGAAAGAACTTCATGAACTTCGCCGATTACCGGGACGGGAAGGAATGACGCCACCGCGGGCGGACTTCAGGCCGACCTGATGATTTCGAGGAGCCGCGCCGCCGATTTCTCCCAGGAAAACTGCCGTGACCAGGCAAGGCCTTTCCTGCTCATGGCGCTCCTCCGGGTCCTGTCGGACAGGACCTGCTCCATCGACGCAGCGAGAGCGTCGGTGTCAAGGGGATCCACCAGGACGCACGCGTCCCCGGCCACTTCCGGTATCGAGGATGACGTTGAAGAGATGACCGGGCACCCGCACTGCATCGCCTCGAGGACCGGCATCCCGAACCCCTCGTACAGGGTGGGAAATACGAAAACGTCCGCCCCGCTGTACAGGGGGGCCAGGTCTTCCGACGGCACGTATCCCGTGACGATAATTGAATGCTTGGCCGGATGCCTTTCTATCATTTCAAAAAGCTTCGTGTTTTTCCATCCGCTCATGCCCACCAGCACCAGCTGGTGACGGACGCGTCCCCCGATCTTCGCAAAGGCGTCGAGAAGGGCCGCGAGGTTTTTGCGTGGCTCAAGGGTGCAGACCGACAGTATGTAGGGACGGGTGATCTCGTAACTCTTTTTGACCCGCACTATTGACCTGGCGTCGGCCCTGCGGAATGTCTTCCGGTCCGCGGCGTTATGCAGCGTTACAATCTTCTTCCGTATATTCAGGAGCCTGGCCAGGTCGTTCCTGGTGCTGTCGGACACCGACAGGAGAAGGTCGGCCCGTTTCATGTTCCTGACAATGGCGTGCTTTTTGTGCCAGGTGTTCACGTCGGTGGTTTCCGGATAGAGCTTCCATACCAGGTCATGGATGAGCCATATCTTTTTGATCTTTGAGAAAAAGAAAAGGGGGAAGAAATCGGCGAAGAACCCGATGTAGACATCGATCCTGTTGTCCCGCATCGATTTTGCGAGCCAGAAATAGAGGCAGGCGCGGTCGATCACCTCGAGGGCCATCTTGAGGAGGCGGTAGAAGACAATCCGGAATACCGCCGGCAGCGTTTTTTCGCTGCCGCCCTTCAGGACCGCCAGGGCGTCCGTGATCCTGTATTTAAATCTTTTAACGCGCCAGTCATACCGGACATGCCTCCACTTTTCGTTCGGCAGGTCCGCGTGGAGAAGTGCGTCGATGGTGTATATGAAATAACTGTTGTCGGGGTCCGCCCTCTGGAGCTCCCTGATGTAGCTCAGCGTAACGTTCCCTATGCCGGTCAGGTTTTTTGATGACAGCGATAATGCTTCAATGGCTATTCTCATGAGGGGTCCGTTGCCATGATGAACCGGTTTTGCGGCCGGGGAGGATAAGGCCGTTCATCCTCCCTCGCTAAATGAAGTAAAAAATTGCCGCTATTAGTCAACACTTTTATTTCAAATGCATCTAAAACTGCCGGTAAGCAGATTCCGGGGTTCATAAATCATAAAAAAATCCCGCGGTGTGTTAAAATAGTTGTCAATATTCACCCGCTCTTGTTGTATCTTACAAGGGATCAGAACCACATATGATGAGGAATTATTTGCGGCCGTATGCTGACTGACACCTACAAGCGCAAACACGATTATCTGCGCGTTTCCATAACCGACAAATGCAACTTGCGGTGCCGCTACTGCATGCCCCCCGAGGGCGTGGAGTTGCTTCCCCACGGGCAGGTCCTCAGGAACGAGGAGTTCGTGCGGCTTATCGGGATTTTCGTGTCCATGGGCGTCGTCAAGGTTCGGTTCACCGGCGGCGAACCCCTTGTCCGGAAGGGTTTCATTGACATCGTGTCCCGGACCAGGTCGTCGCACCCGGCGCTGGAGCTGTGCCTTACCACCAACGGAATTCTCCTGGGAGATTATATCGACGGCCTGCGGAGTCTCGGGGTCAGGAAGCTGAACATCAGCCTCGACACCATATCCCGGGAAAGGTACCGTGCCATCACGATGCAGGACGGTCTTGCCGGCGTGCTTTCGGCGATTGACAGGGCTCTCGACTCTGATTTTTTCGACGTGAAGGTCAATGCCGTGCTTTTCAGAGAGACCATAGACGAGCTGGATGAGTATCTTGATTATTTCAGGGAGCGCGACGTGACCGTCCGCTTTATAGAAAAAATGCCCTTTGTCACCGAAGAAACCGGCGGATCGTTTCTTTCATCGGATGTGCTCGTTGAAGAGCTCCGGGCCCGCGGCGAGATGAAGCGCAACACGGGCATCGACACGAATGTGGCGCTTATGTATGACTACCTGTACCGCGGGAGGTATCCGATGAAAATCGGCGTGATACCGCCCCTGACGCAGAAATTCTGCTCTGCCTGCAACCGCCTCAGGATAACATCGGACGGGTACCTGAAGACGTGCCTCCACTCGAGCGTCGACCATGACCTCAAAAGGCTCCTCCGTGAGGGCGCCGATGATGACGGGGTCCGCGCGGAAATAGTGCGGGCGGTTGCGGAGAAAGGAGAGGGGCACAGCCTTGACTGCGACCATGATGACGGCGGGTGCTCGGTACGGCCCAGGTCCAGGTTCATGTCCAAGATCGGCGGCTAGGATCAGGCGCGGAGTGAAACAGGAAAGGAGACGCCCATGAGATTAGGTATCGCACTAGTGGTGGCAGCAACCGCTGCGTGCATGTGCGCCTCCGGGTGCAAGAAGAACGTGCGCGAGGCGCCCCTGGTCGAGCGGCAGGACGCGATCTACGTGACGTGGGAATTCTCAAGCGCTGACAGGGACGGCGAGCCGTATACCGAAGCGTCCCTGATCATCAACGGCAGCCGGGAGCACAGGCACCGGATCGGCGTATTCTACGGAAGGGTCAGGAAAATATTGAGCCCCGGCGAGATCAACCGCGAAATGGTGGGCGGGACGATTTCCGGGTTTGTCACAAACCACCAGGGACGGGGATGCGAGGTCATTGTCCGCTACAACGAGCAGATCCAGCGTCTCATCGTCGCCGAACGCCCGTGGAGCGAGAAGCTCCCGGCCGGGTCCTACGGCGTGATAAAAAACATCCCGGTCCCCGAATTGAGAAGGGAAAAGATAGGTTTTTGAACAACGATCAGCTGTATTGTACTTGACATTTTCCCCTGAGCATCTACTGGTTGATATTTTCGCAGAAGGACCCTGTATACTATTTGGGAAAAACCGGAGTATAATGCTTTTTAATACGTATCAATTCTTTGTCTTCATTCTTGCTGTCATCGGCATTTTTTTTATTCTGCCCCAGCGGTTCCGATGGATCCTGTTGCTCGCCGCGAGCTATTTCTATTACATGTACTGGGACCCCCGGTACGCGATCCTCATATTCACGACTACCGTGGTGGTGTACGGCACGGCGCTCCTGATGGAGGGAAGGCCGGAACGGACGAAGAAGCTCCTGGTGGCGGCCAGCGTCATCATCAACCTTTCGATCCTGGCGACGATCAAGTATTTCAATTTCATCAACGACAGCCTGAAGGACCTCTTCGCGCTCTTCGGCGCAAGCTACACGGTGCCGGCAATGAGCATACTCATGCCGATCGGCATCTCCTTCTACACCTTCCAGGCCCTGAGCTATACCATAGATATATACCGGGGTACACGAAAGCCGGAACGGCATTTCGGCATTTTCGCCCTTTATGTAAGCTTCTTTCCGGTTCTTCTCTGCGGCCCCATTGAGCGGTCGACCACGCTCCTGCCGCAGTTCTACAGGGAGATGGAATTCGATTATCAGCGGATTACGGACGGGCTCAAGCTCGTGGCATGGGGCTACTTCCAGAAGATGGTTGTAGCCGACCGCCTGGCCCTTTACATCAGCCAGGTGCAGGCGATGCCCCAGGCTTTTTCCGGGCTCCCGATCCTGGCCGCCATTTACCTGTATCCGTTCCAGGTACTGTGCGATTTTTCCGGGTACACCGACATGGCCATAGGGGTCGCCCTGATCATGGGATATAAGCTCACGGAGAATTTCCGCCAGCCCTTCCTGGCCCTGTCCCTGGGCGACATGTGGCGGCGGTGGCACATATCCCTTATATCATGGTTCCGGGATTACCTCTATATACCCCTCGGAGGCAACCGGGTTCCCCGGTGGCGGCAGTATCTCAATCTGATGATCATCTTCACCCTTTCCGGCTTATGGCACGGCGCCCAGTGGACCTTCGTCCTCTGGGGCTCCCTCAACGGCCTCTTCATCATCATAAGCCGCATGACGGAGAAGCCGCGCGGCTGGATACGGGAACATATCTTCAGGGGTATCGGCGGCATGCCTGCCCCGGCGTATTTCACCCTTGCCGCGGCGCTGGTGGCGGCGGTTTTCCTGCTCCCCATGGCCGGGATCCGGATGGGCATGGGGGCCAGGGTGGCGGCAGGCGCGGGAAGCCTGGCGATGATCGCCGTTGGTGTCGTGAGAACCCGGGGTGAGGTATATGGACGCTTTACGGCGGGTCTGAAACAGTTCTGGATGATGGCGGCCACGTTCCATCTCTTCGCCTACAGCGGCGTATTCTTCGGGGTGAAAAGCGTAAAAGACGGCTGGTATATGCTGAGCCACGCCTTCGCGCCCTCGGTGAATACTGATCCCCTGCTGGACGACACGATGCAGTTTCTGCTCATGATAGCCGTTGTTGCGGTTTTCATGATAACCCAGTATATCAAGGAGTATCGCGGCAGCATACGCGATCTGATCCGTACAAAGCCGGCGTGGGTGCGGCTGTCCCTCTACTGCCTGCTTTGCTTCGGCGTCCTGTTTTTCGGCGTCCGCGGCGCCGCGCAGTTCATCTATTTCAGGTTTTAAGGTGCTTTTTTGAAACGATTGATCGGAAAAATTATCCTCATCGCCCTTGTTTCGGCCGCCCCGGTGGCCCTGTATAATTATTACGTGGACCAGTATTTTGTTCTTCGTCAGGAAGTGAAATCGATGCGGGTGCTGCCCAACGAGCGCTGGGTCAAGACCGAGTATCTTGTCAGGAATCCTGCCAAGTATGATTCCATCGTGTTCAGCTCGTCCCGGGGGAGCCAGATACCGATAGAGTTCATCAATCAGCACACCGGCAGGAGATATTACAACATGAGTGTGATGGCAGGGGTGCCGTCCGATTATCTGGCTATCATGAAGATCCTGCTGCGCAACAAGGTCGTCATCAAACATCTCCTTATAGGACTTGACTATTATTCATTTCAGGGCGCTACACCGGCCCAGTTTTACCGGGGCATCATGTATCCGGATAAACAGACCGACCGGTTTAAGGAGTATTGCAAGTACCTGTTCCTGCCCTTTGACACCACCATGTTCAACGAGCTCAGGTTCGATGGTTCGGATGTTGAATATGACATATTCGGCACCGGGGAGTATCATTTTGTGAAAAGGGAAAAAAGCATCGCGGAACATCCCGAGCAGCATGCCGCCCGGTTTAACTTCCCGACCATGACGGTCTGTGATGATCGTCTTGCGAGAACCATGGATGAAATAAAGCAGCTCCTCGCCATTTGTAAAGCGAACGGCATTGAGACCACTTTTTTCATTAATCCTGAATACGCGCCGTCATATTACTGCGACAACATAGATTTTCTTAATAAAATCCGCCGTCTTTTTGCGGAAATAACGGATTTCTGGGATTTCAATGGTTCTTTGGCGGTAACGGGAAACATGTACAACTATGTTGACTTGATACATTACCGCAAGTTGGTCGGCAGAATGATGATAGCGAGGATTTTTAATGTTCCCGGCATGGCGCCCGCTGATTTCGGGAGGATTGTGACCGGGGAGAATATAACGGCATTCATCGCGGAATCGACCAGGGAATTTTATATTAATAAGAAAAAGATCAAGCTGAACTGCCTGCCGTGCAGACAGGCGATCTGGAAGTAGGGCGCCCCGTATCTATTGTCCTTAGCACGGCAGAAGCTAACCGACCCCCCGGCTCTTATCCTGCCGCCTCATAACATAATCCCTCAGGTTCAGGACGATGCTTGCCGTACAGGCCGCGGCGAAGACCGTGACAGTGGCCGTGTCGACCATCTGCTGGGCCAGGTTAATTCCCGTTATCTCATCTATGAGAAAATGTATGTAGGAATCGGAGGCAATGGGCCGGCCAAGGGCCGCGCGCACCCTCCAGTGCCAGTCTGTGCAGAAGCAGAACCCCCACCCGTACCATATCCCTATGATAAACCAGGAGAAGGCCGTGGCCGCGATGGTGGCCAGGTGGACCTTTCTCGTTTTCTTCCATATCCACCCGGTCATGTTGAAAAGGGTGAAGACCGTGTGAAAGACAAGAAAGAAGTAATCGAGAAATTGCAGCATGATTGACTCTCCCAATAAGAACTCTCTGATCCTACCTGGCCTTACACGCATTCAATGCAGACGTTGCATGAAAAGTCTGATGCTGAAAAACGGGAAAAATATTATACTTGAATCATATCAAGAAAATATTCGATATTATAAGGAATAACTCTCGCAGAGGCGCTGAGCCGCAGAGTTTTATTAATTCGCCCAGGGTGTTCTACAGCCACATGAATTAAAAAACTGATTTTATGAACATAGTGATTCTTTTTTTTCTCTGCGCCACTGCGACTCTGCGAGAAACTTAATTAAATATTTTTATAGTAATATTGAATGTCCCCCACGCCACCTTCTGTCAAACAGTATTATTTGAGGAGATAAATACTTTAGCTTGCTCTGAAAAACTTAACTATTCTGTTGACTGCCCATCTTGCCTTCATTATATTTATGTAATTTATCCGGTTACAGGGATATGGCCCTGTGCCGCAGGGAGAAGCGCCATGAACCACCTCAAAGGACAACAGAGCCCCTATCTGCTTCAGCACCTTCATAATCCCGTTGACTGGCATCCCTGGGGAGAAGAGGCCTTTGCCCTCGCGCGGTCCCTGGACAGGCCGATATTTCTCTCGATCGGTTATTCCACCTGCCACTGGTGTCATGTCATGGAGCGGGAGTCCTTCGAAAACGGGACTGTCGCTGCCGTGCTGAACGGGTCCTTCGTTGCCATCAAGGTGGACCGCGAGGAGCGGCCCGACATCGACAGGGTCTACATGACGGCATGCCAGCTCATGACCGGGACCGGCGGGTGGCCTCTCACCATCATCATGACCCCGGAGGGGAAGCCTTTTTTCGCCGTAACCTATCTTCCGAGGGAGAGCGCCCACGGAAGGGCCGGGCTCCTGGAAATCCTCGGCCGCGTCATCGAAATATGGAAGGACCGCCGCGCCGAGGCGGACGCTTCGGCCGAAACCATAACCGCCGCCCTGGGCGCGAGGCCGGCGGCGGCCGGTGTGACGGCCGGAGAGGAGGATCTGCGCCGCGCTTCCTCCCGGTTTGCCGCCCTCTTCGACGCGGCCAACGGCGGGTTCGGCGGGGCGCCGAAGTTCCCGTCACCCCACAACCTGCTCTTCCTCCTGCGCCGATGGAAGCTGGCCGGCGACGACAGGGCCGGGGACATGGTCCTGGAGACGCTGCGGCGCATGCGGATGGGGGGCATCTATGACCATGTCGGCTACGGCTTTCACCGCTATTCCACCGACGAGCGCTGGCTCCTTCCCCATTTCGAGAAGATGCTCTACGACCAGGCCATGCTGGCCATGGCCTATGCCGAGGCATACCAGGCCTGCGGGGACCTTCTCTTTGCCGGGACGGTGCGGGAGATCTTCGAATACGTTTCCCGGGACATGACCGCGCCGGAGGGCTGTTTCTACTCGGCTGAGGACGCCGACAGCGAGGGAAGGGAAGGGGCCTTCTACCTCTGGAGGGCCGGGGAGATGGAGAGCCTGCTGGGCGCCGGCGATGGGGCGCGGGCCATGGAAGCCTTCCGCGTCAGCGTCCGGGGCAACTTCAGCGATGAAGCGACGGGGCGGATGACCGGTGAAAACATATTACACCGGGAGGATATGCCAGACGGCTCCGCAAGAATGGAATCAATACGGAAAAAGCTTTTCGACGCGAGGGAACGTCGGCCCCGGCCCTTCCGGGACGACAAGGTCCTTGCCGACTGGAACGGCCTCATGATAGCGGCCCTGGCGCTGGGGGCCAGGGCCCTGGGTGATGAACGGTATCTCCGGATGGCAGGGGACGCGGCATCCTTCATCAGGACCAGGATGATGACCGGTGACGGCAGGCTCCTCCACCGCTACCGGAACGGCGAGGCCTCGGTGCCGGGAAACCTGGACGATTACGCCTTTGTTGTCTGGGGCCTGATCGAGCTCTATCAGGCCGGCTTTGACCCGGAGCACCTTGACCTGGCGCTCCGCCTTGCAACGTCGATGGTGAACCATTTTACCGACGTCAACGGCGGGCTTTCCTTTGCCCCGCGGGACGGGGAGAAGCTGGTGGCAGAGACCATTGAAAACCATGACGGGGCGTATCCGTCGGGGACTTCGGCGGCTTACTATAACCTCGTGCGGCTGTCGCGGATTACCGGCGACCCCGCCTGGGAAGCTTTAGCGGAAAAGGTCCTGGCGGGGGCGGGCGAAGGCCTGCGGCGCCACCCCCTCGGTTACGGCATGCTCCTGGCGGGCCTCCAGTATTCCCTGGGGGAATCCTGCGAGGTCGTCCTGGTCGGTGATCCTGACAATGGGGTTTTCAGGGAGATGGCCGATGACCTTCGCCGGGAGTACCGGCCTGATTGCGTGATACTGGCAAGGCCTGACGGGGAACAGGGAGAGTTCATCGGCCGGCTCGCGCCCTTTACGGCGGCGATGCGGGCCGAGGGCGGGCGCCCGGCTGCCTATGTGTGCCGGGGGAAGCGGTGCTTTCCGCCGGTTCACACGGCGGCTGACATGCGGGACCTCCTGGCGATAAAAAGTACTTGATTTATTTCATGATTGTTTTCAGAACTTAATCTTGATGAACCAGCCTCCACCAGGCGTGTTCCGGTTCAGCGGCATACGGTATGACAGAACAACATCTCATGCAGAACATAACGGTCCTCCCCCGGGGCGGCTACCTTGTGGATACCCCGGCCGGATACATCCAGTTCGGATCGCCGCCGGAGACGATCAAGGACACCATGGCCATGCCCAAGGGCGTGCCGCAGATCTTCGTCCTCACCAACGAGCTCTTCAACTGGCTGAAGGGCATCAGCATCGCCGAGATAGAGTTCCCCATCTATTATAATTTTTTCCTCAAGAAAAGACGGACGACCATCATATGCCGCGAGAGCCAGTTTGAGCAGATGAAAAAGGTCCTCCAGGAGGCCCTCTTCGGCCCGAAGGAGTTCGACATTTCCACCGATTTCGACCTGTCATCGGAGGGGCGGACGGTTCCCGATATCAAGATGGAGATGGATTTCTTCCGGCGGGGCCTCAAGTTCTCCGATCTCCTGTCCTTCGGCTTTTTCAAGAACAACAGCTTTACCCTCCAGGGCATAACCATCGAGATCGGCGATGACGGCGATTTCCGCGTGAAGGAGGGGAATGACATTATCGCCGTGGTTCCCTCGCGGGTCGAATACAAGCCGAAGTACCTCATCGGCAAGCGGCTGCCGGAACCGTACAAGCCGCCCCTCTTCGGCGTGACCTGCCTGGGCCCCAGCCACGGCTTTGATCCGGAAGAGAACACCTCCGGGTTCATCATCTGGCTGAACCATAACGGCATCATGGTGGACCCGCCGGTGAACTCGACCGAATGGCTCGTCGACTCCAACGTCAACCCGAAGCTGACCGACAGCATCATCCTTACCCACTGCCACGCGGACCACGACGCCGGCACGTTCCAGAAGATCCTCCAGGAACAGCGGGTGACCATCTATACCACCGAGACGGTGATGCTGAGCTTCCTCCGCAAGTATTCTGCGCTGAGCAACATGCCCATATCATACCTGATGCGGCTCTTTGACTTCCATCCCGTCAGGATCGGGAAGCCGACCTTCATCCACGGCGGCAGGTTCGACATGTTCTACACGCTCCACTCGATCCCAACCATGGGATTCAAGATGGAGTTTTCGGACCAGACCTTCGTCTATTCCTCGGACCACAACAATGACCCGGGCATCCACAAGGAGCTGCTCGGCAACGGCATTATCACCAGGGAGCGCTACGAGGAGCTCGTCAATTTCCCGTGGGACTCGAAGGTGATCTACCACGAGTCGGGCATCGCGCCGCTCCATACTCCCATAGCGTACCTGAATTCACTGCCGAAAAAGATCAAAAAGAAGATCGTCGTGTACCATATAGCCAAGAAGGATTTTCCGTCCAAGACGGCGCTGACCCTGGCCAAGTTCGGCATCGAGAACACCCTTTACTTCAAGACAAAGCACCCCCGCTTCGAGACCGCCTACCAGATCATGGGCATCCTGAAAAACCTCGACTTCTTCGAGGCCCTGCCGCTGTCCAAGGCGCAGGAATTTCTCGATATCGTCGAGGAGGAGCGTTACAAAAAAGGCGACGTGATCATCAGGAAGGGGACCGTCGGGGACAAGTTCTTCATCATCTACTCCGGCAACGTGTCCGTCGACAGCGGCGGCCTTGCCGAAAAGAAGATCTACGGCACCTACGACTATTTCGGCGAGGTGGCCCTGGTCACCGACCAGAGCCGGGCCGCCGACGTCATCGCCGAGACCGACTTGGTGGTCTACACCATCAGCAGGGAGAAGTTCCAGAATTTCATAGTCGGCACCGAGTTCGAGAAGATGCTCCAGCGGCTGGCGCGGATCCGGAACAGCGAGACATGGAACCTCCTCTCCACCAGCGATTTCTTCCGCTACTGCACCTCGTCGCAGAAGACGTGGCTCGAGTCGATATTCGTGCCCATGGAGCTGCCGGCGGGCGATATCATCCGTGAGGGTGACCACATGCAGTACATCTACATCCTCAGGAGCGGAGAGGTGGAAGTCACGAAGGGGGGGAGGCATGTCGCCACGCTGAAAAGGGGCGATTTCATCGGCTCGGTCCAGCGGCTCCACATGAACGAGCCGGCGGATTTCACCTTCTCCAGCCGCGGGACCGCCGCCGTGTACGCCATGAAGAGCGATGACATCAAGAAATTCATCAACAACAATCCCGGCCTCCTGATGAAGCTCGTCTACGATTTTTGAATCGCGCCGCCTGCTGGTTTCTCAAGCCTGAGTAGTGCACCACATTAGATTCCCTGTCCCCCGTAGGGGGCGCGGAACTATGAAATTACTGCATATGTCATCGCGAGGAGTGAAACGACGAAGCGGTCTTGAAAATGATAAATATGTATACTATGAAAACATGTCATTTGTATTTCAATATCAGGATTGCTTCGCTTTGCCCGCAATGACATCTTATAATTGATTTAACACGCCCCCTCCGGGGGTCGGGGGCTGGACTTTGTCCGATTTTTTCTTGACTTGTGCCGGAACACATATAGTATTGCACAACTTTTTTATAATGGTGATGTTCCGGACGGATCCCATGGAACCGGGCCGCATCGCTCTATAGAGCCGCAACGAATCTAATCAGGACAGTAACGAAAAACACTCTATGGTCTTCAGCTCGGTATCATTCCTTTTTTTCTTCTTTCCCATAACACTGGTCATTTTCTATTTCCTCAGGAACAGGCCGATGGCAAGGAACGCGTACCTGCTCATCGCGAGCCTGGTCTTCTATTTCTGGGACGAGAAGATCTACACCGTCCTCCTCGTGGCGTTCACGTTCATGAACTATATCTTCGGGATCCTCATCGACCGGGCCGGAGTGCGCCGTAAGACGATCCTGATCATTTCTCTCGTTTGCAACATCTTTCCCCTGGTCTTTTTCAAGTACACCAGCTTTTTCGTGAGCAACGTGAACAGTATCATCGCGCTCTTCGGCGCCGCGCCCTTTGACGTACCCCGCCTCAAACTGCCGGTGGGCCTCTCGTTCTACACCTTTCAAATCCTGACCTATTGCATCGACGTGTACCGCCGCAAGATAGAGGCGGAACGGGACCCGGTCAAGGTGGGCCTGTTTATCACCCTGTTCCCCAAGGTGATGCAGGGGCCCATTGAGAATTATCACCACATGGCGCCGCAGCTGGCGGACCGAACCGTGACCAGGGCCGATTTCGCCGAAGGCGTGAGGCGGGTCATCATGGGCCTGGGCAAGAAGGCCCTGATATCCAACGTCCTCGGCGGGCCCGTGGACAAGATATTCGCCGTCCCGGCCCAGGACCTGTCAGCGGGCGTGGCCTGGCTCGGCGCGGTCCTCTACACGCTGCAGATCCTCTTCGACCTCATAGCGTACAACGATATCGCAATCGGACTCGGAAAGATGTTCGGCTTTACATTTTTTGAAAACTTCAATTACCCCCTGGTTTCCCGGTCCATCCGGGAGTTCTGGCAGCGCAACCACATGACGCTGACCGCATGGTTTCGGGAATATCTCTACATCCCCCTCGGCGGCAACCGGGTGCCGAAAGCACGGGCATATTTCAATGTTCTCATCATCTTCTTCATATCGGGCCTCTGGCACGGGGCGGCATGGTCCTTCGTGGTGTGGGGCATGTGTCACGGCATATTCTCGGCCTTCGAGAAGGCCAGCAACAAGGCGACCGAGCGGACGCCCCTGGGCCATCTGTATCTGCTCCTGTTCCATTTTACGACTATGGTGTTCTTTCGCGTCAGCGATCTTTCCGCGGCGGGGACGTATATCGGCACCATGTACGGCATCATCCGTCCCGAGGTGGCGCGGTACGGCATTACCCAGTTCGTGAGCAATACCGATGTCATGTTTGCCATTTTCCTGGCGCTGATAGGGTCTGTCCCCCTGGCCCCCCTCATAAGGGGCAGGGTGGAGGCTTTCATCGATGCCCGCAGCGGCGCCGCCTACCGAGCCCTTTCCATAGCGTTCTTCGCGGCGCAGATAATCTTCCTGGCCGGCGTGCTGCTCCTCTCGGCAATGTCCCTGGCGAGCGATACCTACACACCCTTCCTGTACAGGCAGTTCTGAGGTGCAACCGATGAAGGAAACGAGAATAACATCCATAGCGCATACCGTGACCATTGTCCTCTTCGTACTGGCCATATGGCTTCCGAACATCGGGAGCATGCTCAATATCGCCCCGGGCGAAAGCTCGGAACAGCGCGCCATGGCGAAACTGCCGGAGCTGAAGTTCGACCGGAAGTCGATCATCCAGTTCCAGAGCAAGTTCATGAAGTACTACGTGGACAATTTCGGCTTCCGCAACGTTCTCATCCGGTGGAACAGCCTCTTCAAGCTGAACGTCCTCAAGGTCGACCAGTTCCCCAAGGTCCTGGTTGGCAAGGAGGGCTGGCTCTATCTCATCAAGGACGATGAAGGGAACAATTCCCTTGACTATTACCGTTCCCTGTCCCTGTTCCAGGGAGAGAAGGAAATAGCGGAATGGGTCAAGCCCCTCGGGGATATACGGAAAAAACTCGCCGCGCAGGGCATCCGCATGCTGGTGGTGTTCGTCCCCATGAAGCCGCGGGTATATCCGGAATATGTGCCGGCGTACCTGAGGCCGGTGCAGGACAGGACCCGCCTTGACCAGATGATGGAATATTTGAAGAAGCACGCGGAAATTGATTTCATTGACACCGGCCCGGACCTGATCGCGGGCAAAAAGGACCATCTTGTTTTCATAAAGCATGACGTGCACTGGAACGGCTACGGGGCCTATTACGCCTACCGCGGGATAATGGAGAAAATCTCCGCCATGCTGGCGCCCGTTAAACCGCTGTCCCTGAACGATTTTACGGTAACGGCCGTCAGTTTCACCGGCGGCGACCTCGCGAACATGCTCGGACTCAAGGACAGGTTTACCGAGGACTACTATGTTTTCACCAGGAAAGACGGCGTGAAGCCGAAATCCCTGCCGGTGGCATATCCGGCGCCCTTCAGCCGTTTTACTGAGGCCATTGAATCTCCCGGCCCGAACAAGCCGAGGGTCGTGGTGTTCCATGATTCATTTTTCAATTTCCTCAAGCCCCTGATGGGGGAGCATTTCAGCAGGATGGCGTGCTTCCAGAGCTACGGCCGCTATGACAGCGATGTCATCAGGGCTGAAAAACCGAACATCGTGATTTTCGAAATCGCCGAACACTTTCTGCTGAAATCGCCGGCGTATGTTACATTGGTGAAATAATTTTATTCATCGCCCCGAAGGGGCGGTCTCGAGACGGCCCCTTCGGACATCATTATATTCCCGATCCCGGCTCCTTCAATCTCACCCGGTACCAGTCTATATTCCGTGTAATGTACATCACCGCGCCGAGTATGACGAAGAGCGCAACGGACCCCAGGAGAAGGGTGTAGTCCTCGTTCTGCAGCAGCAGGAAGAGATAGGCGTACAGCGCCGCCAGCAGACCGGCCATGATCCCGCCGCGCTTCCGTGTCCTGAGAACCTTGACGCTGTACCCGGTGATCATCGCGATGACCCCGGCGCTCGCGGTCAGGTAGGAAACGATGAAGTTCATATACTCGGACAGGGACAGGAACAGCAGGTAGAACAGGCAGAGGGCGGAACCCACCATCAGGTACTGAAGGGGATGTATCTTGAGCCCCATGAACACCTCGAAAAGGAAGAAGCAGAGGAACGTGAGCGATATGAAAAGAAAGCCGTACTTGACCGCGCGCACGCACTTCTGGTAGAAATCCACCGGCTGGTAAAGCGTCACGCCGAAGGATGTGTCCGCCGGTTTGACCTCCTTGTCGTCGGTAAATTCCTGGGGGAAGTTCCTGCCGAAATAGGACACCTTCCACCCGGCCTCAAAACCCTTTGCGGTGATTTTCCGCGTTGATGGGAGATAGGCGCCGGTAAAGCTCGGGTGCGGCCATGACGACCTGAGGCGGACCGTTGTCTCCTGGCCCAGCGGCGCGAAGCAGAGGGACGAGCTCCCCTGGATGGAAAGCTTCATGGCAAAGTCAAAGGACCGGTCGCCGGAACGGATGTCCCTGATGAAGGCATGGATCCCTGACTGGTACAGGCCGCTGCCGCGGACGCCGGGATGGAACGGTATGGCCTTCCTGTTCCAGAGAAGGGACACGCGCTGCTGGATGCCCCGGGTGTCCGGGATGCCCACCGTGAGGCAGGCTTCCTCCCAGAGTATATCTTTTTCCGGAACGCGGAGCCGGGAAAAATCAGGGACGGTGAACCGGCCGAGGATTGAAAGTTCCTCGATCCGGTAAAGGATAACCTCGTAGAGACCGCGCGATCTTTTTTCCGGCATGATGGTGCCGTCGATAGCCAGGGTATCCGGAAGAAAATACGCGTTTTCTATGGTCATCCTCGTGACGTTCTTTTCGTCCCTGTAGTAGCGGCGGTACGGCACCGTAAGCACCGGACCGATGACCGTCTGGTCGCCGCCCCACTTGCCGCTTACCTCGCTCACCGCCGATGCCCGGCGGGATTCCCGCTCGGCCACGATGCCGCTCACCATGGTGAGGGGAATCAGCAGGGCAAGTGAGAGAATGCCGGTGAAGACGATTTTGAAGACGAAAGATTCTGAAAGGCTTTTTAATGACATGTATGTCCTCCATTAACTTGTTTAATAAACATGGAGGGAGGGAGTGAAGGTATTGTGAACTTTGTGTGAAGTTGTTTTTTTTGTGACCAGGAGCTGGCCAGGCTTAGTTGCGAGAGGAAGAGGGGTGACTGACACTGGGCAAACAGGATGTTTGCCTGCCGCCGCCGGCAGGATGCCGAAAAAGCGGCGGCCTTCCCCTTTCATAAATTGCCGACCCGCAACCGGGTCGAATAAAGTTTACTTCATATACTTATCCCACTTCGTGGAGAGGAACACCGCGGTGATCTCCCTGATGGCGGCGTGCACGTTCTCGATCCTGTCAGGCATGTTGACGATCCGTATCGTCAGCACCATGTTGTTCTTGTACAGGGACGCCTCCGCAGTATAATACACATAGTCGACCTTCTTGAAATCGTCAATCTCAACATCCTTTGCCGTGCATTTTTGAATGTAAACATCGGCTCCGTTTATGGATGTTTTCGTGACCGGCTCGTATATGTAGTTGGCGTGGCTCTTCTGCCCGTCCATCCTGCCGTACTGTTTCGCCTGCTGGGCCATGGTGCTCCATGTGGCCGTCATGTACCCGGCGGTCCGGGGGTTGTAGCCAAGGACGCCGACCTGCAGCTCGAGGGCATGGTGGAATTTCCGCTGGTCGTTCTTCTCGCCCTGTATGCCCAGGCAGAGGATCATGTTCTGGGTTTCGGCGTAAACAAAGTTTTTCGATTTAACGGGCACCCCCTTCGGCATCAGGGCCTCCAGCTCTTGAGGAAAGTTCTTCGCGGTGTTTTCCCCCATTTTCATGTACTCGCCCATCATGTCCGAGGCCTGGTCCGCGAATACGGCGCACGGCATCAGCAGGAGGAGACAGTACGCAATCATCTGTTTCAATTTATTCATTGTGTTCTCCGATGTAATGTGTAGTTTTATCGCAATGCAGCCATGGCCGATCGCGTGCTGAAGATTGGACAATACCGCCGGTAAATAATCGAGAAATTAATTTAAGGGAGACACTTTTTTTTATGGGGGTGAAAAACGCCCTATCATAAGAGCCTGGAGGGAAGCGCGAGCGTCGCGGTAACTCCGGGCCCGCCCTCATTGTTGCGGACCTCGACAGAGCCGCCATGAAGGCTCGCCACTTCACGCACAAAGGGGAGGCCGAGGCCGGTGCCGCGCGCCCGGTCCTTTCCGGGAAGGGAGTAGAACCGGTCGAAGATCCTGTCCCGGGCGAAATCCGGAATCCCGCTGCCGGTGTCAGTAACCGAGAGGGTGATAAGATCCCCCCGGGACCCGGAAGAGAGGGTAACGGTGCCGCCATCGGGGGTGAACTGGACCGCGTTTTTCACCAGGTTAAGGACCGCGTGGGTGACGAGAAATTTTTCGCCAAAGATCTCGCTGCCCGGACGGACGTCGTTTATGACCCGTATCCCTCCCCTGACCGCCTGCGGCTCGAGGCTCGCGACAACTTCGGCCGCAACGCTGCCGATGTCAATAATCTCCGCGCCCTTCAACTCCGTGCGCTTCTCGATGGCCGTCAGCTGCAGCAGCTTCTCTATGATGCTGTCGATGCGGCCTGTCTCGGCAAGGATGTTCCGGTAAAATTTTCTTTTCTGCTCTTCCTGCATGTCGTCTTCGAGGAGCTCCGCAGCGCCGCGTATCGACGAGAGGGGGCTCTTCAGCTCGTGGGTGAGGGCCTGGACGTATTTATCGATATAATCCTTCCCATCGAGCTCGGCGCGCATCTCCTCGAAGGCCAGCCCCAGGTCCCGTATCTCCGCTGCGGAAAGGTCTGGAAATGCCGCCCGTTTTCCGCAGCGGAGTGATTTGACATACCAGAGGAGCCGCGCTATGGGCCGGTTGATCCAGAGGGTCAGAAGGACGCCCAGGACGACGAAGGCGATGCATGATATGACCGCGGCGGTTATGATCTTGCGCCTGGCGAGATTCATGAAAAGGGAGACGCTGTCCTCGGGCTTGACCACGGTTACCACCCCGGCAATGGCGCCGTCCTTCATGACCGGCGCCGACACGTAGAGCGAGTTCGTGGAGGGATCGTCTTCCACGGCCCGTGATGACCGGGCGCCGTAGGCGCCGCGGAGGGTGCGGTATACGTCGTTCCACCGGGAAAAATCCTTTCCCTCGTTTTTCCCGCCGTTGGAATCGTAACGGACGATGCCCCTGGAGTCGGTAACGTAGACCTGCAGGTTGATGTCCGACTTGGTCAGGCTGTATATGCGGGATGATAGTTTCCTGCGCCTCACGGAGGTGAAGATGGTCCTTAAGCTGTCATGGGGCGATGCCTTCATCCTCATGTCCGATTCGATAAGCGCCGCCATCAGGTGGGCCGTGTCGTTAAGGGACTCCTCGACGGCTTCAAGGTAGCGGGGGCGGATATCGGTGACGATCATGTCGAAGATGAAATACGAGCCGATGGCGTAGAGGAGGATGAATCCGATAAGGATGCGCGTCCGTATTCTCACAGGCCCTCCCTCAGCGAATATCCCACGCCTCGGTGCGTCACGATGGGGTCCGTCCCCGGGTCGACGGCGCGCAGCTTCGCCCGTATGGTCTTGATATGGGTGTCCACCGTGCGCTCGAAGCTCTCATCCGGCTCGATCCAGACCAGTTCCATTATCTTTTCCCGCGTGTATACCCACCCGGGGCGCCGCGCGAGGAGGCAGAGTATCTCGTATTCGTAGCGGGACAGGTCGAGGATCGACCCGCGGTAGGTGATCCTGCGGCGGTCCGTGTCGATTGCGAAGGCGCTGCCGCCGGATGGCGCCGGCGCGCCGTCGCTTCTCCTGAGGACGGCCCTGACGCGGGCGACCAGCTCCCGCGGACTGAAGGGTTTGACGATGTAGTCGTCGGCGCCCAGTTCCAGTCCCAGGACCCTGTCGATCTCGTCGGACCGCGCGGTGAGCATGAGGAGGGGCACGTTCGACAGCTTCCTGATAGTCCCGGCCAGGTCGAAGCCGGAGATGTCTGGGAGGCCGATGTCCAGGATCACCAGGTCGATGCCCCCCCGTTCAAGCCGCGCCCTGCCCTCGGCGCCGGTGGCCGCCCAGACCGGCTCAAAGCCTTCACGGGAAAGGGCATACGTGACGGTGTCGGCGATTCCTGGCTCGTCTTCGATAATCAGGATGGACTGTTTTTCAGGCATAGGCGAAGGGAATCGATATCCTTAACAGAAGATCATGGGCCAGGGAGCCGGCCCAGTCAAGAGTATTTTTAAAACTTGCCGGTTATGGCCCGGAAGATCTCAAAAAAAATGTTCATTTCCTGCACCGGGGAACACTATAAGGGCAGAAAGGGTATTTTAGTTGAACCGGCGGCCGGCGGCGGTTGCCGACATTATAATTGAACAAGGAGAAAATGATGAAAATCATCGCGTCATTTTTTGTAATTATACTGCTGATCGGTGTCCCGGCCTTGAGCGCGGAAAAGATATCCCTGGCGGTCATGGACCTCGATGCCAGCGGCATTCCGGCATCGGAAGGTGAAAAGATCACCACACTCATTAGGAATGAATTAAGCAATTCCAGGGGCCTTATCGTGCTGGACCGGAAACCGGCCGGAAGGGGCTCCGCCTGCGCTGATATTCTCTGCGCGACACAGGCGGGCAAAGAGCTTGGCGCGGACAAGGTCCTGGTCGGATCGTTGTTCAGGATGGGGGAACAGCTTACCATAACCTGCCGTATAATTGATGTTGCTACGGGAACCGTGGATTTTGCAGAAAACGAGAGGGCCCTGTCCCAGTCTGATGAGTTCTACATGGCCCAACGGTTTAGCGATAAAGTGGCCGGGAAGATCACGGGTGAACGGCTTTATAAAGAAGAGGACAGGCATGGGGATTCAATACCGGCAAGGCGGTTCCGGGGATCCGGTTGCTCTTACCGTCCGGCGAAGGATCCCTTTGGCTGGATAGCTCTCGGTTCCGGCATCGCGTGCGCGTGGGGTTTTGCCATAGCTCACGAAAGTTATATGTGGAGGACCAGGTATGGCATAACACGCCTTTTTAACGATATGTATGTCTGGATGGTGCTTCCTTTTTATCCGGTCAGCCCTGATTTCATCACCTATATGGCGATAAAGGATTATGAAGAAAGGAAAAACAGGCGTCACCGGGCGGAAAGATTAAGGGAAAGAAACTATTATATCAGCGCCGGCGTCGGTGGCTTCGCAATGGTCATGCTGACCACTTTCATCGGCCGGAATATATACCATGCAGCGGCAGATGCCAGGAACGCAAAGTCCGGCGATGTTTCCCTGATAATGCCCGCATCATATGACGCGATGCCCGGACCCGGGGCGCAGGAACAGCTCAATGTCGGCCTGGGCCTGTCAATGGCGTTTTGAGGGGTTATATCTTTGAACTGTCGAGCCGCCATGAATTCTTTGCTGCCGATAGAATTAATCTACCCTTCCGCTATTTTTGTCAAAGGGCAAAAATAATATGGACATTTTGCTGAAAGGGCTGATAGTAGACGCTGTGCCTGGGAGAACTGTGGCCGGTTGTTCCCCATCTGCCCTGTAAGGAGGTGCCCAATGAGACCACGGAATTATATGGTAGCTTTCGCCATGGTTCTCTGCGCGTTTTCAGCGGCTCATGGGTGGGCCAATGATGATCTTATCGGCGCAGCCCGGAACGGATCCATGGAGGGGGTGCGGTCGGCCCTTGCCGCCGGCACCCTGGTGGATGCCCGGAACGGCGAAGGCGTGACGGCCCTGATGGCGGCCTCCGGCGCCGGCCATATCGATGTAATAAACCTGCTGATCGCCCGGAAGGCGGACGTAAACCTTAAGGATTCTAACGGCATGACGGCGATCATGATGGCCGCCGAAAGCGGCAGCGTTGATGCGGTCAGGGCCCTCTTCGTCGCCGGCGCCGGCGTTAACGCAAGGGACATCAACGGCATGTCGCCCCTCATGCGGATTGCCGAATACGGCTCCGTGAGTGTAGCCGAGTACCTGGTGAAGGTCGGCGCCCATGTCAATGCTCGGGACAGCCATGGCGCGACCCCTCTCATGGCGGCTGCAGGGGCGGGTCAGGCTGATATGGTGAAATTTCTCATTAAACACAATGCCACCGTGAACGCGGCCGATGACGATGGATGGACCCCCCTCCTCAAGGCGTCCTACGCGGGCCATGCCGGCGTGGCGGCCCTGCTCCTCGGGGCCGGAGCCCGGACCAATGCCAGGATAACCCTGGCCGACTCTTACGGCGTAACCGCCCTGATGCTGGCCTCCCTGAACGGCCATGCGGCGGTGGTGAGGCTCCTTCTCGCCCATGGGGCCGATGTGAACGCCCGGGACAACCTGGGTCAGACCGCCCTGACCAAGGCCATCCAGTACGGCAATGCGGAAGCGGTTACCCTCCTCAAGGCCGCAGGCGGAAAGGAATAGTTCCCTCGGCCGGGGTCAGAGCAGCTTTGCTGCCGATAACTATTGGTGAGGATCTGCGTTTACTCTGACACTATTTGTTATAAATGGGGTCAGAGAAGCTTTTATACCGATAACTATCAACTTATCTGCCGAAAATCATATACATTATCCATTTTATCGCAGTTATTCTGACCCCGGGAATTACATAATACCGCCCGGGGAACTGGATGAACATAACACAGTACTATCACAGGGCCAGTCAATCCTGGTATTGTTTCTCGATAACAATATCTGAGCGCCGGCTCATAAATCACGTATATCCTGAAAACATATCTTAATCAGGCAGCCGTTACCGGCTTAAACATTCCCTTGCTGTTTTGCAGTATAACGCGGAAAAATTTTCCCGGGATTATCTGATTTTGTCGGCATTTAGGAAAAAATCTGTTGACATGGGTCTACAAAAAGTTAGCGTGTTCAAAGTTCATTACCTTGAATGACTGTATTTGATAACAGGTGCGAACCGGGTCATTGTCTCATCGACTCCTGGAAATATATAATTAACCTTTAAGAGAAAAACAGCCATAATGAACAGAACAAACCTCCTTGTATACTGCACAGTTGCCGTAATGATTACAACCCTGTTTGTTTCCTGCAAAAAGAAGGGTCCCACTGACATGGCCGAGCTGACACGCATAGTATCCACCCAGACCACTAAAGATGAGATGGATATCGTTCATAAGACGCATGAAAAAACGGGCATAGACTGCTACAAGTGTCACCATAAATGGGAGAACCCTGACAGGATCAGGAACTGCTCCAATTGCCATCAGAAGGATATTGTTCAGATAACAAAAGACACATGCCTGAAATGCCACGAGGCAAACGGCAAGTAGTATTATACAAGGCGCAACTATAGCGGGTATCGATGCGGAAAGTGTTGATCCTGGGCATCGGCAATACATTGCGCTGCGATGATGGCCTGGGTGTATATATCGTCAGACAGATGGAAGAATCGGGGATTGCCCTCCCGGAAGGAGTGGAGCTTTTAGACGGGGGGACAGCCGGGTTTGACCTTCTGGGCCTGATCGACGGTTACGATAAAATCGTTATCGTGGACGCCCTCAAGACCGACGACAGACCGGGAAGCATTTACCGGTTCACGCCGGAACATGCGGTTGAGCGCCGCGCGCAGTTCTCCCTGCATGAAGTCGGCATCATGGAAGTGATTAAAACTCTCAGGATCATGGATCATAATCCTGAGATTGAATTCGTCGGGATCGTCCCGGAGAATATAAGCGATGTAGATACTACAATAAGTCAGGCGGTTCTGGATTCGATTCCCCGCGCAGTGGAAGTTATTCTCGACGCCGCGACTTGTTAGTAGAAAGAAGAAATTAATAACATCTGTTTTTATTAACTCTTTCTCTATAAACTGGTTGAATCACTGTTAGTTCTTTACAACTTTTTCTTCTTTTTAATTATAAGAAACAACTAAATTTACAAATAATAACATTTTTATTGACATATATTGTAATAATAAAAAAAAGGATATAGTAATACCATACTAGTATTCTTTATTAAATGGTTAACGGGTAAAAATTAATTATATGGAGAATGCCGTGAGGTATAATCAAGTTCTTATCGCGTCGATTACCGTTCTGGCTGCTTTTATGGTAAGCTCCTGCAGCCTTGACCCCTGGGTTGGGGGGAAAGAATACCCCAATATTGTAACCATTACAAAGATAACCTCATATGGGAAGTCTGCCGACGGGGTTTCACCGATGAAAAGCGCCGTCGGTGCGGTCAAATTTTCCCATAAGACTCATGAGGATGCCGGGGTAAAATGTATTAATTGCCATCATAAAAAGGATAACCCTGAAAGGATAAAGCAGTGCGCCTCCTGTCACAGGGGCGACAATGGCTATGAGACGATGCATGGGCTGTGCGTGGATTGCCACATAGAGAAAAAAGAGGGCCCCCAGCATTGCAAGGAATGTCATTGATTTTTAGTTTTCAGACGAGTGTATCTGACGGGAGACGGCACCGGTTTGCGGATGACCTGGATCGTCCCGGACAATATATGTCATGCTGACATAAAATAACGAGTCAGGCTGTCCCGGGTTTAATTCCCCGAGTTGTGGAAATAATCCTCGGCGCCGCGACTTATAAAAAAAGAGGAGGATATGTATGTCTTTTAACAGAAGGGACTTCTTGAAACTGATGGGCGGAACGACAGCCGCTTTCGCCTTTCCCTCGGTGATATTGCAGGGTTGCAAGAAGGCACTGGAAAAAGCTGCTGAGCGCACTCAGGTCATATGGATACAGGCGCAGTCCTGTTCCGGCTGTTCGGTTTCGATACTGAACAAAATGGACCCGAGCATCGTTTCGGTTATAACCGAGTACATAAGCCTTAATTACCACCAGACCCTCATGGCCGGGACCGGACATGTGGCCATCAGCGTCCTGGAGGAAGCGGTGAAGAAAAACCGGAAGGATTTTGTGCTTATAGTCGAGGGTTCCATTCCCACCAAGGACGACAAGTATTGCACCATCGGCGAAATGGATGGAAGGATAATCGGCGCCCGAGAGTGGATCGAGAAGCTCGGCGCGAACGCCAAGGCCCTTGTTTCCGTCGGGACATGCGCCGCCTTCGGCGGTATCCCCGCCGGCCAGATGCGCGACGGCAGCGGCAACCCGACCGGAGCAGTCAGCCTTGCCCAGATTATGAAGGGCAAGACCGTGCTGAACATACCCGGCTGCCCGCCCCATCCTGACTGGATGGTGGGCACCCTCCTGCATGTGCTGCTGAAGGGGATGCCGGAGCTTGACGAGTATAATAGGCCCAAGATGTATTACGGCAAGACCGTGCACGAGCAGTGCGAGCGCCTGAGCGATTATAAAGCGGGCAAATTTGCCAAGCACTGGGGCGATGAAGGGTGCCTCTATAATGTCGGCTGCCTCGGCATGGATTCATGCTGCGACATTCCCGCCCGGAAATGGCTCGGCGGCGTCAACTCCTGCACCCAGTGCGGCGCCGGCTGCATCGGCTGCACCGAGGACGTATTCCCTGATTACGGAAGGCGGGGCGTCTTCAAGCACCTGACCGCGCGGAATGAGAAACTCATCAAGCCGGAACACCGGGTGTCGGTTTTTAATCACAGGACGGAGGTGTAGGAAATGGCAAAGGTATTAATTGACCCCATCACAAGGATTGAAGGTCATCTTTCAATAGAAATAGATGTCGAAAACGGCAAGGTCGTCGACGCGAAGAGCATCGGCGACATGTTCCGGGGCTATGAGAAGATCTTCCAGGGGCGCAATCCCCTTGACGCGAACCAGCTCTCGCAGCGGATCTGCGGCGTGTGCCCCATATCGCACGGCATCGCCTCCAGCAAGTGCCTTGAGAGCGCTTTCGGAATAAAGCCGAACAACAACGGCCGTGTGCTCAGGAACCTGATGCTGGCGGCGAACTACATGCATTCGCACCTGATTCACTTCTATCACCTGGCGGCCCTTGACTACGTGGATATCACCGCCCTCCTGAAATACAACGGCGGCGACTCCAGGATCAACAACCTGAAGGCCTGGGTGGAGAGCGAAGTGAAGACCAAGAAGGGCCGCGTTGATGCTATTACCGCCGGGGCCCCCTTCCTGCCCCGGTATGAAGGCAACTTCTATATCAAGGATGTTGACACCAACATCGATGCCATCGCCGGCTACGTGAAGGCGCTGGAAATGCGGATGAAGGCCCACAAGATGGTTTCCGCCATCGGCGGCCGCGCGCCCCACGCGATCGGCCTGGTGCCCGGCGGCGTTACTCAGGTGCCGACCCGCGCCATGATCAGGGAATACAAGAAGCACATCAAGGAAATCGAAAACTTTGTAAATGACGTGTACATGAACCATGTCATAGCCGTGGCTAAAACCTTCAAGGATTATTTCAAGATCGGTTCCTTCACGAACTTCCTGTCATACGGGCTGTTCGAGCAGGATGTCGACGACAAGAAGTTTTTCCTGCAGCGCGGTGTTGCCTACGGAACCAAGCTAGAGGGCTTCGACGCCGAGAAGATCAAGGAGCAGGTTAAATACTCACGCTACAGCTCCGGGTCGAACCTGCACCCCTACCAGGGACAGACCGAGCCGCAGCCCGGCAAGGGCGGGGCCTATACCTGGCTCAAGGCACCGCGGTACGACGGGAAAGCCATGGAAGTCGGCCCCCTGGCCCGCGTGGTTGTCAGCTACCTCTCCGGCAACGCAGCCGTGAAGAGCGAAGTTGACGCCCTGCTGAAGGTCTTCAACGCAGATATATCCGCGGTCTTCTCGACCCTCGGACGGCATGCCGCCCGCGCCATCGAGGCGAAGCTCATCGTCGCCGAGATGCACAAGTGGATCGACGAGCTTGACGTGAACGGCAAGCCGAGGAATACCTTCGATATTCCCGATACCGGCGAAGGCATGGGTCTCGTCGAGGCATCCCGCGGCGCTCTCGGCCACTGGATCGTGGTGAAAGACAAGAAGATCGCCAACTACCAGGCGGTCGTTCCCACCACCTGGTTCTGCGGACCCCGCGGCGACGACGGCGTCAAGGGCCCCGTCGAGCAGGCCCTCATCGGCACGCCGATATCGGATCCGAAGAACCCTATCGAAGCCGCCCGCGTGGTGCGGTCCTTCGACCCGTGTATCGCCTGCGCCGTCCACGTCGTCGAGGGAGACAGGGAAATCGGAACCTTTAAAGTCTGCTAAGACAATTATATAAGAAGTAACAGGCAAAGGGGCTGCCGCGAAGCGGCAGCCCCTTTTTTGTTTCTGAAGAAGATATTTTTTTATATATGATCCCACTGATTGACACAGTCGCAACATCTCTCCCGCAGTCCCGTTGACGCGCAATCCATGAATTCCCTGACCGGGCCAATGGTGGAATAAGTTATTTTTTCCTGTTATGCGAAAAACTCTTTGATCCAGCCATGTCATCTTGCTATTATTATAAGTAGCCGCTGACAATAACATGCAGCTGTTTTCTGGCGGCCTTTTTAAATGGAAACTTGTCATTTCCCGATGTAACAAAATGATGAGAATGGTTGTAAAGTGCCCCTTCTGCACGTCCAGACCTCAGGCTGTTAACGGGAACGGCAATAGTATCATATAGTGAAAAAGGTGGATGCCATGATAAATAAAAACAGGCCGGTTGAATCGATCCCCAATTATATCTTTAAATGGTTTTTTGTGTTGTTCGTCCTGGATCCGCTTCTGTTTGGCGTCATGCTGCTGACTACAATCGGTTCCGGGCAGATTCTGAAGGTGGCGGGAATACTTGGGATACTGGCCCCGCCGATACTTGCGGCCATTGCCATTTACCTGTATATGCTATCCAGGAAATTGAGCTCGATGATTGGCGCTGTCGTGAAGGGGGACGGTTCCGTTTCAGGGGAGGAGATAACCGCCGTTGCGGGAACGTATCCCTTTAAAATGGGGCTGTTAATTTTCCTGGGCAACTCCGGGGGGCCGGTCCTTGTCGGCGTCCTGGGCATGATGGCGGACGTTTTCGTTTCATTTCAGCAGGCATTTTTCTTTATAATAGCGGGGCAGTTCGAAGCCCTGATAGTGGCCATGGTGCTGTATTATATCGCCAAGACAGAACTGTATCCCCTGCGGCAATATATTGATTACCGGCCCCTGTCGATATTCATGAAGCTTTCGGTTCCGATCGTATCCATGCTGATGCTGCTCCTCCTGGCCACCGGCATCGGCGTTTACCGGATAGCGGCAGATAATGTTCTTTCCCTGTCGAGAAGTTCGATGAAGCTGATGCAGGAAAAGACCATCCGTAAAACCGAAGACATTCTGGGGAGCCTGACCAGGGAGCTGGAGGTTCTTGCGGAGACGGGCGGATACAATGATGTCAACCTTGAGCAGGTCCGGCCGCTGCTCGCGACGGTATATCAGCGCCAGCATAAGACGGTTGAAGCTTATTTCGCGGCCAGGCCGGACGGTTCATCCATTGTGCACACCGGAGACCGCAGGAACATAGCGGACCGCGCATATTTCAGGGAACTTCTGGAAACAAAAAAAACCGTATTTTCCGACCCGGTTAAAAGCCGCGCGATGCAGAAAGACGTCATTGTCGGGGCCGTGCCGGTGCTGTCGAACGGCAGGGTAGCGGGGGCCTTCGGCGTCACGATCCCCCTTGACTCGATGCGCGAATTCCTTGTGAAGGCCGGGGCGGAGAACAAAGTGGATTACATTCTATTGTCGAAAAACGGGATCGTCGCGGCGTGCCCTGAGACCTCCCTTCTGAACAAGGTGGTCGGCAGGGACATAAAGGATGACGGAAAAATGTTCTCCATGACGGGAGACATGCTCAAACCCCGGGACGAGGCCTTTGCGGTGACCTTCAATGGAAAGCAAAAGATCGCCCTAACATCGAGGTTCCCGCTCCTGGGCGGCACGATTGTCATCATGGCGGATCCCTCATCGTATTATTCGGAATTCAACATGATCATGTTCCAGGTGGTCGGGCTGCTCCTGGTCCTTTTTTTTATAACCATGGGGACCCTCTTCCTTATAACACGGCGTTTTACGAGGCCCATCCAGAAAACAATAACCGTTCTTGACCGGATATCCGAAGGGGACTTCACCGGGAAATATGAAGGCCGCATCAACGATGAAATGGGTCTCCTTATGGACGCCCTTAATAAATCCATTGAGAATGTGCGTTCCATGATAGCAACGGTAAGCGTGTCGTCGCAGAACCTCACGCAGGTGGTGGAGCAGATCGCCCGGGGCAATCAGAACATGTCGCAGCGCACGGCGGAACAGGCTTCATCCCTGGAGGAGGTTGCGTCGACGATAGAGGAGGCGACCTCCATCATCAACCAGAACGCCGACTATGCCGTCAAGGCCCGCGATCTCACAGATCAGGGGGCGGTAAAGTCCGAGCAGGGGAACGCCGTGGCAAAGGACGCGATCGGCGCCATCAACGAGATGAACAGGGCGAGCATCCGCATCGCCGACATTACCGCCATGATCAATGAGATCGCGTTCCAGACAAACCTGCTTGCCCTCAACGCGGCTGTCGAAGCGGCCCGCGCGGGCGAGCAGGGACGGGGGTTTGCCGTTGTCGCCGGCGAGGTCAGGAACCTGGCGCAGCGGTCCGGTAACGCGGCGAAGGAAATAGAGGGCCTGATAAAGGAAACGGTGCGCATCGTGGAAAAGGGGACCGACCTTGTCATCCGCACCGGGGAGGCTCTGGCTGATATTTCCGGTACCGCCAGGGAGTCGGCCCGCATCATGTCCGAAATAACCGAGGCAAGCGCCGAACAGAGGAAGGGGATGGAACAGATTAATACAGCGGTTTCCGACCTTGACCAGATGACGCAGCAGAACGCCTCGATGGTCGAGGAAACGGCATCCGCGAGCGAGGAGATGATGCGCCAGGCGCAGGATCTGCTGTCGCTTGTTGAAAAGTTCAAAACGTGATTGCAGGAATGACGGCGGCTGTCTGCGGCAGGAGCCTGGGACCGGCATCGCATGTACCGGTGAAATCAATGCTCCGGATCGTGTCAGAGCGAATTGAACTGTGAAAAATATTTCACGCTGTAGCGCGTTTCGATCCCTATGACTTCACGTATGATGGCGGCGGCCTTGTCGCCGTTTTTTTCCATCAGGAATGAGAAGGCCTGCTTGAAGTATTTGACGGAGTCGGTAAGGTCTTCGTTCCTGAGCTTGATGGTCGCGTACTGGACGCGGCGTGTTGACGGCCACAGGTCTTTAAGAAGTATGTCCAGGACGGGGTTCTTTGCTGCCCGGAGACAGGCCGATTCATATTCTATGAGAGCGTCAAAATATCCGCGCCGGTCCTGGTTCTTGGCGCAATCCTCCAGCGCCGTGAGTTTTTTGGATATCAGATCGAGCTCTTCCTTGTTGCCGAATTCCGCGGCCCTCCGCGCCACCAGCCCGTAGATCTCCTTCAGGATGTCGCCGGTGGAAACCAGCAGCTGTTCGTTGAGGATCGATACGCGGGCCTCGCGCCGTGGTATCAGGTCCACAAGCCATTTTTTTTCCAGGATGCGCAGGGCTTCCCGGAGGGGGCTGCGGCTGACGCCCAGCTCCCGCGCCAGGTCTTCCTCGATGAGCCGTTCGCCCGGCTTCAGCTGGAAGAGTATTATTTTGTCGCCCAGATACTGGGCTATCTGTTCGGCCAGATTTTTTGAAGGTTTGAAATCCATAGTGTATCCCCCGCTTAAGACTAATACGCATGTTTTATATATTGTAAACATTTTTTTCTTCCCCCGGGGAATGTCAACATAAATATGCATTGACGATGGCGTCTTGGGCGTAAGAATGCATAGGGTTTTTATTGAAATTTATTTCAGGATTTGTTCGGATATGCGGATACTAGTGTTAAGTTCTATCGCAGTGGTGGCTATCCTCGCTGCTGTAATCGGTTATATCCAGTATGATGACAAACCGGAAGGGGGCAGGGGGCCGGTTCCGGCCATGACGAAGGGCGCGGACCCATCTCCCCCGCGGGAGGTGATACGGGCCTTCGGGAGTTCGGTCATCATTAACCCCATGCGGCAGGAGGGCGATCCCTATGTGGCCGGGAACCACAGGGTTACGGAACCTCCGGGGGATCATTCAATCAAAACCGCCGTATGCGCCATCAGGTATGTCGATCCCCGGCGGAAACGCTATGAAATAAGGACGTTCCGCGATGAGGCCGCCGCCTCCCGTGAAGGCTATTCGGTGACCCACCGGGGGTACTGCGGGACCTGTTCCACCCTGCAGGACCTGGCCGTTTATCTGCGGCGCCGCGATCTGACCTATGCCGTGCGGGCCTGTTCCTTCAGGATGGCCCGGGGGCCGATACTATCCTGCCTGAAAGGGATTGGTTTTTCCCATGAGTGCGCCCTTACCTGGTATTACAATATCATAAATACCGGCAGGAACTGCATGGGGACCTGTCTCCTGTCCTGGCTCCGGCGCGAGCCCCTGAACAGGCCTGACGGGAGCCTGAACGAATGCCTGCAGTGCGATGAAGATAAGTCGGGGCCGATTTTCAAGTATTACGCGGGGCGGACACGGAGAAACTCGGGCATTAACTCTGAAATCGGACGGGACCCGGGAGAACTCTATCCCGTGGCCCATGAATACCGTTGATGCCCGGTTATTTTTTCCAGCTCTGGAGCTCCACGATGTTCCCGTCAGGGTCCCGGGCGTAGACGAAGGTCAGAAGGCCAACCTTATCAATCTCTTTAGTGACCACCTTGCCCAGGCGGCTCCCGCCATGGGAAAGGACTTCTTCCAGGGCCTGTCCCGCATCTTCCACCAGGAAGGCGATGTGGATCAGCCCGGTTTCATTGATCTTTCTGTCGGCGCCGTGGATGCCGCGGTTGTACTGAAAGATTTCCAGGGTCGGGCCGCTGTCCCCGTGGCCGGGGAGGCGGAGATGGGCGCCCCGTACATGGGCGCCGGGCACGCCGGTCCCGTCCTCTATCCAGGTCCCAGACATGTTCCTTTCGGGCTGGACCCGGACGCATCCGAATACCTCTTCATAGAACCGGGCAAGCTTTTCCCAGTCTTCGGAAATCAGGTTGGTGTGCACATATTTTGCGTTGTTAATCATCAGGCCTCGCAGGGTTTTCGTCGGATATGAACAAAGGCACCGGTTTTTAGCAAGCCTATTTTAAATGGCGTCAACTTCGGCATCTGATTGTTCTTGACAAAATAGGGGGACGAAAAATAATGTACCAAACGGTCGGTACAATATTGGAGCGCATACCATGACAAAAGGCGAAGAAACCCGCGCCCGGGTGCTGGAATCGGCAATGGCAATCGTCAACCGAAAGGGCCTGCGGAACACGAGCATGCAGGATATAATAGATGAAACCGGCGTGAAAAAGGGGAATCTCTATTTTCACTTCTCGGGTAAGGATGACCTGGGTCTTTCCATTATCAGGGAGGCCGCCGAGCGGTATTTTGAGTATCTGTCAAAAAGCTTATCAAGCAACGATCCCCTGGGGAAGATACGGAACATCCTCGAGGCCGTTTTAAGGTTCCACCGCCGCAGGGGATTTGTCGGCGGCTGTATTTTCGGGAACACCGCCCTTGAGATGGGCGACACGGACGGCGAATACACCGTCCTCGTTAAGGAGATTTTCGAACGATGGGTGCGGATACTGGCCGGTCTGCTTCGAGAGGCCGGTAAGTCGGGAGCGCTTCCGGCGGGGATAAGGCCGGAGCCGATGGCCCGGCACATCGTCTCCGTCATGGAGGGAAGCATCATGATGGCCCGCCTTTACAAGCGGGAAGATCCCATGGTTGAGAGCATGGGGTATATTCAAAAGCTGCTCGGGATGAAGTGACCGGGGCATCTCATCGCGGGCGCAGTGAAACGAATGTCCCCTGAACCCCCTGAGATGGTACGAAGGAGAATCCTGAAATCCGTTAACAAGGCGGTTTTGAATGAGCATGATAAATTGCCGCTAAGTAAATTCAATGTTGCATGCACCCTTTGGGGGCAGGGGGCGTGTAAATATTCTTGGGAGTAATGACATGATCACGGAAAAGGAAATAATCGATAAGGCCCTGGAGATCGGCTTCGTTGACGCCGGGTTCACCACCGCGGAGCCCTTTGAGTCGCACCGGGAATTCCTCCGGGAGAGGCGCGAGGAATACGCCTGGGCCGAGAAGGTCGGCCTGGCCCTCATGGACGGGACGGATCCGAAAACGGTCCTGCCCGGGGCAAAGGCCATCATCGTCCTTCTCGATTGCTACTGCAGGGAGTCCTTTCCGCATTTCCTGGAGGGAAATTTCGGCCGCTGTTACCTTGACGACGACCGGATTACGAAAGACGGCCTCGCCCTCAGGATAAAATCATTCCGCTCGTATCTCCGCGATAACGGCATCGATTCAAAGGTCCCCTTTAATCTGCCTCATCGCGTGGCCGCGGCACGGGCCGGGATGGGGACCTTCGGTAAGAACTGCCTTTTCTACGCTCGCCGGGCGGCGCGGCAGAGCTCCTGGGTGCTCCCGATCACCGTGGTGGTCGACCGTGAGTTCACGCCGGGTGAGTCGTCGGTGCAGATGGGATGTCCCGACTGGTGCAGGAATGCCTGCGTTGCCGCCTGTCCGACCCGGGCCCTGAAAGGCAACGGGACCATCGACCCGCGGAAGTGCATATCATACATGACCTATTTCGGTAAGGAGATCACGCCGCGGGAGCTGCGCGAGCCGATGGGAATGTACGTGTACGGCTGCGACGTGTGCCAGAACGTGTGCCCGCGGAACAGGCCCTGGCTCTCGCAGGAGCTGCCGCCGAACCGGCGCGTGGAGGCAAAGGCTGCCAATTTCGACCTCAGGGCGCTCCTCCACATGGACCGGGGCTACTTCTCGGCCAGGGTGTGGCCCCACATGTTCTACATGTCACCGGACGATATCTGGAAATGGAAGATGAATGTCGCCCGCGTCATGGGAAACAGCCATGATGAAAGCTATGTGCCGGACCTGGTGCGCGCCTTTAATGAAAATGAGGACGAGCGGGTGCGGGGGATGGCCGCCTGGGCGCTGGGACGCATCGGCAGCGGCCGGGCGATGGACGGGCTCAGGGCCTTTCTTCCTTCGAGCTCCGGTCTTGTGCGTGAGGAGATCGAGGCGGCGCTGTCAGGCGCGGCGGAAATACAGTAACAGGAGAATCTGATGGGATCAATACAGCCGACCGGAATGCAGATACAGGAACTCGCCGGCAGCCCTGACGGGGGACCGGTCGTGATGGTAAACCTGCTGAAGTTCAAGGAACTGACCGGCGCCGGCGAGCCGGGAAGGGCGGCCTACGAACGCTACGGCAGGGCAGTACTTCCCATCCTCACCGAGATCGGCGCGAAAGTGCTCTGGCTCGGCGCGGTGAAGCAGGTCTTCATCGGCGCGGACAGGGACCGCTGGGATGAGGTGCTCCTGGTGGAGTATCCCTCGCGAAAGGCTTTCCTCTCCATGATTTCGCGGCCCGATTACATGAAAATACACAAAGACCGCGAGGACGCACTGGAGGATTCGGCCTTACTGGCGACCTCGACTCTCGTTGCCATCGGTCGATGAATATCTTCCGTTGGCATTTCTTGGCCGGCCCTTTCTGTAAATTTCCCTGAATGACAGGTGGATGCAGATCGTTCCGGTAACCGACGTCCTCAACGCCGGTCCCCTTCTGTCTGAGTGCAATTAAAAAGAGCGGCATTTTTTAATTAATGATTTGACAGCATATGATAAATTATGAATTATATTCATAATTTGAACGCTTTTTAGTAAAATATCCGTTATTGTTATGACAGGAGGATTTTATTATGGCGATAGGTCTGGTGATCTTTTTCCTGCTGTTTCCCGCCCTGGTGATTTATCTCTGCAGAAAATTCTCCTTTCTCGATAAAATCGGCGCTGTCGTCATTTGCTATATCGCGGGGGCCCTGATCGGCAATGTGGGCATACTTCCCGCCGGCTTCGATAAAGTGCAGAATCCCCTGATGCTGGTCAATATCTGTCTCGCGCTTCCCCTCATGTTCTTTTCACTTGATGTCAGGCGCTGGACCAGGCTGGCCGGGAAGTCGATCCTGTCCTTTGCGCTGCAGGCCCTGTCCATTGTGACCGTCTCCACGGCAGGTTATTTTATATTCATGAGCTATGTGGGGCCGGAGACCTGGAAGATCGCAGGCATGTTTGTCGGCGTGTATACCGGGGGCACGGTCAACCTCGGGGCCATAGCCACGGCCCTCCAGACAGACCGCACCCTGTACCTGGCGGCGCACACCTCGGACGTGGTCGTTTCCGCAGTGTACCTTCTCTTTCTCATGACCATCGGGCAGAAGATTTTTCTAAAGGTGTTGCCCCCCTTCAAAACTGCCGGATTGGATACCCCGGAAGAGACCTTCAACTTCGATTCCTATGAAGGCATATTTAAGAAAGATATAGCCATCCCCCTGCTTGGGGCTCTGGGACTGTCAGTTCTCATTTTCATAATCGGCGGGTTGGCTTTCCTCGTCTTCAGCGAGGACACGGCCTTCGTGGTTTCAATCCTGGTCATTGCGACGCTGGGCATAGTCTTTTCATTTATTCCGAAGGTCAGGAACATCAGGATGACCTACCAGCTGGGCTATTATTTTATCCTCGTATTCAGCCTGGTGGTGAGCTCCATGGCAAACATCAACAGGCTGGTGACGACGGCGCCGATCATGCTGGTGTATGTGACCTTTACCATTTTCATTTGCCTGGTGCTGCACGTGATGTTTTCCTCTTTTTTGAAGATCGATGCTGATACGGTCATCATAACTTCGGTGGCGGGGATTTGCTCGCCGCCCCTGGTGCCGATGGTGGCGTCTGCGCTGAAGAACAGGGAGATCGTCATCACCGGTGTCGTGACAGGGATAATCGGATGGGTGGTAGGCACGTATCTTGGCATAGGCGTCGCCTATATCCTGCATAACCTGCCGTTCTAATCGGTCATACTCTAAGGAGGCCCGGCGAATGAAACTGTATGAATTCACAAAATCCTATGAACTCTTCGAGGAGGCCCAGAAGTACGTGCCCGGCGGCATCTACGGGCCGCGGACGCCGCGGTTTCTCACCTTCGGGTCGTACCCGGCCTTTTTGAAGCACGGCGAGGGGTGCCGCGTGTGGGACGTGGACGGCAATGAATACATTGACTACATGTGCTCCTTCGGCACGAACCTTCTGGGGCTGAAAAACCCGAAGGTCGAGAAGGCGGTCAGGAAACAGATGAAGAACGCAGACTGCTTCACGCTGCCGAGCGACCTCTGGGTGCCGCTGGCGAAGAAGATGACGGAGACGGTCCACAACGGCGACTGGTGCGTCTTCGGCAAGAACGGCTCGGACGTCACGTCGTACACTATCTCGGTAGCGCGCGTCGCCACCGGCAAATGGGGCATTATCCTCGCGAAGGGATCGTATCACGGGGCCCATTTCTGGTGCCAGCCCCACGGCGCCGGGGTTCCCGAGGAGTGGAAAGCGCACATCCATTACATCGACTACAACAATCCCGCGTCCCTCAAGAGCGTCGTAGAGGAGAACAGGGGTAAAATCGCCGCCATTATGCTGACGCCCCACCGCCACGACGCCTTCATCGACCAGGAGCTCCCCGCGAAGGAGTTCGTGGACACGGTCAACTCCCTGGCGAAGAGCGAGGGCTTCAAGGTCATCATCGATGACGTGCGGTGCGGCTTCAGGCTGCACCTGGCGGGGAGCGCGAAATGGTACGGCTACGACGCGGACCTTCAGTGCTTCGGCAAGGCCATGGCCAACGGGTATCCGATCGCCGTGGCCATGGGAAAGCGCGAGCTCATGGAAGCGGCGACGAAGGTCTATTTCACCGGGACCCATTTCTTCTCCGGCGTTCCCTTTGCCGCGGCCCTGGCAGCCATCGAGGAGAACAGGGCGAGCGGCGCCATAGAAACGATCGCGGCCATGGGCGCGAAGCTGATGAAGGGACTTGGCGATGCCGCCGCGTCCGAGGGAATGAAGGTTGTCCTTTCCGGACCGCCGGCGATGCCCTACATGAACTTCGATAACGACGCAAGCCATGAGAAGAACCGGTACTTCTGCGGCGAGGCGGCCCGGCGGGGGATCTTCTTCCATCCTCATCACAACTGGTTCGTGTGCGCCGCCATAACTGACAGGGACATCAGGAAGACCCTCGATGTTGCCGCCGAGTGCTTCAGGCTGACAAAAGTGAAGTTCGGAGGCTGACATGAAGTGGAACCATACCGGCATCAAGACAGCAAACATTGAAAAGTCGATCCATTTCTATTGCGATATACTCGGTTTCCGCAGGCTGGAGGATGTCGAAGTCCTCGGGAAGACATACCATTTCGTAGGCAACGACACGGTGAATATCGAGATAGAGCCGTGCAAGCCGGAGGACACGCAGGCAGACATGCGGCAGCATTCAGGCCTGTACCACCTCTGCTTCACGGTCGGTGATATTGAAAAAACCGCCGCTGATCTGAAGGAAAAAGGGGTGGAGTTCATGCTGCCGGTGTCGCAGTTCAGGCCGGACCGGAAGATCGCCTTCATCCGCGATCCTGACGGGGTGATAATTCAATTGATACAGTACCTTTAAGCAGAGCCCCCCAGCCCCCCGGAGGGGGACTTTTTCAGCCAGTTAGTGTCACGAAAGTTCCCCTCCGGGGGATTTAGGGGGCTTGCAGGTTCCTTCGTTTATCCCGCCGATATTATGACAGAATATTCAGGAACACCGTGATGATGATGGCGTTGGCGAAATCGATGAAGAAGGCCCCCACGATGGGCACCACCAGGAAGGCGCGCTTCGCCGGGCCGTACCGCTCGGCCAGGGATTCCATGCTCGCCATGGCGTTAGCGGTGGTCCCCAGCATGAAGCCGCAGAAGCCGGCGCAGGTGACCGCGCCGTCGTAATCTTTCCCGAAGAGGCGGAACAGGGGCCAGATGCAGGCGGCGCCCACGATGATGACCTGCGCGGCCACGACCGCGAGCATGGGCAGGGCCACTCCGGCCAGTTCCCAGAGCTTGAGGGTCATCATGGCCATGGCGATGAAGAGGGTAAGGGCCACGGTGCCGATGTCATCTATCGATTCCTGCGAGAGGGACAGGATGCCGGTGAGGTCCGCGAGGTTCCGGATGATCGCCCCGGCGAACATGGCGCCGATATAGGCGGGGAGGGTGAGCCCCAGGGCAGTGAAGCCCCGGCTTATCCAGTAACCTGCCCACATCGCGAGCAGTATTGCCACCAGATTTTTCAGCAGGCCATTGGAGGACGGGTCCTCTCCCGAGGGGGACTCCGCCGAAGATTCGACCATCTGTTCCTCGATAATCTCAGTCGGCGCGGGCACGCGGCCGGGGACGGGGCCGCCGGCGCCGTGGCGCAGGCGGTGCCGCTCTATGAGCCAGGTCCCGATGGGCGCGCCGATGAGGCCGCCGCATATGATGCCGGTCATGGCCGAGGCGACCGCCAGGGACGACGCGCCGTGGATGCCGGCCTTTTCAAAGAGTGGAGCGAAGGCGAGCCCCGTGGCGGGACCTCCCACCAGGGTCACCGAAGAGTTGAACACGCCGAAGAGGGGGTGCTGTCCCAGGGGCACGGCAACGGCGATGCCGATCGCGTTCTGGATGACTGTGAATAAAATAGCGACTATTAAAAAAGAAAGGATCTTGGGCCCCCCGGTCCTGAAGAGCTTCAGGCTGCTCCCGAAGCCGATGGAGGTGAAAAAGGCCGTCATCAGGGGCGTCTGCAGCGATGTGTCGAAGGTGAAGGGGGTCCAGCCGAGACCCCGGGCAGCCAGGTTGACCAGGGCGATGACCAGACCGCCCAGCACCGGCGCGGGCAGGTTGTAGCGCGCCAGGACCGGGATGAGCTTCCTGATGCCGTAGCCGGCAAAGACGACGATCCCGGCAAAGGCCACGGTCTGTATCATGTCCAGGGCAAACATGCGGGAAATTGTTCAGGGAAGAATGCCGGCGTCAATGAATAAATTATCTGGCGCCGGGGCATCTTTAACGTTGCTCTGACCCCTTGTTGCATGGCATACTATCGATAGTTATCGGTGCAGGAGCGGAAGGTTGCTCTGACACCATGGCACTGACTGTTTTACTCTGACCGCTATGAAGAGTAAATGTCAAATTAACAAAAGCTGCCTTATAGTTAAATAATCAAAATTCAGACCGCTATTCGTGCTCAAGGCACACAGTATACTGTTCTAATTGATAAA